>Ga0335069_10010332_pt1 | contig 13228 bp, 12 predicted proteins | sample Lox_Sample_11_FD_206714 | JGI IMG/M metagenome (GOLD analysis project Ga0335069, IMG submission 206714) | Soil microbial communities from Loxahatchee National Wildlife Refuge, Florida, United States - Lox_Sample_1.1 | ecosystem: Environmental > Terrestrial > Soil > Wetlands | place: USA... | reverse complement strand
GGCCGAACGGGGTGAAAAACGCAGGAAGAGGCTGCGGCGGAGGCCCTGACGACTCCGCCCCTGAGGCTGATAGCGCGGACGACACGTAAAGCTCGCCGCCCGGGCGCGTGCGCGCTCGCGTGTCGCTCTCAGCGGCTCGTAGTGACCTGAGAACGGCGGGTGCGGCATCGGTTTCGTCCGAGCCCGTTTCCCTTGTCAGTTTCGGTTTCAGCGAGATGCTCCTGCCAACATCGCATGAGCGTGTCGGGGTCCTCTCCGTCGGTGAGTCCGACATGGCAACGTTGAGCTAAGTGCGGCTCGCGGCGATCTGGATCCTGATCTTCGCTCGTTCCGGGATAGGGATTAGGCTCCCGAAACCTTGAGGTGGAATTGTCGAGCCCTAGTGGCTGGCCGCGGGCTACTTCTGCTCGCTCTTGTGATCGGTTTGATCGCAATCGCAGACCACACGAACAAGACGGCACGTTCTAACCATGCCGAGTTGTTGGAGTGGTATTGCACCTACCGTGGTACGCGCTGCGGAGGTCCTTCGTCCGCCTCGATCGAGCGCCACTGGAATGAGCGCCAGATGGCCTACGAGGTTGTCGTGGTCGTGCTCGCCGCAGGAGCCGTGGTTTGCTTTGCCTCAGCGTGGGCCTCACGTAGGCGCCCTCCCGCGCAGGTCTGACCGATCGCCTCGCCGACGTTGTCGAGGGAGAGGAACTTGGGTGCGACGGGTTTGGCGCGCTTCAGCGGTTGAGTGCGACCCGCCCTTGGCTTGGTGATGAGAACTAGACCATTAGCTAGTGAGGAACTGATCGCAGCCTGCCGAAACACGAGTTGCGCAGAAGGAATCGGCAGCCGGGGCAGGGTTTCCTCGGGCCACTCTCATCGCAGAGTAGAGGTCAGGACTCTCTTGGCCCCGGATGCCACCTTCGCTTTCGGGACCCGAGCACAGGCTATGGCGATGCGACAGGCGTCGGGGGAGACCGCTCTTCGACGTCCTTCGCCCACGGGCCTCACGGCAGCCACATCACAGACACGGGCACGTCACTCTCGTGGAACCCGTTAAGCAACAACGTGGAGTCGCCGGCTAGGGCGTTACGTCATCGGGAGCGTCTTCGGCACACGCGCTAGAGCCAGGCTCGGGTACGGCACCTGCTATGGCTTCACTCCGACCACGGGATCCCGCCAAGGGCAAGGCTTTAGCCACACGATCAACGGGTCGGTGCCCGACTCGACTGTCACCGCCCGGTACTCGCGGCCGGGATGCTCGCTGAGTGTCACAAGCGAGCCCTCCTCAGGAGCGCCAGCAGCGCGTGTCGGATAGGAAAGCCATTGCGGGTAGTGGTCAGCCTCGGACCAGACGACCGGTTTCCACGCGCCCATCGCAAGAAGTCTCACACGGTGGCCAGACAGAACCTGACGATCGAACACGTGGAGAAGGGCTAGAAGCGCATTACGCGGCGTTTCGAGCCATGCTGGATGGCTCTCGCTGACAAGTCGCGGTGCCCCGCGAGCTACTCCGCAGATAGGAGGCTGACGTCTCCTACGCGATCACGTTCTTGGGAGGGCAGGGACGCGATGTGGAGAGCGCCGCGGCTGCGCGGAAGCTGGCCGATGCTGCCGCAAAGGCAGCGCGAGAGGACCTCCTAGAAGCTGGACAGAGGGCGCTGTTTGCGCGGGAACGGTCTGTGCGGGCGGAGTCGAGTGCAGCGTTCGCAGCGTTCGACGTGGAGGCCGAGGTTGACGCCCGCGTACCGGTAGCAATGGCCGAAGAGCAGGCAGAGGAATCGCCGCAGTCTCATCCGTTTCAGAAAAGCAGTGGATGGGGCATTCCGCGCCTACCCGCCTGGTTGGACCAGGGAGGGCTGCTCTGGGCGCTTGTCTCTCGCGTGGGTTGTTAGGGCAGCAACGAGGCGAGTGCTTGGATCTTTGGGGGCGAGTTGGCTGATCTGGACCGCTCCCCGCTCCGGCGTTGACGGGTAGCTGACTTGGGCCGCGCAGGCTCGGAGGGGGAGTTGAAGCACCCTGAGTTTCTTGGAGGCTCCGCTGTGCCCCGCTTCGGTGGAGCCGCTTCCTTTGATTCAGGCGGCCACTGCTGTTGTTTGTAGTTGTTCATAGTCAATCGGTGTTCGCATCCCGAGAGCGGAGTGTCTCCGCCGGCGGTTATGGAAGATCTCGATGTACTCGAAGATCGCGTTGGCGAGCTCGACCCGGGTCTTCCAGCGGCGCGTGTCCAGCAGCTCGACTTGCATCCGCGACCAGAACGCTTCGATCATTGAGTTGTCGTAGCAATCGCCGATCGAGCCCATCGACGGCACCAGTCCGGACCTGCGTGCGCGGTCGGTGAACGCCCAGGAGGTGAATTGCGTCCCGTGGTCGGAATGAATCACGGTCTCACCGCGAGCAGCCTCGCGCGGCTCGATCGCCATCCCGAGCGCGTTGCAGGTCAAGGCGGCGGTCGGGTTGTGGCTGATCGACCATCCGACGACACGACGGCTGAACGCGTCGAGCACAACCGCGCAGTACACCGTCCCCTCGCGCGTCGGGTGCTCGGTGATATCGGTCAGCCGGAGCTGATTCGGACGGTCGCGGATGAACATCCGGTCGACGAGGTCGTCCGCGGTCGGCGCTCCCGGCATGCTGCGCTTTCGCGCTCCCGTGCGGCCGACGATGTCGGCGCGCTGCATCAGCATCGCCACCGCGTTGTGACCGACCTGGATGCCGCGGCCCAGCTTGAGCTCCGCATAGACGCGCTTTGCCCCATAGGTGCGGTACGAGGCAGCGTGCACCTCGCGGATCACATCCGTCAGCCAGGCGTGCCGAACAGCACGCGCTGAGGGCGGCCGGAACCTCCAGGCGTAGTAGCCCGAGCAGGAGACATCGAGCACGCCGCAGGCGACCTCGACCGGCAGCCCTTCGCCGGCCATCAATGAAGGCGATGGCTGCCGGAGGAACTTCGATGGGGATCTGCGGGCTGGCGGTCCTCTTCCTTCGAGCCAGGTGTTTGCAAGGCGGTCATCTCGAACGCGTCGGCGTACTTGGAGCGAGACATCTGCAACCGAGAAGGGTCTACAACCCGGGTACAACCCCTGTCCCACGGATTCGTATCCCTCGCCAGTGGGGACACGGCGGACGCATCGACGGATACATCCCGCTAGGGCGTATCGCCGATCTACGGCGGCGACAATGCAATCCGTGCAGGTCGCCCCGCGGTTGTCGCATCCGAGCCCGAGATCGCTCCGGCCGAGAAGGGTTCTTAGGGGCGCTTGACGGGGTACGGCCGCGTCTCGGCGGCTCCTTTGAAGACTGGTCGGATGGGCGGCTGCGGCTCGCGCTCGGATGCCGAAGAGATGCTCCATGCGAATTTCTCGGGTTGACCCGCGGAGCCTGGTCTTTGTTCCCTGCGTGTGCTGTGGCGATCCTGTGAATCTGGCCACAGTTCGGCCTGCCCGTGCTGCGGCCTGTGTCAGGTGCCTGGCTGCGTTCCTAGCTGCCCGAGCACAACTCCGGGAGTTGGGCGAGGTTGCGCGGTGTCGCGGGGGTGCTACGCGCCGGCGGCCGAGCCGGTGGTGTTCGAACTGGACTATGGGATAGGTCGATTGCCCGACTCTCAGCAAATCTACTCATTTGAAGGCGCCTGAATCTTGTGGAATCTCTGTGGAGCTTGGGTGTTGGTAGGCGGTAGCGGGTCGGAATCTCTTCTGTGTGAGGACTTGTCTCCGGCTATCGCAAGCTTCTAAACTCGGTTCGCGGCAGGGGGTAGGGGAAGTTTTCGGAAAGGCGGCCATCCATGGATGCGGTTACGCGACGGTATACGACTGTCGTTTTCGATCGGCATCCTCTGTGGTTATCGGAGCTCGGCAGGGTGTTGGAACGGGCCGGGTTCGAGCTCGCGGGCGGGGCGACCTCGGAGGCACGTGTATTGCAGCTTGTTCGGCAACATCAGCCGGACGTGATCGTCTTCGAGCCGGAGGCGTGTACCTCGGGAACGGCGCGTTTCCTCGAGGCGGCGCGGCTGGCGGGACCGCAGCTGCGGGCGGTTGCTGTTTCGGCGGTCGAGGATGCTGAAGCGATCGGCGCAGTCCTTCGGGCGGGGGCTTGGGCCTACGTCCTGAAGAGCGCACATCCGGACGACATTGCTGTTGCCGTCCGTCAGTCGTTCGTGCATTCGATTCATCTGGCGCGACCCGGAGATAGCAGCAGCTCGGCGGCCGTGGGGGCCTCGAGGCTCGCCGACGGGGCCGGTGTTTCTGTGCTCACCCGGCGCGAGCGTGAGATCCTGGCGTTGGTTGCCGAGGGGCACTCGAACTCGGCGATGGCGAAGCGGCTCTGGGTGACCGAGCAGACGGTGAAGTTCCATCTCTCGAACATCTACCGGAAGCTCGGCGTGGCGAATCGGACCGCGGCGACCCGGTGGGCGCACGAGCGCGGGTTGATCGGCGTCGGAGGTGAGGAGGCGCCGCCGGAGACGGCGATGGCGGCGGCCCGGTAGCGGAATTCTCGGCGAGGCGTCGGGTCTTCGGCGTGGAGGTGCGCTCGCTTCGCGGTTGAGAGCGAGGCGGTCAGGGGACGGTTGGGTCAAGGGAGGGGAGGGGATCGAACCCTGACCGTTCGCCGGTGGCAGCGGGCTCCATCCTGCACCACGGTCATTGTGTGGCCATGCGGTCGGGCCTGCGGGTTGTTCTCTGGGGGGTAGCTGCCGTCGGCATTGCCCTGCTCTGGGCGTCTGCATTCCGCTGGCTGCCACCGCGGGCGCCGGTTGCGCTTCCGCGCTTTCCCGCCGGCGAGACCGGACATGTCTTGGTGCGACCGCTGCCTTCGGAGGCAGGTCGTGCAAGGAGCGGCTCGGGACAGACCTCGGCATCGACCCGATTGCAGTTGAGCGGCTCGTCTGCTGTCGTTGGCTCGGGCGCGGTTTCGTCCGGTGCGGTCGGCTCCGGTCCCGGATCGGCGTCTGCGGGGCGTGCGCGAACGGAGCCGCCGGTTTCGAGCGTGCGCCCTCCACGGAGGCGTTCACGCCCGGTGACGCCGAAGCCTGTCAGCGCCCCGGGGACGAAGCCGACGCCGGTCACGCCTTCGACGCCGCCGCAGGCCGGCAGTCCGAGTGCCGTTCCTCCGCCTGTTGCAGCCGGCGGAGGCGCTACGCAGGGGGCCGCGCCGACCACGAGCCAGGGTGGTGGGGGGACTGGAGGAGGCAGCTCCCAGGGAGGGGGGTCGACCCAGGCGACCGGTGCGATGTCGAGCGACGGCGGACGCTCGACGGCCGGAGCGACTGCCTGTCCCCAGGCAGGCGGGGCTGTGATCGGTGGTTCCATCGTTACGGCTGGGAATCTCGTCACGGCCACCTTCCGGATCGCCCCCGGCTGTACCGGGGTCGCGGTCTCGTTGGTCGTGAACCGCATCCTGGTGAGCGGGTCGGCGCCTTTCCAATCTGTCTCGCGCGGCTTTGACGCCGGCGGCCCGTACACCCTGGCTGTGACAGTGCCTGACTGCCAGTTCGAGAGCGCCCTGATCGCTCAGGGCCAGACCGTCGCCACGGCGAGTGGTGGCAGCCCGTGCACAGCTCCGGGAGGACCGAGTCCGCAGCCACCGCCGCCGACCCAGGGGCCCGGGTCGTCCGAGGGGCCACCGTGCGGAGGGGACGGCGGACACAGCGGCCAGCAAGGCGGTGGGCAGTCGCAGGGTGGCGGCGGGCAACGGCAGGGCGGGAGCGGACCGGGGTGGGGTGGCGGGTCGGGCTCGGGTGGCGGGTCGGGCTCGGGTGGCGGGTCGGGCGGGGGTGGCGGGTCGGGCTCGGGTGGCGGGTCGGGCTCGGGTGGCGGGTCGGGCTCGGGTGGCGGGTCGGGCTCGGGTGGCGGGTCGGGCTCGGGTGGCGGCGATCACGGTCGCGACCACGGCGATGACCGTGGCGGCCGCGGCCATGGGGGCTGTCCGTAGCGTCTCGGCTCGGCGTCGCACGTCGACTGCGGTCGTCCCGTTTCCAGGATCCGACTGACGGCACCTCTACACTCGGGGGCCTTGCAGGGAGATGCGGCAGCTGCAAGCTCGCCCCGGGTCCGGCGCGCGCGATGGGCAACTGTGGCCGTTCGCGCGCTCGCCCCGCACGGACGCGGGCTCGTTCTGCCGCTTGTGTTGTTCTCGGTCGCGTTGCCGCCATTGCTGCTTGTGACCTGGGGGCTGGGGCGAGCGCTGTCGGCGAGCGAGGTATCGCGTGTCGATGTGCGGCTCGCCGCCGTGGTCGAGGAAGCCGCGGCCGCCGCGGAGCGGCGGACGGACGCCGCCCGTGCGAGGGCGACGGCGCTCGCCCGGTCGCCCGCCGTGCAGCAGGGGCTCCGACGGCGTGATCTCCGTGAGCTGCGCCGCATCGTGGGTGCACATCCCGACACGGCGATCATGCTCCCGGATGGGGGCGGACGCGTCGGGAGTCTGCCTGGCGATGCGAGCGTGGTTCGACGTGTCGAGATCGCATCTGGCGCGACGAAGCTCGGCACAGTCGCCGCGGCCGCTTCCCTGCGCCGGCTTGCGATGACGCGCGACGACGCTCTCCTCGTCGTTGCTCGCGGCGGCACGATCCTCGCCGGCGCTCATGCCGGCGAGCGCGTTGCGGAGCCGCGAACCTCTACTGATGTCGCCCTTGCCGGCGTTCGCTACCGGGCGCTTGCTGCGCGGCTCGGGCCGTATGCCGCGGTCGCGCTGATTCCTCGAGGGCCGGTCGACGCCGCCGTTCGTCGCACGGAGGCGCGGATGGTCGCTGCCGTCCTCGCCACTCTTGCCGCCATCTCGCTCATCGCGGCCTCGCTAGTGCGAGGTCGGCGCCGAAGGGCGTCGGGCGAGGATCGCTCGGTGGAAGGGCTGGCGTTGGTCGAGGGTGCCTTCAGCGCGGTCCACAACCCGGACGCGATGCTGAGTGTGGTGCTGGAGACGGCGGTGGCCGTCAGCGGTGCGACGGGGGGACACCTGGTCTGGCGTGGCGAAAGCACGTCGACCGGCGCGACGGCCGGGAGGGAGGCTTCGCTGGAGTTCGCGCTGCGGGACGCCGGCGGGGGCCGAACTGGGCAGCTGACGCTCATCGCGCCGGCTCGCGGGTTCGGCCGCGATGTCGCGTCGGCCGTCTCGGAGGTGCTCGAGCGTGGTGTCGCTGCCCTCGAGGGCGTCCGACGGCATCGCACGATCCAGCGGTTGGCGTTGACCGACGAGTTGACCGAGCTTGCGAACCGGCGGGGTTTCCGCGAGGTCCTGCGCGCCGAGGTCGAGCACTCGAAGCGCTCGGGTGCCCCGCTCTCGCTCGTCCTCGCAGACCTCGATGGATTCAAGCAGGTCAACGACGAGCTGGGCCATCAGGTGGGCGACCAGGTCCTCCAGGCGTTTGCACGAGTCGTCGCGGAGCGAACCAGAGGTGCCGACATCGCGGCCCGGCTTGGGGGCGACGAGTTCGCCGTGTTGCTGCCGGGTACGCCTCTGGCCGGGGCCATCGCGCTGGCCGAGAACCTGCGTGCCGCGGTTCACGAGGACATGGTTCGCCGCAGGTTGCGGCTCGTCACCGCGAGCTTCGGCGTCGGTGAGCGGCTTGCCGACGAGGACGGCGACGATCTGCTGCGCGAGGCGGACGATGCTCTCTACAACGCCAAGCGGTCCGGACGCGACGGGGTTGCGACGGCGCAGCGGCAGCCTGGGTAGCGGCGCAATCACTGCAACGGGGGAGGTCCCCGAGCCGTCGGCGCTCGATCTGAGTTGCGGGGGCCAACTGCGGGCGATAGGAGCAAGGCGATGCTTTCTCAGAGCGGCGGACTGTCGTCGGGGACTGCAGGTCCGCGTCCGCGTCTTGGTGACCTCCTGGTCGCCAAAGGAATGATCACCGAGGCGCAGCTCAAGGAAGCACTTGCGCTGAGCTACCAGAGCGGCGAGCTTCTCGGCCGTGTGTTGCTCGGCAAGCGGTGGATCTTCGAGGACGAGTTGGCGAGAACGCTGGCGCAGCAGCTCGATCTGCCGTACGTCAACTTGCGGCACGCCGGCACCGATGCCGCCGTTGCGCGTCTTGTTCCGAGCGCGACCGGTCGCCAGGTGGGTGCGATCCCGGTCGGCTTCCGGGGTGAACGGATCCGTGTCGCGTTCGCGGATCCGATGGACGAGGCGGCGATCGAGGCGATCGGCAGGTATCTCCGGCACTTCGAATGCGTCGTCGCCGAACTGTCCGATATTGACCAAGCGTGGCGAACGTTGGACTCCGGGGGCACCTCCTGACGGGTCGAGGTCCCACGGATTCCCTGAAGCGAGGGATCTTGCTCGAGGCGGCACGATATGCCCTCTTCGGGGGAACGCGAGCCGGCAGAGGCCATTCTAGAGTGGCGGTGTAGGCGGTTTCTGGGGCCCGCACGGTGTGCGGTATCGAAAGGATGGGAATGCGGCTTCCCGAGACAGTGCGCGGTGAGCACCGCGCGGGTTCACAGCGTTGCGTGGTCCTCGACCGTCAGCCTCTATGGCTTGCGGCGGTCGAGGGAGTTCTAGCGCGTGCCGGTTTCGAGGTCGTCGGCACGACCTCGTCGGAGGCAAAGGCCCTGCAGTTGGTACGAGAGCATCGAGTGGACGTTCTGATCTTCGAGCCGGAGGCGTGTACGTCGGCGACGGATCGTTTCATCGCGGCGGGACGCTCTGCGCATCCTGGGCTGAAGGCAGTTGCGGTCTCCGCGGTCGAGGATCCGGACGTGATCAGAGCGGTGCTGGCATCGGGCGCGTGGGCGTACGTCCTCAAGCGTGCCCATCCGGACGACATCGCCGTGGCAGTCCGCCAGACGTTCGCGCACTCGATCCACCTGGCGCACACGCTGGAAGACGGCGGGTCGGTACCGACGCATGCACGCGCGCCGAAGAGTTCGAGTCTCTCGCTGCTGACGCGTCGCGAGCGCGAGATCCTCGCCCTCGCCGCCGAAGGACATTCGAACTCGGCGATGGCACGCCGGCTGTGGGTCACCGAGCAGACGGTGAAGTTCCACCTGTCGAACGTGTACCGCAAGGTTGGCGTGCCGAACCGGACGGCGGCGACACGTTGGGCTCACGAGCACGGGCTCGTGGGCGGCGTCACCGGCACTCGGGCGTCGGTGAGCGGTGACGGTGCGGGGCGCAGTGGCGGGGAAGATCGCCACGCGAAGCGATCACCCGAATAGGGGTGTCGCTCCGATCTGTTCTTGCTATGAGGGATAGGTGTACGGCACTGCGGCTGAATGGATCTTCTGATGGCGTCGATCGACTCTCGAGCCTCAGCGAGGGGAGTGCTCGTCCGACCTGAGACGGGCGGAGCGTAGCGTTGTCTGCGGTGCCGGACAATGAGCTGCTGCGGGCCGATGCGACTCCGGTCGGCCAGATTCTCGTGCAACGCGGGCTGTTGACGGAGGAGCAGCTCGCCGCCGCTCTTGCGGAGAGTGCTCGGACCGGAAGGCGGATCGGAGAGGTCATCGTCCAGCTCGGGTTTGCCCTGCCGTCGACGATCGCTCAGGCTTTGGCGACCCAGCACGGGAGGCCGATAAAGACCGAGTTCGGGTTCGCGGTGGGGTTCGGCAGCGGCGTGCCCGCGAACAGCGTCGCCCCTCCTCCAGTCAGCGCGATCGCGCAGGGGCAGCCGGCGGCGTTTCCGGCGCTCCGCACGGTTCCGGCAGAGGGGTCGGCGGCACCCGTCGGTGAGACAGCAGCGCAGCCGCCGGCAAGTCCTGCGCCCGCGTCCGGTCCGATTCGGCTTCAGCACGACGCGGACGCGCCGAGTGCGTCGCCGCCGGCTCCCGATGCGTCTCAGCTGTCTCGCCGGGTCGACGAGCTGACGGCCGAGCTCGCGGTCGCGCGCCGGGAGACGCAGGGAGAGGCCGCTGCTCGCGCGGCGCTGACGCAGGAGCTGGAGAGCACTCAGGCGCGGCTGGCAGAGGTTGAGGCGGCGGCGATCGAGACGGCGAACCACGAGCAGGCGCGGGCCGAGGCGGCGGAGCAGGTCGAGGCACTCGAAGCCAGGGTGGCGGAGCTCGATCAGGCGGTGTCGGCGACGTTCGAGAAGGTCGCTCGTGCCGAAAAGGAGAAGGCCGCGCTCGAACAGGCGTGTGCAGCCGCCGCCGGACGGGTCGCTGAGCTCGAAGCTTCCGCGGCCGACCGGAGCGAGCTGGAGCTGCTGCTCGCAGCCGCGCTCGATCGGGCCGCTTCGGCCGAGTCGGAGAGAGAGGCGCTGGTGGAGGCGCGCGCGGCAGCGGTGCACCGCGTTGCCGAGCTCGAGAAACAGGCGACCGATCGCGGAGACCTCGAGCGCGCGCTGGGTGAGGCGCAGACACGGGCGAAGCGCGCAGAGGCTGAGAGCCTCCGGCTGGCGCATGCTGCGGCGGAACATGCGGAGCGGCTCGCCGAGCTCGAGCGTCGACTGGAGGAGAGCGACGCGGTGGTCGCACGCGTCGCCGAGCTCGAGGGGGCAGGGGCCGCCCGGGCCGCGCTCGAGCAAGAGCTTGCGGGTGCGCGCGGTGAGACGATCTCCGTTCGGGAGCGGGCGAAACGCGCTGAAGCCGAGGCTGTGCGACTCGAACATGCGCTCGACGAGAGCAAGGCACAGGTCGGCGGGCTCGAGCGGCGATTGGTCGAGGTCGAGCGGGCATCGGTCGATCGTGCCGATGCCTCGTCGATCGATAATGAGGATGGTCGTCCGGAGCCGGCCCTCGCAGAAGCAGCGGCACGCAATCGGGAGCTGGTCGGGCGCCTCGCTGACACGATGCCATACGTCGGCGAACTCGAGCGCGAGCGAAAGGATGCTCTCACCATCGCCCCCGTCCTGAGCGAGCAGGTCGGAGGAGAAAGCGCGGAGGAGCCGTCGGCTCCTCCGTCGCACTTCCTCTTTGTCGCCGACCGCAACGGCTATCGGCTCATCGAGTCGGGTGGACCCCCGCCGGCTGAGGGGGCGACAGTTGCGCTGACGGCTGGCGACGGGACGAAGTCGAGACATGTCGTGGCCCGGATTGGGGCCGCGCCGATTCCCGGCGCACGCACTCCGTGTGCGTACCTTGTGCCCTGCTGATCAGCGCCGAGGCGGGTGGAAAACTACGCGGCGCGTTCCGGCGATCGGGCGCGCGGCGTGGCGGCAACATCGCCGAGGCCGAAACCAGAGCCCCTACTCTCGTAAAGGGGCTTACGGAAACCACGTCCTGCTCGCGCCGATAGCCGCGGGGAGCCGTCACGATTCTGGCCGTTTGCCCAGGCGCCCCGGCGACCGGGAGGCGTACCGTTGTTGTTGCATCGTCGCCCCCTTCCCCCGCGGCGATGTCCCCGGTGCTGTCGGCGCGCCCCCAGGGCTTGCAGGTGAGGGCGCGCCGCACACCCGACGCAGACAGGCCATGCCACGCAGTGCCGTGACTGAGCGCCTCCGCGTCAGTGGACGTCGCCGACGATGTGCGCGGCCGAATCTACGTGCGCTGCGTTCCAGGCCTGCAGCATGAGTTCGACGAGGAGGTCGATTCGCTCGTCCTGTGCGTCGCGATTCGGTTGGATCTCGATCTCGTCATTGTCGAGACGACGGAGCGTGAGCTGCGGCACCGCGAGGAAGCCGATGAACTCGGAGAGGCGCGAGGAATCGGAGAGCCGCACTCTCACACAGGGGAGTGGACTGCAGGATCGTTGTCTTTCCAACGTCCATCCGGCTGGTCCGGATCGAACCTCGTCTTGGACACGTGAGTGCTCAGATCCGGTTTCGGTGTGCGACGGTTCGCCAGGCCAGTTCGATGTCGGAGAGTTCGGCGACGACGCCTTCGTAGTTCGGGAATCGGGCGCAGACTGCCTCGTGGGCGCGTTGATCGCAAGGATCTGCGAACGCGACACGGACACGGTCACCGACGACGCCGATCGGGACGGCCGCGAAATGGAGGCCGGTCTCGGTCGGCATCATGCTCGCGACCGCATAGTCGACGCCCGCGTTGCGGAGATTGACGTACGGGATACTGAGCTGTTCCGCAAGCGTTCGTGCAAGCTCGTCCTCGAAGATCCACCGTCGCCTGAGCAGGATCCGGCCGAGCAGGTCACCCCCGGCGCGGCTCTCGGCGAGTGCTTCGTCGAGCTGCCCGTCCGTGATCATTCCTTTGCTGAGCAGGAGATCGCCGAGGCGCAGCCGCGGGGCTGCGGATGCGCAAGCAACCGGCACGCCGACGACGGGTGCCGGTGCGATCGTGGCCGCGATCTGGTTGATCGACGACCAGCTTTGTAGGTACTGCTGGATGGCATGCCGGTCGCCTTCGACCCGCACCCATTCTCCGTCGATGACCTCGGCCTCAGCTCCGAGCCGTCGGTAGTAGTCGCGGAGTCGTACCGGTTCAGAAACCCGAATCCCCACCCGGTCGCGCACAACAGCCGGCGGCCAGGCCGTCTCCCCACGCTCAAACACGTCTCCCTCCAATCGCCGCAGTGAAATCCGCTACGGATCTGCCGGCATGTGAATGCTGGCGGTGAACCGTGTGTCTCCTTTCGAGCAATGAATATCGGGCGGAGCGGCCCTGTATCCCCCGGGCAGGGGAAGCGTGCTTCGAACTGGTCTTCCGGCTAGCCCGGTCCATCGGCGGATTGGGGGCTCACCGCCCCGCAGGACGTCGAAACGCCAACCGAGGCCAGTCGGTCAGCCGACGGCGTTGTGGCGCCGATGCCGGATCCGGTCGTTCATGCGCCTTCGACCCGAGCCTCGCAACCTAGCATGCGTGCGACCGGACTCCTCTGCCACTCGGCGATCGTCCGGTCTCTGCAAGTGCCGCCGGAGCCGATGTCGGCGCTTGCGGGCAAGCGACGAGCTTCCTGCGGGGTGCCGGTGCTCTCGGATGGTTTGGTTTGGCCTGCGGCGAGCAGTGTGCGCGCACATTCTGCGGCCTCTTCCAGGTAGCCATCCTCCTCGGCGAACGCGTTGATCGTCGTGATCAGCGCCGACCGCGCGGCTGCGGGCAGGGTCGGCTCGGCTGCGGCGCGCTCCAGTTCGATGATCCAGGACGTCTGATGGGCGGGCAAGGGGGTGCCGGTCATGCCCTCACAACGCCCATGCGTGGTCACCGGGTAGCGACGACCGCTGGAGACCGCTCGAAACGGTGGCGTCGCGTCCGCGAGCGTGGTGGTTCGGCGACGTTGCGTCTGCCGCAGGAGACACGGCCAGATCGTATCTCGATGTGATGCGCGCAGACCTCCCCCGGAGGGGGTATGTCCTTGCCTGCCGGATAGCGATTCAAGTGTCGGTGCGCCCTGCGCCGTATCGCAGGGC
>Ga0335069_10010329_pt1 | contig 13230 bp, 11 predicted proteins | sample Lox_Sample_11_FD_206714 | JGI IMG/M metagenome (GOLD analysis project Ga0335069, IMG submission 206714) | Soil microbial communities from Loxahatchee National Wildlife Refuge, Florida, United States - Lox_Sample_1.1 | ecosystem: Environmental > Terrestrial > Soil > Wetlands | place: USA... | reverse complement strand
GGCTCCTTCCACACCGTGGCGATGAGCTCGTCCAGATCGTCGGGCGTGGGCGGTCCCTTGCGCGTCTTGATGCGCATGTCCGGGTCCACGTTGTTGCAGAGCCCGTACGACTTGTTGTGCAGGACCTCGTTCTCCTGCCGCTCCTTGAGCTTCTCGACGGCGACCGTGAGCTGCTCCTTCGTCTGATCGTACGGGCTGCGGAACAGGTCCGAGATGCGCGTGTCGACCTGCACGGTCGTGGTGCAGAGCGAGAGCACGTACTCGCGCGGGCTCGGCTCGTAGTCGCTGAAGCCGACCGGCAGCTCCTCGCCGTGTTGCGGGCTGCACGCGAGGTCGAACTTCTCGTCGAGCGCCTGGTTCACGCGGTAGACGCCTGCCTCGACCGGCGTCCACGGGATCATCTGCACCAGCCAGCGCGGGGTGGCGCCACGCCACTGCGGCGGCGTCTTCGTCGTGTTGGATAGTTGCCTTGCAGGGCGTTCAGCAAGCGCCCGGTGCGGTGTCGTCATGGTTGGGTTGGTCCTCGCGCGAGGCAACCTAGTCCGCACGCTCTGCGGCCCGCAAGCACGAGCGCGTGCCCGGGTGCGTCATGTTCGTGAACGCTAGCCGCCGGTCCCGTTTGCGTCGGTGGAACCATCGGTAGGCGCATCGGTCGACGACTCGACGGGGGCCACCCCGTCGGTTGCGGCGTCGCCGGCAGCGGCGCCGTCCGATGCGCCGCGATCCGTCGTGGCGTCGGTCAACGCAGGAGGCAGCGGCGTGGAGCTGTCGTCCGTCTCGCAGCCGGCGATGGCGATCCCGGCGAGCGCGGTCGACGCGACGAGGAGGGTGGAAAGGGCACGATGAAGGGTGCGCATGTCGATCGGCTCCTGCTGTCAGAAGATGAAGAATCCGGAGAGCTGCACCCGGTGGTTGGTCGGCGAGTTGCCGTCGACGTACTTGTCGAGGAACTGCGCGTATTCGAGGCCCAGTCGGAGTGCCGGCGTCACGTCGCCGAAGAGGTTCACGTCCCACCAGTCCTCGGAGCTGCGGACCTTCGTCGATTTGGGGAACAGCGTGCCGGTGTTGCTCGACTCCATGTGCGAGTAGTTGCCCGAGAGCCACGCTTTTCCGTTGAGGCCGGGGAAGTAGTACTGCGCGCCCACGAGGTAGCTCGTCCACTGGATGAAGTGCAGCGCTCCGGTCGACGAGTACGTCGCGATGCCGTTGTCGAGGTCCTGCGGCCAAACGGCCGGAGCAGGAAGCGCCGGCCAGGTCACCCCGCCGGTGAGACCCGTGTAGAGGTCCGCCGTTCCGTAACCCGACGCGAACTCGCCGTTGAGGGAGAGCGCGTTGCCCATCTTGTCCTTCGAGCCCGGCAGGACCGGGATGAACCCGTCGATCGCCCCCGCGGTCGCCGTCTTGCCGGCGTTCCCGGTCGGCGCCGCCTGGAGATACGGCACCTCGATGTGCCGCAGGTCACCCGTCACCGCGATCGACAAAGGCTGGATCGACGTGTTCGTAGCGCCGGAGGTCTGCACACCGGTCCATCCGTTGTAGGCGATGCGCAACCCGGCCTGGCCCTCGGGGGCCATCGAGTTGCGCTGGGGCGGACGAAGCGCCGCGATCGCGATCTCCACGGTGACCGGCTCCGTCTTGATGCTCTTGGAGATCCGGATCTGCGGCGTTCGCGCATAAAGCTCTCCCGGCACGCCCTGGATCTGCACCGTGTTGGGCTGGTAGCCCGACTGCCACCCGAAGAGCGCCCAGTACTGCCCCATGAGCACGTCGACCACGTCGGTCTCCGCCTTCAGGTACATGTGCCGGATTCGGAGCAGCGGGCTGGTGAAATACTGGTTCTCGGTCGCCTGCCCCGTCGCGTACCCGAGCGACTGATTGCCCAGGAAGTCGGTCTCGACCACCCCGCTCACGCGGATGCCCGCGACCTCGGGCGCCTTGAGGCGAAGGCCGACGCGCGAGTTGCGCGCGCTGAACTGCACCCGTCCGTGCGAGCCGGCGTACGTGCCCGTGCGGGCCACCTGCGCGTTGCCGGCGAGATCGTTGAAGCTCTGGGTCGAATCGGCGATCGAATCGGCTTCGACGAAGCCGTAGATCGTCGTGGCCCACTTGCCCAGCACGACGCTGTTCGACTCCGCGGCCTGCGCGCCGGACGTGTTGGCCAGATCCCGGAGGGCGCTCTGGTACTCCTCCTCGGAGATCATGTTCTTCTCGCGCATGATGCGCAGCGTGGTCAGCTCCGGACCGGCCGGCGCGGTCATCGGCGGTTGGGGAGTGGCCGGCGTAGCCGGCGGTTGGCCCTGAGTCGGCTCGGCGGCAGGCTGCGCCTGTGCGGCGCTCGCCCAAAGCGCCGTCGAGCAGAGGAACGGCGGTACTGCCAGAAGCAAGGTTCGCCTTCGCATGAGCCGGCACTCTCGGGGTGTCGGTTCACGTTCGGGCACCAAGGTGGTGACGAGTTGGTGAAGTGGACGACCGCACGCTCGTGACCGGAAATCGCGCTTACGTCGAATGCTCTTTTTTCCGCTCCGGCCGCAGCGTTTCACGACGGTTTCTTGCGTGCCGTGTGCGGCATGGAAACGGAGAAGTCACAAATTGTTCGCGGGGTAGAGCCTGCTGACCCCCTAAGAGGGCCTCGGCCAGGAGGTCCTTCGAATGAGGAACACAACGAAGGCGTTCGTCGTCGGTGCGCTCGCGGGGGGATGCATCCTCGCGACAGCAACGCGCGCGCACGCTGCCAACCCCGCGTGCAACAGCTTCGGACACACGGTCTACATCGCCGGATCATCGGCCTCGCAGCCGATCCTGCAGGCGCTCGCCTACCAGCTCAAGCAGGCAGGAAGCTCCATCAGCATCATCTACGAGAACCCCTCCTCCTGTCAGGGCCTGACGGACCTTCTCACGACGGGCATGACCGAGACGACGGGCGCCTCGTACCTCGATCCTTCGACCAACCCCGCCACCCTGACCGCGTGCGACGCCACCAACGGCGGCGCGAGCGCGGGAAGCTACGTCGACATCGGCGTCTCGGACGTGTTTCCGCAGACCTGCGTGGACTACTCGAACATCCCCGCGCTGACCTCGAGCCAGAAGGACTTCTGGGGCCCGGTGCAGGCGATGGTCATGGCGGTGCAAGCCGGCCAGACGATGTACCCGTCGATCAGCGCCGAGGCGGCCTACGTCGTCTTCGGCTGGGCCGGCCAGACGAACACGATCGCGCCGTGGACCGACCCGCAGAACATGTTCATCCGCTCGCCCACGTCGGGAACCGAGTCGATGATCAGCAAGGCGATCGGGCTGCCGCCCACCAAGTGGCTCGCCCAGAGCCCGTTCGACGGTGGCACCGCGCAGCACGAGAGCGGCAGCGGCGCCGTCGTCACGGCGCTCAAGGGCTCGACCAACATGATGGGCGCCATCGGCATCCTGTCGACCGAGTTCGTCGATCAGAACCGCTCGACGCTCCACGCGCTCGCCTTCCAGGCGAAGGACCCGAACGGCGGTGATCAGGAGTGCGGGTACCTGCCCGACTCGAGCTCGACCACCTTCGACAAGCTCAACGTGCGCCAGGGCCGCTACGCCATCTGGGGCCCGCTGCACTTCGTCGCGAACGTCGACGGCAGCGGCAAGCCGCAACCGAACGGCATGAGCGGCGATGCGGCCGCCGACGTGCAGACGGTCATCCAATACCTGAACTTCGACGCCTCGCTCACGGCCGCGCAGACCCTGCAGATGATTCAGGCGTCGGCCAAGGCGTATACGGTCCCGCCGTGCGCCATGGAGGTCTCGCGGACGGACGACGGCGGCGGCGTGGCTTCGCAGATGCCCGCCAGCGGCATGTGCGGCTGCTACTACGAGGCGCTCGCTGCGGGCGGTAACAACCCCGCGGCGCTCGGCATGCCGACGTCGAGCTACTGCCAGGCGTGCACGGCTGACGCCGACTGCGCGGACGCAGGCATTTACAAGAAGTGCAACTACGGCTTCTGCGAGGTGCAGTGATGAAGGCGCATCGGATCCTGTTCCACCTTGCGGCGGCGTCGCTGCTCTCCATGGCCGTCGGCTCGTTCGCCGGCGCCTGCAGCAGCAACAGCAACGGCGGCAACCCGGCCCCGAGCGGTGATGACGGCGGCGACGCCACATCCTCGGGCAGCGGCGGCAGCAGCGGCGGCTCCAGCGGCGGTTCCAGCGGGGGCAGCAGCGGCGGTTCGAGCGGCGGCAGCAGCGGCTCGAGCAGCGGCGGTCTCCCCGACACGGGCGCCTGCATGTCGGACGCGTCGACGTGCAACTCCTGCTACACGGCCTCGCAGGGGATGCAGGACCCGCTCAACGCGTGCTCGCCGTACACGGTCAACTGCATTCCGTTCGACAACAAGACCCGCGTTCCGGGCTGGCCGAACGTCCCCCAGGTTCCCTGAGAAACAAGCGCGGGGGAAACGGATACCGCGTTGCTCGACAAGATGACCCGCACGGCGGGGCTGGCGCTGCTCTTCTGGGCAGCGCTCGGCCCCGGTATCGCCATAGCGCAGGAGGCCCAACCCCCCGCAGCTCCTACGGCGTCGCCATCGCAGCACGAGGCCGACGTCGAGGAGCTGCGCGAGGAGGTTCGGCAGCTGCGTGAGGAAGTGAACGCGCAGCAGGCGGACAAGATCCGCCTGCCTGCGCCTTCGTCCATTCCGAAGCCGCTCGGCTACGAAGCGTTCTGGCCCTGGGTGACGCCGCCCGACGGGCTGTCGGTCAGCGGCTACCTGCAGTCGCAGTACCAGTACAACGACTCGTCGCAGGATCAGCTCTCGCAGAGTGGCACCCTGCTCAACCAGGACCGCTTCACCATTCGCCGCGCGCGTGTGCAGCTCGCCGGCGAGTGGCAGTACGCGGCGATGGCGGTGGAGCTCGACGCGAACACGAACAACGGCCCGCAGGTCGACCTGCGCAAGGCCGAAGCGTCGCTCCAGTACCGGCCTAGGCACCTGCGCCCGCCGATGATCATGGCCACGCTTGGGATGTTCGACGTGCCCTTCGGCTACGAGCTCGTCGAGTCTCCTCGCACGCGCTGGTTCACCGAACGATCGGTCGCCTCGCAGGCATTCTTCCCGACGGAGCCCGATCTGGGGCTGCGCCTCGCCGGCGCGCTCGACTGGTTCCGCTGGACCATCGCCGTGACCAACGGCTACCCGGCCGGCGTCAACTTCGGCCTGCAGGATCCCAGCTCGTCGAAGGACGTCGTCTTTCGCTTCGGCTTCGACACGACGCCGTTGAAGGATCTGAACCTCGCGGGCGACGTCTCGGCGCTGCGTGGCAAGGGGTTCCACCCCGGAACGCCCGCGACCAAGGCGTCGATCCAGTGGGTGGACTACAACGAATCGGGCGTCGTCGTGCCGTCCGAGCTCGTCGGCGTCCCCGGCGAGGCGGCCACGCCTTCGCAGCTCTTCGACCACTGGGCCGTCGGGGCGAACCTGCGCATGCACACCCGGTGGTGGCCTGGGATCCTCAAGATCTACGGCGAGGTCGTCCTCGCGCAGAACCTCGATCGCGGCCTCTACGTCGCCGATCCCATCACGACGCAGCTCGATCAGCGCGAGTTCGGCTGGTACGTCGCGGCCCTGCAGGAGGTCCTGACCTACGGCATGGTCGGCCTCCGTTACGAGTACTACGACCCCAACGCGAACGTGTTCGACACGCGCGGCGGGAAGCTCCTGCCGTTCTCGGAAGCGATCACGAACATCTCGCCGCTCGTGGGGCTGACGCTCCCGGACCGTGCGCGTCTGCTCTTCCAGTACGACATCAACACCAACGCGTTCGCTCGCAGCGCAGAGGGCGTGCCGACGAACCTGCAGAACAACTCGTGGACCGTGCGCTTGCAGGTGCAGCTATGAAGCGGGCACCCGTCGCCGCAGCCTGGTCGTTCGCGTTCGCGGGGCTCGGGCTCGCCGTCGCGTGCGAGCAAGGCATGCCCGCCAACAGCGGGCTGACCGAGCCATTCCAAGTGCACGGCGCGCAGTTCATCTCGGGACCGCTGCCCGGCAGGCCGCCGAACGACGCCGGACTCCCGGTCTCCGCCGACGGCGGCGCAGCGACCACGTTTCCGCCTTTGACGATCACCAACGTGCAGTTCGCCAACCCTCTTGTGCTGCCCGGCGCCAGCGGCAAGTCGATTGCCGGCCGCGCGAGCAGCGACACGGCGGCCATCGGCGTCAAGATCGAGGGTCTCGGATCGGGGTACTGGGTGCTGCCCATCGGCAATCCAGATCCCGACTTCCCGGGCCAGAGCGACTTCGGCCTCTCCGCCGACTTCGACCCGAGCGACCCGACCGGCCGGCACCAGCTCCTCGCCGTCGGGATCGATTCGAACGGCAACGCGGGGATCCAGCAGGAGGCCCCGCTGTGCCTCGAGCAGCGCATTCCGGACAACCTGCACGAGTGCCTCAAGAACAACGTCGTCCCGCGCGCCGTCTTCACGCTGCAGTGGGATGCCAACTGGGACCTCGATCTGCACGTCATCCTGCCCGACGGGAGCGACGTCAACCCGAAGCAACCGGTGACGGTGCCCTCCGAGGGGGGCCCGCCCGCGTCCGACGTCGGCAAGATCGACCGCGACTCGATGCGCGGATGCATCGTCGACGGCTGGCGCGAAGAGGACCTCGTCTTCCCGGCCGAGCCGGCCAAGGGCAACTACCAGCTCTACGTCGATCCGTTCGACTCCTGCGGCCTGCAGGCGGTGCGTTTCAACATGATCGTGAGCGAGCCGGGTGCAGACGGGAACCTGCACCCCACGTTCACGCGTAGCGGGGAGTTCATCCAGATCCAGGAAACGGGGGGTGGGTCGAGGGGGCTCTTCGTGTTCGAGAAGAGATTCGACTGAGGAAGTGAAAGGGGAAGCAACCCGTGATCGTCAAATACCTACTCAGGATCGCGATGCTCGGCAGCTCGTGGGTGCTCTACCTGCTCGTTGCCCTGTCGATCGCGTCGATAGGCGCGATGTTCGAGCGCTGGCTGTTCTTCCGCAAGCGGCAGGGCGGAGAGGAGCTGTGCGACCAGCTGTGCGATCTCCTCGAACAAGGAGAGAAGGAGCGCGCGCGCGACCTGCTTCGCGACAGCCCGACCATCGAGGCGGAGGTCCTGCGTGCGTCGCTCCGGTGGGCGCACGGCGGTCCCGCGGCGCTCGAGGCGGCCATCGATGGCCAGATGACCAAGCGCCGGCGCGAGCTCGAGCGCGGGATGACGCTCCTCGGCACGCTGGGCAACAACGCGCCCTTCGTCGGTCTGCTCGGCACGGTCATCGGCGTCATCGTGGCCTTCGCCGATCTCGCCGAAGGCACGAGCAACGTGCAGATGAACAAGGTCATGGGCGGCATCGCCGAGGCGCTCGTCGCCACGGGCGTGGGCCTGCTCGTCGCGATCCCGGCGGTCGTCGGCTACAACATCTTCCAGAAGAAGATCGCCGACATCGAGGACAACGTCGCGTCGATCTCGCGGCGGCTCTCGGCGTTCATCGCCGTGGGCAAGGCCGAGGACTTCATGACGCCGTCGATGATGCCGCCGCCCGTGAAGCTCGCGGCTGACAGCGTCCGCGACCTGGCGAGCCTGGCGGGCAAGGACGACGACGACGACAAGCCGGTCGCAGCCGCGCCGGCCGCGGAGGAGTGAGCCATGGGCGCGTCAGTAGGAGCGGCCAAAGGCAGGCGCCGGGGCGGCGCGATCACCGGCATCAACGTGACGCCGATGGTCGACATCATGCTCGTGCTCCTGGTCATCATGATGGTCTCGTCCATCTACATCGTCTCGCGCGCGCTCAAGGTGGAGCTGCCCAAGAGCGCGTCGTCGGACGAGTCGTCGCAGTCGCCGCTCACGGTGACGCTGACGAAGGACGACCAGGTGTTCCTCAACGGGGAGCTCGTCAAGGGCGGTGACACCGAGCTCACGGCGCGCTTCCAGCGCGCGAAGGCCGGTAACCCCGACACCAATCTGGTCGTCAGCGCGGACGGCAAGGCGCTGCACGGGTGGGTCGTGCACATCGTCGACCTCGCCAAGCAGCAGGGCATCGTCAAGTTCGCCATCAACGTGCAGAGTGAGCAGTAAGCCGCGTCGCTCCATTGCGTTCTGGATTTACGTCGGGAGCGTGGGATTCCACGTCGTTCTCGGCGCGGTGACCCTCGCCCTGCCGAGGCCCAAGACGAACGAGATCGTCGCGATTCAGCTCGCCGAAGCGAAGAAGAAGGTCCAGCCCAAGCCCGCTCCGCCTCCGCCCCCACCTCCCCCGCCGCCGGAGAAACCGAAGCCGAAGCCCGCGGCGCAGACGCACCAGGAGCAGGCGAAGGTGGCGCCGCAGACGACGAAGGCCGAGGCGTTGCCGCCCGTGCCGGTGGGAGCCGACGGCTTCGCGGACCTCGGGCTCTCGCTCGGAAACAGTGACGGACCGGGCATCCCCATTCCGACCGGCCCGGGGGGAGCGGGCGCAGGCTCGGACTCGGCGACGGCTGCGAATGCGGCGAAGACCAAGCCCGTGGCGACGCACAAGGTCGAGCAGCTCGCGGTCGCGCAGGGAGCGGAGGTGTGCAACGAGCCGGTGGTCAAGCCGAAGCGCCAGGGATTCGTCGTGCCGAAGTACACGATGGAGGCGCGGCAGGCGGAGATCGAAGGCGTGGTGCGCGTCGAGGTCACGGTCGACGAGACGGGACACGTGATCCGCGCGCGCGTGCTCAGCGGGCTCGGTTACGGCCTCGACGACTCGGCTCTCCAGGCCGCGAAGCAGATGACGTTCACGCCGGCGACGCAGTGCGGGAAGCCCGTCGTCGGCACGGCAGTCGTGCCGTTCAACTTCCAGCTGACATGAACCGGCGCAGGAGGCTTCTCGCGGGGGGCCTCGCAGCCGGCCTGTGTGCGTCCTGGTGCGCGCCGGCCTTCGCGCAGGATCAAGGCGGCGGCGACGAGCAGCCGGCGCAGCGCACCATCGTGCCGCCGAAGCTCGTGAAGTTCGTCGAGGCCGAGTTCCCGCAGAGCGAGGCGGCCGCGGGCAAGGGCGCGACGGTCGTCCTGCAGATTGCGATCGACGCTTCGGGCGCCGTGGCCGACGTGAAGGTGCTCGAGACGGCAGGGGCGGCGTTCGACGCTGCGGCGGTGGCAGCGGCGAAGCAGTTCGTCTTCACGCCGGCGCTCGTCGATGGCAAGCCGATCCCGGTCAAGATCACCTACAAGTACGTCTTCACCTTCACCCAGAAGATGGTGAAGAAGACGACCGCCGACTTCGAAGGCGTCGTGCGGGACCGGCACACCAAGCAGCCGCTCTCCGGCGTGCGCGTCGCCGTCGACACGGGCCAGAGCGCGGTCACCGACGACCAGGGTCACTTCAAGATCGACGACGTCCCTGTGGGCGAGCACGGCGTCACGCTGTCCGGCGAGAAGCTCACGAGCGTCGGGACGACCGAGACGTTCGAGGCATCCAAGAAGATCGACGCGGTCTACGAGGTCGAGCCGAAAAAGGAGAAGACGGGCAACCCGGACGAGGAAGAGGAGATCGTCGTCACCGCGCCGCGCATCAAGAAGCAGGTCATCTCCACCGAGGTGAAAGCCGAGCAGGCGGTGCGCGTGCCGGGCACGCAGGGTGACGTGCTCAAGGTGGTCGAGAACCTCCCAGGCGTCGCGCGCGCGGCGGCGGGATCAGGCGCCCTCGCCGTGTGGGGATCTGCGCCGCAGGACACGCGCGTGTACGTCGACGGCATCCACGTGCCGCGCCTGTACCACGACGGCGGGTACCGCTCGATCATCAACTCGGACTTCGTGAAGAGCGTCGAGCTCGTGCCGGGCGCTTACGGCGCGAGCTACGGGCGCGGGCTCGGCGGGCTCGTGACGGTGTCGCTCAAGCCGCTCGACGAGGATGGCGTGCACGGCTCGGTCTCGGCGGACACGATCGACGCGGCGGCGTCGGTCCGCGCCAAGGTCGCGGACAAGTGGCACGTCGCGATCGCCGCGCGCAAGAGCTACCTCGACTCGACGACATCCCTCGTCACGTCGCAGAACGTCGGCGAGTACATCCCCATCCCTCAGTTCTGGGACGGCCAGGCGCGCGTCGTGTACGACGTAGGCCCGCACGAGACCCTGGAGCTCGGCGGCCTGGTGTCGTCGGACAAGACGACGCGCCAGCTCCCGAACGCCGACCCTTCGCTCGCCACCAGCCAGACGACGACGACCGACTTCAACCGCATCTACGTCCGCTACGTGAAGCATCTCAAGGAGGGCGGCGTCGTCGAGGTCGTGCCCTCCTACGGCAAGGACTCGACGTCGCTGCTCAACGTCTATGGCTCGACACCGACCGACGTCACGAACGACTCGGACGTGTTCGGCCTGCGCGCGAGCTGGCACGGGCCCGTGACGAAGCACTTCGACGCGGCCGTCGGCGTCGACGGCGAGCTGTACTCGTCGACGCTGCACCGGTCGGGATCCATCGGCGCGCCGCCGCGCGAGGGCGACATCTACGTCTTCGGCGAGGCGCCGCCGCCGCAGATCAACTCGGACGACTGGAAGACGGTGATCGGCAGCGTCGCGCCCTTCGCCGAGGGCGACCTCGCGCTGTTCGACGACCGACTGCACGTCATCCCCGGGGCGCGCCTCGATCCGCTCATCACGATGACGAACAAGGTCGCTCCGCCCCAGCCGGGCAACCCGAACATCGCCTACCAGCGCGAGGAGCCCGTGATCGAGCCGCGCCTCGCGGTGCGCTACGCCTTCACGCCGCGCATCTCGGCGAAGGTCGCCTACGGCGAGTACCACCAGACGCCGCAGCCCGAAGACCTGTCGGCCGTCTTCGGCAACCCGACGCTCGCCCTCTCCTACTCGCAGCACGAGCTCGTCGGCACCAACTTCCAGCTCACGCAGCTGCTGTCGATCGAGACGACCGCCTTCTACCGCACGATGAACAACCTCGTCGTGCGCACCGAGAACCCCAACCCCGTCGTCGGCCACGCGCTCGACCAGGTCGGCATCGGCCGCGCCTACGGCGTGCAGTTCTTGCTGCGCCAGGACAAGGGCAACGGTCGCTTCTTCGGCTGGATCAGTTACACCATCAGCCGCAGCGAACGGCAGGACGCGCCCAACCTGCCCTGGCGCCTCTTCGACTACGACCAGACGCACGTGTTCACGGCGCTCGGATCGTACGACCTCGGGCTCGGCTTCGAGGTGGGCGCGCGCTTCCGCTTCGCGAGCGGCTACCCGCGCACGCCGGTGACGGGCGCCTATTACGACGTCGTGACGGACACGTACGAGCCCATCTTCGGCTTCCACAACTCGATCCGCATCCCCTCCTTCTATTCGGTCGACGTGCGCTTCGCGAAGCACTTCAGGATCGGGGGCACGTCTGCAGAGGTGTACCTCGACGTGCAGAACGTGACCGACCACACGAACGACGAGGAGATCGTCTACAACCCGAACTACACGCAGCGCGGGTACATCACGGGGTTCCCCATCCTGCCCGTGCTGGGAGCGAGGTGGGCATGGTGAAGCCGGTTCTCGCGTCGGCGCTGGGCCTGGTGGCGCTCGCGGTCGCGTGCGCGCCGACGCTGCCCGACAACGTGCCCATCGTGACGTCGCCGCGCGTGCTCGCCGTGCAGGCGTCGCCGCCGGAAGCGAAGCCGAAGACCGTGACGATGTTCACGGCGCTCGTTGTCGACGAAAATGGGAACGTCACGACTCCGAAGGCGACCTGGGAGTTCTGCAATGCGCGCAACACCCTTGCGAACCTCGGGGTGGTGAGCAACGAGTGCTACGTCGAGGGCGACCCGAACCTGACGCCCATCGGCGGGGGCGGGGCTGCCACCGCGGCATTGCCGGACATCGCGTGCCGCCAGTTCGGACCGGACGTACCCGTGCCGGTCATGGGGCAGCCGCCCGGAAGGCCGGTCGACCCGGACACGACCGGCGGTTACTACCAGCCCGTCAGCGTGTTCCTCGGCGGCGTCGCGTCGATCTACCGCGCGCGCCTGTCGTGCGGCGTCGCCGGCGCGGGGCCGGACCAGGCCGCGGCGTACAACAGTCGCTACCGCGCCAACGTGAACCCGGAGGTCGCGTCACTCTCCGCGTTGGGAGCCACGTGGGCGACCGACACGACGGGCAAGACCAACACGGTGCGTACGGGCCAGAAGGTGGAGCTCCAGGTCGCCTGGCCCACCTGCCCGCTCGTCGACAAGTGTGGCGACGGCGTCTGCGGACCGGACGAGACGAAGTCCGGGTGCCCCGCGGACTGCACGAGCCCCAAGGGATGCGCGGGCGCCGAGCGCTTCGTGAACTTCGACCTGGTGAGCCAGCAGGTCGTCGACGAGCGCGAGGGCATCCACGTGTCCTGGTTCGCCACGGGCGGCAGCTTCGACCTCGACCGCACGGGCAGCGGCGCCACGGACACGACCACGAACAGCCAGAACGGCTGGACGCCCCCCACGCAGAAAGGCCCGGCCCACGTCTGGGTCGTCTTGCACGACGACCGCGGAGGCGTGGGCTGGGCGGGATACGCCGTCCAGGTCGAGTGAGCGCATCCGGAGATGGAACCGCCCTCGCACGGTGTTCACCCAGCGAACCCACTCCGGATCCTCACAGCTCATGGCCACTTCATTCGCCTGCGACAGCCGCGCCCTGGCCGAGACGTACGACCGCCTCAGCGACAGCCAGTTCGAGAACGGCAAGAACCTCGTCGAACACCTGGGCTCTCTCGAAGGCGCGCGCGTGCTGGACGTCGGCTGCGGCACCGGTCGGCTCGCACGCTGGATCGCCGACCGGATCGGACCTTCCGGCACCGTCGTCGGGATCGACCCGCTGCCCGAGCGCGTGGCCATCGCACGAGCTGCCGCGCGCGGCATCCGGTTCGAGGTCGGTCGAGCCGAGGACCTGAGCGCGTTCGCGTCCCGGAGCTTCGACGCCGTCACCATGTCTTCCGTTTTTCACTGGGTGACCGACAAGCCGAGAGCGCTCGCCGAGGCGCGGCGAGTCCTCGCGCCGGGCGGCCGCCTCGGACTGACGACGATCGCGCGCGACCTCGGCACGCGCAGCACCCTGTACGCCACCCTGGGCTCGGTCCTTCAGCGCGCACCGTACGCGGATCGAATCCCGGCGACCGAATGGCCCGCGGCGCCGCCGGGGCAGAACACGAGCGATCTGATCTCGACCGTGATGAACAGCGGTCTCGAGATCACGGAGATGCACATCATGCGGCGCTGCTGGAGGCGCGCGAGCGGGCAAGAGCTCGTCGAATTCTTCGAG
>Ga0335069_10010328_pt1 | contig 13232 bp, 9 predicted proteins | sample Lox_Sample_11_FD_206714 | JGI IMG/M metagenome (GOLD analysis project Ga0335069, IMG submission 206714) | Soil microbial communities from Loxahatchee National Wildlife Refuge, Florida, United States - Lox_Sample_1.1 | ecosystem: Environmental > Terrestrial > Soil > Wetlands | place: USA: Florida... | reverse complement strand
CGCAGGCTCTAAGCCGATCTCTCTATTCGCAGATGATTCCGAAGGGGAGGGAAGCGGAATACTTCAGCGTGTATGAGATCAGCGACAAGGGGACGAGTTGGCTGTGCCCGCTGCTCTTTGCGTTGGCGCTGCAGTTCACCGGTAGTTATCGGCTGGCAATCCTCTCGTTAATCACGTTTTTCATTGGTGGCCTGCTGGTGCTGTTGACGGTGAATGTTCCTCGTGCGGCCGTTGAAGCCAGCGCCCGAGTCTCCAACCCGAATTGACGCACATGCCCGAGGTGCGTAATCACACGCGCCGACTGCTGGGGCTTATTGCGCAAGTACCCCGTAAGTAATTGCATCAACGGGTGCTAGTCGCTGGCTGCCGAATTGCATGCTCTACTCGACCCGTCTCCATCTTGGCGACGGCGAGAAGTAGTGTGCAACCGGAGGATCTATGCTTCGTTGGATTGCGATTACCTCTTTCTTGAGCGTGGCGGCGGTAGCGGCCACGACTCCAAGCCCCACTTTCTACAAAGACGTCCTGCCCGTGCTCCAGAGATCGTGCCAGAACTGCCATCGACCCGGTGAAGCTGCGCCGATGTCCTTCTTGGATTACAAAGGTACGCGTCCGTGGGCAAAGGCGATCAAGGCGGCGGTGCAAGTCAAGAAGATGCCGCCGTGGCTGGCCGATCCGCACTATGGCAAGTTTTCGAACGATCGCAGCCTTTCCGATGCAGACCGGTCGACGCTGGTGGCATGGGCCGACGCGGGCGCGCCGGAGGGCATTGTGAAGGATGCGCCGAGGCCGATCGAGTTCGTTGAGGGCTGGAATATCGGGAAACCCGATGTCGTTTACACGATGCCAACGGCGTTCAGTGTTCCGGCTTCGGGAACGATCGAATATCAGTATCTCGTGATTCCGACCAACTTGACTGAGGACCGCTGGGTTCAGCTCGCTGAAGTCCGGCCTGGGGATCGCACGGTAGTGCATCACGTCATCGCTTTCATTCGTCCCAAGGGATCTAAATGGATGGCTGATGCGGAGCCAGGCGTTCCGTTCGTGCCCGGCAAGACGGCCCGAAAGCGGCCAGCGGCTGAGGGCGCTAGCCAAGTTGATCCGCAAGAGAACGCGCTGCAGCTTCTGCAGTCGGAACTGCTGGTTGGGTATGCACCCGGAATGCCCGCCCAGGTCTGCGAGAACGGTACGGCAAAACTGCTGCCGGCCGGGTCGGATCTAGTCTTGCAGTTGCACTATACGGCCACAGGCAAAGAAGCCGAAGACAGGACTTCGATCGGGCTCGTTTTCTCCAAACAGCCGCCGCAGCGCCGCGAGATGACGCTCTCAGCAACGAACTATCTGTTCGCGATTCCGCCTGGCGATCCCAACTACGAAGTGAAGTCGCAGATGACGTTGCACGACGATGCGGAGCTGGTTAATATGATGCCGCACATGCACCTGCGCGGGAAAGATTTCCTCTACAAGGTTGTGTACCCGACAGGCGAGACCAGCACGCTCCTCAGCGTTCCGCGCTATGACTTCAATTGGCAGCTCGTATACGTCTTCGAAAAGCCGGTTGTGTTACCGAAGGGCAGCCGGATCGAATGCACGGCGCACTTTGATAACTCGATCAACAATCCCTACAATCCGGATCCGAAGGCGACGGTACATTTCGGCGATCAGACCTGGCAGGAGATGATGATCGGCTGGTTCGACGTGACGATTCCAGTTACAGTCGATCCGGCGAATTTGCTTCGTCCTAGACGACCATCGAGCAGCGACTAACGCGTCCGGCCCGGGCCGATGGTGATCTGCAGCGCAAGCGGTGCCACGCCGCCCAGGGTCTGGGGAGCAGATTGAGCGGGCTTCGCTCGGATGACGGCCTTTTTCGCGCGAAGATCGCCATCGGCCTCTAGCTGGGCACCTTGCGGGATCAGCGATACACGATATGTTTCATCCTTGTCCGCGACTTGGATTGCGGAGTCGGGAATCGTGTAGGTGGTCCCGGCCGTCACCGGAAGTCCCGAGCCGGTCGTGGGAAAAATCCGCTTGGAACGCCCTACTTCATCGATTTGATCCAGCGTAAGTGCACCGGGCATCGCGGGTACGATCGTCAGACGGACCGTGTCACCCGTGTTCAACGGGATGTTGGGAGGTAGAGGCAGGAAGTTGCCATCCGCGTCGCGCTTCAGCAAGGAGTAGTTCAAGAGCGCGCTTTGTTTGCCCAACATCAAATTTGACGAAAGTGCTGCCGCGGACTGAGCTCGGAAGCCCTGCGCCTGCTGATATTGGGCATTTTGGGAGGGGCCGCCGAGGGAGTTCTGTACGTTAATGGCCTGTTGGTTTTGATTTGCGGCGTTGATCGGCTCGTTGGCTGCGATGGGTGCGCTTGCCTTTTCATCCTTTCGTTCGCTGAGCGCATCCAGAAACGGCGGTGGTGCGGAGGGCGCGGCCGGTGTTACTGTCGCGGGCGCGCGCTTCAGGATCGCTTCGGGTTGACTACGGCGTGACGGGGCCGGTGGAGTAGCTTTAGATTGCGGCTTCAATTGCTCGATGAGGGGAACCGAATTTCCAGGGATGTTTCGCGATGCGGCCATTTGCGGCAAGCGTGGTTGCGGCTTCTCGTTGCGAATCACGGCGACGATAAGGACGGCGGCAGCGACCGCACCCAACGCGCCGCTCCAGGCCCACCAGCGGATCTTGGGGGCAGGCTTCGTGTCGAGCGCTTGCTGAACTTGGGCGCGGGAGATCGGATCGGACAAGAGATCTTTCAGCGGCTGCTCTTCTTGCAGAGCGTTGAAAAGTTCCTGGTCTTCCAGAGCTGCTTCGAAAAGAGCTTTGCGCTCGGCTTCGGTGAGCGTATTGGTGGCGTACCCGCTGAGCAGTTTGCGAATGTCGTCGTTCATCATCTGCTCTTTTCCCAACTGCCGCCCATCAGCTCCAGGAGACTCTTGCGGCAGCGAAAATCCCAAGTGTAAACCGTGTTGATGGAGTCCGCTCCGAGAATGCTTTGGATCTCGGCGTAACTCTTTCCCTCTAACTTCAACGCCATCAGCTTCCGGCAACGATCCCCGAGCTTCGAGACCGCGGCAGTCAAGCGCTCGCGCAACTCGCGCTGTTCGGCGGCGGCCAGCGGATCGGTAGCGCCGTCAGGTACTTGAAGCCCGTCCACTGGAACCTGCGTGTATTCCCCGCGCCGATGTGCCTTCCGCCGGAACGCCATCATCTTGAACCGGACGATCTGCAGTGACAGCGGGAGGAGATCTTCCAAACGTTCGAGGTGCCCATATTTTTCGTGAAGCAAGATCAAGACTTCCTGGGCCAGATCCTCAGCAGCATCCCTCTGTATTCTGGATGCCGCGAAGCTGACAATCCTTTCGCGGAGCTTCTGCAGGATTTGTTCGCGGGAGCCGACTGCGGTGGTCGAGCCCATGTTTTGAGTTTATTTTAGGACAAACCTTCGGTTTGTCCAGGACAAGCCGGAGGCATGTCCAACAGGGTTACGCTGGCTTTTCGGTCGAGCTTGCTCCAACCGACCAGACGGCCGCGCAAGGCATACAGGATCGATTTGCCGAGCACGTAATACATCAATTGACGATAGTACATGCGTTGGAAGAACAGTAGTGCGAGGTCCCAGGGTTTGGCGCGTTCGAGGCTGTAGGCCAACACCGCGGTGAGTAGTTCGAGCAGGAAGAGGCCGAAATAGTAGAGCAGCACGATGGGCCAGTTGCCGGCGAACAGCGCGATGATCATCGCCACGTCGGCGAACGGCGAGACGGCCGCCAGCAGCACCTGGAAGATCCAGATGCTCGGAAGGGCCACCCATCCGAGGAATCCATAGTTCGGATTGAAGGTGGCGTCGCGGTGTTTCCAGGCGGCTTGCAGGGTGCCGAATGCCCAGCGGAAGCGCTGCTTGGCGAGGTCGCGAGTGTTCTCTGGAGCTTCTGTATAGGCAATAGCTGCCTGCTCGTAGCAGATCTTGTAGCCCAGGCGCCGGATCGCAAGCGTCAGGTCGGTGTCTTCCGCCAATGTGTCGTTTTGGAAGCCGCCCACACGCTCGATCAGATCTTTGCGCCACGCTCCGACCGCGCCGGGGACCACGGTGATCGCGTTCAGCAGCCCGAGAGCGCGACGGTCCAGATTGAATCCGCAGATGTACTCTATCGACTGGAAGCGGGTAATCCAGCTCTTGCGATTGCCGACGCGGGCGTTGCCCGATACAGCGCCGACGTCGCTATTCGCAAAATGGCGGACCAGACGCTTAATGGTACTGTGCCGGAAGATTGTGTCGGCATCCAGCGCGACCAGGATGTTGTTTTTGGCTTCGCGAATCGCGTGATTGAGCGCCATGGCTTTGCCGCGATTCGGCTGTGAGAAGATTCGGACGCGAGCATCGTTGCCGAAGGATTCTTGCAGGACTTCCAGTGTTCGGTCTGTTGAACCGTCGTTGACGACAACCACTTCGAGATCGGCGTAGCCGTTATCGAGAACGGAACGAACCGTGCGCTCGATGACCTTGTCTTCGTTGTAGGCGGCAATGATGACCGAAACACCGGGCAGCGGCACGACCGGCGGACGCTTGAGCCGATTTCGCAGTTTTTGAATGATCGCGAGCGCGCCGTATACGAACGAACGGAACAGCGTCAGGTAAATCGCGACTAGGAACAACAGGCCAGCCGTCTTGGTGAACGTTGCTTTTGTCGTCAGCGCGTCGCCTTCGATCCGCGCCCAACGCTTTTCATCGGCCGACGGGACGGGCATAAGCTCATCGCGCTTGCGGCCCATGAGCTGTTCGAGCGGAACAAATTCGTATCCCTGCTCGCGTAGTGTGTCGATGATTTGAGGCAGAGCCTGGATCGTCGCGGTGCGATCGCCGCCGCCATCGTGGAGGAGGATCAGGTGGCCCTGGTCCTTTTGCTCCAAGACCTCGTCGAGGATCTTCTTTGCCGTGATGCCTCGCTCCCAATCGCGTGGGTCGATGCTCTCGGCAATGGTGATGTAGCCCATCTCCTGAGCGCGCGCGATGGGCACGATTTCGTCGTGCGTCTGCGGCTCGCTATCGGCGTTGTAGGGAGGGCGGAAGAGCTTGGTGCCACGGCCGACGTAGTGCTCGATCAGCCGCTGCGTAGTATTCAATTCGAGATCCGCGACTTGCTGCGAATCCTTGGCGATATTCGGGTGGCTGTAGCTGTGATTTCCGATGGTGTGGCCTTCACCGTACTCGCGCTCGAGCGTCGATGCATATTGTTCGGCGTTCAGGCCGATGACGAAGAAGGTCGCTGGGACATGTTTCTCGCCGAGGATATCGAGAATCTGTGGAGTGTACTCGGACGGGCCGTCGTCGAACGTGATGGAGATTCGTCTGGCGGCGTCGCCGCCGGTTGCTTCGACAACGTAGTAGGACGGGAACTTCTGATATTGTTCGGCGTAATCGCCGTCTTTTTCCTGCCAAACATTGCGGCTGCCATCGTGAGGGTAGTCAGTGATGCGCAGGATTTCTCCGCTGCCGTAGTGCTGCACGGATTTCTGTGCCGAGAGCGGGAAAAGCTGCACGGGTGTGAAGGCGTCATCCGGCCAGGAGTGCGATTTCAGGATGGTCCACACGCCAGGATCTTCCGCGCCCAAACGCCAGAGAGCGAGGCCGCGGAAACCGTCGGTGGAAACGTCCTCCATCTGGTTCAATGCGGTCACTGCGTCGAGAAACCAGATTTCGTGTTTGTCGGTTCCGTTCTGATAACGGAGAACGGGATTCTCCTGGTCTTTATCCCAAGAGACTCTTGAGGTGTTGTTCGCTTCGGCAGCGGCGATCACGTCGCTGTAGCTCACTTCCACGCCGCCTTTGCGTGATCCGATGATCCAGTCGTATCCGTAGTTGCCGAAGCCGATGACGGTTCTGGCGGGCGGGACAACTTTCTTCAACTCTTCAAGCTGGTTGTAGAACCAATCTTCGGAGGCGACTGGGCCGGGTTCGCCCGACTGATAGTGCTCGTCGTAAACCATCGGAACGATGTAATCGCAGATTTCGCCGAGACGTTTCAGGTCGTAGGCATCGTCATCGGTGGGAACGCTTTCCGTCAGGACAAATCCTCCCGGCTGAAGCTTGGCATGGAGAGCGGTCATGAACGCGACGAACTTCTCGCGGTCCTGCTTCTTCAGAAGCTCGAAGTCAACGTTCACGCCGGCGAATTTGTGTTCCTTCAGGTTGCTGTAGATGTTGTCGATCAGGTTGTCGCGGGCGGCGGAGCTGTTGAGCACGTGGTCGAGGTATGCGGGTTGCCAGCCTTTTTCAGGAACGTAATTATTGATTTCAGCCAGGATTGGGAGATTCGCGTCCCGAGCGATGGTAATTACCTGCTCGTCGGACGTGTCTTCTACATCGCCATTACCGTTCTGGAGTGCCAACCATTCCGGAACCAGATGAGTAAGCCGATTGAGATTGGTGCGCAGCGAAACGATGCTGGCGGGGTCCCAATTGACATAGAAGCCGAAGACGATGGGCTGATCGGCACGGGGTTTTGCGGCAGTCTTCTGATGAAGCACCGGGTTGCCGTTATTTCTGACATAGCGCACACCGGCCGCTTTGCGTGCCTGGAATGGAAGCGCCTTGGTTGCCTTGTCTCCGTGCGTGATGACTGGCAGTTCGCTGAAGTTGGCCAAGTGTTGTACGACAGGAAGGCCCAGTGTCGGAAGTTGGGGGTTACTAACAAGACTCAGGCCAAAAAGTACTAAGAGAACGGCTAGTACGATCCCGCTAATGCCCATCGCACGCCGGAATCGAATCCAGCGTTTTCCGGTCGGGTCGTAAAAGACGAATTCCATACCTGTTGTATTAGAGTTGTGTCGGGCGCGGCGCGATACAGCGCGTCTGCTTAAAATCCATTCAGATTAGGGTAGAATCGTGCCCGGAGGCGTGTTTTGAGGACTGCACTGGAAGCTGGAACTAAAACCCACGAAGTAACGAATCAGGCCCCGCTACTTACTAATTATAATTTATTTTCCACAGATTGTGCCTTGAAAGAAGCCTTAGAACGTGAAGGCGCTGATTGGGCTCGATCGCGGCTGGAGGAATTCGGCGGGCTGGTAGGGTCGGAAGAAGCGATCCGCTGGGGATTTCAAGCCAACGATAACCCCCCCGTACTCCGTACGCATGACCGTTTCGGGCGCCGCATCGACGAAGTAGAGTTCCATCCCGCCTGGCACGAACTGATGCGCCTTTCGATCGAGCACGGACTGGCGGGCTTGCCTTGGGGCGAGACGAAGCCCGGCGCGCACGTGGCCCGCGCAGCGCTGATGCTTGTAGCTTCGGAAAACGAAGCCGGACATACTTGTCCGGTATCGATGACTTACTCGGCGATGCCGGCCCTGCGGAAACAGCCCGACCTTTTGCGTGAGTGGGAGCCGCGAGTTGCGGCTTGCCAGTACGACCCTCAGTGCCGTCCGGCGTCAGAAAAACCCGGCGCGACGATCGGCATGGCGATGACCGAGAAGCAGGGTGGTTCGGACGTCCGAGCGAACACCACGGCAGCGGAGCCAATCGGGCCGGGTGAATATCTGATCACCGGACACAAGTGGTTTTGTTCAGCCCCGATGTCGGATGCGTTTCTGGTTCTGGCGCAGGCGCCCGGAGGGTTAACCTGCTTCCTCCTTCCTCGCTGGATTCCGGATGGAGAGCGCAACAGACTTCACATTCAGCGATTGAAACAAAAACTCGGGAATCGTTCCAATGCATCGAGTGAAGTGGAATTCGATAGGGCTTGGGCACGGCGGATCGGCGAAGAGGGCAGGGGAGTTGCGACGATCATCGAGATGGTGCAGCACACGCGGCTGGATTGTCTGATCGGGTCGGCTTCGCTCATGCGGCAGGCCGTGGTGCAGGCTGTTCATCATGCGCGGCATCGGAAGGCGTTTGGCCGGTTGTTGATAGATCACCCTTTGATGCAGAACGTGCTCGCGGATCTTTGCCTGGAATCGGAGGCGGCGACTGTTTTGATGATGCGGCTGGCTCGTGCTTTCGATGCGCGGGATAACGAATCCAGCGAGCATGGATTTGCGCGGCTGGCGACCGCAGTGGCGAAATACTGGGTGTGTAAGCGGACGCCGGCGCACGTGAATGAAGCGTTGGAATGCCTCGGCGGCAATGGATACGTCGAAGAATGCATAATGCCGCGTTTGTATCGTGAGGCTCCGCTATGTTCGATCTGGGAAGGGTCGGGCAATGTGATTTGTCTCGATATTCTTCGGGCTATGCGGAAGGAGCCGGAATCGGTCGCATGTGTTCTTTCGGAGATCCGGCTCGCGCAAGGCGGCAACCGGTATTTCGATAGCTTTGTTGCCGCGCTGGAAAATGATTTGACACTCGAGGTGACAGAGGTTGAGGCGCGCAGGCTGGCTGAGCGGATGGCGCTAGCGCTTCAAGCCTCGCTGTTGATACGGCACAGTATCAGCGAAGTCGCGGGTGCTTTTTGTGTATCCAGATTGGCAGGCGATAGCGGCCGGGCATTCGGCACCTTACCTAAGTCTGTACAATTTCGCGCCATCGTCAATCGCGCCTTTTGATTCGGCGCAAACTCTCGAATCTGCGGGCTTTGGGGGGCTTGGGAAACATAATGCTTGCCGGAAACGTCATTCAGACTATGCGCGGGAAACGTGTGGCTCTACTGCTGGTTTTGTGCCTGGCGGCATGGGGCCAAATGACAATTACAGTGGAACAGTTGGTGCAGTTTATCACCTCCGCGATCCAGCGAAAGCAGGAGGATCGTCAGGTGGCGACCTACCTGCTGAAGGTGCACTTGAGCAATCGCCTGGATGACGACACGATCGAGGAACTGCAGAGTAAGGGCGCCGGGCCGAAGACCGTTGCCGCGCTGAAGAATCTGCGAGACGCTACGGCATCGCTTGCCGCGCCAGTTCCGAAAGCGCCTGTGGCCGAGCGACCCGCCATGGCGCCACCCTCGGAGGCCGTGCAGAGGAAAGCCTTGGCCGAAGCCAAGGAGTACGCGCTGAATTACGAGGAGAATCTTCCCAACTTCATCTGCACACAGGTGACGCGCCGCTTCGTGGATCCCACCGGACGAGGCAGTTGGAACTCCGTCGATGTGATCAACGAGAACCTGACTTACTTCGAGCATCACGAAAACTACAAAGTGCTGCTGGTGAACAATAAGCCGGTGGAAACCAAGCATGAGAAGCTGTCCGGGGCCGTTTCATCCGGCGAATTTGGATCGATTATGAAGTCGATCTTTGCGCCCGAAACGGGGACGGATTTTGAATGGGAAGGCTGGCACAAGCTGCGAGGCCAGTTGATGCTCGGTTATTCGTATCGGGTTGCACAGGAGCGATCGAATTATCACATCACTGTGCGGGAGCAGTCGAAGGACATCGTTATTGGGTATCACGGATTGATCTATGTCGACGAACAGAACCACTTCGTCCACCGCATCACGCTGATCGGCGATAACATTCCAGCCGATTATCCGGTGCAAGACTTGAAGCTCACGCTTGACTACGATTTTGAGACGATCGGCGATTCGGCTTTTCTTCTGCCTTTACGGTTCGAGTTGAACTCCAAAGATGAGCGCATGTGGGTGAAGAACGATGTCGATTATCATTTGTACCGGAAATTCGGTACCGAGTCGACGATCAAGTTCGAGACGCCGGAGCCGATCTCCGAAGACAAGCTGAAGGAGACGCCGGCTAAGCCGGAGAAGAAGCAGAATTAGGAACAAGCCGGAGGCGTGTTCAACTTAGATGAAGGCGGTGGTTTTTATGCCGGAGACATCGAAACGTTTCCGGCAGCGCATGTTCTTGCACATAACCTTGTCGTCCAAGAGCACCATATAGCTCGCGGCTTTCTGAAATTTGGCGCGGTCGCGTTCATCGGCGTGGCCGGGCAAGCGATCCACTTTTGTACGGACCAACCATTTCAGGTCGTAGCTATCGGAAGTTCTGCAGAACGGGCAGTTCAGCGTTAGCGGCTTGGTGGTTTGCGATTCCCGGTAAAATGCGCGTTCGTCCATAGAGCGATCCTCAGGCCACCGCCATGGCGCTTTGCACTTTGACAAAGCTCGCGTCCAGCCGATTGGTGAACTCGTCGACGTCAGCCTTGCTGATGTTCAGCGGAGGCGAGATTCGAAGGACGTTCCCATAGAAGCCCCCCTTGCCTACCAGGAGGCGGTGCTCGCGCGCCGCTTCCATCAAAGCCGCCGTGTGCGCACTAGCGGGCTTCTTGCTCTCGCGATCCTCGACAAGCTCAACGGCCTGCAACAAACCCATGCCGCGGATGTCGCCAATGATCGGGTGCTTTCCTTGCAGTTCGTGAAGCTTGTTGTTCAGGTATGCGCCGACTTCGGCGGCATTGATGGAAAGTTTCTGGTCCTCGATGAAGTCGATGACGGCTTTCGCGGCGGTCGTGGTGATCGGATTTCCTCCGAAAGTCGAGATCGTGGCGCCTTTGAGCGCATCGGCGACCTCCGGCCGCGCAACGGTGAGTCCGATCGGCGAGCCGTTCGCCAGACCTTTGGCGCTAGTGATGATATCCGGCTGGACGCCCCATTGCTCGATGCCGAACCACTTGCCGCCAGTGCGGCCCCATCCGGTCTGCACTTCATCGCTAATGAATATGCCGCCGTACTTCTTTACAATATCGGCCACGATCGGGAAATACTCTTTGGGCGGTACGATGAATCCGCCGACGCCTTGAATCGGTTCCGCGATGAAGGCGGCGATGCGGCCGGAAGTCGTAGTCCGAATCACTTCTTCGACGTCCTGTGCGCACTTAACTTCGCATGAGGGATACGTAAGGCCGTACGGACAGCGATAGCAATATGCGTTCACCGCGTGAACGACCCCGGCTTGTGTCACCGGGCCGAGCCGCCAGCTCGATTGCGCTGTCAGTCCCATGGCGAGGGAGGAACGTCCGTGATAGGCATACCGCAGCGCGACGACTTCTGTAGAACCGGTGTAGCAGCGTGCGGTGAGAATCGCGGTCTCATTGGCTTCGGTACCGCTGTTGGAGAAGAACGACTTCGTGAGCTTGCCACCCGGCGTGATCTGGGCCAGTTTCTTGGCGAGTGCGGCCTGAGGCTCGTTGGCGAACACGGTGGAGACATGTTGCAGGCGATCGAGCTGCGCATGAACCTTTCGGTTCACTTCCGCATTGCAGTGCCCAACGCTGATGGTGACGATCCCGCCGAAGAAATCGAGGTACTGATTCCCATCCGCGTCCCAGACGTATTGGTCTTTGGCATGATCGACGACCAGGGGTTCCTTGTAGTAGTGGAAGACGGAGGGGAAAAGATAGTCGCGATTGGCGAGAATGATCTCTTCTTTGGTCATGTCTGATTCTAGTACGTACTTGGGGGCGTTGAAACGGAATCACGGCCAGCCGTTTGTCGCGACGACAGTTTCCATAAATCCTATATCTGGATTTATGGCCGAGGATATCGATTCGAAGGACGGCGGGTTTCGCGTCCAGGGCCATGGTCGAATTCTTGAAGACCGTTCCTAGGCCGACGCGGAGTTTTGGGAAATCCTGGAGGACATCAATCACAACCAGACTGCGGATGCCGCCGTCGGCATTGGACAGCGAGGGCGCTGGGTAACGGATACTCTGTCGGGGCGAGCGACTTTTCCGACAGTTGCGGACTGGAGATGCTCGAACGGTGAGGGAGCGCGGAACTTTTCCCACTATCATCAAGTGATGAAGATCGCGCTCGACGCGACGCCTTTGACTGTTGCCAGCGGCGGAGTGCGGCGGTATGTCGAAGAGCTGAGCCGCGCGCTTGCCGAGAGCTTTCCCGCGGATGAGTGCTGGTTGGTTTCAGACCAGAAGTTCAATTTCTGCCCGGACAATCTGGTTAACCTGAAGATCGGCTCGCCGCCGAAAAATGTGCTGGAGCGGCGCTGGTGGTCGTTCGGATTGAACCGGGAACTGGCGCGGATCGGCACAGATGTGTTTCATGGCACCGATTTCGCCGTGCCGTATCGCGCTTCTCGTCCGAGCGTAATGACCATTCACGATCTTTCGCCATGGATGGATTCTTCGTGGCATCCGGGATCGAATCGGGTTCGCAGGCGCACTCCCAAGCTACTGAGGCTTGGGGTTGCCAAGATGGTGATCACGCCGTCCGAAGCTGTGCGATGCGCTGTCATCGATCGCTTTCAATTGGCTGATGATCGTGTAATAGCGACTCCGCTGGCTGCTGCCCGGCACTTTCGCCCGGTCCGGGTCACTGATCACGACCGTCCTTTTTTGCTTTATGCCGGGACAGTCGAGCCGCGAAAGAACCTCGGACTGCTACTCGACGTCTGGCGAGAAGTGCGAAAGTCCAATCATATAGATCTCGTAATTGCAGGCCGGCGCCGCCCGGACTATCCCGAGATTCCTGCTGAAGCGGGGCTCCATGTGCTCGGGTATACGCCGGAGCAAGACTTGCCGAGACTCTATTCTTCAGCGGAGGCAGTTCTCTATCCGTCATACTATGAAGGCTTCGGTTTGCCAGTGCTCGAAGCAATGCAATGCGGCGCTTTGGTGATCGCGTCGCGCGATCCTGCGATTTCAGAAGTAGCGGGGAATGGCGCCGTCTTGATCGACGTTACGGATCGGGGGGCCTGGGTCGAAGCTTGCGTCGCTGCGCTGTCGAAGCAGGAATTCGCTCGGGACGTGCGACAGAGGGCGCTGAGAAGAGCGGCGCTGTTTTCCTGGAGCAAAACCGCAGAGCGGACGCGAGAGGTGTATGGACAGGCCGTCCAACGATTCCGGATGCAGGCCTAAGGCGCTGTTTCTTTCGCCCGAGCCGCCCTATCCGGCGATCGGCGGCGGACCATTGCGCTCCGCGTCACTGCTGCACTATTTCGCGCGCTATTTCGACGTCCACGCGATTATTTTTCGCCATTTGGATGAGCCCAATCCATCGCTCGCGCTGCCGGCCGGTCTTGTTGAGCGCGTCGACGTGCTGGATCTTCCGCACCACTCCAAGACGAATTTGGCGCGAATGCTAAGGAACTCGCGGCGGCTGATCGTCAACCGGCCGCCGCTAGTGGATCGCTTTGCCGGTTTTGGCGATGCTATATCCGCGATCATCGCCAACCGGCAATACGACACCGCAATCGTTGAGCATTTCTGGTGCGCGCCCTATGTCGATCTGCTACACACGCGGGCGAGGCGAGTGATTCTGGACTTGCACAATATCGAATCAGCCTGGCATCGGAGCTTAGCCGCAAGAGCGAACGGAGCGCACGCCTGGGCGTTG
>Ga0335069_10010327_pt1 | contig 13235 bp, 9 predicted proteins | sample Lox_Sample_11_FD_206714 | JGI IMG/M metagenome (GOLD analysis project Ga0335069, IMG submission 206714) | Soil microbial communities from Loxahatchee National Wildlife Refuge, Florida, United States - Lox_Sample_1.1 | ecosystem: Environmental > Terrestrial > Soil > Wetlands | place: USA: Florida... | reverse complement strand
CGCGGAAATCGCGGCCGCCGGGCGCCGAAAAACGCGATCCCGCGGCGCTGCGCCGCGCGGCGCGACCGACAAGGGAAATGCGCACATGAAGTTCGAGCTGACCCCCGAACAGCGCGACATCGTCGCCATGATCCGTTCGCTGGCGCAGGACAGGTTCAAGGCCCGCGCGCGGAGCTATATGGACGGCACCTTTCCGTGGGAGAACATGCGCGATCTCGCGCAGGTCGGCATTCTGGGCATGGCGGTGCCCGAGGAATACGGCGGCATGGGCCTGCCGGTCCTGGATACCGCGCTCGTTCTGGAGGAGATCGCGAAGGTCTGCTACGTTACCGCGATGGCCCTGCTGGGCGAGGTCGGCGTGCAGACCAAGATCATCGCGACCTTCGCACCCGAGAGCATCAAGCGCCGCATCCTGCCTGCCGTCTGCTCGGGCGACATGATCCTGGCGGTGTGCATGACCGAGCCGCACGCCGGTACCGATGTTGCGAACTACCGCACCAACGTCGATGTGCAGGGCGATCAGCTGGTGCTGAAGGGAACCAAGACGCTGATCAGCCGGGTCGATGAGGCCGGCACCTTCGTCGTGTTCACCCGCATCAACAAGCAGCCCGGTCGCGAGGGCATCGGCTGCGTGCTGATCGAGAAGGGCACGCCGGGCTTCGAGGTGACGGCGCGCTACCACACGATGGGCGGCGAGAACCTGGCCGAGATCAGCTTCAACAACTGCGAACTGCCGCTTGAGAACCTGATCCTGGAGAAGGACGGGTTCAGGCGGCTGCTGAGCGCCTTCAACACGCAGCGATGCCTCAATCCCAGCATCTCGCTCGGCCTTGCCGAAGGGGCGTTCGAGGAATCGGTGCGCTACATGCGCGATCGCACCGCCTTCGGCCGCGCCATCGGGCAGTTCCAGGGGATGCGCTGGAAGCTCGCGGAGATGTATCGCGACATCGAGGTGGGACGTTCGATCCTGTATCGCGCCTGCGCCACCGCCGATCCGTTTCCCGATCCGTATCAGGCCGCGCTTGCCAAGATGTATTGCAATGAAATGGCGCTGCGTGTCACCAGCGAGGCGATCCAGGTGCATGGCGGCTACGGATTCACCGACGAGTATCCCGTCTCGCGACTCTATAGGGGTGCGCGCTACGGCACGCTGGGCGGCGGCACGACGGAGACTCTGAGGGAACTTGTCGGCAAGAAGATCATGGCCGATTTCCCCGACACCGATGGCTTTCTCGGCATGGGGACGTTCTGAGCGTCGGCAGGCCGGGGCGCGGTCGGAGATTGCGCCCGATGAATGTCGCGCGCGTCGTGCCGCGCAGCTGGTACAATCGGCCTCACCGGCAAGGCGAAAGGATCGGCGGCCATGGATCTGACGGCTTGGAAGGGCGTTCCCGGGCCCGAACGGGCGCCGATGGACGGGCGCTACGCGCGGCTGGAGCCGTTGCACTTCGCGACCCACGCGACGAGCCTGTATCAGGCGGCGTCGGCAGCGGGGGAGGGGGACCGGTTCCGCTACCTGCCCGATGGCCCGCCCGCCGATTTTTCCGCCTTCACGCGGTGGTTCGAAATGGCCGTAGCGCTGGAGGACCAGCTCTTCTTCGCGGTGATCGACAAGGCGACGGGACGCGCGGAAGGACGGCAGGCGCTGATGCGCATCGACACGGCGAACGGCGTCATCGAGATCGGCAACATCATGTGGGGCCCGGCGATGACCCGCACGCGCGTCGCGACCGAGGCGTTCCTGCTGTTCGCCGACCGTGTGTTCGCGCTCGGCTACCGCCGCTTCGAGTGGAAGTGCAACAACCTGAACGAGCCGTCCAAGCGCGCAGCGCTGCGCTTCGGGTTCACGTTCGAGGGCATCTTCCGCCAGCACATGGTGGTGAAGGGCCTGAACCGCGACACCGCCTGGTTCGCGATCATCGATGCCGAGTGGCCGCGCCTGAAGGCCGGCTTCGAGGCTTGGCTGCGGCCGGAGAACTTCGACGAGGAGGGACGGCAGAGGACGCGCCTGAGCTTCTGACCGCGCCCTTCAGGCCACGATGTCCTCCGCCGGCGCGCCGGGGTCGAGCGTCTGGTTGGCGCGCAGCAGCTGCTGCGAATAGGGATCGCTCACGCGCCCCTCGGCCATCGCCGCGGCGGTCGTCATCTCCAGCAGCCGCCCGCCGCGCATCACGCCGATGCGGTCGCAGATATGCGCGATCACCGCCAGATCGTGGCTGACCATCAGCATCGTCAGCCCGTGATCGCGGCGAAGGCGGGTCAGGAGATTCAGGATTTCGGCCTGCACCGACACATCGAGCGCCGAAGTCGGTTCGTCGAGCAGCAGCGCCCGCGGCTCCAGGATCAGCGCGCGCGCAATGGCGACTCGCTGGCGCTGCCCGCCGCTGAGCTGGTGCGGATAGCGATAGCGGTGCTCGCGCCCCAGCCCCACCTCGGCGAGCGCCGCCACGATGCGGCGTTCGGTGTCCCCGAGCCTGTGGATGGCGATGGGCGCGCTGAGCGTCTGATCGACGGTCTGGTTCGGATGCAACGACCCGTACGGGTCCTGAAAGACCATCTGGATGATCTTGCGCGTCTCGCGCGGGCGGCGGTTGGGCACCGCCCGGCCATCGATCGTGATGGTACCTTCCGCATGCGGAATGAGGCCCGCGACAGCACGCAGCACGGTCGATTTGCCGGAGCCTGACTCGCCGACGAGCCCGAACGCCTCGCCCGGGGCGACGCGGAACGAGACCTCGTGGGCCGCGCGGAGCGCAGTCTGACCCGAGCCGAATGTGACGGAGACGCGGTCGAGTTCGATCACGAAGCGGCGCCGCCTATGGCTGGCAGGTCCGCGAGCCATTCCGGGTCGCGCCGCAGCTGCGGCAGTTCGGTCCGGCGGTTGCCGAGTTCGGGAAGTGCTGCAAGCAGACCGCGGGTATAGGGATGCGTCGCGGCGTGCAGGCGGTCGGCGCGGCAGGATTCGACGATCTGGCCCGCATACATCACCAGCACGCGGTCGCAGAACGAGGACACGAGGCGCAGGTTGTGGCTGATCAGGATCAGTCCCATGCCGCGGCTGCGCACCATCTCGTCCATGATCGCCAGCACCTGCTGCTGCACCGAGACGTCGAGGGCGGAGGTGGGTTCGTCGGCGATCAGGATTTCCGGGCCCGCGATCAGCATCATCGCGATCATCACGCGCTGTCCCATGCCGCCCGAGACTTGGTGCGCATACAGCGCATAGACGCGTTCGGGATCGCGGATATGCACGGCTTCCAGCATCTCCAGCGCCGCAATGCGGGCGGCCTTCCAGGAGCTGCCGAAATGGTAGCGGTGGGTTTCGGCGATCTGCTTTCCCACGGTCATCACCGGGTCGAGCGAGAACTTCGGGTCCTGCAACACCATCGCGATGCGCTTGCCGCGCAGGCGGCGGAATTCGCGTTCGTCGAGCCGCGTGAGGTCGGTCTCGCCGAGGCGCATCACATCGGCCTCGACGCGGCCGGGGCGGGGGATGAGGCCCATGATGGCCCGGCCGGCGGTGGATTTGCCCGAGCCCGATTCGCCGACGATGCCGAGGCGTTCGCGGCCGAGGCTGAATGAGACATTGCGCACGGCGTGGACGTCGCCGTCGTCGCCCGGATAGACGACGCGCAGGTTGCGCACCTCCAGCAGCGGCGGCCCGGTCATCAGCCGCGCGAGTCCGACAGGTCGCGCAGCCCATCGCCCAGCAAGTTGAAGCCGAGGCTGACGACGAAGATCGCGAGGCCCGGGATTGTCGCAACCCACCACTGGTCGAGCAGGTACTGCCGGCCGGACGAAACCATCGCGCCCCATTCCGGCGCGGGCGGCTGTGCACCGAGGCCGAGGAATCCCAGCCCCGCGGCGGTGAGGATGATGCCCGCCATATCGAGCGTGAGACGGATGATGACCGAGGGCATGCTGAGCGGCACGATCTGCGTGAACAGGATGCGCAGGTGCGAGGCGCCCTGAAGCACGGCAGCCTCGATGAACTCGGCGCGCCGCCACGTGAGCGTTTCGGCGCGGGCGAGGCGCGCATAGGGCGGCCATGCGGTGAGCGAAATGGCGATGACGGCGTTCTCGATCCCCGGGCCGAGCGCGGCGGCGAAGGCGAGCGCGAGCACGAGACGCGGGAAGGCCAGGAAGATGTCGGTGACGCGCATCAGCACGGCATCGATCCAGCCTCCGAAATAGCCGGCGGGAAGACCGATGGCGAGGCCGAGCGGCACGACGATGATGCTGACGAGGGCGACGATGGCGAGCGTGGTGCGGCTGCCGAACACGACGCGCGCGTAGATGTCGCGGCCCAATTCGTCGGTGCCGAAGGGATGCGCCCAGGACATCGGCTGCAAGCGGTCGGTCAGCGTCTGCGTGAAAGCGGACGCGTGGCTGGCGAAGAGCGGCGCGAACAACGCGACGAAAACCAGCGCGAGGACGATCACAAGGCCGGTCATCGCAAGCCCGTTGCGCCGCAGCCCGAGCCAGGCGCGGTACCAGCGGCCGAGCCGCGCCTGGTGGCGGCTGGCCGGCGCGGAATCAAGCAGCCAGCCGCGCCAGCCGGTGGCGGCGCCGATGCGCAGGTTCGTGGCGCTCATCGGCGGTCCCGCGCGCGCGGATCCACCAGCGGGTAGATCACGTCGGACAGCATGTTGAGAAAGATGTAGACGATGCCGATGACCAGCGTGCCGCCGAGCACGGCATTGAGGTCGGCGTTGAACAGCGAATTTTTCATGTAGAGCCCGAGGCCGGGCCACGCGAAGACGGTCTCGGTCAGCACCGCGCCTTCCAACAGGCTGCCGAAGGTCAGCGCCACCACGGTGACCAGCTGCACCCAGACGTTCCCGAGCGCGTGGACCCACACCACGCGGAACGGCGGCATCCCCTTCGCGCGCGTCGCCAGAACGTATTCCTGCCGCAGCTGGCCCAGCATGAAGCTGCGGGTCATGCGCGCGATATAGGCCATGGACAGATAGCCGAGGATGGACGCGGGCAGGATGATGTGGCCGAGCGCGTTCCAGAGCACGTCGTACTCGCCGCCAAGCACGCTGTCGATCGTGATCATGCCGGTAACTGGGGTGACGATGTCGTCGAACGCCACATCCAGCCTGCCCGGACCGTCCACCCAGCCGAGCTTGGCGTAGAACATCAGGAGCCCGACGAGTCCGAGCCAGAAAACCGGCATCGAATAGCCGAGCAGCGAGCCGAAGCGGATCACCTGATCGGGCCAGCGTCCGCGGTTCGTGGCGGCGACCACGCCGAGCGGCACGCCGAGCAGCGTCCCCACCAGCAGCGCGACCACAGCCAGTTCCATCGTCGCTGGAAAGACATGCGTCATGTCCTGCAGCACGGGATGGGCGGTGATGATCGACACGCCGAAATCGCCATGCAGCACGCGCATCAGATAGCGCCAGTACTGAACCGGCAGCGGCAGGTTGATGCCGATCTCCGCGGCCACTTTCGCGTAGGTCTCCTTCGACGCCTTGTCGCCGACGATCGCGAGCACCGGGTCGATTGGAATGACGCGGCCGATGAAGAAGGTGACGAGCGTGAGCCCCAGGAAGGTGAGGATCACCGAAAGGACAAGGCGGGCGAGGCGGTGCGCGACGGACGCGATGCCGGCGGCCGTGGGATACGGCCGCCGGACGGGCGAGGGGCGCGCCGCCGCGCCGGAGGCGGACATCGGGGTCGGCGGATCAGGACTTCACGATGGTGCGGAAGAAATACAGATCCTCGACGATACCCGGATCGTAGCCGGTGACGTTCGCGCGCCGGGCGATCTGGTTGGCGGGCTGGAACATCAGGATGTACGGCCCCTCGTCCGTCACCTTCTTCTGCAGGTCGGCGTACATCGCCTTCCGCTTCTCGGGATCGACTTCCTTCACCGCCGCCATGGTCGCGGCGTTCACCGCCGGGTCCATGTAGTGGCAGCGCCACGCGAGAGGATGCGGCGCGTCGTCGCTGTCGTTGTCGTTGAATGCGAAGGTCGAGGCGTTGGTGTGCGGATCGAGATAGTCGGGCGTCCAGCTGATCAGCGTCGCCTGATGCTTCCGGGCGCGGAATTCGGTGGTCCGCTGCTTCTGGTCGGTGGCGACGATGTTCACCTTCACGCCGGCCTGGCCCATGGTCTGCTGCACCGACTGGGCCATCTCGAGATCCGGCGAATTGTTCGCGACGCTGAGCCGCAGTTCGAAGCCGTCCGGATAGCCCGCCTCGGCCAGCAGCGCCTTCGCCTTCGCGACGTCGAGCTTGTAGGGATCGTAGGGGATGGCGCTGAAAAGGCCGAGCGGCAGGAAGGTCTGATGTACGGCGAAGCGGCCCTTCAGGAAGGTGTCTGCCATCCCGTGGTAGTCCACCAGGTATTTCAGCGCCTGCCGCACCTTCGGGTTCTTCAGGCGGGAATCCCCCAAGTTCAGGCCGATGTACCAGGTGCCCGAATAGGGGAAGGATTCGACCTTGATGTCGGGCTCGGTGGCGAGCGGCTTCAGCTGATCGGGCTGCAGGTTGAGCGCGATGTCGATGTCGCCCTTTTCCAGCAGCAGGCGCTGCGAGCCCGGTTCCGGCACGTGGCGGATCACCACGCGCTTCGTCTTCGGCATGCCCAGGTGGTAACCGGGATTGCCCTCCATCACGACCGACTCGTTCGCCTTCCAGACGACGAGACGGTACGGGCCCGACGTCGCGGAATGGGTCTTGAGCCAGGTGTTGCCGAGATCGCCGTTGCTTTCGTTGGCGAGCGCCACCTTCTTTTCCACCACCGAGGCGGCGACGGTGGCCATCAGGTTCAGCACCAGGGTGGGCGCGAATTCCTCCATGATCTTGAATTGCAGCGTTGAGAGATCGGGCGCGGTCACCAGCGAGCGCACATTGTCCTTGTTCCAACCGAGCTGCGTGAACAGGAAGGCGGGTGTCTTGTTCATGATGACGACGCGCTGCAGGGAGAACGCCATGTCGTCGGCGGTCACCGGCGCGCCGCTCTCGAATTTCTGGTTCGGCCGCATCTTGAAGGTGAAGGTCTTGGCGTCCGGCGAGACGGTCCAGCTTTCGGCGACGCCACCGACCAGCTTGCTCTTGTCCTCGGCTTCGTACCGCATGAGACGGTCGTAGACGCTGGAGAGGAAGATCTGAGCCGAGATCTCGTACGCCTCGCCCGGATCGCAGGTAATGACATCGTCGATCGCGAGAGCGAACACGACCGTGTCCTTCGGGGTCGCCGCCAGCGCGTCGGGGATCAAGGATGCCAGCGGCGCGGCGGCGGCCGATGCGAGGAGAGTGCGTCTGTTCAGCATGTCCGACATCCCTGTTGCATGGCCACTTCCGGGAGAAGCAGCCCTATCCGCGCCGTTCTTCGGCATTCGCGCGTTAACCCATGATGCGGCCAAGCGGGCGGACCCTGTCAATCGCTTCCGGCCGTCCCGCATCGCCCGGTTTGCCTAGATCGGCAGGTCGCAAAGCGGCATCCGCTCCAGGATGCGTTCGCGGTGGCGGCGGATCGCCGCCTCCCGCGGCAGTTCGGGACGCTGATGGAACCACCCGAGCTGGGCAAGGTCGCGGATGAGCAGGAACATCGGCAACAAAGCGAGGTCGGCGTCCGGCAGGGGACGCACCGACCGGTAGCCCGCGATACAGGCGTCGCGGAAGACGGCGAAGCCCGGATGGTCCTGATAGGCGACCAGCGCGACCGCGAGATCGTAGAGGTGCCAGCCGAAGCAGGAATCGTCGAAATCGATCACCGCCGCGCCGCGCGCCGTGACGAGCACGTTGCCGGGGTGGAGATCGGCATGGATCAAGCTGAAGCCGCGCGGCACGCGGCCGTAGCGCACCAGCGCGCCGCGCAGCCTGTCGCGGGCGGCCAGCAGCATCGCCCCCTCGGCGGGCGAGAGGACAGCGTGCTTCCAGAACTGGCCCCAACGCGGGTGTTCGCCCATCAGCCCGTCCTCGTCGAGGGAGATGCGCTCGAAGCCGGGCGGCGGGGTCCAGTTCGTGGCCTGGTTGTGCATCGCCGCCATGATCGCGCCGATATCGGCGAAGCGGCGCGCGTTGGCGGAGGGATCGGGTTCGCGGGCCACCACGGCGGAGAGCAGTTCGCCGTCCACCCAGCGGGCAAGCCCCGCCCAGCGGTGTTCGCCCGTCGCCGGCACCTCGACACGGGCGAAACTTTCGCCCGAAAGGGTGGGCAGCGGCTCCGGCGCCGCGATGCCGGCGGCGACGAGCGCGCGGGTCCACGTATGCTCCGAATGAAGCTCCGCGATGCTGTGGTACCAGGGCCGGTGCAGGCGGAGCGCCAGAAGGCCGCCGTCGCGCGCATCGGTGACGCGGAAGGTCAAGTTCTCGCTCATATGCACGAAGGCGATGTCGGCGGGCACGATGCCGAACTGCGCGAGGGCGTCGCGCGCGGCGGGTTCGTAATCGTGGGCCGGCGAGGCCGGATCGATCACGCCGCCAGCTCGGCGATCGTCTCGTCCCATGCGCCGAGGAAGGCGGTGGCGTTGTCGTGCGAGAAGGGCAGCGGCGGGCGGATCTTCACCACGTTGGCGAACGCGCCGGCGTTGCTGGTCAGGAAGCCCTTGTCCTTCAGCCGGTTGATGACGCGCTTGGCGAGGTCGGTGTCGGGCGACTTGTCCTTCGGGTTCACCAGCTCCACGCCGATGAACAGGCCCTGGCCGCGCACGTCGCCGATGGCGTCGGATGCGCCCTTGCGCTGCGCCAGCGCCGCCTTCAGCGCCGCGCCCACTGTTGCGACATTGCCGCGCAGGTCGCGCTGCTCGATCTCGTCCAGCACCGCCATGCCGACCGCCGCCTGCAAGGGCGAGGAGGCGAAGGTGTTGAAATAGCGCGTCCGCGCGCGGAAGGTCTCGACCAGCGCCCGGCTCGCCGCGGTGGCGGCAAGCGGCAGCCCGTTGCCCATCGGCTTGCCGGTCACGACGATGTCGGGTGTGAAGCCGGTGACCTGATAGCCCCACCACTCCCCGGTGCGGGCGTAGCCGGCCTGCACCTCGTCGGCGATCACCAGGCCGCCTGCCTCGCGCACCAACGCGGCGGCGCGCGCCATGAAGTCGCCGGGGATGTTGGGCAGTCCCTCGTTGGCGAGGATGGAGCAGACGATCATCGCCGCGACGCCCTCGCCGGACGCCTGGAGATCGGCGATGGCCGCGCCGAGCTTCTCCAGATACGCCTCGCACAGCGCGGCTTCGTCGAGCCCCGAAGCGATCGGGCGATAGGTTTCCGGGAAGGGGAAGGCGCGCACCCAGGGCGCGGCCTCCACCGGCGGCTTCGTGGCGATCCGCGTCAGCGCGCCGACCAGTTCGCTGTTGCCGTGATAGGTGGCGTTCGTGCACAGCACGCCGCGCCTGCCGGTTGCGAAGCGGGCCATGCGCAGCGCCACCTCGTTCGCCTCGGTGCCGCTGCAACTCAGGATGACGCTTTCGATCTCCGGCCCGTGCAGCGCGGCGAGGCGCTCGCAGAATTCGACGACCGCTTCGTGCAGGTAGCGGGAATGGACATTGAGCGTCGCCTGCTGGCGCGCCATCGCCTCGGTCACCCGCGGGTTGGCGTGACCGACGCAGGGGACGTTGTTGTACATGTCCACGTATCCGCGTCCGTCGGCGTCGTAGAGCATGACGCCGTCGCCGCGCACGATGTGCAGAGGATGTTCATAGAACAGCGGCGCGCCGGCGCCGAGCGCGCGGTTGCGCCGGGCAAGCAGGGTGGCGGTGTCGCTCATGAAGCCTCCGGCGGCGTTGGGCGGATCGGGCTTGGACGGAACCTATACGATGCAAATGCGGCACCACGCCATGCGCCGCCGCGCGCGCTACGGTTCGGGAGTCGCGGCGGCGGCGGCGCGCAGCATCTCAAGCCCCGAGGTGAGGCGGTCGAGCGCGCGCGCCAGCACCGCGTCGCCCGATCCATCGCCGGGCGGCTGCGGGATCGCGGCGCGCAGCACGGCGACCGATGGGTCGCGGGCCGCTCCGTCCGCCAGCGCAGCGGCGAAGGCGACGCGGAACGGCCCGAGCGGCGGGTGCGCGGCGGCGATGGCGGGCGCGGTCTGCAACAGCGCGTTCAGCGCGTTGCTGATCCGCTGCAGGGCGGTGGAGGCGCGCAGGATCGCAGTCATCGCGCCTGGATCGCCGCCGATCTCGGTCAGCGCGCGCTGCACCCCGGCCTGCAGGTTGCTGAGCGCGAGCCCCGCCCGCCGCCGCCCGCCCTGCATGTCGGCCGCCGCCGGATCGCCCTCCACGGTCGCCAGCACGGCGTCAGCGTAGTCCGCGGTGGCCGTCGTGGCGGCGCGGAGAAGCGCCGGCAGGCCACGCCGCTCGAAGGTCGGCCACAGGACGTGCCCGCCGATCAGCGCCAGCGCGACGCCGATCACGGTGGCGGCGAGCCGGTCGGTGCCGACGGCGGCGCCGATATCGGGCCGCAGCAGGTGCTCGAAGGGAACGATGCCGGCGGAGAGGAAGACGATCGCGAGGCCGTAGTTGAACGGCAGCACCAGCGCCATCGCGAAGAACAGCACAAGGACCGCGACGAATTGCGGGCCCGCCGAGACCAGGAAGGGGATCAGCGCGAGACCCAGGACGATGCCCGCCGAGGTGCCGAGCGCCCGCTGCACGGCGCGCGCCAGCGTCATGCCCGCATAGGGCTTCAGCACGACCGTGGCGGTGAGCGGAACCCAGTAGCCGAACGGCTTGGGGAACACCCAAAACGCCACGACCGCCGCCGAGGTCACCACGGCGAAACGCAGCGCGTGCCGGGCCACCGCGGAATTGCGATCCAGGTTGGCGCGCAGCGGCGCGATGGCGGCGGAGAGGCGCGCCGCCGGCGGCGCGGAGGGGGCGGCGAGGGCCGGCATCTCGTCCTCCGCCACCAGCGCCAGTGCATGGCCGAGTTCGTTGAGCACCCGCCGCCGGAGCAGGTCCGGCGCGGCTGCGGCGCCGGCGCCTTCGCGCGCCTCCATCTCGATCCCGGCCCGGAGGCGGCGCAGCGCCGCGCGGTCCTCCCGCCCGCCGATGCCGTGCGCGACGGCGAGCAGGGCGTCCTTGCAGCCGGGGACCGGCGGCGCGCCGGTCTCGCGCATCGCGCCGATGACGGAATACAGGCGGTCGGCAATCTCGATCAGAACGAGGGCACGCTGGTTGACGCGGCTGGCGCCCGCTGCACTCTGCCGGGCTTCCGCCACGCGGCGCCGGGCCTCCGCGATGGCGCCGCGCACGCGCGGTTCGGGCGGCGGCGCGCCGGGCGCGGGCGCGGCTTCCAGGTAGCGGGCGATCTCGCGGTAGCAGGCGGCGGTCTGCGCCCGGACGGGTCCGAACGTGCCGCCGATCCGCAGCACCGACGTCAACAGCAGCAGGAACAGCCCGCCGAGCCCGAACGCGCCGCCCAGCAGCAGCGCGTCCTGCGGCGAATGGCGGGCGGCGGGCAGGCCAAGCTCCACGTAGGCCCAGGCGACGGGCAGCGCCATCGTGGCGAACGCGTTGCCGTACGCGCCCATCATGCCGGTGACGACGCCCCAGACCATCATGCCGGCGACCGCGATGGCGAGATTGCCGCCGGCGAGCACGCCGGTCGCGACCGCCAGGCTGCCGAGCGCGGTCGCCACCGCGATGCGTAGCGGCTGGGCGCGGTCGCCGTCGTCGGTGCAGTCGCCGATGGCGAGCAGGAAGGCGCCGAGCGCCGTCCACACGAGGCTCGGCCAGCCGAGCAGCCGGGCAAGCAGCAGGGGGACCGCGAGACCGATTGTGGTGCGCAGCGCCAGCGCCCAGCCCAGCCGCTTCGGATCGAATGCAACCAGATCGGCGGCGAGCAGCCGCGCGCGGGTGCCCCAGCCCGGCGCGGGCAGCGCCTCAGCGTCCATGGATCACGCGCCAGATATCGGGGGGCCGCGCCGGCATCTGCAGGTCGCGTGCCGCGGGGAAGGCGGCAAGCGCATCGGCGATCGCGTTCATCGCCGCGGGAGGGGCGGCGCTCGCCCCGGCCTCTGCGCACGCCTTGGCCCCGAACACGTTGGTGCGCGAGCGCAAACCGTTGTCTGTCCAGCGCACCGAGGGGACATCCCTGGCGCGAGGCAGCGCGTAATCCAGCAGCGAGGCGCTGAGCGGTTGGCCGCTGTCCGGGTCGCGCGCGAGGCACTCCATAAGTGCTTCCCCCAAGCCTTGCGCAATGCTGCCCTGTACCTGCCCCCTGACGGCGGCGGGGTCCTGCACGGTGCCGAAATCATCTACGGCGGTATAGGCGACGATCTCGACCTGCCCGGTTTCGGGATCGATCTCCACTTCGCAGGCGTGACACCCGTTGGCGCAACTTCCATGCGTGAGGATGCCATGCGACTCCCCGTCCAGTACGCCCGGCATTTCGGCGGCGATCTCGACGACGGCCATGCCCTGATTGGTGCCGGCGACGCGGAACACGCCGGCGTCGAACGCGACGGTTTCGGGCGGCACGCCCCAGTGGACGGAGAGAGCGCGCCGCCCGCGTTCGATCACGTCTGTTACCGCTTGCTCCAGCGAGCGGGAGGAGGTGAGCAGAGATCTCGACCCGCCGGTGCCGCCGCCGCGGGCGAGCAGCGCGCTGTCGCCCTCGCGCACCGAAACGTTCGCGAGGGCCAGCCCGAAAGTGGCGGCGGCGTGGCGCGCGAGGGGGGCGGCGTGATCCTGGCCCGTCGATTGGATGCCGACGACGATGTCGAGCGTGCCGTCAGGGCCGAACGAAAGCCGTGCGGCCTCCACCGGCAGCTTGTCCGGCTCGATCATTTGGGCGACGGCGAGACCGCCATTCGATTCAAGGTAATTCGCGAAGCCGAAGCCGCGCAGCCTGCCGCGCGCCGCGCTATCGGCCCGTCGGGCCGGGAAGCCGGCGCGATCGGCCGCATCGAGGCAGCGGCGCTGATTGTCGAGGAAGCGGCCGCCGCCGATCTCAAGGCCCGTGACGGCGGCGAAGGTAGCCTCCTGCGCGTCCGGAAGATTGCGCGCGCGCAGCTCGGCGGGATCGATCCCGAGATCCGCCGCCGCCCGGTCAATCAGGCGTTCCAGCACGTAGGTCGCTTCTGGCCGCCCCGCGCCGCGATAGGCGTCCACCGGCGTCGTGTTGGTGAAGGCGCCGCGCACGGCGATCTCGATGGCCTGGAAGCGATACGCGCCCCCCTGCACCGGCGCGCCGACGCCGGTCGCGGTGAGCGGTGTGTATTGCGAGAGGCTTGAGCCGAGATCCGCCGCGATCCGGACCCGGATCGCGAGGAAGTGCCC
>Ga0335069_10010326_pt1 | contig 13235 bp, 13 predicted proteins | sample Lox_Sample_11_FD_206714 | JGI IMG/M metagenome (GOLD analysis project Ga0335069, IMG submission 206714) | Soil microbial communities from Loxahatchee National Wildlife Refuge, Florida, United States - Lox_Sample_1.1 | ecosystem: Environmental > Terrestrial > Soil > Wetlands | place: USA... | reverse complement strand
GAAGCCTACCGCCGGGAGAAGATCAGCCGGCGGAAACTGATCGAGATCGCCGACAAGCTTGGTGTTGGCGAGACGGAAGTCGAGCGGGTCGTTGGTGGTCTCGGGCTAGGTCACGACGAACCCAGCAGGGTCTTGGTTCCTCGCTCGGCTTGAGCGTGCGTTCCCACAACCTTGACTTCGATCGTTATCGCCGACACAAGCGTCATCATCAATCTTTGTCATACGGGTCACTTGCTGCTCCTCGGAGGAATGACGATGTTCGAGTTCGTCGTTCCGGATGAAGTGATCGCTGAGATTCTTGACCCGGATCAGCAGCGCGTACTCGGTGACGCCCTGGCGGCGGGAGCGTTGCGCCGGCACTCAATTTCGTCCACTGAGGAACTCGCGACATTTGCTGAGTTGACCCAAATCTTCGGCGCGGGCGAAGCGGCATGTTTAGCCGTGGCAGAGAATCGCAATTGGCTCGTAGCTTGCGACGAGAAACGGCTCTTTCTTCGCGAAGCCCGCAAGCGGCTGGGTGATGATCGAATCCTCAACACCGCAGGGCTCTACGTCCTCTGGATACGAGCTGGGATCGTGAGCATAGCCGAAGCCGACACCGCCAAGGGGATTCTGGAAACCCGCCGCTTTAAGCTTGCGTTTGAATCATTCCGGGATGTGATTTGAATTCGGGTCAAGATTCTGCCAAGAACGCCGTTGCGACTATGGCTTCAACTCGACGCTGATGAGGTGGATCTCTTGGTCGCCGACGTTTTCGACGGAGTGCGGCGGGAGGAATTCGAGGAATGCGGCGGGGGGCATCGGGGGCGCGGTGCGGCTGTCGAACGTGATCTTGCCGTCCTGATCGCGGCGGATGAAGTGGCTGAATTGGACGGAGTAGTAGACTCCGGGCCAGCGGTGGGTGTGAACGGGGACGATGTCGCCGACCGGAATGCGCGTGTCGAGCACGCGCACTCGGTCGTTTTCGAGAATCAGCTTGTGATGCTTGGGCGCGGCAATGATCGCATCCAACTCATCAGGCCATTGCCACGAGTCCACTATTTCTTCGCGCCGAGGACCTGCTTTGCTTTGCCGCCCTGGTCTTCGGTGTAGTGCTGCTTGTCCTGGTTTCCCTCGATGCAGCCGAATTCCATCAGCTCATACGGATGGCCGTCGGAGTTGGGAGGCGTGTTCAAGCGAGTGATGTTCCAGCGAGTGGTCCAATCGCGCGTGTAGATGGTCGGATCGTGCATGGTCGCTTCATACGTGATCGTGTTCGCGTCGACCGGAATGAACTTCTCGGTGATGTGGAGATTGTTGGTCTTGAAGTTGCCGTAGAGATCGAACCAAGTTTTGTCGTTCTGGTTGGTCGTGTCTACGACCATCGTGTCGCCTTCCCAATGGCCCACCGGATCGCCCTGGAAAAGATGATACTTCGCATCGATGTGCGGGCGACCATCCAACGGAATGACGCGCACGCTGTGCAGGAACTCAGTTAGCTGAACCCAATAGCCAGCGGTCTGGATGATCTGCGCTCCGAAGCGATTGGACTCGCTGTGAGGCACGCCGGATTGGTAGCAGTTCAACTCGGGCTCATCCGCCAAGTGGTTCTTCACGATGTCCTCGGCCTTGGCTCTCGCCTCAGGCGTGTAGGGGATTTTTCCATCGGGAGGATCGATGATCAGATTGCCGCGGCCACCGCCGCCGCCAAAACCGGGGATGCCACCACCACCGGCTCGTCCGCCACCGCCAGGAGCACCGCCGCCGGGAGCGCCGAACGCTTGCGCACCGCCAGCGCCGCCACGTCCACCACCTCCAGGGGCACCTCCAGGCGCACCTCCGCCGCGAGCGCCGCCACCGCCACGCGGAGGAGCAGGCTCGAGGCCGGTCGCGGGAGGCTCAGGAAGATTCCAGAAGCCGCTCATGTCGGGATGACCGTCGGGAGTGCGGGCCATCGGACCGGCAGGCTCTTTCGCGCCGCCGCGACCGCCACCCTTGCCACCGCCGCCTTTCCCGCCGCCGCCCTTGCCTCCCGGAGCGCCTTGCGCCGGAGGACCATCCTGCCCGGAGCTGGGAATCGCCATGAATACCGCGAAGCTCGCGGCCGTTAGAGCGGTTGTCAATATCCAAAAATTCTTCTTCATGAGAGATCTCCTAAAACTCGCGAGTGGCTCTTACTGGTGCGGAGGCGCCAGGTCCTGGCACTCGTGCTCCATGATCCTGGCGTTCGGCGTCTTGTTCAGCGTCAGCGGAACGCGGATCTTCCAATCCTTGCTGAACGTCTGAGGATCGGAAATGGTCGCTTCGTATGTCATGGTATCGCCGTTCCGCGTGTAGCGCTCCACTACGTGGAGCTTGTCGCTGTGAAAATTGCCGGCCTTGTCGAACCAGGTTTGATCGTTGAAGCTGAGAACGTCGACGACCAGCGTATTGCCTTCCCAGTGACCGCGCGAATCGCCGTCCCAGAACGGGAGGTAATCCACGTGCGGCGAGCCGTCCATGTAGATCATGCGATAGACGTGGGAATACTCGGAGACAACCGCGATGTACTTCGGGGTTTGAAAAATCTGGAAGGGATAGTTCATGTACATCAGGCGCGGAACGCCCGGCATATAGCATTTGCCGACCGGGTCGAGTTTCGCCTTGTTAGCGGCATTTTCCTTCTGCTTCGCGGCTGCGGCGGGGAGATACGGGATTTTGTGGTTGGAGGGCTCGACGACGGATTTCTCGATGTCGTCTCCGACGTTGGCCTTCGCTTGCCAGATGCCACTGATGTCGGGATGGCCCGTATCCCAGGCGTTGCCCGGCGCTGGAGATACCTTCGCAGCGACTGGAGCTTGCGCCCAGGCGTACGCGGTGCAGAGCAAAACAGCGGCGGCCGCAGCCACGGTACACGCCCCGACCACCTTCATCTTTGCTTTAAGGAGGGGTTCAAAAACGGGTCTAAAAATTAGTCTCATTTGTCACCATTGCGCGGACACACGTCCACTCTCTTCCTCTACCGCCAGACTCTCAGCTACCGGAATTCCGCTTACTGCTGTCCGCCGCCCTTTTCTCCGCCCTTATTCACGGGCTCAGGAGCCGAGCCGAGGCCGATCACGCGGCCATCCGCCAGAGTCACGTTCTGGGCGAACATGAGGTTGGTACCGTCTTTGGCGAGGTAACCGCGAACGGTCATTTCCTCGCCGCCTTTGAGCATGTTCGGACGCCAGCCATTGCGCACCAAAGCGTTCGGAGGAGGCGTTTCGGCTCTCCACTCCTCGGTCTTGCCGTTCTCGGTTACGGTGAAGTAGACCCAGGAATGAGGATTGGTCCAATCCATCTTTACGAACGTCCCCTTCAAAGTGACCGGCTTCGATTGATCGTATTCCGCAGCAAACGAATGATGCGCGAGAACCGGCAACGAACCAACCAAGAAACCGATGCCTGCGGCCAAAACCGCGACAGTCTTCTTCATTTCAAGTACCCTCCACGTGGGTTAAAGCTTAGCGCCAAAGACGAAAACCTCAATTTATTTAAGAAGTCCAGCCGTTCTGAATCATAGAACGGCGCACAGTCCATGTCAAGGCGCTGAAGAGACACTACTTGGCGCGTTTAGCAGCGGCGCTCAGACGCTAACGACGGGGCAAGGAGACTGGCGGATGATGGAGTATGCGGTGACTTCGAGGCGGCCTAAGAGGCCGATTTCGGCGCGGCGGCCGATGACCAAGAGGTCGGCGCGGTGATCGCGAGCGGCTTCGGCAACCACCTTGGCGGGATCGCCGTCGCGGACCTGGATGGTTGCATTCGACCCGACGCTGCGCTGAAGGTCTTCCATGGCGGCGAGCGATGCATCGCGGTCGGGGCTGACGTGAAGCAGGGTCAGTTCCGCCATATATTCCTTTGCCAGGTGGCTGGCCCATTCGAGGATGCGGGCGCTGGGACGTTTCAAATCGACGGCGCACAGCACGCGGTCGCAGTGGACTTTTTCGAGGGGCGGCGCATCTTCGAGGTGGACGCCGGTCCACACCGGGCAATCGGCGTCATGCAGGACCTTGGCGACGTTCGATCCGATGATCAAGCGGCGATAGACGCCGAGACCCTGGGTAGGCATCATGATGAGGTCGGCTTGTTCAGCGACCGCGCACTCCACGATTTTGCCGGCGGCCTCGCCGTGCTGGATTACGGTTCTCGCCCGGATGAAATTGAAATCCGGACCGAGAAATTCACGGAGACTGTCATTGCTGATTTCGGGTTCATCGAGGGTGCGGTTGTAGCGCACGGGTTCGATGACGTGCAGCAAGATCACTTCGGCATCGAAGCGCCCGGCCAGAGCTTCGACATACACGGCGGCCCCGCGCGCGCGGGTCGAGAAATCGATGGGGAACAGAATTCGCTTGAGTTGGAACATAATCGTGCAGCCTCGATTGGGTTAGACGGCGGCGTTCCTCTGCTCGCGCGTCTGCTTGATGATGGTGGTGTACCGGCGGGAAAGCTCTCGGATCCAATCGCGCTCGCGGCGATGGATGGCGTCCTGGTGAATGAGATCGCCACCGATACCGACGGCGACGGCTCCGGCGTGAATGTATTCGGCGACGGTGGCCTGATTGACTCCGCCAGAGGCGATGAAGCGGATCTCCGGAAAAGGCCCGCGGAGGGTTCTGATATAGGCGGGACCTCCCACCGCGGAGCAAGGGAAGATCTTCACGAAGTCCGATCCGGCCTTCCAGGCGACCATGACCTCGGTGGGCGTGAGCGCGCCGGGGAAGACCACGGTGTTCCTGCTCAGGGCGAACTCGATCAGTTCCACATCGAGGCCGGTGGAGGTGAGGAATTGAGCGCCGGCATCGAGGCAGCGGCGCGCGGTTTCAAGATCGAACACGCTGCCTGCGCCGGCGATGACCTCAGGCGTGTTCGCGACGAGGCTGCGGATGACTTCGACCGCGCCGGGAACGGTCATGGTGACTTCGACGATGGGAATGCTGCTGCTGCAAACAGCCTCCGCGGCGAACAGGGCGTCTTCAGTGGAGGAAAGGCGGACGGAAGGAATGATGCCGATCTCTTCGATCCGCTTGCAGACGGTTTCTTTGGTCATTCAGATTTAGTGAATCTTCAAAATGAGGATATCGCCATATCCGATCGTGAGGAACAACTTCTGCGGTGTCGTGGACTGCGCAGAAGCCGCGAAGGTTTCACCAAAGAGCTTCCTGGATTTTTCGGTGCCGGTGAAATCGGAGGTGACTGCGCCGAACTTGCTGCGGGCCTGGATGGAGTATTGACCGTCGGGCTCGCGAACGGTGATTTCGCCGCGCACCGCGTTCACGCGGATTTCACCGGAAATGTTTTCGATGTGGGTTTCGCCGCTGTACTGATCGATGTTGACGCGAGCGGCGCGGGGGACCTTGATGCGGTACTCGACGTCGACGTAGGCTCGGCCGAAGAAGGGGCGGGCGAAGACCTCGTGCTTGGGATACGAGGTCAAGACGAGCACTTCGTCGCCCTTGCGCTCCGCTGTGACCTTCATCGCGTCGAGTTCCTTGGTGTAGGTTGCTTTGTCGCGGTTCTTTTGTTTGTCGTCGACGACGTTCTTGCTCGACTTGATGACGGTTATCTCCATGCCGGGCTGATCCCAGCCTTCGACGGTGATCTCGCCGATGGCGTTGGTCATGTGGAGGACGCCTCCGGCGGGGAAGTCGAGAGATTGGGTGTTGGAGGATTCCGGCCTCTGGGCGTTCATGTCCTCGGCGTGGACGAGGCAGGTCGCGAGCAGGACGATGGAAGTGAATCGGGAGATGGGCATCATTCTTCGGTGTGAGCTAAATCGACCGCCGGCAGAATGTCGTTATCGCGCGCAAACCAAACGTAGAGAGTCGGGAGCAGAAAGATGCTCATGGCAAGCACGGCCATCAAGCCGCCAACGATCACGATGGCGAAGGGACGCTGCGAATCGGAGCCGATACCGTGGGAGGTCGCGGCGGGGACGAGGCCGAGCGAGGCGACGAGCATGGTCATCAAGATTGGACGAAAGCGGAGGACCGCGCCTTGCTTGGCGGCTTCGAGAACGGAGTGACCGCGGGAGCGAAGCTGATTCATGTACTCGACCATGATGACGCCGGTCTGTACGGAGACGCCGAAGAGAGCGAGGAAGCCAACGCCGGAAGAAACGCTGAAGTTGGTGCCGGTCCAGAGCAGTGCGAGGAGGCCTCCCACTGGGGCCATCGCGACGTTCATCAGCACCAGGCCGGCCCACTTCATCGAATTGAACATGGTGTAGAGGATGAAGAAAATGAGCAGCAGCGTGAGCGGAATGATGAGCGCGAGGCGGCGCTGGGCGCGCTGCTGGCTGGCGTATTCACCGGCCCAATCGATGGTGTAGCCTTGCGGGAGTTTAACGCGGGCCTGCACCTTCTTCATGGCCTCTTCGACGGTGCTGCCTAAGTCGCGGCCGCGCACTCCGTACTTGATGGCGACGTAGCGCTGGCTGCCCTCGCGATAGATCTCAGCCGCGCCGTCGACGGTTTCGACGTCGGTGAGCTGGGAAAGCGAGACGCGTTCGCCGCTGGGAGCGACGAGGCGGATGTTTTCGATGGCCTCTTTGGTGTCGCGATATTCGGGGAGATAGCGGAGGACGAGGTCGTAGCGCTGCTCGCCTTGGAGAACCTGGGTGAGCGCATTACCGCCCACGGCGGTTTGGATGGCGTCCTGAACGTCGGCCGCGTTGATTTGGTAGCGGGCGCATTTATCGCGGTCGACGGTGAAGTTGAGATTGGGCTGACCGATGACGCGGAAAAGGCCGAGATCCTGCACGCCCTGAACTCCGCGCATGACGTTGATGATCTCCTGCGCGGTGGCTTCGAGCGTGCGGAGATCGGTACCGTAGAGCTTCACCGCAAGCTCGCCTTTAACGCCGCTGACGGCTTCCTCCATGTTGTCGGAGATGGGCTGAGAAAAGTTCCAGATGACGCCGGGAATCTTTTCGAGCTCCTTGTTCATGGCGGCGATCAACTCTTCCTTGTTCTGGTGGAAGACCGGGCGCCATTCCTCCTTCGGCTTCAGATCGACGAAATATTCGGTGTTGAAGAAACCGGTGGTGTCGGTACCGTCATCGGGGCGGCCGACCTGGCTGGTGCACTGCGGAACTTCGGGGAAGGAGCAGAGCAGAATGCGGGTCTGGTTCGCGACGTCGGTGCCACGGGTCTGGCCGGTGGACGGCGCGAGAGTACCGCGAACCCAGATAGCGCCTTCGTCGAGGTGCGGGAGAAACTCGGAACCTATGCCGCGAGCAAGGTAGATGGTGCCGCCGAGGATGGCGACGGCGATTGTGGCAGTGGCCCAGCGGTAGCTGATGGCGATGCCGAGAAGCCATTCGTAGCCCTTAGTGAGCCAGCCCATCAACGGGTTGTGCCATTCCTTCGTGCCTTTTGGAAAAACGACGGCGGCGATTACCGGTCCGACCAGCATGGAGAAGATCAGCGCGCCAAGCAGCGCGAACGCGACTGTCCAGGCCATGGGCTTGAAGAGGCGGCCTTCGACGGCTTGCAGGGTGAAGATCGGAAGATAGGCGGTGATGATGATGGCGATCGAATAGAAAACGGGCCGCTGGACTTCGTGCGCGGCGTGACGGATCTTTTGGTCGACAGTTTCGTCGGCATGCGCGCCGGGGTGCGAGAGCAGGCGCACGATGTTTTCGATCATAACGACCGCGCCTTCGACGATCATGCCGAAGTCGAGCGCGCCGAGCGACAGCAGGTTGGCGGGGATGCCGGCGAGCTGCAGGCAGATCGACGCGAAGAGCAGCGCGAAGGGAATCGTCAGGGTGACGATGAGGGCTCCGCGGACGTTGCCCAGGAAGATGAACAGAATGACCGAGACGAGAATGATGCCTTCGGTGAGATTGTGCAGAACGGTGTGGGTGGTGAGATGGACGAGGTCGCTGCGATCGAGGAACGGCTCGACCGTGACGCCAGGCGGCAGGATCCCATGGTTGAGCTGGTTGACCTTCGCGTGAATATTGACCAGCGTGGCGTCGGATTCGGCGCCTTTACGCAGCAGCACGATTCCGGAGACGACGTCGTCGTTGTCGACGATCTTGCCGTTGGGCAAGTGGCGGGCTCGCGCGAACTGGCCGAGCCGGACCTTGGGGCCTTGCTGCACAACCGCGATATCGCGGACCCGGAGAGAGGTGCCGTTCTTGGTGGTGATGACGGTGCTGGCGATGTCATGGACGTTATCGACCAGACCGACCTCGCGCACATTGATCTGCTGCAAGCCAGACTGGATGAAGTTGCCGCCGGCGTTGGTGTTGTTGTTGGCAAGCTGCTGCTCGACCTGGCCGATGTTGAGCCCGTAGGCGATGAGCTTGGTGGGATCGACGCGGACTTGGTATTCGCGCGTGGGACCGCCGAAGCTGGCGACGTCGACGACGTTCGGTACGGATTTGAAGGCTTTCTCGACCACCCAGTCCTCGAGCGACTTGAGCTCCATCACGTCGTACTTGGGATTGGTGCTGTGCAGGGTGAAGAAGTAGATCTGGCCGACGGGGCTCCAGTCGGTGCCGATTTGCGGCTGCAATCCGGCGGGGAGCGTGACCTGCGCAAGGCGCTCGACCACTTTTTCGCGATTCCAATCGTTCTGGGAATCGTCGTCGAAGATCATGTTCACGCTGGAGAGGCCGGCGAGCGAGACGGAGCGGAGGGTCTGCAGGTGCGGGATCCCGTTCATGATGATTTCGATCGGGATGGAGACCTGCTGCTCGACTTCTTCCGCGGCTCGGCCAGGCCATTGGGTGATCACGGTGACGTAGTTGTTCGCGACGTCGGGGTAAGCCTCGACCGGCAGATTGTGGAACGAGATTCCTCCCCAAACCAGCAACAGCACCGCTGCGGTGATGATGAGAAAGCGGTGGCTGAGGGAGAAATCGACAAGAGCGTTAATCACAGAAAGCTCCTTACTGCTCGACGGTGCTTTGCAAGACCAGGGCGTCGGCTACGACTTTATCGCCGGGTTTGATGCCGCTGACGACTTCCTGCATATTGTTGGGAAGCGTGGGGCCGGAGACGACTTCAATCCTTTTGAAATGGTTATTGGGCGCGGGCGCGTAGACCCAGTCTCGATCGTGCAGATGGAGGATCGCGGAAGCGGGTACGGTGGCGTGAAGCTGGCCTTGATCGCCATGGAAGGTCGCGGTGACGAACATGCCGAGGCGCATGATGCCGTTCGGATTTTCGAGTTCCAACCGAACCTTGGCGGTGTGGAGATTGGGGTCCATGATCTGTCCGATGTTACCGATGCGGCCCCTGAAGACGCGATCGGGATAGGCGTTCAGGCGAACATCGGCGTACTCGCCCAAGTGGACTTGCGAGAGCTGATTCTCGAAGACATCGACGATGATCCAGACGTGGGACATGTCGGATATTGTGATGGGGTTCGGCGATGATGAGTAGGCCTGGACGGCGGCTCCGGCGGTGACCTGTTGATCGGTGATGACGCCGGAGACGGGAGCGGACATTTCCACGATGTCGCTTTGGTGCGCGGGGTCTGCGCCGAGCTGCTGGAGGTGGCTGGCGGCAGTTTTCACGTCGACCTGCGCGGCATCATCGGCGCTCTGCGCGATTTCGAGCTGGCTGGCGGAGTAGGCTCCGTCTTTGACGAGAATTTGGGCGCGTTCGAGCTGTTTTTTGGTGAGCTGCTCGGCAACGAGGGCCTTTTGATAATCGGAGAAGGCGCTGGTGATATCGGTGCTGCGGACGCGGAAGATGACCTGACCCTGTTTCACGGTATCGCCAACGCGCGCCATGACATCGAGCACGCGGCCGGTGGCGGTGGAGATGACGGGGCGCTGAAGAGACACGTCGGCGCTAATGACGCCGGGCGAGGTGAGCTCAGAGGCCGCCATGTGCGAGCCGGCGGTGACGACAGGGAACTGCTCAGGGTGGTCAACCTTGAAGTTGCTGGGATCCATGTCGGATTCCACCTGGGCCGGAGGCGGAGCGGTGTCGGCCGAGTCGGCCTTGGCGCTCACCTTCTCTCCGCAGGAGGAAAGCAACACGGCAATCGCAATGAGTAGAGCGGTTTCCACACAGAGGAGTTTTCGAGTCATGGAATGACCTCCTGACCTACGGCTTGATTCATTTGAGCTGCCGCGGTCATGTACGAACCAATGAAATTCAGATAAGCCAGATTGTTATCGCGATATGTTTTTTCGGCATCGAGATAGTCGAGCAGGGTGACGCCGCCGTGCTGGAACGCGTCGCGTTCGCGATCTCGCACGTCGATGGCCTCGGGCAGGTAGTAACTCTTGTAGCGGCCGAGCAGAGCTAGCGCATTTTGAATGGTGACATAAGCCGTATCGACGTCGCTGAAGACCTGGGCTTCCGCGGCGGCTTCGAGTTTTTCCTTAGCTCCAATGTCGATTTGGGTGCGCAACTTCTCGCCCTGGTTGCGATCGTGGATGCGGAGAGGAATGTCGATGCTGCCCCCGATGGTGTTGTTCGCGAAGGGATTGGCGAAGGATCCGTTGAACGAGTACCAAAGGCCGAAGGTGGGATCGACGGAGCCGTTGGCGATGGCGAGCTTGTGAGCGAGCCGGGCGAGATCGACGTTCTGCGCCGCAACTTTCAAATCGGGGCGGTTTGCGAGGGCGGCGGCGTGGAAGGTTTCGAGCGGCTTCAGCTGATCGCTGAAGGTGTATTCGCCGGCGACATCGAACCGTTCGAGCGGATCACGATCCATGAGCAACAACTGACGCATGGTGATCTTGCTGGTGTTGAGGTTCAGTGAGGCGTTCTGCTGATCGGTTTCGAAGGCCGCGCGCTGGAGCTCGAGTCTCTTGAGATCGAGGAGAGCGAGATCGCCAGCGGCGTTGCGACGGCGGTTGATGTCGAGTTCGTTGTCCCAGTATTTGAGGTTCTCGTTGGCGTTGCCGAGGACGGCTTTGGCTTGCAGAACTTGAACGAACGCATTGCGCAGAGTGAAGAGCAGCGTGCGTCGCTGATCGGCGTAAGAGGACTGAGAAATATCGGTTGATTTTTTCGCGTTGTCGAGGCGAAGCTGGCGCTTGTTGGCGCGCTCGACCAGGTAGTTGACGCTGGCGGTATAGAAGATGCCGCTGAGCGGACGCCAGATGCCCGCATTGGGAGCGATTTGAAGACCGTCGGCGGTAATGGCGAGCTCGGGATTCGGTTTGAGGAACGCGGTGATTTCGGAGGCGCGGGCTTCGTCGATGTTGGCGCGGGCAGCGATGAGGGTCGGGTTGACGGCTTCAAAACGGTCTTTCACCTGCTGCCATGTGAGCGGCGTGGACGGGCTTTGAGCAAGCCCGCCGAGGGTGAAGATCATTGCGCCGGCGGCTGAAAGTGAGCCTAGCCGGAAGCACAGCCTGTTCATCGTTAAGAAGCCCTTTTGCGGCTTTATGACGCCGCATTTTTAGAGTTGAAACCTACGACTCTTTCAGAGCCAGAAGGCTCTTTGGAGTCAGAACTCCGTAGCGCGCGCACGGAGCACGACAGGCTTGCTCTCCAAAAAGTACGGAAAGTTAATTGAAAGCTGTCACGCCCCGGCTACGCGAATTGAGGCGGGGCTCTTCCGATGGGGCTGACCGAAAACCCGCGCGCGAGCGCGGAGACTTCCATGCCCACAACAAAGAAGAAGCAAACGATAAAAACGAAGACGATGGGAGCGGCTGTCTGGCCATGCTCCGGGTCTTCGAATACCGAGGTGCTTAGCAGATTGTGAGCCTTGCCCTGGACGAGCTGCGACTGCTGATTTACGGGAGCGGCACTGAGGTCCGCCAGACGGATGCGATCGTCACTGGCGGAAATAACCGGGAACAGTGACAGGGCAGCGATGAGGACCGAAAGCGTACGCCGGCGGCGGAGGATCCGACCGCGAGCTCCGGAACGGAGGCGGTCCATTCTCACCTGAGCGCCCAGCGCGAGGATGCACACCAGCATCCACGCCAGGTTGAGAATGATTTCGGTCTTTTCCACAGTGCTTTTTTGATCGTAGCATGCCCGCCATGGCGGGCCGATGATCTTTAGGCGGTCGATAGGATAGGTCCGGTTACCAATCTGGTGAAAAAAGAGGGGTTGCCGGGGATCTCTTGACATGGTCGGAGTACCAGCCATGCTTTTCTAGAGCTCAAGCTTGCCCTGATAATCCATGCCCGCCAAGCTGAATGGAATGGACAATCCGATGCGGCCGATGCGGGCCTGGAAGGTGACGAACTGGTCCTTCTTAGTGATCTCAGCGGAGAGCGGAAAGATATAGACGACAACGACACCTTCGGCGCGAACGTACACTTCGACGCTGGACGCCGCAACATCCTTTTTTCCTTCGCGCTTGAGGAACGCCTGTTGTTTTAGGGGCTGGCCCAGCTTCTTGGGGTCGCCTTCGAAATACCCGCCAGGGAGGCCCGAGACTGATACGGCGTAGCCCGTTTCGGCTATGCCATCGAGACCTCCGTCCGCGGACTTCAACTCCGCCATTCGGACGGGAAGGGCGCTTTCCCAACGAACCAACAAAGGGATGGCGGGAGGCGCATACTCGGGGTTAGCGCCTCCTCTAAAGAGATCCTTGGTTGTGAGGTCTTGGAGTTTCGGACCGTTGTTCGGGACACCCTTATAGCCAATGCCTTGCGGTTGGCCCATCCTGCCGCCATCGCGCAACTGATCTTCGGTTGGGGCGCGGTAGACCGCAGCCTCGACGATCTTCGCCCAGGGCGAGGCGCCGAGTAACTGCTTGGCATCGGCCTCATTCCACTGAGCGGGCGGCTTGGTTTTCCAATTCGGCTCTGCCGCAAGGGCCAACGCGGCAGTCAGAATCAGCAAACATTGAACCGAGTTACGGATAATGCGGACCGTTGGTCTCTTCACGACTGGCTTATAACTTGACCATGATGGACATCGACAGGAGCGCCTGCCCCTCGCGAAGATCGGGGTACCACAGGCTGTTGGGCCCGCCACCGCAATTGGCCTGGGCAGTGGAGAGGTCCGCCGACAACGCCGAAGATCCGTTGCTGCAGACGAAGTAACCCGGATAGCCGTTGTTGCCTCCCGGGGGCGTGATGCCATGGCGGCCCGACCAGTAGGGCTGGTTGGTATGGCGATAACCGAACTCCCAACGGAAGGTGGTGAACTGGCTGGGCAGCCAGTCAAGAGTAATGGTGCTGTCGTAGGCGCGGAGCTTAGCTCCGGGGTAGGCAGGGAAGTAGGGGGTGCCAGAGACGGCGTCCGCGCCATTCACCGGCAGGACCAGGGTGAGGTAACGACCGGGATTGG
>Ga0335069_10010325_pt1 | contig 13236 bp, 13 predicted proteins | sample Lox_Sample_11_FD_206714 | JGI IMG/M metagenome (GOLD analysis project Ga0335069, IMG submission 206714) | Soil microbial communities from Loxahatchee National Wildlife Refuge, Florida, United States - Lox_Sample_1.1 | ecosystem: Environmental > Terrestrial > Soil > Wetlands | place: USA... | reverse complement strand
CCCCAAGGACGTGCTGGGAATTTTGGCGGACACCACCAACACCATTTGCCGAGGCGAGATCTCGGAGACCGGCAACCGTTTCAATGTGGGCCTGACGTTGGACGAGTATGAACTCATCGTCCGGGAAAAGACGGCTTGCCTCTTCGCGGCGTCCTGCCAGACGGGCGCGCTTTTGGCCGGCGCTTCGGCCGATGGGGTGAAACGCTTCGAGCGCTTCGGGATGGGCATCGGCATGGCGTTTCAAATCATCGACGACACCCTGGATTTTGTGGGGCGGGAAAAGCGGGTGGGCAAACCCGTCATGAGCGACCTGCGGGAAGGCAAGCTGACCCTGCCGGTTTTGATCTGCCTGAAGATGGCTTCCGCCGCCGAAAAGAAAAAAATCAAGACAATGATCCTGCGCAAGGTGAAGACCGCCGCGGATTTCAAGTTCCTCGAGTTCCTTTTGAAAAAATACGGCGCCATCCAAAAGTCCGTCGAACGGGCCCGGGAATGGGTGCGCGAGGCCCAGGAGGCGCTGGCTCCTTTAACGGAAAACCAAGCCAAGCGGCACCTTCTGGAGTTCGCCGACTTTTTGGTGCGACGGGACTTTTAGCCCCGCCTTTTCCCACGATGTTTTTCTTGATATTTCTGGGTGGGTCTGTTTAGATTGACCCGTTTACCCGGCCGTCATCCCCTCGAAAAGGACCGCGATGCTCGAACAATACGGCACTGTTCTTGTGTTTTTGGTGGCGGGTGTGTTCTTCATCCTGATGGCTTTCGTGACCGCCGCCTTGATCGGCGCCAACGGCCTGCTGGGGTACCAACAAGCCCACGACCTGGATGTCTTCGAGGACACTTATGAGAGCGGCGTCAACACCATCGGATCCTCCTGGGTGCGCTTCAACGTCAGCTTCTACCTCTTCGCCCTGCTGTTCCTCATTTTTGACATCGAGACGGTCTTTCTTTACCCCTGGGCCGTGACCTTCAAGAAAATGGGGTTGTTCGGTTTCGAGGAAATGATCGTCTTCATCGCCATCCTGTTGGTGGGTTTGGCCTACGCGTGGAAAACGGAGGCTTTGAAATGGGAGTAGAACTCAAGGGTTTAACCGGGTCCGACCTGCGGCAAATCGAGACCGAAAGCGCCATCCCAGGTCTTTGGACCCTGGAAAAAGCCGTGGGTTTCATCTTCAAGTGGGCCCGCAAAAATTCCCTTTGGCCCTTGCAGTTTGGCACCGCCTGTTGCGCCATCGAGATGATGGCCACGGCCTCGGGCCGTTATGACTTGGCCCGTTTCGGCGCCGAGGTCTTCCGTCCCTCGCCCCGGCAAGCCGATCTTTTGATCGCCGCCGGGACCATCACGGAAAAAATGGGATACGCGCTCAAGAAACTTTACGACCAAATGCCCAAGCCCAGCTGGGTGATCGCCATGGGCAGCTGCACCATCGCCGGCGGCCCCTACTATTACGATTCCTATACGGTGGTGAAGGGAATCGATTCTTTCATCCCGGTGGATGTCTATGTGCCCGGTTGCCCGCCCCGTCCCGAATCCTTGATTCACGGGTTGATGGCGATCCAAAAGAAAATCGAGGATGAGCCGATTTTCCGCCGCCGTCGGGTGGAATAAGCCGGGGGGATTCGGCTTTGTTTGGGGTTTCGCCGGTAAACGTTTTCGGGTCGTTTTACAAAATCGAGGGAGCCTTAAAGCCATGACGCTGGATGAGTTGAAGGCCAAGATCGAGGAGCGGTTCAAGGATTCGATCCTGACGGCCGTCTTGAGCGCCCAAAAAGAATTGATCGTCACGGTGAAGCCCGAGGCCTACCACGAGATGGCCGTGAGCCTGCGGGATGAGGAGGGTTTGGCCTTCCAGCACTTGTCCTGTTTGACGGCGGTGGATTACCCCAAAGAGAATAAAATCACCCTGGTCGACCATCTTTGGTCCTACCGCCACGGCCATCAAATGACCCTGAAGCTGGACTTGCCCCGGGATAATGCCCGGGTTCGGAGTGTGGAAGATGTTTGGAAGAGCGCCAATTGGCTGGAACGGGAAGTGTTCGATCTCTATGGGGTGACCTTTGAGGGGCACCCGGACCTTCGCCGAATCATGATGCCCGAGGATTACAAGAAACATCCTTTACGAAAGGATTTTTCCGATGACGGATTTATTGTTAAGCCAAATTAGGGCCGGCCAAGAGACCCAATTTGGCACGGATGAATACGTCGTCAATTTGGGCCCCCAACACCCTTCCACCCACGGCGTTTTACGCTTGGTGGTGCGCCTGGACGGGGAAACCGTGAAGGAAACCACGCCGGTTTTGGGTTACCTGCACCGTTCCATCGAGAAGATCTGCGAGAACCGCACCTATCCCCAATGCATCACTTACACCGACCGGGTGGATTACGTCTCGGCCATGAGCGTGAACTACGCCTTCGCCCAGGCCGTGGAAAAACTCATGGGGATTGAGGTCCCGGTCCGGGCCCAGTGGCTGCGCATGATCATGGTGGAGTTGCAGCGCATCGCCAGCCACTTGCTTTGGATGGGTTCCTTCGCCGGGGATTTGGGCGCCCTGACGCCGCTTCTGTACGGCATGCGGGAGCGGGAGCGCATCATCGACTTGTTTGAGATGACCTGCGGCCAGCGCTTGACCTACAACTATATCCGCATCGGCGGCGTGATGATCGACATCCTGCCCGAGTTCGTTCCCAAATGCCGGGCCTTCCTGGATTATTTCGAGGACCGCATCGACGAGTACGAGGGCCTTTTGACCTATAACCCCATCTTTTTGGAACGCACCAAGGGAGTGGGAGTCATTACCCCCGAGGTGGGCATCAATTGCGGCGTGACCGGGCCCGCGCTGCGCGGTTCGGGGGTTTCCTGCGACGTGCGCAAGAAACAGCCCTATCTCTTTTATGACCAAGTGAAGTTCGAGGAAGCCTTGGGGCAGGACGGGGATTGCTGGAGCCGTTACCGGGTGCGCATGGACGAATTGACCCAGTCGGTGTCCATCATCCGCCAATGCCTGGACCGATTGGAACCGGGGCCCATCGAGGCCAAGATGCCGCCGGTTTTGAAGGCGCCCGCCGGCGGGGAAGTCTACAGCCGCATTGAGTCCTCCCGGGGCGAGATGGGCGTCTACCTGGTGGGCGACGGCACGGCCAAGCCCTGGAAAGCCAAATTCCGCTGCGCCTCCTTCAACAACGTTTATCCCCTGGACCAATTGACCCGGGGCTGGAAACTGGCCGACATCATGGCGGTGTTGGGCAGCATGGATATGATCGTGCCTGAAGTGGACCGTTAACCTTGAAGGGATTTTGAGTCATGGGTGAAAAAATAGTCGGGATGGCCGCGGCCTTGTTGCACGGGCTTTACGGCTTCCTTCATCTCTCGGCCCTGGCGCCGGTCTTGGACACCGTCGTGGAGGCGGTGGTCATGTTCGCCTTCGTGGCGGTCTTTGTCATGTTCCTGGTTTGGATGGAGCGCAAGGTTTCGGCCCACATGCAAAGCCGCATCGGGCCCAACCGGGTCGGGCCCTTGGGGCTGCTGCAAACCCTGGCGGACGCCATTAAGCTGACCATTAAGGAAGACGTGAAACCCGTCAAGCGGGACAAGGTGCCTTATTTCATCGCGCCGATCGTGGCCTTCGTGGCCACTTTCATGGGGCTGGTGGTCATTCCCTTCGACAAGGGCGTGGTGGTGCAGGACCTGAACGTGGGCATCCTTTATGTCATCGCCATCACGGGGTTCACCGTGGTGGCCATCTTGACCGCGGGCTGGAGCTCCAACAATAAGTACGCGCTGTTGGGCGGCTTCCGCTCGGCGGCTCAAATCGTCAGTTATGAGATCCCTTTGGTGATGTCCTTGGTTCCGGTCATCATGGTGACGGGAACTTTAAGCCTCAAGTCCATCGTGGATTACCAAGCGCAGGCGGGTTATTGGTTTGTCTTGCCCCAACTGATGGCCTTCCTCATTTTCCTCACCTCGGCCACCGCGGAAGCCAACCGGGCGCCCTTCGACATCCCCGAGGCCGAATCCGAGCTCATCGGCGGGTTCCACACCGAGTATTCGGGCGTTAAGTTCGCCATGTTTTTCCTGGGCGAGTACATCGCCATGGTGGTGTCCGCCTCGGTGGCCACGGCGGTCTTTTTGGGGGGCTGGCTCGCCCCGCCCTTTTTGGGCTTCCTGCACCTGCCGGGTTTCGTTTGGTTCGTCCTGAAAATTTTGTTCATGATTTACCTGATCATGGCCTTCCGCTGGACCTTCCCGCGCCTGCGGGTGGACCAACTGATGGATTTCGGTTGGAAAGTTTTGATCCCCCTTTCCATCATCAATATCCTGGTGACGGGTTTCGTCATCCTGAAGGGATTGTGACATGGGCGTGATTCATTATTTCCTCGGCATCCTCAAAGGTTTCGGCAACCTCTTGGGCGGCTTGTCGGTGACCCTCCGCTATTTCTTCAAGAAGACCAACACCCAGCAGTACCCCGAGGAACGGCTCCCCTTGCCCGAGCGCAGCCGCAGCATGATCAAGCTCATTTATGACGGCGAGAAGGACATGTTCAACTGCGTGGCCTGCCTGATGTGCATGAAGGCCTGTCCCAACAGCTGCATCAAGTTGGAAGGCGTTCGCATGCCCGACGGCAAGCGCCGCATGACCACCTTCAAGCTGGATTTCTCCACCTGCATTTTTTGCGGCTATTGCGTGGAAGCCTGCGGCTTCGACGCCTTGACCTTCGTGTCCGAGGAATACGAGAACTCGGTTTATAAGCGTGGGAGCCTGCTCCAGGACGAGCAGGCCATGAAGTGGGTCCGTCCGGCGCATTTAAAGCCCGCCGAGCCCGCGCCGCCGGCGGGGGCCTGACCCATGGCCAACAATGTCTTTTACATCCTGGCGGGAATCTCGTTGCTGTCGGCCTTGATGGCCATGACTTTGCGTAATCTTTTTCACTGCGCCCTTTTTTGGGTGCTGGCCATGTTCGGGGTCGCCGGGGTTTTCCTTTATCTCGACTCGGAATTTTTGGCGGCCGTGCAGGTGATTATTTACGTGGGCGCGGTGACCGTTTTCATCTTCTTCGGCATCATGTTCACCCGCAATGTCATGGACGAGCGCATCAGCGTCATGAACGGCCAATTCGCCTTGGCGCTGATCGCGGCGGTGGGCTTCGCCTGGATCACGCACAAGGCCATCCAGGAATCCTCTTTCCGGGGTTTTGAGCATCCCCTGATTTTGACCCAAGAGGCCGCGCCGGACACGGGGAAGACCACCACCCTGGCCACATTGGTGAGCGGACCGGACGCCAGCTCCAACATGAGCGTGGAGAACTTGGCCGGCGATTTATTGCTGCCCGACCGGGGTTTCGCCTATGCCTTTGAGTTCGTCTCCATTCTCCTGTTGGCCGCCCTCATCGGCGCGATCGTGGTGGCCCGGAAGGAACCCTCGTGAGCACCGTCCCGCTGGCCCATTTCCTCTATTTCGCCCTGGCCCTCTTTTCGATCGGTTTGTTCGGCGTGTTGGCCCGCAAGAACGCCATTTCGGTGCTTTTGGGCGTGGAGATGATGCTCAATGCTGTCAACATCAACTACCTGGCCTTCGCCAAATATTGGAATTGGAACAGCCTGACCGGGCCGGTGTTCGTGATCTTCATCATCGCCGTGGGGGCGGCCGAGGTGGCCGTGGCCCTGGCGATCGTCATTTCGGTTTACCGCCAGTTCAAGAGCGCCAATGTGGACGAGGTCCACGCCCTCAAAGGTTGAGCCGCACCCGTCGTCCCATCTTGATGGAAGGAAAGGTCTCATGATCCAGTATTCCTGGCTGATTCCCGCCTTGCCGGCGCTGGCCTTCGTCCTGATCGCCCTTTTGACCAAGCGTTCCAAGGGCCTCTCGGCGTCTATTTCCATCGGCGTCATGGCGGTTTGCCTGGCCCTCTCGGTTTGCCTGTTCCTTCATTTGTTGGCCCTGGATCCGGCGGGTCGGGTTTTCGCCATGAACTGGACTTGGCTGTCGGTGCCGCCCTGGCAGGCCAATATGGGCGTTTTGATCGATCCCTTGAGCGTGAATATGCTCCTAGTGGTGACGCTGGTTTCGTTGTTGGTCCAGGTTTATTCCCTGGGATACCTGCAGGATGATGAGCGCTTATCCACTTATTATTCCTACCTCTCGCTTTTCACCGCCTCCATGCTGTTGCTGGTGGTCTCCACCAACTTCCTGCAGATTTTCGTCGGATGGGAATTGGTGGGCGTCAGCTCTTATCTTTTGGTGGGCTTCTGGTACTTCAAGCCCGAGGCCGCCGAGGCCGCCAAAAAGGCGTTCGTGGTGAACCGCATCGGCGACGTGGGGTTCCTCATGGGCGTGGCCGCCATCGGGATGACCTTCAATAATTTCGACTTCACCCAGGTGGAAGCCCTGGTGACCCAGGGGGTGGCCCATGGCACCTACACCTCCGGGTTTGTTTCCATCCTGGCCCTGCTTCTTTTCTGCGGCGCGGTGGGGAAGAGCGCCCAATTTCCCCTGCACGTGTGGTTGCCGGACGCGATGGAAGGCCCCACGCCGGTCTCGGCCCTCATCCACGCCGCCACCATGGTGGCGGCGGGCGTTTACATGGTGGCCCGCACCTTCCCGCTCTTTTCGGCCGACTTGCACGCCATGACGGTGGTGGCTTACGTAGGGGGCTTCACGGCGCTTTTTGCGGCCTCCATCGCCCTGACCCAGGACGACATCAAACGCATCCTGGCTTATTCGACGCTCTCCCAATTGGGTTATATGATGCTGGCCCTGGGCGCGGGCGGTTATACGGCGGGCATGTTCCACCTGACCACCCACGCCTGCTTCAAGGCGCTCTTGTTCCTGGGGGCGGGCAGCGTGATCCACGCCGTCCATTCCAACGACATTTGGAAAATGGGCGCTTTGATGAAGCCCATGCGGGTCACCGGGGTCACCTTCCTCATCGCCGCGCTGGCCATCTCGGGGGTCCCCCCGCTGGCCGGCTTTTGGTCGAAGGATGAGATCTTCGCGGCCGTCCGGGACAGTTCGGTCCCGGGCCACCAATGGCTTTTGGCGGCGGCCGTCTTTACGGCCTTCCTCACGGCCTTCTACATGTTCCGGCTTTTTTTCGTGGTTTTCCTCGGTGAGGCCCGGTCCCCCCAGGCGGCCCACGAGTCGCCCAAGGTCATGACCGTGCCTCTCTTGATTTTGGCGGTGCTCTCCATTTCGGCGGGTTGGCTCAATTGGCCCGGCTGGGACGCTTTCTCTCGGTTCGTCTACGAGGGCCCCGCGCCCCACCCGGAGAGCTTCGACGGCGTTTTGGCGCTTTTTTCCAGCTTGGTGGCCTTGGCGGGTCTCACGCTCTCGGGCCTTTTTTACTATTGGAAGGTCTTTTCGGCCCAGAAAGCCGCCGATCGCTTCCACCCCCTTTACCTGCTTTTGAAGAACAAATACTACGTCGACGAGTTCTATGGCTGGTTGGTGCGCAAATTCACGTGGGGCTTGGCGTCCTTGTTTGACTGGTTGGACCGCCAAGTCATTGATGGGGGATTGGTGGACGGCTTGGGTCGCCTGACCCAAGACCTGGGAGGGCTGTTGCGATTCACCCAGACCGGCTCGGTCCAAAATTACGCCTTGGTCATCCTGGCGGCCGTGGCGGTCATTTATTTATGCGTGAGCTTTTAATTCAAGCGAGGGACAACGAATGATTTCCATCCTCACCGTGAGCCTGGTGCCGTTGGCCTTGGGGCTCTTCCTTTTCCACTCGGAGGCCCTCGGGCCCAACGCCTTGCCGCTATTGTCCACCTACATGGCCTTGCCGTTGGTAGCGGCCTTGGCCAGCTTTTGGGCCCCGGCGCGCTTGGCCCGCTGGGCGACGCTTTTCTTCGCCTCGGCCCAATTGGGCTTGGCCTTGAAGATCTTCTGCCTTTACCAGACGGCCTTGGGCGGCTATCAATTCACCGAGCAATTTCCCGGGTTGGAGGGTTTGGGGCTTCATTACGCCCTGGGGGTGGACGGCTTGAGCGCGCCGCTGCTCATTCTGGTGTCGGCGGTTTATTGGGCGGGCGTGCTGGCCTCTTGGGATTCCCCCGCGCGGCCCAAGGAATATTTCGCATTCTTCTCGCTCATGACCGCCGGGGCCGCGGGGGCTTTCCTGAGCCTGGACCTCTTCTTTTTCTTCCTCTTCTATGAGCTCGACATCCTGCCCATGTTCCTGCTCATCGGCATTTGGGGAAGCGGGCGTAAACAATATGCGGCCACCAAGTTCGCCCTGTACCTAGTGGGCGGCTCGGCCTTGATCCTGGTGGGTTTCTTGGCGCTTCATTTCGCCTCGGGCATCAACAGCTTCGATATCCGGGTCTTGGGGGACCTCGCCCAGACGGGTTTCAGCCCGGCCTTCCAAAATTTCTGGTTCCCGGTTTTGGGGGTGGGATTCGGGGTTTTGTTGGCCCTGATCCCTTTCCACACCTGGTCGCCGGACGCCTATGCCTCGGCTCCCACGGCGGCTTCCATGATGAACGCCGGGGTCTTGAAGACCCTGGGCGGCTATGGGCTGCTTCGGGTGGCGCTGCCGGCTTTACCCGACGGGGCCAAGCATTGGTTGCCCCTCTTCGCCGTTTTGGCGGTCCTCAATATGCTTTACGCCTCACTGGTGGCTTTGCGGCAAAAGGACATCAAATACGTCGTGGCTTATTCCTCGGTGGCCCACTGCGGTTATTTGGTCCTGGGGATTTGTACCTTGGAGGCCACGGGCTTCAGCGGCGCGGCCCTTCAGATGGTTTCCCAGGGGCTCTTGACGGCTTTCGCTTTCGGACTGGTGGGGCTCATCGAGAACCGCACGGGCACCCGGCAGTGGGAACAGCTGGGCGGGCTTTCGGCACTGGCGCCGGTCTTGGGAGGGCTTTTCATGCTCAACACCATGGCCAACGTGGGACTGCCGGGTTTCAGCAGCTTCGTGGCCGAGTTCATGGTTTTTTTGGGGGCCTTCCGCAGCGGTTTTGAGGGCGGGTTCGCGATCCTCAAGATCCTCTTTCCCATCGCCGTCACGGCCATCGTAATCGGGGCGGTTTATTACCTAAGGTTGATGCAAAACGTCTTTTTCGGGCCGGTGCGCCGGCCCACCGAGGGGCCTTTCGTGGATCTCCGGTCCCGTGAAATCCTGCCGCTGGTTTTATTGTTGGTCTTGTCGTTGGCCATCGGGCTTTATCCCAAGCCCTGGGCGGACATGGTGAATTCAAGCCTGGTGCCCTTGATCGACCACCTGGGAGGGTTTAAGTGATCGAGTTCTCCGCTTTTCAAACCGAAATTTGGCTCATCGCCACGGCCCTGTTGATCATTGGCGTGGGTTTGTTCCTGCCGGGGCAAAAGAAGGCGATGGATTGGCTCGCGCTCTTGGGCGTCTTGGGGGCGCTCCTCACCCTGCCCTGCTCGGGAAGCCGCTGTGGCGCGGTGGTTTGCGCCATGCCCCCGGAGGCCTTCCATGGCTTCTTGCGGGTGGACGGCTTGGCGGTTTTCTTCAAGGGCCTCATCCTTTTGGGGACGTTCCTGGCCTTGGTGGCCAGCTTCCGTTATTTGGACAGCCAGGCGGTTAGGCACCGCTCCGAATTCCTGGCCATCCTGCTTTTCTCAGCCGCGGGCGCCACCAGCCTGGCGGGCTCCCAGGAACTCATCACCCTCTATGTGTCGTTGGAAACCTTGACCATCAGCAGCTTCCTTTTGGCGGCCTTCCTGAAAAAGGACAAGGCCAGCAATGAGGCGGGGTTGAAGTATTTGCTCTTGGGCGCCTTTTCCTCGGCTTTATTGTTGTTCGGCTTCTCTTATCTTTACGGTTTGACCGGCACCACGGTGATCGCCGAGATGGGGAAGAGCCTCCTGGCCCAACCCTCCAGTGCGATCGAGGTATTGGCGGTGATTTTGGTCGTGGCGGGCCTGGCCTTCAAAATCTCCCTGGCCCCTTTCCACATGTGGACCCCCGACGTCTATGAGGGCGCGCCCTTGCCGGTGACGGCCTACCTGTCGGTGGTTTCCAAGATCGCGGGCTTCGCCGCCCTGGCCCGGATTTTTTGGGTGGGCTTGACCGCCCCGGCCCTGCTTCCCGTTTGGACGGGACTTTTCGCCGTTCTGGCGGCCTTGAGCATGATCCTTGGAAATTTGGAAGCCCTGCCCCAAACCAACCTGAAGCGCCTGATGGGTTATTCCTCCATCGCCCAAGCCGGTTATCTGGTCACGGGACTCTTGGCGGGGGGAACCTTGGGGATCGGCGCCCTGCTCTTTTACTTGGCCGCTTACCTTTTCGCCAATCTGGGCGTCTTCTTGGTGGCCGCGGTGGTCTCCTCCAAAACGGGCGGCGAGCGGATCGTCGATTACGCCGGATTGTGGAAAAGGGAGCCCTTCCTGGCCGCGGTTTTGACCGCCGGACTTTTCTCCCTGGCGGGACTTCCGCCTTTCGCGGGCTTCGCCGGCAAATGGTTTCTCTTCAGCGCGGCGGTCGCCAAGGGCTATACCTGGTTGGCCTTGTTGGGGGTCCTCTTCAGCGCGGTCTCGCTTTACTACTACCTGCAAATTGTCCGCCAGGCCCTTTTGGCCGAGCCCAAGGATCCTTCCCCCATTGAGGCCGGCTTATTGGAAAAATGCGTGCTGGGTTTTTGCCTGATGGCCATCGTCCTCTTCGGTTTTTGGCCCACGCCCATCGCCCAATGGGCCCAAAGCGCCGCTTCGTCCCTTTTTTAAGGCCGGTGAAACAAGCGGGCCCAAGGGTGGGGCATAGCTAGAAAACCAACCAACCCCCGGCTAGGATAGCCGGGGGTTTTTCTTTTCGACGGTCACCATCCGGAGGCATTATGAAAGGCTTGGATATCCTGTTGGGTTTGGCCGTGGCGGCCTATGGCCTGGGCGCCGCCCAGGCCTTCCGCTATTTGGCTTATTTGGACCCGGCCCTGGAAGCCTCGGCCTTCCGTTGGCTGACCTGGGGGATTGGGTTGCAGGCCGTTTTCCTGGCGGCCTTGGGAGGGAGCCAAGGGTACACCCCGGTTACCAACCTGTCGGAGATATTGTCGGTGCTGGCTTTTTCCTTGGGCGTGGCTTTAGCCCTGGGCCGGTCGAAGGTTTCGGCGCCTTTGCTGAGCGTCCTCTTCTTGCCTTTCATTTTCCTGTTGTCGGTTTTTTCCCTGGTGGCGGCGGCCAAGGGCCAAGGCCCCATGTCGTCGCTTTTGACCGAGCCCCTGATCGCCCTCCACATCTTCCTCACGCTGTTGGGTTATTCCTTCTTCACCTTGGGTTTCGGGGTGGGAGTCACCTATTGGCTCCAGGAAAGCCAGATCAAGCGGCACCAACTGCGCAAGTGGGCGAACCACCTGCCCGCCTTGGACTCGCTGGAAGGGCTCACGGTTTTTTTCACCGGGTGGGGCTTCCTTTTATGGGCCGCCGGTCTTTTCATGGGGATCTTCCAGGCCCTCAAGGTTTGGGGCGGGATTCCTTGCTCGGACCCGAAGATCCTGGGGTCCTTCTCGGTGCTCCTCATCTACGCGGCTTTTTTCCTGGGCCGTTGGGGGTTGGGCCTCCGGGGTAAAAAAACCATGGTGCTGGTCTTGGCCGGTTATTTCCTGGCCCTCTTCACTTTTCTGGGGGTCCAGGTCTTCCTGAATTCCCGGCATGTCTATTAAGGCGGGCACCGGCCAATGAAATTCCAGGTTTTCGGCCTCAACCACGCCACCGCGCCGGTTTCCATCCGGGAGAAATACGCCCTGGCGCCGGACGCCGTGAAGGCTTTCTTGCGGGATTTGAAGGCCCTGGCGCCCGAGGCCGCCTTCTTGTCCACCTGCAACCGGGTGGAATTTTATTTCCTGGCCGAACCCGCCGCCGAGGTGACGGCGCTTATCCGCAAAAAACTGCAAGCCTATCACCGCCTTTCCCCGGCGGAGGCCCGCAAGTATTTTTACCGGCACGAAGATTTGGAGGCCTTCCGCCATTTGTTCCGGGTGGCGGCCTCGTTGGATTCCATGGTGGTGGGGGAGTCCCAAATCCTGGGCCAGGTGAAGGAAGCCTTCCGTTTCTCGGTGGAAGCCGGGATGGCGGGGTCCACCCTGACGGGCATCTTCAACCGGGCTTTTTCGGCGGCTAAAACCGTGCGCAGCCAGACCGAGATCGCCCGCATGCCGGTGAGCGTTTCCAGCGTGGCGGTGAGCTTGGCGGGTAAGATTTTCGGGGACCTGGCCCAGAAAAAGGTGCTGCTCTTGGGCGCGGGTGAGATGAGCGAACTGACCGCCAAATACCTGGCGGGGGAGGGGGTCGCGGATTTTTGGGTGGCCAACCGCACCCTGGAAAAGGCCAAGGCCTTGGCCGCCAAGCTCAAGGGGCAGGGCCTTTCCCTGGATCAAGGCATCGCCCAAATGGGGGAAGCGGACATCGTGTTGACGTCCCTGCAGGTGGAACGGGCGCTGGTGGGCGCCCCGGACGTTGAGGCCGCCATGCGCTCGCGCAAGGGCAAGCCCCTTTTCATCATCGACTTGGGCGTACCCCGCAACGTGGACGCCGAGGCGGGCCGCCAGGCCCAAGTCTACCTTTACAACATCGACGACCTTTCGGCGGTGGCCCAGAGCAACCAACAGGAGCGCCAAAAGGCCATGGCGGCCGCCGACGAGATCTTAAGCCGGGAAATCGACGGGCTCTGCTCCTGGTTGAACAACTTGGAACTGGTTCCCACCATCGTGCGGCTGAAGGAACGTTTTGAGAGCGTCCGCCAGGAGGAATGGGACGATTTCTCCAAGCGGCTGGCCCATTTGGACGAAAAGGACCGGGCCCTGGTGGAGCGTTTGAGCCGGGACCTGGCGGCCCATCTTTTGCACGCCCCCTTGGTGACCCTCAAGAACCTCCCGGACGCGCGGGAGCGGTTCGAATACGCCAAGATGCTCAACGACCTTTTCGGGCTTTGGAAAGGCCCGGAGGAGTGAGCCTGTCCCCCTTCTTATTGGGTACCCGAGGAAGCGCCTTGGCGCTGGCCCAGGCCGAGCAGGTCCGGGTTCAGATCGCCGCTTTGGCGGCCCCCCAAACCGTCGCGCTTGAAATCATCAAGACCACCGGTGACCGCTTTTCAGCCTCCCTGGCCCCCGATGAAAGCCTGGATCCCTCAGTCCAAGGCCTCTTCACCCGGGAGTTGGATGAGGCCTTGCTGGCGGGCCGTATCCGGGCCGCGATCCATAGTTTGAAGGATGTGCCCACGGTTTTGGCGCCGGGCCTGCGCTATGGGGCCTTTCTCAAGCGCGAGGATAGCCGGGATGT
>Ga0335069_10010324_pt1 | contig 13236 bp, 9 predicted proteins | sample Lox_Sample_11_FD_206714 | JGI IMG/M metagenome (GOLD analysis project Ga0335069, IMG submission 206714) | Soil microbial communities from Loxahatchee National Wildlife Refuge, Florida, United States - Lox_Sample_1.1 | ecosystem: Environmental > Terrestrial > Soil > Wetlands | place: USA: Florida... | reverse complement strand
TTCTCGAATCAGTCGCCGTCGCAGCAGGACGCCGGCCAGCCCGAAGACATGATCATCGCGACCGTCGAGGACATCACCCGGCGGCTGGAGGACGAGCAGGAGCGGCGGCGCCTGGAGAGCCAGCTGCGGCAGTCGCAGAAGCTGGAGGCGCTCGGCACGTTCGCCGGCGGCGTCGCGCACGACTTCAACAATATTCTCGGCGCGATCCTCGGCTTCGGCGAGCGCGCGCTGCCGCTGCTGGGCGAGGACACGCCGGCCCGCCGATACGTCGAGCAGGTGATGAAGGCGGGGGATCGTGCCCGCCTGCTCGTCGAGCGCATCCTGACGTTCAGCCGGAGCGGCATGACTGCGCGCGTGCCCGTGGACTTGCGCGCGGTCGTCGCGGAGGCGGTCGATCTGCTGAAGGCGACCGCGCCGGCGACGGTGTCGCTCGACGTTCGGCTGGAAACCGACGGCGTGTATGTGATGGGCGATGCGACCCACATGCACCAGGTCGTCATGAATCTCTGCAGCAACGCGGTTCATGCGATGCCGGAAGGCGGCACGCTCGGCATCGCGCTCGAGCGCGTGTCGTTCGATACGCCGGTGTCGTTTTCGCACGGGGCGGTGGGCCGGGGCGATTTCGCGCGGCTCGGCGTCGCCGACCAGGGCGTCGGCATTCCCGCGGACGTGCTGGAGCGGATGTTCAATCCGTTCTTCACGACGCGCCGCGCGGGCGAGGGAACGGGCCTCGGGCTGTCGCTCGTCGACGGGATCGTTCGCGAGTACGGCGGCGGCATCGACGTGCATTCCGCGCCCGGCGCGGGATCGCGCTTCGACGTCTATCTGCCGCTGACCGGCGCGCGCTTGCCTGCCGGGCAGGCCGATCGCGAGGCGCTGCCGCGCGGCGACGGCCAGGTCGTGCTGCTGGTCGACGATGAGGACGCGCTCGTGACGCTCGGTGAGGAGGTGCTGGCCGAATTGGGCTACGAGCCGGTGGGATTCCGCTCGAGTCTGGCCGCATGGCAGGCGCTGGAAGCGGAGCCGGAGCGTTTCGATGCCGTCGTCACCGATCAGACGATGGCCGACCTGACCGGACTGGAGCTCGCGGCCCGCGTCGCGCGCCTGCGCCCGGGCCTGCCGGTGATTCTCTGCAGCGGTTTCAGCACCCCGGCACTCGAACGCGACGCGCTCGACGCAGGTGTGCGCGCGGTGCTGCGCAAGCCGTTGCGTCAGGCGGATCTGGCGAAGGTGCTGGCGAGCGTGTTGCGCCGCACGTAATGGGCGGCTCGCCGGCGGGAGCGTCTCGACCGCGGCCCGAGCCACATCGGCGGCTCCGATTGCTACACGCTATGCTACAGATGTAATCGATCGCGTTCGCCTCGCAATGACGCGGCAACACCCGGCGGCAACACTTCAACCTGACCCGCGCCGCCGGCCCGGCATTGCGCGGAAAATGGGCGGGGCGGCTTCGCGTGCCGCTGACCCGTCCGTTTCGATCGAGGATTCCATCATGAAAGTCGCCTTGTTCATCCCTTGTTTCATCGACGCCTTCTGTCCGGAGGTCGGTGTCGCCACGCTGGAGTTGCTGGAACGGTTCGGCTGCGAGGTCGATTACCCGCTCGACCAGACGTGCTGCGGCCAGCCGATGGGCAACAGCGGCTGCGAGAAGGACGCTGCCGCCACCGAGAATCTGTTCGTCAGGAACTTCGCCGGCTACGAATACATCGTGAGCCCGAGCGGCAGCTGCGTTCACCACGTCCGCGATCATCTGACGGCCGCCGACCAGACGTCCGACGCGCGCGCGGTGCGGGCCAACACCTACGAGATCGTCGAATTCCTGCATGACGTGCTGCAGGTCCGCGAATTCCCATGGGCGGAATTCCCGCACAAGGTCGGGCTGCACAACAGCTGCGGCACGCTGCGCGGATTGCGGACCGCGAAGATGTCGGAGATCGACGAGCCGTTCTTCTCGAAGCCGATGGCGCTGCTCGCGGGCGTCAAGGGCATCGAGTTCATCCAGCCGGACCGGCCCGACGAATGCTGCGGCTTCGGCGGCACGTTCTGCGTGTCCGAGGAACCGGTGTCGGCGCGCATGGGCGCCGACAAGGTCCGCGACCACCAGCGCAACGGCGCCGAATACATCGTGTCGGCCGACTCGTCGTGCCTGATGCACCAGAAGGGGTGTTCCGACCGGCTTGGTCTGGGGCTGAAGTTCATTCACATTGCGCAAATCCTGAACGGAGCACGAGCATGAAACGGGTCGACCACGTCGGCTATTCGAAGAAGTTCATCGCCGACGAAAAACACATCGATTTCCACGACAAGCGTCTGTGGGGACTGCGGACGTCGCGCGATGCCGAGGTGCACGGTATCCGCGAATGGGAGGAACTCCGCTCGCTGGCGTCGGCGATCAAGGAGCACACGCTGACCCATCTGCCTGACTACCTGGAGATGTTCGAGCGCAACGCGACCGCGAACGGCGTCGTCGTTCACTGGGCGAAGGACGCTGAGGAACACAACCGGATCGTGCACGAGATCCTGAGCCGGCGAAACGCGAAGGTGCTGGTGAAGAGCAAGTCGATGCTGACCGAGGAATGCGAGCTGCGGCCGTACCTCGAGTCGCGCGGCATCACGGTCGTCGAGACGGACCTCGGCGAGCGGATTCAGCAGCTCGACGGCCAGATGCCGTCGCACATCGTCGTGCCGGCGGTGCACAAGCTCGCCACCGACGTCGCGAAGATTTTCTCGGAGAACATCGGCACCGATCCGAACGAAAGCAGCATTCCGAAGCTCGCCGAGGCGCAGCGGCAGGCGACGCGGCCGCTGATCCTGAACGCGGACGCCGGGATGACCGGCTGCAACTTCGCGGTGGCCGAGACGGGCGGCATCACCGTTTGCACGAACGAAGGCAATGCCGACCTGAGCGCGAACGTGCCGTCGCTGCACATCGCGTCGATCGGCATCGAGAAACTGATCCCGAAGCTCGAGCATCTCGGCGTGTTCGTCCGCATGCTGTCGCGCAACGCGCTCGGCTCGCCGATCACGCAATACACGTCGCATTTCCGCGGGCCGCGCGAAGGCAGCGAGATGCACTTCGTGCTCGTCGACAACGGCCGTTCCGAGCGCCTCGCGATGGACGACTTCTGGTATTCGCTGAAGTGCATCCGCTGCGGCGCGTGCATGAACACCTGCCCGGTCTATCGGCGCAGCAGCGGCCTCAGCTACGGTGGCGTGTATTCGGGCCCGATCGGCGCGATCATCAACCCGACCTTCGACCTCAAGAAGTACAGCTCGCTGCCGTTCGCGTCGACGATGAACGGCAGCTGCACGAACGTCTGTCCGGTCAGGATCAACATCCACGAGCAGATCTACAAGTGGCGGCAGATCATCGCCGAGCAGCACGAGCTGCCGTTCGTCAAGAAGGAAGCGATGAAGGTCGCGGGCTATGTGCTGTCGCGTCCGGCGCTCTACCGCGCGGCCGTCAAGACGGCCGGAACGGCGGTCGGCACGCTGCCGCGCGCGGTGCTTTACAACCCGCTGAACGTGTGGGGCAAGCAGCGAGAGCTGCCGAAAGCGCCGAAGGAAACCTTCCGTGACTGGTATCTGAAGAGGAACAAGAAATGAGCAGCCGTGACCAGATTCTCTCCCGCCTGCGCGAAGTGAAGCCCGCGCCGCGCCCGCTGCCGGACGTGCCGATGTTCGACCGCGATCTGCCGCCCGCAGTGGACGCGTTCCGGAAGTCGCTGGACCGGCTCGGCGGCATCTGGTGCGACGCGCCGGCCGACGGCGATCTCGATGCGTTCATCCGGTCGCGCTTTCCCGATGCACGGGTCATCTGCTCGGCGACGCCCGAGGTCCGGGGCACGCGCGACATCGGCGCGGTCGATCGTCCGCACGCGCTCGACGACGTCGACCTGGGCATCGTGCGGCCGGCCTTCGCGGTGGCGGAAACGGGCTCGATCTGGCTGAGCGAGCGCGAATACCGCGTCAACGCGCTCGGCTACCTGTCGCAACATCTGGTCGCGTTGCTCGATCCCGACGACATCGTGGGCAACCTGCACCACGCATACCACCGGCGCGAATTCTTCGAGGCCAACTATGCGGTGCTGATGAGCGGCCCGTCCGCGACCGCGGACATCGAAGGGGTGCTGATTCGCGGCGCGCAGGGCATCCGGTCGCTGACGGTGATCCCGGTGCGGAAGCCGGGCGCGGCGCGGTAGCGTTGGCGGAGACAGCGAATGAATCTTGCGACGGTGCGCCGCGACAGGCTGCTGCGCATGGTCGCACGCGGCCGGCATCATCTTCCGTTGGCTGAGGCGCTGCGCGGCGGGCTGATCTGTGCGGCGCCGGCGGTGCTGGCGGCGGTGCTGCACCAGCCGCTGCTGTGCTGGTCCGCGATCGCCGCGTTCTGGACCTGCCTGTCGGACGAAGCGGGCGGGTCGACCGCGAAGCGCATCGCGCAGGGCATGCTGTTCGGCGTGCTCGGCGCGCTTGCGTCCGGCTGCGTGATTGCGTTGGGCGAGGTGCCGTGGCTGGCGATCGTGATGACGGGCGCCGTCGCGTACGCGGGCGCGCTGGCCCGCACCCAAGGCGCGGCGCCGGGATTGCGCGGCTTGCTGATCGCCACCGCGTGTGCCGTATCCGCGTCATTTCCGGTGCGTGGCTTGCCGGCGGGCATGCAGTATGCCGCGTGCTTCATGGGCGGCAGCGCGTGGGCGGTCCTCTGCACGGTCGGTCTGTGGCAGACGAGTCCGTCGCTCCGCGCGCGCCGCGCGACTTTTGCGTATCTCTATGCGGTGGGGTCGTTCGTTCACCGGCTGGCGGACACGGCGAGCGGCGAGCCCGCGCCGGCCGTGCGCGGCCGGGCCGAGCTGCGGACCCGGCTCGATGCGATGAGCCGGGCCGTTGCGCTGGCATCGCCGCGCGTCGACCGCGCGTGCACGCTGTGGCGTTCGAAGGGGGAGCGCTCGATCGCGCTGCTCGCGGGGCTGGAAAGCCTGTTGACCGGCAAGACGTCACCCGTGCGCCGCGAGTCGGCCCGTCGGCTCGCGACGCCGTTGCGCGCGCTTGCCGCGCTGATCGACGCGTATGCCGATGCGGTGCGGCGCGGCTCGGAGACCGACGCGGGCGGCGCGCCCGGCCGGCACGCGCGCCTGTCGGCCGAGATCCGCGCCGGCATGGATCGGGTGAACTCGCCGGAGCTGCCGGACGCGGAACGCGGGTGGCTGCGCGCCTGCATGACGCTCGTCGTGCGGCTGGCGGAACTGGCCGAGGCGCCTGCGGCTGCGGGTGACGCAGCGTGCAGCGGGCAACCGGCGGCCGCCGGCCGGCCGGCCGGCCGATGGCGGCAAGTCGCGGCATCGCTCGTCGAGCAGGTCAGGGCCAGCGGCCAGGTTGCGCGTTACGCGTTGCGCCTGTCGGTGGCGGCGATGATCGCGGTCACGCTCGCGCGGCTCTCGCCGGCTGGCCAGGGCTACTGGCTCGCGCTCACGACGATGTTCGTGGTGCAGCCGACGGTATCGCAGACGGTCAAGGTATCGACCCTGCGTCTGGGCGGCACGGTGCTGGGCGCGATCCTCGCATCGGTTCTTGCGCTGCTCTTCCACAACCCGGTCCTGCTCGCGCTGACCATCGTGCCGCTGGCGACCGGGACGCTTGCCGCGCGCGCATTGAGCTACGTGTCGTACATCCTGTTTCTGACGCCGCACTTCATTCTTGTCGCGCATCTCGGCACGCCGGACGGCCCGCCGTGGGCGCTCGCCGTCTCGCGCGTCGGGAACAGCGTGGCGGGTGCGCTGATCGGCGTGCTCGTGAGCCTGGTCGTGTGGCCCGACTGGGAGCGGCACAAGCTCGCATCGGCCGCGACGCGCGCGATTTCGGCCGTCTCGACGTATCTCGATGCGATCCTCGGTGGTGGCGCGTTCGGGCGAAACATGGACGAGCAGGCCGTGGCGGCGGTGCGGCGGGACGCCTGCATCGCCATCGACGATCTCGAAGCCGTCATCGCCGCGATGCGGCTTGAAACGCTGTCGTCGAACCACCGCATGTCGCACGCCAGCGTGCTCGTCTCGCGTCTCAGGCATGTGGTCGGCGTCGTGTCGCCGCTGGAGTGCGCCGCCGACGGCCTCGCCGGCGCGGATCGCACGCGGCTTGCCGAAGTGGTGGGCTGGTGCGTGGCGGTCATGAGCGGGCAGCGAGACGTGGGCCACGGAATCGCGTCGCTTGCGCCGTCTGCGGGCGCCTCGCCGGAGCCGTCGTTTACGGTGCGGCACTTCGAGCAGCAGGCGATGGAAAGCGCGGCCGTGATCGGTGCGATCCGGTCGCACCTCGTCTAGCCGGCGTGGATGCGCGTTACCCGGGCCGCGCCGGGCGCGCGTCGCGGCAAGCGGGTTCTCAGGATTTTCGACAGGTTGAATGAAATGAAGTGTTTGACGTTGGCGTGCGGTTGCGCGGCGGCGCTTGCCGCTGCCGCCGCTTCGCCCGCCCGCGCGCAGGGCTCCGTCGAGATATCGGGCCTGATCGATGGCGGCGTGGCCTACGTCGCCAATATCAATGGACGCAACGGCACGTCGAGCGCGTGGCAGGAAAAGACCGGTGATGTCAACGTGAGCCGCTGGGTGATGTCCGGCCAGGAGCCCCTCGGCCACGACCTGCGCGCGCTGTTCCTGCTCGCGAACGGCTTTTCGATCACGAACGGCGCGGCCGGCCAGCAAGGCCGGCTGTTCGGGTTCCAGTCGTATGCCGGCATGGCGTCCGGTTCGTTCGGCACCCTGACGGCGGGGCGGCAGTTCGACTCGATGCTCCAGCTCGTCCAGCCGTTCGCGCTGGGCGGCACGCCTTACGGCGGCGTGGCGTTCGCGCATCCGTACGATAACGACGACCTCGCCAATTACACGCGCACGAACAACTCGCTCAAGTACACGAGCCCCGATTTCGGCGGGTTCAGGTTCGGCTACACGTATGGCTTCTCCAACGCGGCCGGCGGCTTCGACAACAGCCGGGGCTACAGCGCGGCGGCCAGCTACCGGAACGGCCCGTTCGCGATCGGCGCGAGCTATCTGCAGTTCGACAACGAATCGAATTCGCCCGCCGCCAACACGAACGGCGCGGAGCCGGCGGGCGCGCCGTTCAATGCCGGACGGCAGCGCACGTTCGGCCTGGGCAGCCTGTATGCGTCCGGGAAGGTGCGCGTGGCCGCGATCGTCACCGAGACGCGCCTGAACGATGCGACGTCGATCAACAACGTCGCGGACACGCCCGTCGCGCTGGCCGGGGACAGCATCGTGTTCCAGAACGTCGAGGTCAGTTTCCGCTACGCGCTGACGCCCCGGCTGAGTGTCGCGACGGCCTACACGTTCACGCTCGGCACGTTCGATACGCCGAAAGGGCGCTACCGGCCGAAGTGGCATCAACTCGGGGTGATCGGCATGTATGCGCTGTCGCCGCGCACGGACACCTACGTCGAGGGGATCTACCAGCGGGCGGACGATCTCGACGGAACCGGGCTGCCGGGTGCGCAGATCTCGAATTTCTCGGCGGCGTCCGGCCCGAACCAGCTCGTCGTGACCGTCGGGGTCCGGCACAAGTTCTGACGGGGCGCCGCATGCGCGCCCCGTTCCGGGCACGCATCACTCCATCTCGCCCGCATGCCCCGGCGCGCGATTCAGCAGATGCGTGCGCGTGTCCGCCGCGAGCGACACGTAGCGCTCGTATTGGCGCAGCACGTCGGCGATCACCTCGTCGCCGCGCAGGTACTCGATGTCGTAGCCGAGCCGCCCGTCCTCGAAGAACGTGACGATCCCGTATACGTGCTCGCGCGGCGTCGCGGCCTCGCGGATCACGAACGCGGGCGCGGCCTTGCGCGTCACGCGCGCGCCGTACACGAAGTCGCGCTGCTCGGCGGTCGGCACCGTGAGGCGCACGGCGTTCGCGTCGTCGCGCCGTACGTGCGCGTCGACGCCGCTCGCCTGCAGCTCCCGCGCGACCGTCTGCAGCGCGGGTAGCACGGTTTCCGCGACGAACTGGCGGGCCTGCGCGTCGGTCGTCTGGCGCAGGATGTGCGACAGGCGGAGGCGCCAGTGCTGGCCGGTCCAGAAGTTCGTCGCGGGCGCCATGTCCTGCGAATAATGCGCTCGATCCGCGACGAGTCCGCGCCAGAGGCCGTAGCACAGCGCGAGCATGATCAGTGCGACCGGCAGCGCCGCGATCAGCGTCATTGCCTGCAATGCGCCGAGCCCGCCCGCGACGAGCAGCACCGCCGCCGTGATGCCGAGCAGCGCGGCCCAGAACAGGCGCTGCCAGACCGGCGAATGCGGCGCGCCGCGCGTCGCGATCGCGTCGATCACGAACGCGCCCGAATCCGCCGACGTGACGAAGAACACCGCGATCAGCGCAATCGCCGCGACCGACAGCAACTGCGGGAACGGCAGGTAATCGAAGAAACGGAACAGCAGCGCGTCGACGCTGGACGCGGTCTGCGCGAGCGCGCCGGCCGCGCCGTGCGCGTCGAGCCAGATCGCGCTGTTGCCGAACACGGTCATCCAGACGAGATTGAACGCGGTCGGCACGAGCAGCACGCCGATCACGAACTGGCGGATCGTGCGGCCGCGCGAGATGCGCGCGATGAACATGCCGACGAACGGCGACCACGACACCCACCACGCCCAGTAGAGGATCGTCCAGCCGCCGAACCAGCCTTCCTCGCGCGGCGGCGCGTACGCATAGGTGCGGAACGACAGGTCGACGAGGCTCGACAGGTACTGGCCGACGTTGTCGCCGAACGCGCGCAGCAGGAACGACGTCGGGCCGGTCGCAAATACGAACGCGAGCAGCGCGAACGCGATCAGCAGGTTCAGCTCGGACAGCCGCTTCACGCCCTTGTCGAGCCCGGACGCGGCGGACAGGCCCGCCATCAGCACGACGAGCGCGACGAGGCCGATCCGGAAGAGGTTGCCGCTCGTGTCCCAGCCCGCGACGGTGTGCAGGCCCGCGCTGATCTGCATCACGCCGTAGCCGAGCGTCGCGGCGATGCCGGCGATCGTGCCGACGAGCGCGAACGCGTCGACCGCGTGGCCGATCCAGCCGTCGATGCGCTCGCGCAGCACCGGGTACAGCCCGGAGCGCAGCGTCAGCGGCAGGTTGTAGCGAAAGCCGAAATACGCGAGCACGAGGCCCATCACGCCGTAGATCGCCCACGCGTGAAAGCCCCAGTGGAAGAACGTCATCAGCATCGCCTCGCGCGCGGCGGACGGCGTGCCGGCGTCGGCCACCGGTGGTTTCAGGAAATGCTGCATCGGCTCGCCGACGCCGAAATACATCAGGCCGATGCCCATGCCGGCCGCGAACAGCATCGCGGTCCATGACATGAAGCTGAATTCGGGCTCGGCATCGTCGGGGCCGAGCTTGATGCGGCCGAAGTCGCTCGCGGCGATCAGCACGAGGAATACGAGGAAGGCGGTGACGGCGAGCACGTAGAACCAGTCGAAGTGCGCGATCACCCATTGCTGGCCGGCGGAGAACAGCGCGCCGGCTTCGTCGGGCCGCAGCGCGCAGACGGCGAGCAGCGCGCCGATCACCGTGAGCGACGGCAGGACCACCTGCGGCTTGAACGTCGTGTGTAACGTAGGTCGGGAGTCGGACATGTAGGCATCCAGAAGGGGGCTCCGCGAGCCGGAACGCCGCTCGCCGCGCGTTCGCACGGCACGCCCTGATGCGGCGGGCTCGGGTGGGAGGACCCGGTGGAAAGACTGCAGTGGAGGGCAATGCAGGCAAATTAGCTGTCAATTGTAAGCTATTCGACAGTATTGCCGGTTAACTCGGTTGCAGAGGACGGCTGCCCGACCGAGCGAGCGCACCGGACGGCGCGCCGGAATCGGCCCGCCGATCGAGAAATCCCGAGGTCGATGAAAATGTATTTTTTTCCTGCGATGGGATGCCTAAGTTTACTTTCATCGACCGAGCCGAGTGCCGCAGCATGTCGCTGAACCATCCGCCTGCCGTGCCTGACGCCGAACCGGCAATCGCCGCGCGCATCGCGCAGGCGATGCCGTCGCTGACGCCGATCCACCGCCGCATGGGCGAATCCGTGCTACCGTGGCTCACGCAGCCGCAAGCGGCGCTGCCTGCGGCTGATCCTTCCTCTTCCTGTACGGACCCATCATGACTCCATCCCCCATCGTCGCGATTCACGGTGGCGCCGGCACGATCCTGCGCGAAGCAATGAACACCGAAGCGGAAGCGCAGTATCGCGCGGAACTGACCGCGATCCTGCGCGCCGCGCAGTCGGTGCTGGCCGACGGCGGCAGCGCGCTCGACGCGGTCAGCGTCGCGGTGCGCCTGCTCGAGGATTGCCCGCTGTTCAACGCGGGGCGCGGCGCGGTCTACACTGCCGAAGGCCAGCACGAACTCGACGCGGCGATCATGGACGGCGCGACGCTTGCCGCCGGCGCGGTGTGCTGCGTGACGCGCGTGCGCAATCCGGTGCTGGCCGCGCGGCGCGTGATGGAAGCGAGCGAGCACGTGATGTTCGCGGGTGCGGGCGCGGACGCGTTCGCGTCCGCGCACGGGCTGGAGATGGTCGAGCCCGGCTATTTCGACACGCCGTTCCGCCACGCGCAGTGGGTGAAGGCGCGCGACGCGGCGGGCACGATGCTCGATCACGACGCCGCGACGTTCGCGTTCGGCGACGGGGTGCCGCGCGAGCCGGAGCCCCTCGATCCCGACCGCAAGCACGGCACAGTCGGCGCGGTCGCGCTCGATGGCCGCGGGCACCTCGCGGCGGCGACCTCGACGGGCGGGATCACCAACAGGCAGCCCGGCCGCGTCGGCGACACGCCGATCATCGGCGCAGGCTGCTATGCGGACGACGCGACGTGGACCGGCACCGGCGAGATGTTCATCCGGCTCGCGACCGCGCACGACGTCGCCGCGCAGATCGCGTATCGCGGCGTGTCGCTCGGCGAAGCCGCGTACGACGTGGTGATGAACAAACTGCCGCGCATCGCGGGGCGCGGCGGGATCGTCGCGGTCGATGCGCACGGCAACGTCGCGATGCCGTTCAATACCGAAGGCATGTATCGCGGCTACGCCCGCGTCGGCGAAACGCCGGTCACCGCGATCTATCGCGACGACGCGGCCTGATTCCGCCCGCTATCCGGAGACGCACGCATGACATCGAGCCGAACCCCATCCGATCTGGTGCTGCCCGACCAGCGGGTCGTCGCCGTCGACGATCTGTCCGTGACGTTCCGGCGACGCAGCGGCACGCTGCTCGATCTCGCGCGGGCGAGCCAGGCGACGATGCGCACGGTGCGCAGCGCGGACATCGCGATGATCTTCCAGGAGCCGATGACGTCGCTCAACCCGGTCTTCACGGTCGGCGCTGGAAGCGGCGGTTCGTCGGCTGACCGAACGAGACGTCGGCAGGCCCTGTGCAAAGGGCTTTAGCAAATCCGGAAAGTTATGCAAAATGGTGTTTTTTCGCAAAAAATATAACTTTCCGTTATGCATCCCCGGATTCCCGATGGCCGTGTGAAGTTTCGGCATCTGCAGTGCTTTCTGGCGGTCGCGCAGTTCGGCACGGTGCAGAAGGCGGCCGATAGCCTGTCGATCACGCAGCCCGCCGTGTCGAAGACGATCGCCGAGCTGGAGGAGATCCTCGGCGTCAAGCTGTTCGAGCGCGGCCGCCAGGGCGCGCAGCCGACCCGCGAAGGGCAGCTCTTCATGCCGCATGCGAGCGCCTGCGTGCTGGCGCTGCGGCAGGGCGTCGGGCTGCTGTCGCGCGAGGGCGGCGGCGCGGCGGCGACGCTCGAAATCGGCATGCTGCCGACCGTCGCGGCGTCGCTCGCGCCCGCGGTGATGAAGGCGCTGGCCGCGCGCTGGCCGCGCGTCGTCGTCAGGATCGCGACCGCCGCCAACACCGAACTGCTCGAACGCCTGAAGTCGGGCGCCATTGAATGCGCGATCGGCCGGCTGTCCGAGCCGGAACGGATGGTCGGCCTGTCGTTCGAGCAACTGTATGCCGAGCCGCTCGTCGCCGTCGTGCGGGCCGGCCATCCGCTGCTCGCGAGCGACGCGCCGGCCGCCGAGCTGGCGCGCTATCCGGTGGTGCTGCCGCCGTACGGCACGCTGATCCGCCAGTCGGCCGAGCAGCTGCTCGGCGCGTGCGGCACGCCGCCGCTCGATTCGTACGTCGAGGTGCTGTCGGTGTCGGTCGCGCGCGCGCTCGCGCTCGAGAACGATGCGGTCTGGTTCGTGCCGCTCTATGCGGCCGAATACGATCTCGCGGCCGGCACACTCGCGCGGCTGCCGCTGCCGGCCGCAGGCACCGACGAACCGGTCGGGCTGATCCTGCGCACCGACGCGCAGCCGTCGCCTGTCGCGCGCACGCTGATCGACGCGGTGCGGGAGAGTGCGCGCGTGCGTTTTGGCGGTGGCCGTAGCGTGGCGCGGCGACGCGGCGCGCGCGCGACGGAGACGCCGCGCGAGTAGTGTGCGGCGTCGCGCTTGCAGAGTGCAGCGTTCCGGGCACTGAACACCGGGCACCGATTCCCGATTCCCGAGCCCAGAGCCCAGAGCCCAGAGCCCAGAGCCCAGAGCCCAGAGCATCGAGCATCGAGTGGCGGCACGCAGACCGCATCGCCGCGTCAGTAGTGGCGCGCAAGCCGCACGCGGGCGCCTTCCCGCGCGGCGGGCGGCAGTTCGGCAGCGTAGTGGAATTGCCCGGCGACCAGCGACGCGACCGGCACGCCGTCGCGATACAGCACGCGGTTGCCGGCCAGCGCGGGCACCTTGTCGCCGGGCAGCAGCGTGCCGGCGAGGTTCAGCGGATCGGCGCCGCTCACGCAGACGAACTGGCCATCGCCCGGCTGCCGGCGCATTTCGCGCAGAACCGGAATCGCCTCGGGCAGCGCGAACTGTTCGCCCGCCAGCCCGGCGACGAAGCGCCCGCCGCGAATCTCGCCGCGCGCCTCGAGCCGCTGCAGCACGCGCACCAGTTCGCGCCAGCTCGGCAGCCAGTCGGCTTCCCGTTCGAGCAGGCGCCAGAACACGACGCCATACCGGCGCAGCAGCGTCCACGCGATATGTTCGAGCGTGCCGGGATCGGTCGCGGCGGGCGAGCGCTTCGGCGTGTCGGCCTCGCGCGCGGGCTGTGGTGCCGGTCGCTGCACGAGCGCCCAGCGGCCCGCGTCATCCATTCCGCCGATCAGCGCGCCGGCGCGCCGCGTGCGCGGCGCATGGGCGGCACTGCGCTTC
>Ga0335069_10010323_pt1 | contig 13236 bp, 14 predicted proteins | sample Lox_Sample_11_FD_206714 | JGI IMG/M metagenome (GOLD analysis project Ga0335069, IMG submission 206714) | Soil microbial communities from Loxahatchee National Wildlife Refuge, Florida, United States - Lox_Sample_1.1 | ecosystem: Environmental > Terrestrial > Soil > Wetlands | place: USA... | reverse complement strand
CCGACATGCAGCCGGCGGCCCTGCAGAGAGCCTGCACGCAGTGGAAGGCACAGGCAGTGGCGGTGGATGAGGTGCTGGCGCTCGATGTCGATGTGCTGGCGCCGTGTGCGCTCGGGGGCGTGCTCGACGCGCGCTCGATCCCGCGGCTGCGTGCGCGCATCGTGGCGGGCGCGGCGAACAATCAGCTCGCGCAGGGCGAGGACGGGACCGCGCTGCAGCGGGCCGGCATCCTCTATGCGCCGGATTACGTCATCAATGCGGGCGGAATCATCAGCGTCTCGCGCGAGTACCACGGCGGGAGCGAAGCGCAAGTCATCGCCGATATCCAGGGGATTCCCGCGCGGCTCACCGAGATTTTCGAGGTCGCGCGGCGCGAGAACCGCACTACCAATGCGGTGGCGGACCAGATGGCTCGCGAGCGTCTTGCAAGACGCGCCGCCTGAGGCGGTCGGCAGCCCACGCAAACCCCGGGATTTCGAGTCGCGCGCCCGAATCGGCGGCCCCGCGCCGTCGCCCCTGCGCGACTCGCAGGCGCTTTGGCTCCGGTGCAGTACACTCTCACTCCATGAAGCGCGTGATTGCCATCGCGATGCAGAAAGGCGGCGTCGGCAAGACCACGACGGCAGTCAATCTCGCGGCCTCCCTCGCCGCCACCAAGCGGCGCGTGCTGCTCATCGACATGGACCCGCAGGGCAACACCACCATGGGCAGCGGTGTCGACAAGTCGCAGCTCAAACAAAGCACCTGCGAGGTGCTGCTCGGGGAATGCCAGCTCGCCGATGCGCTCGTCCGCATCGAGCACGGAGCGGGCTTCACGCTGCTCCCGGCCAACCAGGATCTCACCGCCGCCGAGGTGCGGCTCCTGACGCTGCCGATCGGGCGCGAGACCAAGCTGCGCCAGGCGCTCGCACCCAAGCGCAACGATTTCGATCTCGTGCTGATCGACTGCCCGCCGGCGCTCAACATGCTGACGGTGAACGCGCTCGTCGCCGCCGACAGCGTGCTGATTCCCATGCAGTGCGAGTACTACGCTCTCGAGGGGCTCTCGGCGCTGCTCTCGACCATCGAGCAGATCCGTGCTGCGGTCAATCCGCAGCTCGCCATCGAGGGGGTGCTGCGCACCATGTTCGATCCACGTAACAATCTCGCCAACGAGGTGAGCGCGCAGCTCATCGCGCACTTCGGCGACAAGGTGTTCCGCACGGTCATCCCGCGCAATATCCGCCTTGCCGAGGCGCCTTCCTTCGGGAAACCCGCGCTCTTCCACGATAAGGAGTCCCGCGGCGCGCTCGCCTATCTCGCGCTCGCGGGCGAGATGATCCGTCGTGAGGAGGAGGCGAGCGGTGCGCGCACCCCCGCCGCCATGGCACCCGCCCCGAGCCCGATCCAGAATGTCGTGTCTCACACCGTGACAGCCGTGAGCGGCGTCAACGGGCCGTCGGCGGGCAGCCCGGCGAGCGCGCCCGTGACTACGCCTGAAAGCACGGAAGTGACGCAAGCGCCGACCCATGCCCCGGCCACATCGGGCGCGGATCCCGCGAAGGCGTCTCTCGGGGTCGGCATGAGCGCCGCGGTCAGTGCCACGTCCGCTTCCCACGCCGAGGATCGATCGGGATGATGAACCGGAAACCCTCTCTCGGCCGGGGCCTCGCGGACCTGCTCGGCTCGCGGGCTGCAACCGCCGCCGTGGCGCCTCCCGTGCAGGTGGGGGAGGAGCTCACCCGGCTGCCGCTCGATCTTCTGCAGCGCGGCCGCTACCAGCCGCGCATCGACATGCGCCCGGAGACCCTCAGTGAGCTCGCCGACTCCATCAAGGCGCAGGGAGTAGTCCAGCCCATCGTGGTGCGCCCGCTCGAGCCGCCACTGAACGGTGAATCCCAGCGATACGAGATCATTGCGGGAGAACGGCGGTGGCGCGCCGCGCAGATGGCGGGCCTCGCCGATATCCCGGCCGTCATCCGCCACATCCCCGACGAAGCCGCCATCGCCATGGCACTGATCGAGAATATCCAGCGGGAGAACCTCAATCCGCTGGAGGAGGCACGCGCGCTCGAGCGGCTGGTGAGCGAGTTCGGACTCACGCATCAGGAGGCCGCGCAGGCGGTGGGCCGCTCGCGCGCGGGTGTCAGCAATCTGCTCCGCTTGCTGGAGCTCACGGCCGAGGTGTGCGAGCTCCTCGAGAAGCGCACGCTCGAGATGGGGCATGCGCGGGCGTTGCTGGCCCTCACCGAGCGACGCCAGCAGACTGAGGTCGCGCTGCTCGTCGCGCGCAAGGGACTGTCGGTGCGCGAGACCGAGGCCCTGGTGCGGCGTCTGCAGACACCACGCGGGGCGCCTGCGCACGATGACGGTGGCGGGCGCGATCCCAACGTGGCGCGACTCGAGCAGGAGCTCGCCGAGAAGCTCGGCGCGCGCGTGGCGATCCAGGCGGGCCGGGGCGGCGGCGGCAAGCTCGTGGTGAGCTACAACAGCCTGGACGAGCTCGACGGGATCTTGGCGCACATCCGTTAGTTGCTCACCCGCGCGGGCGAAGCGCTTGTCACGGATGTGCAATATTCCCGCTTTCATAATTCACAGCCATGGACCGCCGCCTTTCCCCCCTCGGCGCTACAGAAACGTGTGCCTATATCGCATTCCCTGCGCACCATTTTCGTTCATATCCCTAAGACCGCCGGTACTTCGGTCGAGGCGGCGCTGGGTATGCACGGTGACAAGTGCGACATCGGCATCAAGCCCTATTTCAACCAGATCCGCGATGAACAGCGTCTCTTCGGGAGTGAGCTGCAGCACCTGACTGCGAGTCAAATCAAAGCGAGGCTGGGTGACGACCCCGCCTTTGGCGAATACTTCAAGTTCTCGATCGTCCGCAACCCCTGGGAGCGCCTGGTCTCCACCTGCGCGTGGTCCGATCAGAAATGGGCGAAGGGCGAGCCACTCGAGCGGGCGCAATTCGACCAGGTCGTCAGACAGCTGCACGCGTTGTTCACCACCGCGAAGCGTGCGGGGAGGACCGCGCACATCTCCCCGCAGGTTCTCCCGCAGTGTGAATTTATTTTTGACCAAGAGCAGCGCTCAATGGTCGACTTCATCGCTCGCTACGAGAATCTCGAGCAGGACTGGCAAGTCGTTTGTGCACGCCTCGATATCGATGTAGCGCTGCCGACCCGAATGAGATCGCACCATCAGCCCTACCGCGCATACTACTCTGACGAGACCCGGGCGATGGTAGCCGAGGTGTACGCACGAGACGCGGAGCTGTTCGGTTATGGCTTCTGAGCCACTGATCGTTACCTTTGCCGACTCGCGGTACCTGCCGTTGCTGGCCGTGTGGCTTGAGAAGCTGCAATGCCTCAAGCTCAGCCGGATTCGCATCTACGGACTGGATGCTGCCACTCTGGTCTGGTGCCGCGATCGAGGCCTCGATGCGGTAGCGCTTGAGTGGCAGGGCGATCTGCGCGAGCTGTGGGTCAAGCGCATCGCCGTGTTCAGAGCTCTGCTCGCCGACGGCGAGGAATTCATTCATTCGGACGCCGATGCGATCTGGTTGCGAAATCCGCTGCAAGAGGGGTCGGCGCGCCATCTGCAGGAGGATCTCGTCTTCAGCCAGGGCACCGTCTGGCCACCGAACGTACACGAGCGATGGGGTTTTGTGCTCTGCTGTGGCTGGTTCTGGGCACGACCGACTAAGGTCGCGCAGGGCTTCTTCAGGGCCCTCGAAGGCGATGTACGCACGATCGGCGACGATCAGATCTCGGTTAACCGGCTGCTCGCCGCGGCCGGGGCCACCTGGCAGCATGCCGGCCGTGGGGACTATCACCTCCAGTTCCAGGATCGCCTGGTGCATTGCTGGTCCGCGCCCATTCGCGCGACCTTCCCGTCTGCGCCGTTGCGGGTCGCGCTACTGCCGCATGCCGAGTTTCAGCGGTTGCCCGAGGCGACCGATCACGCGGTCGTGAAGCACTACCTTACCCCTAAGAATTGCGAGCAGAAGCTCACCACTCTGCGTCTCCTCGGTGTAATCCCTTGAGCCGTCAGGCCAACCCCGGCGGCGCGACAGCGCCGGATCTTGGGGGGGCGCCAACGGGCCCATCCGGCGTTGTAGACGCCCGAGGCGGTCGTCTCTATAATCCCGCGGCTTTTTCGCCATGGTCACGTAAGTGACTGAACGGCCGAAGTAATGTGAAGCCACTTGCGCCCGCTCAAGGCGCAAGGCAGACGGCTCTTTTGAGCCCCTCGAACGGGACTTATATAAGGTGTCGGCGATCGATCTGCCCCGTGCGCGGCGGCTGGCCTTTGGCGTGGTCGCGAGTCAGGCGGCGGTGAGCGGCATCGCGGCCCTGTGCGCCTGGAGCCTCGGCGGCCGCACGGCGGCACTCTCGGCGCTGGCGGGTGGCGGCATCGCGACGGCCGGGAGCCTGGTGATGGCGGCCGTGGTGTTCGGTGGGTCAGGTGGGGCAGCGCAGCGCGTGCTGAGTCGCTTCTACCTCGGTGAGGCGCTGAAGCTCGCCGTCGTGGTGGTGCTGTTCGTGGTGGTGTTGAGGGTGATGCGGGTGGCGCCGCTGGCGATGTTCGCCGCGTTCGCCGCCACGTTCCTGATGTACTGGATCGCGTTGCTGAGAGCGTGGCCCGCAATGGCTGCGCCCCGCGGCGCCTGAGTGGCGGGTGGAGTCCTCGTGATTGCATCGATCGGTAGTCTCGTGGCGGCGGAAGGCGGCAGCGCGACCGACTATATCCTGCACCACCAGAAGAACCTCTCGAACGAGCCGCCCCACGGCGTCGTCGATTTCTCCGTGATCAATTACGACACCGTGTTCTTCTCGGTGCTGCTCGCGGTGGTGTTCTTCGGCCTGTTCTGGTCCGTGGCGCGTAAGGCCACCTCCGGGGTGCCCGGACTCACGCAGAGCATCATCGAGTGGATCGTCGAGAAGGTCGATGAGCAGGTGCGCGACACCTTCCACGGGGCGAGTCGCCTGGTGGCGCCGCTTGCGCTCACGATCTTCTGCTGGATCTTCCTCTTCAACTTCATGGACCTCATTCCGGTCGATCTGCTGCCGCTCGTGGCGCGCGGCGTCGGCCTCGAGCACCTGAAGGTCGTGCCGAGCACCGATCTCAACGCCACCTTCGCGATGTCGCTCACGGTATTCGCGCTCATCATCTTCTACAGCCTGAAGATGAAGGGGGTGCTCGGCTTTCTCGGCGAGCTGACGCTCAATCCCTTCAGAGCCAAGAACGTGCTGGTGCAGGCGTTGCTCGTTCCGGTCAACTTCATCCTGGAGTCGGTGACGTTCCTCGCCCGGCCCATCTCGCTGTCGCTGCGACTCTACGGCAATCTCTACGCCGGGGAGATGGTGTTCCTGCTGCTGGCGGTGCTGACGCTGCAGGGGATCAGCGCGCTGTCGCACTTCAGCGGCTGGTTTTTCCTCTCGCTGCAGTTCGTGTTGGCCCTCGCGTGGGCCGTTTTTCACCTGCTGATCATCACCATCCAGGCGTTCATATTCGCGGTGCTCACGGTCGTGTACCTGTCGATGGCGAGCGAGCACCACTGAGGGGACGGCGCGTCACCAGCTTTTGTCATCGGGTTTTTTCGAGGAGAGTTGAATGGAAAACGTTGCACACATCCAGGCCATGACCGTGCTGGCCGTCGGCATCATCTTCGGCATGGGTGCGCTCGGCACCGCCATCGGCTTCGGCATTCTCGGCGGCCGCTTCATCGAGGGCTCGGCGCGCCAGCCGGAGCTCCTGCCGGTGCTGCGGGTGCAGATGTTCCTGGTCGCGGGACTGCTCGATGCGGTGGCCATGATCGGCATCGGCTTTGCGCTGTTCTTCACGTTCGCGAATCCGTTCCTCGGCGCGGTTCAGCACTGAGTCAGCACGAGTCGCGCGTACCGGAGAACGCACCGTGAACATCAATCTCACGCTCGTCGTGCAGATGGTCGTGTTCGCCACGCTCATCTGGGGCACGATGAAGTGGATCTGGCCGCAGATCCTCTCGGCCATGGATGAGCGCCAGCGCAAGATCGCGCAGGGACTTGCCGCCGCGGAGGAGGGTGAGAAGGAGCTCTCCCAGGCGCGCGACAAGGCGGACGCCATCATCCGCGAGGCGCGCGAGCGCGCCAACCAGATCATCGATCACGCGCAGCACCGCGCCAACGAGCTCATCGAGCAGGCCAAGGCCACCGCGAGCACCGAAGGCGCGCGCATCGTGACGGCGGCACAGCAGCAGATCGAGCTCGACACCACGCGTGCCAAGGAGAGCCTGCGCCGCGAGGTGGCCAGCATCGCCGTCGGTGCCGCTGCCAAGCTGCTCGGGCGCGAGATCGATGCGCGGGCGCACGCCGAGCTGCTCGAGCAGCTCGCCGAGGAGATCTAGCGCAGCCATGGCAGACCGGCTCACCATCGCCCGGCCCTATGCGCGCGCAGCCTTCGAGGAGGCGCGCGCCAACGGTCAGCTGCCGTCCTGGTCCGAGGGCCTGCAGGTGGCCACCGAGATCGTCAGGGATCCGCGCGTCGCCGAGCTCCTCGGCGATCCGCGCGTGACGTCCGAGCAGCTCGCGCAGCTCTTCATCGACATCGCGGGGCCGAAGCTCGGCACCGAGGGCGCGAACTTCGTGCGCACGCTCGCCGCCAACCATCGACTGCACTTTCTGCCCGAGATCTCGGAGCTGTTCGATCATCTCAAGGACGAGGCGCTCGGCGTGGCCGACGTCACCATCACCTCCGCCGCTCCGCTCGACGGTCGCCAGCAGCAGACACTGAGTGGCGCACTCGAGCGGCGCCTCAAGCGCAAGGTCCGCCTGCACTGCGAAACCGACCCAAGGCTCATCGGCGGCGCTATCCTGCGCTCCGGCGATCTCGTCATCGACGGCTCGCTGCGCACGCGGCTCAACCGGATTGCTTACGAACTGACGGCCTAGACCGTCGAGCAAGGATTTCAGGAGTCGACGACATGGCGATCAAAGCGACCGAGATCAGCGATCTCATCAAGCAACGCATCGAGAATTTCAAATCCCTCACCGAGGCGCGCAACGTCGGCTCCATCATCTCGGTCACCGACGGCATCACGCGCATCCACGGGCTCGCCGATGTGCGCTACGGCGAGATGCTCGAGTTCCCGGGCAACACCTTCGGACTCGCGCTCAACCTCGAACAGGACTCGGTGGGTGCAGTGGTGCTCGGCGAGTACAAGCATCTGAAGGAGGGCGACACCGTCAAGACCACCGGCCGCATCCTCGAGGTGCCGGTGGGCCCCGAGCTCCTCGGCCGCGTGGTGGATTCGCTCGGTACGCCGATCGATGGCAAGGGGCCGCTGAAGGCGGCGCGCACCTCGCCCATCGAGCGCGTTGCCCCGGGCGTCATCTACCGCCAATCGGTGAGTCAGCCGGTGCAGACCGGCTACAAGGCGATCGACTCGATGGTGCCGATCGGGCGCGGCCAGCGCGAGCTCATCATCGGTGATCGCCAGACCGGCAAGACGGCGCTCGCCGTCGATACCATCATCAACCAGAAGAGCTCGGGCATCAAATGCATCTACGTGGCGATCGGCCAGAAGCAGTCCACGATCGCCAACGTGGTGCGCAAGCTCGAGGAGCATGGCGCGCTCGCGCACACCATCGTCGTCGCGGCAGCGGCCTCGATTCCCGCCGCCATGCAGTACATCGCCGCCTACTCCGGCTGCACCATGGGCGAGTACTTCATGGACAACGGCGAGGATGCGCTCATCATCTATGACGACCTCTCCAAGCAGGCGGTCGCGTACCGGCAGATCTCGCTGCTGCTGCGGCGCCCGCCCGGGCGCGAGGCGTTTCCGGGCGATGTGTTCTATCTGCACTCGCGTCTGCTCGAGCGCTCCGCGCGGGTGAACGCCGAATACGTCGAGAAGGTGAGCCAGGGCAAGGTGAAGGGCAAGACCGGCTCGCTCACCGGGCTGCCGATCATCGAGACCCAGGCCGGCGATGTCACCGCCTTCGTGCCGACCAACGTCATCTCGATCACCGACGGGCAGATCTTCCTCGAGACCGACCTCTTCAACGCCGGTATCCGTCCGGCCATGAATGCCGGCATCTCGGTATCGCGTGTCGGTGGCGCGGCGCAGACCGACATCATCAAGAAGCTCGGCGGTGGCATCCGCCTCGCGCTCGCGCAGTACCGCGAGCTCGCCGCTTTCTCGCAGTTCGCCTCCGATCTCGATGAGGCCACCCGCAAGCAGCTCGAGCGCGGCCAGCGCGTCACCGAGGTGATGAAGCAGAAGCAGTACGCACCGATGTCGGTCGCGGAAATGGCGCTCTCGATCTACGCGGTCAACAACGGCTACATGGACAAGGTCGACCTCAAGAAGGTCGTGGCTTTCGAGGCGGCGCTGCAGGGCTTCGCCCAGACCAACTATCGCCCGATGCTCGATGACATCAACCGCAACCCGAAGCTGTCGAAGGAGAACGAGGCGGCATTGAAGAAGTGCATCGAGGACTTCGTGGCGACCGGAACGTACTAACCACACCGGCTGGGACTGCGACGATACGCAATGCCACGAGATTGACCGATGCCAGGCACCAAGGAAATCCGCGCCAAGATCGCGAGTGTCAAGAGCACTCAGAAGATCACCAAGGCGATGCAGATGGTGGCGACCAGCAAGATGCGCCGCGCCCAGGAACGCATGCGCCAGGCGCGTCCGTATGCGCAGAAGATGCTGAACGTCATCGGCCACCTCACCGAGGCGAACCCGGACTATCGGCATCCGTTTCTCACCGCGCGCGAGCCGCAGGCGGTCGGCATCATCGTGGTCTCGACGGACCGCGGACTCGCCGGTGCGCTGAATGCGAACGTCTTCCGGCAGACCTTGCACCTGATGCGCGAGTGGGAAGGCAAGGGAGCGGCCGTCAGCCTGTGCCTCATCGGCACCAAGAGCCTCAACTTCTTCCGCCGCCTGGGCACGCCGATCCTCGCGAGCGTCACCGCGCTCGGCGACCGGCCGCACGTCAAGGACCTGATCGGCACCGTGAAGGTCATGCTCGATGCCTATCGCGAGCACAAGCTCGATCGGCTCTTCCTGGTGAACGCGCAGTTCGTCAACACCATGACGCAGAAGCCGACTGTTCAGCAGCTGCTGCCGATCGAGGCGATCGACACCGAGGCGCTGCCGGAGCACTGGGATTACATCTACGAGCCCGATGCGGCCGCTATCCTCGATGGGCTGCTGATGCGCTACATCGAGTCGCAGGTCTACCGCGCGGCGGTCGAGAACGTCGCCTCGGAGATGGCCGCGCGCATGGTGGCGATGAAGGCGGCCTCGGACAACGCCGGCAAGCTCATCAGCGAGCTGCAACTGATCTACAACAAGGCGCGCCAGGCCGCGATCACCAAGGAGCTTTCCGAGATCGTCGGCGGCGCCGCCGCGGTTTGAGGCACAGGACCCCGAGATTGAGGACACAGAGAGTATGAGCACGCCCGAAGGCCACATCACTCAGATCATCGGCGCCGTCATCGACGTCGAGTTTCCGCGCGAGGCGATTCCGCGGGTGTACGAGGCGCTGAAGCTGAAGGATGTCGACCTGACCCTCGAGGTGCAGCAGCAGCTCGGCGATGGGGTGGTACGCACCATCGCCATGGGCTCATCCGAAGGGTTGAAGCGCGGACTCGCCGTGCAGGCGACCGGCGGCCCGATCTCGGTGCCGGTCGGTGAGGGGACGCTCGGGCGCATCATGGACGTGCTGGGCCATCCCCAGGACAACCGCGGGCCGGTGCAGGCCAAGGAATATCTCCCGATTCACCGCCCACCGCCCTCGTTCGAGGAGCAGGCCGGCGGCCAGGACCTGCTGGTGACCGGCATCAAGGTGATCGATCTGCTCGTGCCGTTCGCCAAGGGCGGCAAGGTGGGCCTGTTCGGCGGCGCCGGTGTCGGCAAGACCGTGAACATGCTCGAGCTCATCAACAACATCGCCAAGCAGTACAGCGGGCTCTCGGTGTTCGCGGGGGTCGGCGAGCGTACCCGCGAGGGCAACGACTTCTATCACGAGATGATCGAGTCGAACGTCATCGACCAGGAGCACCTCTCGAACTCCAAGGTGGCGATGGTGTACGGTCAGATGAACGAGCCGCCCGGCAACCGCCTGCGCGTCGCCCTCACCGGGCTCACCATGGCCGAGTACTTCCGCGACGAGGTGCGGCCGGATTCCAACGGCAAGGGTCGCGACGTGCTGTTCTTCATCGACAACATCTACCGCTACACCCTCGCGGGCACCGAGGTGTCGGCACTGCTGGGTCGCATGCCCTCCGCGGTGGGCTACCAGCCGACACTCGCCGAGGAGATGGGTGTGCTGCAGGAACGCATCACCTCCACCAAGCGCGGCTCCATCACCTCCATTCAGGCGGTATACGTGCCGGCGGACGACCTCACCGATCCGTCCCCGGCGACCACCTTCGCGCACCTCGATGCCACCGTGGTGCTGTCGCGCCAGATCGCCTCGCTCGGCATCTACCCGGCGGTCGACCCGCTCGACTCCACCAGCCGCCAGCTCGACCCGCTGGTGGTCGGCGAGGAGCACTACAACACCGCGCGGGGCGTGCAGGCCGTGCTCCAGCGCTACAAGGAGCTGCAGGACATCATCGCGATCCTCGGCATGGACGAGCTGTCCGAGGAGGACAAGCTGACGGTGTTCCGTGCCCGCAAGGTGCAGCGCTTCCTCTCGCAGCCCTTCAACGTCGCGAAGGTGTTCACCGGCCAGGACGGGAAGATCGTGCCGCTCAAGGAGACCATTCGCGGCTTCAAGGGCATCATCAGCGGCGAGTTCGACTCGCTCCCCGAGCAGGCGTTCTACATGGTCGGCACCATCGATGAAGCGGTCGCCAAGGCCAAGACCCTGCAATAACCGGTAGCCGCCCATGGTCGAAGCCGCCACTATCCACGTCGATATCGTCAGCGCCGAGGGCGAGCTGTTCTCGGGCCCCGCCACCGCAGTGTTTGCGGCCGCCTCCGAGGGCGACATCGGCATCTATCCGCGGCATGCACCGCTCCTCTCGCTCCTCAAGCCCGGTGAGGTGCGGGTGCTGCCGCCGGGCGGCGATGAGCAGCACTTCTTCGTCGGGGGTGGAGTGCTCGAGGTGCAGCCGACGAAGGTCACGATCCTCGCCGACACCGCGCTGCGCGCCCGGGACATCGATGAGGCCGCCGCGCTCGCCGCCCGGCAGCGCGCCGAGGAAGCGCTCCGCGACAAGGTCGGACATATCAGCATCGCCGAAGCGCAGGCGGAGCTCGCGCGCGCGATCGCACAGCTGAAGCTCATCGAGCGGCTGCGCAAGCTCCGAGGCTAGGACGCTGGACCCCTCAACGGACCCCTCGCCGACCCCACCCGAGCGGCCGACAACCGGCGGCGGGCTCGCCGCCCTCGGACGCAACCTCAGCGGCGGACTCGAGCTCGCGCTGCTGCGCCGCTGCTGGCCGCCGCGGTTCACGGTGAGCTTCGATCAGCTGGCGGCGCTGCTCGCCGTCAACCTGATCGTCTGGGCAGTCATCGATTTCCTGCATGCCCCCCCTCACGCACCGCTCGCCCTCGATGGGCTCTTCGGCTGGGCGTGCTACCTGCTGCTCGCCCTCGCCGCGTGCGCGCTCATCGCGCGGGTGCGAAGCCCCGCGACCGATACCCGCCCGCTGCTCGTGCCGGTACTCGCGGTCGCGCCGTTCGTCGCGGTGATGTTCTCGCTCGCGGCCGACCTGCCCTGGATTTCGCGCCTGCCGATTCTCGTCACTCTCCTGGCGCTCGCCTACCTCGTCGCGCTCACGATCCGCGTGCTGGGCGCAGCCTACGGACCGGTCCACTGGCGGCCGGCGGTGACCGCGATCGCGCTCGTGCTTGCTGCGCCGTCGATCCTCGGATTCCTCGACCTCGATACGAGACTGTGGGTACCGCAGGAGCAGACTCCCTCCGAGGAGGCCGACGACGCCGACCAGGCCGAGGCGCTCTTCTATGACCAGCCCTCGCGCATCGCCGCCGCCGTGGCCCGCGTAGCGCCTTCGCAGCCGGGCAAGCCCGGTGTTTATTTCGTAGGCTTTGCGGGCGATGGCAGTCAGGGCGTCTTCCGGCGCGAGACGCTGTACGCGAGCGAGGTATTCGGTGCGCGCTTCGGCTCGGCGGAGCGCTCGGTGCTCCTCATCAACGATATGGACGATCGCGACTCCTACCCGCTCGCGAGCGTCTCGGGACTCGAGCAGACGCTCAAGGTGCTGGCCGCGCGCATGGACACCGAGCAGGACGTGCTGGTGCTGTTCCTGAGCTCGCACGGGTCGGAGGACGGGCTCGAGGTGGAGAATGGCACGCTGCCGCTCGCGCAGCTCGCACCCGAAGACGTGCGCGAGGCTCTCGATGCATCGGGTATCCGCTGGCGCATCGTCGTCGTATCGGCGTGCCACTCGGGGGTCTTCATGGATGCGCTCAAGGGCGATACCAGCGCAGTCGTCACTGCCTCGGACGCCGCGCACGAGTCTTTCGGCTGCGAAGATGACCGTGAGCTCACCTGGTTCGGCGAGGCGTTCCTCAAGGACTCGCTGGCCCAGAGCGGCTCGCTCCCGGAGGCCTTCCACAAGGCCGCGGGCCTGATCGCGCAGCGGGAAGAGGCGGAGCATCGGGTGCATTCGAATCCGCAGCTCTACGTCGGTGAGCTCATGCAGCGCAAGCTCGCGGAGCTGCCGGCGGCGAAGCCGCGCAACTCCGCCTATACCGTGGCGCGCTGACCTCATGCCGAAGCACAAGGGTGACTCACGAGCGGCGGCGCGCCGGGGCGGCAAGCGCGGCTCGCCGGCGCGCGCCACGCGTGACCGCGCTCCGCTCTCGATCGTCATCCTCGCTGCGGGCGAGGGTAAGCGCATGAGGTCCTCGCTGCCGAAAGTGCTGCAGCCGCTTGCCGGCCGGCCGCTGCTGCAGCACGTGATCGATACCGCACGCACGCTCGCCCCGAGTGCCATACACGTCGTGTACGGTCATGGCGGCGAGCGCGTGCCTGCGACGCTCGCCGCCGCCCCGGTTACCTGGGTGCGGCAGGAACAGCAGCTCGGCACCGGCCACGCAGTGCTGCAGGCGATGCCGCAGATACCGGATGAGCATCGGGTGCTCGTGCTCTATGGCGACGTGCCGCTCATCGGTCGCGACACCCTGCTGCAGCTGCTGCAGCTCGCGGGCGAGACGGGTGTCAGCCTCCTCACTGCACGGTTCGATGATCCGCAGGGCTATGGGCGCATCATCCGCAACG
>Ga0335069_10010322_pt1 | contig 13237 bp, 9 predicted proteins | sample Lox_Sample_11_FD_206714 | JGI IMG/M metagenome (GOLD analysis project Ga0335069, IMG submission 206714) | Soil microbial communities from Loxahatchee National Wildlife Refuge, Florida, United States - Lox_Sample_1.1 | ecosystem: Environmental > Terrestrial > Soil > Wetlands | place: USA: Florida... | reverse complement strand
TCCGCAGTTCTTAAGGCTCATTCGCCTGCCGGTTGCGCCGTGGCTTTCTTCGTCAGTAACTGCTCGATGGTGAACTTGCCCTTCAAGCCGGGCTTCTGCTTCATCCAGTCGTGATACTGGTGGCAAAGCGAACAGTTGTCGCCGGCCGCGCCGATCTGTGTTGGTTCGTCGTGATGGCACTTGCGGCAGGTACCGATGCCTGGGATGAGAATGTCAGCAGTCTCTTTGCTGGTTCGCGCCTTGCTATGGCAGGAATCGCAGGCGATAGCCTGGTGGGCAAAGTGGTTGAACGTGGAGTGCGGCAGCCAGCGGACCGTGATGTTTGCCGGACGAATCTTCGGCTGGTTCGACGTGATGTTGTCGATGGTGTGGCAGAGCTTGCAGTTCTTCCGCCAGAGCAGTGTTTCGGCCTGAGCAGTGCGCAACGTTACCCACTCCTCGGGTGAATGCGCGGGAGGCGGGGGCACGAGTCCGGGAATTCGGCGGACTGGGCGGGGCGTTTCACGCCAGATATCCGGATGCGAGCGCAGGTAGTCGCGATACTTGGCGACCACGAAATCGTGAATGATCTCGGGTTTCCCGTGCGGCACGAGATCGTTGATGCGCTCGTCGAACTGCAACTGGTGGCAAGCGGCACATTGCGTCTCGTACTTGATCGGCGTCATGTGCGCGCGCCCCGTCGAAGGCGGCAGTGGATCGAGAGCTGTCGCGACCATCTGCACGACTGGCTGCTCGGCAGGCTTCGTGGCAGCCACATCGGCGAGCGCGTACGGCCACGGCTGACCGGCATCGGCAGCCGGGCGATGGCAATCCTGGCACTGCATCTGCACGTTGCCCTGCGGGCCGCGAATGCCGGCCTTCATGTGCGCCATGTGATTGAGCGCAACCGTTCCGGGATCGCGAGGCTTTCGGAGCGGGCGGAACTCGGGGTGATCGTCAACAAAGCTCTTAACGACGGTGTCGTACTTCGGCGCTCCGGTCTTTACATGCAGGTCGCGATGGCACTGCACACATTGCTTGTCGGTGACGGTGATCAGGCGCGTGCTGCCGACGTGCTCGGTATGACATGAAGCGCACGGAGGTGTGAACTCCTCCCCCGCCTGGTGCTGCGGCGAGTTGTGGCAGTCGAGACAGGCACTGTCGGCAACGTGTTTCTGGAACGAGACGCGGCCAAACAAATTCTTGCCGTTGACGTGGCAGGCCTCGCAGTTGTTGCCGAACATGTTGTGCGACGAAGACAGTGGCCCACTGCTATAAGGTGCCGAGCTGCCGCGGATGGTATGCGCCAGTAGCCAGGCACAGGCAACGATCGGTAGCAGCAGCGTTAATCCGACGCGCAGTTTGCGGGCGCGGGTCCAGGCGCGAAAGTATTCGCGGTTGTGCCGGGTGCCGAGAAATTTAGCCGATCTGGTTCGTCGTGCCATGGTCCCTAGTAACGCAAAGCAATCACTGCATGAACAGCACCCAAAACCAGGATCGCCCAGGAGATGGGAAGGTGAATGAACAACCACGTATGCAGCCAGTGATGCAACCGCGCCTGGCGGTCAAGTTGACGCTTTTCCGTACAGATATTTTCCAGGTCGTTAACAAACTCGTCGATGACCGTTGGCGACATCTTGCGAATCTGCTCGAAGATCGCAGAGGCGATCTCCGGATCAGCTAGTTCGTGCGTAAAGTTCGCTGGCTTCAACAGGTAAGGCTGAACCTTTTCTGCGTACAGCGTGCGAATCGGCTGTAGATCTTTGCTCTCGACCTCGCGCGCTGCCGCATATAGGGGCAACGTTCGGCTACCCACGACTTCGGCCGCAGGGATCGCTTCCATCGCCGGGACCAGCTGCACCATGATGTCGTCGGCTTCCTGGCAGAGCTGGCTGACAACGCTGTCGATCTGATCGTAGATGGTCTCCATCGGCACTTCGCGCGTCATCTTGATCGGCAGGTAATGCTGCAGAACCGCGCCCACGATGCCGCTGATGAAAACGATCGTGAAAAGAATCATTAACGTTGTGGTCAGCGTGCCGCCGAGGCCAAAAGCCGAATGCAGGATGATGATCGGATAGGACAGAAAGCCCAGCCAGATGTGACCGCGCATCCACGCCTTCGCGCGGCCGATGCGCATCACCGGAAACTTCTTACGCACGCTGAGCAGTCCGGCAAAGATCATCATCGCGAAGCCCACGATGCCATACGTCAGCCCAATTGCGCTGCCGCCGCTCGGGGGCTTCTTCGACAGCAACCCGTACGGCACGTACACGACGATGCACACGATCAGCGCGGCCAGCGTGAAACGCGCCCAAGGACGATGGGTTTCGTCGATGCGCATTACGCCTTGCCTCCTTCGACCTTAGCGCTGACTTCCGCGAAAAAGTCCACGGGCGAGACGCGGTGTGCAGCATCGTGCGGACAGGCATAAACGCAGTTGGGCTCGGGGTGATCGTGACAAAGATTGCAGGAGGTGGCCTTCCGTACCACGCGAGCTTTTTTCACCACCAGGTCTCCGCCCTGGTCGAGATCGAATTCCGGATTCTCCAGCGGCACCTCGAATTGGTGGATGTTGATGTTGCCGTAAGGACAATTCTCGGCGCAAAGGCCACAGCCGATGCACCAGTCTTCGATAATGACCTCGAGCGAATTGCGGCGGCGGATGGAACCCACCGGGCAGCCGACCATGCAAAGCGGATCGCGGCACTGGCGGCAGGAAGTGGCCACCAGGTAATTCTCGAAGCGCAACCCATCGCGGATAAGCCGTGTAACGCCATCGTGAGAATCGGCGCAGGCCTTCACGCACTGATCGCAACGCGTGCACTTGGTGAGATCGAGCACCAGCAGGCTCTGCGCTTCCATCAGGCCCTGTCCCAGGAACTGATCCACAGGAACAGTGGTCACGCGCTTGTAGCGCAACTCGTTCTCGCGGGCACGCTCCTGCGCCGCAACCTGAAGGCTCGAGCGAATCTCCGGGAACTGCTCGATCATGGCATTGAAATCTTCGGCGGCAATGCGCACCACCTCGACGTGATCGAGAGCCGAGCAGGTCGCCGTGCGCAAACCGCCGCCGAGCAGACCGATTTCGCCGAAGTAGTTCCCTTTCGACAAATAGCCGAGAATAAGTTCGCCACCCGGGTATTTTTCCGTAACTTTCACAAAACCCTGGCGCACGAGGTAGAAGGCGTCGGCAACATCGCCCTGATTGAAGATGACGTCTTTGGGCGCGTATCGAATGAGTTGCACGCGATCGCGCAACATATTGATGAATTCCGGCGTCAGCGAGCGCAACAGTGGCACGCTGCGCAGGTGGTTGTCGAGGGCGCGTTCGCGGTACTTCTTGTCGAGCTGCGCGCGGAACGTCTTGTTCTTCTGTAGCACGTCAAGCACGTTGCGCAGCATCTCGAGCACCACCACTTCAGTGACGGCGCGTACCGTCGCCGAACGTGGATAGAAGCTCATGCAGCTCATTTCGCCGAACAGATCGCCGGGGCCAAGTTCCGCAATCGGCCTGGCATAAGAGAGATCTACGGGAGCGTCGATTGAGATGAACTCGCGCGTTACATCTTCTTCTTCGCGCTTGTCTTCCTGCCGGTTTCGCAAGAAGCTTTTCAACTTGCTGAAGAAGCCTTGTTCAGCGGAGGTATTCACGTGCGCGCGCGGAGTGCTGATAAAGACATCTACTTTGCCGTCGATGACGTAGAACGCAGTAGACCCGAACTCTCCCTCGCGGAAGATGATCTCTCCCGGCTTCACCGTGCGCTTGATGATCGAGCCTTTGTTCAGCTGCAGGAATGTGCCCGATACTCCTTTGAAGATCGGGAGTTGCAGCAGTTCCTGCACGTTGAGCGACTCGCCCTCACCGAGGTCCTGCCCGACGACTTTCTTGTTTGTCAGCGCCCCGGTCGGGCACGACACCATGCACTCTCCGCAGGAGACGCACGTCGATTGCCCCATCGGCACGTCGGTATCGAAGGCTATCGTCGCATCGTAGCCTTTGCCTCGCCGCGCGATGACATGATTGTCGCGGATCTCGGCGCAAGCCCGAATGCAGCGGTCGCAAAGAATGCATGCGGAGTGATCGACCAAAATGCTGAGCGACGAATCGTCCTGTCCGCGCTGCGCCGCCCGCGGGTCAAAGCGTGGCTGCTCCACGCCGAACTGCTTGGCCCAGCCTTCGAGTTCGCAATCGCCGCTATGCTGCTGTCGTACGCAGGGTGCCTTGTGGTCCGACATCAGCAACTCGACGATAACCTTGCGCGCCGTCTGGATACTGTCGGAATTGGTGACTACCTTCAATCCAGGTTCGGCGGGCCGGATGCACGACGCGCTCATCGCCTTGCCGCCGACTTCTACCACGCATAACCGGCACACCCCAACGGGAGTTTCGTTCTGCTGATGGCAGAGCGTTGGGATGGTGATGCCGTTCATGCGTGCGGCATCGAAGACCGTTGTTCCGGCGGGCACCGTGACTTCGTGGCCGTCAATGCTGAGCGTGATCGGTCCGCTGGTGGGAATTTCGCCGCGACTCACTGTTCACCTCGGAAGCACACGCCACCCACGCACTCGCGACGCTCGATGTGAGCTTCGATTTGTTCAGGGAAATGTTTCAGTACCGATTCGATCGGCACCGGTGCGATTTGACCAAGCCCGCAGATCGACGCGAACTTCATGGTGTGCGACAGCTCCCGCAGCGTTTGTTCATCGCCTTCGCGGTGGTGGCCGTTCATCCATCGGATAAGCAAGTCCGTCATCTTCTGTGTGCCCACACGACACGGCACACATTTTCCGCACGACTCGTTGCGGAAGAAGCGCACCGAGTTCATCGCCATGTCCAGCATGCAGGTGCCTTCCGCACAAACCACGATCGCCGCGGAGCCGACCATCGAGCCGACATCGGACAAAGCCTTCCAGTCGATCGGCAGATCGGCGAACTTCGCCGAGAGGTATCCCGACGAAGGTCCCGACGGCGCGAAACCCAGCAGTTGCTTGCCATCCAGCATGCCGCCCGCATATTTCTCGATTACTTCGCGATAGGTGATTCCCATCGGAACTTCGAAGGCGCCCGGCTTGTTGACGTGTCCGCTAACCGCGATGAACTTCAGGCCGACGCCGCCGTTCATTCCTTGCTGGCGGAACCACTCGCTTCCGCGCCCAAGAATGGTCGTCGCAAATGCAAAAGTCTCGACGTTGTTCAGAACCGTCGGCTGGTGCCAAAGCCCGTGAGTCCCCGTGCCTGGAGGTTTATCACGAGGCTCCGCCCGCTTGCCTTCGATGGCTTCCAGCAAGGCGCTGGCTTCGCCGCAGATGTATCCGCCGGGGCTGACGAAGATTTCCAGGTCGAACGAAAACTCGCTGCCACAGATCTTTTCACCGAGGTAGCCGGCCCCATAACAGCGGTCGATCTCGCGCTGCAGTTCCTGGCGTGGTCCTTCGTACTCATGGCGGATGTAGAGGTACCCCTTCTGCGATCCCACGCACAGGCCCGCGATGATCATGCCCTCGATCAGTAGGTGCGGCAGGGTGTGCATGATCAGGCGATCTTTGAACGTGCCCGGTTCACTCTCGTCGGCGTTACAGACTACGTACTTCGGCGTGCGCGTCTGCTTTCGCACCAGGTCCCACTTGATCGAAGTCGGGAACCCCGCGCCTCCCATCCCTTTCAACTCGCCGGATTTCAAGGTCGCAATCACGGCTTCGAAATTCTTCTGTTTCACCAACTGCTGGAGCACGCCATAGTGTTGCGAGGCGTTGCTGTAAGGGTCGGACTTCATCAACGCAGGGTATTTCGCCTCGACCATGTGCGGCATCGGCTTGCCTTCCAGCGCCTGGCGGACAAGGGAAACGATAGTGTATTCGTCTACGCCCTGGCAGATATGCTCGTTGACGGCGAACACGGGCGCCTGGTCGCAACGGCCCAGACACGAAACGTTCCGGAAGGTGAGATCCCGCGGGTCCGACAGTCCGAAGCGACGCATCAAGCGGTCGGTTAAAGATTGCGAGCCTCGCAGATGACAACTCATGTCGTCACAAATGATGACTTCAACGCGCGCTTCCCGAGGCTTGGTTCGAAGATGCGGGAAAAACGTGACTGCCGCGTTGACCTCCCGCACCGACATGTTGCGTCGTTCGGCTACGCGCTCCATGTCGCGGGCCGTAATAACACCATTCTGTTCCTGGATTTGCTCTAGTTCGCGAAACAAGCCCTCTGCCTTATGCTCAGGCATCGGACGAAACGGCGCGGCACCGGTATTCGACACAAGTCTTCCCTGGCCTCAGGTAACTAGAAATTCACCCCAAGAGTGAGCGGAATATATCAGACCTTGCGTTGAGAAGAAAGTGACGTTTACTGAACTTGTCATTGCAAACCCATGCCATTCAACGGTATAAGACGAAGATTCCTTTAGCGAGGCTCGGGTGAGTCCTTATAGCAAGAGTAAATTCAGCTTAGTCCTGTTTGTAACCGCCAGTCTGACATCGCTTGGATTCGGGCAGCAGCAGCCTGTTTCGGTTACCGGCAAATTCGTGGGACCGGGCTCGTGTAGCGCCACAGCCTGCCATGGAGGCATTCGTCCGGCCGCCAACTCGCGCATTCTGCAGAACGAATACAGCACCTGGATCCTGCAGGATAAGCACGCCCAGGCATACAAGGCGTTAACCACGCCTGTCGCCCAGCGCATGGCAAAGATCATGGGATTGGAGAGCGCGACCGGGGCAGCACGCTGCCTGGCCTGCCACGCATTGTCTGTCCCAGCCGAGAAGAAAGGGCGCGAGTTCGACATTTCTGAAGGCGTCACCTGCGAAAACTGCCACGGCCCTGCTTCCGGCTGGCTCGGCGAACATACTCTGAAAAACTGGAAACATGAGCAGTCTGTGGCGCGCGGAATGAACGACGTGCTCGACCTGCGCCAGCGCACCTCTCAATGCCTCACCTGCCACATGGGGACGGCGGAGAAGAACGTTGATCACGAACTGATCGCCGCCGGACACCCCGACCTTGTATTCGAGCTGGATTCATACTCCGCCGTGATGCCCCAGCACTGGAAGAAACCCGACGATCCGGCGATGGGGATTCGCACCTGGGGCGTCGGACAGGCAACGAAGCTGAAAGACTCGCTGCAGCGCCTCTCGCGTCGCGCCAACGGTCCAGTTTGGCCTGAGTTCGCGGAAATGGAGTGCTTTGCCTGCCACCATGACCTCACCAAGGCCGACAAGAGCTGGCGCCAGGAGCGCGGATACCAGAACCGTCGTCCCGGGAACCCGCCGTGGAATGCCGCTCACTACGCGGTACTGCGGGTGGTCATCAACTCGCTTGATCCGAATTTGGCATCGCAACTCGATAAAGACTTCGCAGACGTCTACGGGCTCGCCAGCAAGATCAACACCGACCGCAATGAACTGGCGCAGCGGGCGACCAAGGCCGCTGCGACGGCGCAAGAAATCGCTGACCGCATCAACAGCGAACCAGTCGATCGCGAGAAGGCGGGCCGGTTGATTGCCGAGATTGTCGCCAACTCCGATGAACTCGCCGCGCAAGGCACTCGCACCGCGGAGCAAGCCGCCATGGCGCTGGAAGCTTTAATGGCCGCGCAAGGCCGCGGGAACGATCCAGGGGCGAAAGCTTCGATCGATGCGCTCTTCCAGGAACTGCAGAACCCGTCGGCGTACAACGGACCGCGGTTTGCTGCGCAATTGAAGCGGGTATCCGGAGGGGCGGGGGCCGCAGGACAATAGGCACGCCCGTAACAGCCGGTCGCGGTTGTTCGTCCGGATATTCAGATACTCAGATGATCAGCTAGAAAATCGGATCCCTCGGAAACTTCAAGTACGGCAGGCGCACGTTGTTGATCATGATCTGATCGGCCATGATCGAAGTTGGTGGCTCAAATCCGACATACGCCTGCGCCGAGTCGTAATCGTCCTGCTCGACTCCGTCTCCGGAAACCCCTAACGCTCCCACCAGTTTGCCGTTCTTGTACAGCGGCACGCTGCCAGGGAAAAACACGATCCCGCTCTGATTCGGATTCGCCGGCTGGTGTCCGTTGGTGCAGGGATTCGCGGTGTCGTACTGGTAAAGCGAGAAGAATGGTCCCGGCCCGCTGCCGTCGATCCCCGGGGGAAACAGCGGCTGCGCACCGAAACTGATCGTCCGGTTGGTCACCGCGGTTCCGGGAGGGACTCCGGGCAGGTCCTGAGGATCAACGCTGGAACTGGCGAGATATGCAAGATTTCGCGCCTTCGCGACGGCAACATCGACGCTAAAGATGGTCGAGTCGGTCATGCGATACAGCGCAATGATGGAACCATCGAGATCGGCGACCGCAATCGCGAATTTCGCCCGCTGCCCGAGCGGCAGACGAATCACCGCACGCTCGATGTTTGCCGTGTTGATGGCATTCGTGACGATCTGTGAAACCTCAGCCTGGGTCAGGCCGCCGAGCGGGCCGGCCACAGCGTTCACCAAGTAGCCTTCTGGCGGAGGACCCGCACTCGCCATAGGTCCGATATCGAATGCGCCATCGGCCGTCCCCGCCGAGTTCCCTGCCGGTAGCGTGGTGTTGTTCACGAATGGAAGAGAGATCCCGTCGATGACAACGACTCCCGGGGCTGCCGGGGCCGCGCCCAGTCCCGCACCCACCGAACCGGCCAGTGCCGCGTATTCAGCGACGTTGTAATCGGCAGCCACCACCCCAACTCCACCCACCATCCGCCCATTCTTGAACAGCGGCACACCACCCGGATTGACCGCCGTCGGGTCGGAATCGTTGACGTCGGCCTTGCCGGTAATGATGCCGAGCCCCAATTTCGTGCCGTCAATCGAACGCGAAGGGTTCAGGCTCTGACCCGCCACGAAGTTCAGGTTCAGCGGACAACCGCGATTGGTGTTCTCGATTCCGTAGAGGGCGGCGTTCGGAGTGTTCGTTATTCCTGGCGGAAAATGAATGCCGCTGATGAAACGAACCGTGCGCGACGAGAGCGGTGCCTGGTCGTTGCTAAAGTAAGCGGCGGTGCGCGCCAGACCGAGCGCCAGTTCGCGCGAATCGACTGTCTGGCTGAAGTTGCCGACCCCCGTTGCCGGCGCATTCGCCTTTCGATAGAGGCCGAGCAGGTTGCCTCCGCGGTCGGTGACAGCGATCACCATGGGAACGTTCGCCGCCGAAGCCGCGCTCGTCACCACCGCCTGCACGTCGGCAGCCGTCAAACCCGTCGCGGGTGGAGGCGGCGGATTGTTGTCGACGATCTGCTTCGAGCCGCCGCACGAGCACAACACCAAAAACATCGCTGCCGTTGCGACGCGACCTAGAGCTTGCTTGACCCCAGTTCCCAACATGATGGTGGCGCTAGTCTAGCCGCACTCGCCATTGTCAACAAGCGATCAGGAAGGTTCCCCTGAACGCAAAAGCCTGCTTTTTTGCGGCAGGCTCCTGTTTCCTCTTTTTAGTTGCCACTTTTGACGGGAACCGCTATTTCTGCAATCTCTCCAGTACCGCCCCGGTAATCAGCGGCAGACCGACGGTCGCGTCCAGCAGAACCTCGGCGAACTTTCCGCCTTCCTCTTCCGGCACGAACTTGCCCCACGACACCGCCTCACGATACGGAGACCCCGACAAACCGCCCCAATTCACCGGCTCCGGACAAATCCGCAGCCCATAGTGATAGCGCTTCAGCTCGATGTCCTCTCCGCCGCGGCGCACCCGGAGCTCGCAATAGGGACCAAACTGTTGCGACCAGTTACGCGGAACGCCACCGCCGATCGTGAAAATCCCCAGCCGCTTCTGCTTCAGCAACGTTTCGGCGAAGTGATTCAGATCGTGAAATGGGTCGTAGACAATCTGTGGTCTTCCCTGTTTTGCCCGCTTGCGGTTGTGCAGCGCGACGTCGAGGCCGAGTTCCGAATCCGTAAACGCCGGCACGAATACCGGCACGCCCTTTTCGTACGCGGATTTCAGTATGCCGCGCTCCGGAACGTTTTCACTCAGGTATTTGCCGACCCGCTGGTTTAGCTTCCACGAGCACATGGTCTCGGCGGCATCCCATTTGTCGAGAATACCGGCCACAATGCCTTCCACAAAGTTCAAATTCGTTTCCGGCTCGAGAGTGTCGTACACGCGGTTGTAACCCGCTTCGTAGAGTTCGACGTCATCCATGCGCGGGTCATAGCGGAAGTGCGACTTCCCGGCCGCCTCCACCAAGCCGTGCGCCATCAGCGCGCCGGTCGAAACCAGGGCTTTCACGACCCCCGCATCAATCAGATCGCTGATCACCAATCCCTGCTTCGCCACCGTCATCGCCCCGGCGAGCGTCATCACCACAAAACAGTCTTTGTCGCGCGCCATCGCCTCGAGTACGTCGGCGCCAATGCCAATCTCGCGGGCCCCGAACGCGGTGTTTCCCATGGCGGTGACGAGGTCGTTCACGCTCTTGATCTTCGACAGATCGAGCGGCGCCAGCGGAATTAGCTTGTCGGATATGGGATCGTGCAGCTTGCGGTCGATGCCCGCGCCCTCATGATGATGTTTATCGTGCATGTTTGCGTTCCTCACTCGCTTCGGAAGATGAATGCGAATCTTTCAAGCTAAATTCTGCACGTACAGACGTCAACCCGGCTGGTTGAGTCGTTTTCTCGGCGTGATTCATCAGATGTTCATAATCGGTCTGAAAAACTGATCAACTGAATTACTGACGAACTGGTATCCTTTTTGTTTGGAGGAACCGCCGCTTTGTCCGCTGAGCACTTCCGCGTTGGCCTGGTGCAGATGAGTTGCACGCCCGATCCCCAGCAGAACTTGAATCACGCGATAGAAATGGTCGAAGAGGCCGCTGGCAAAGGCGCGAACGTCGTTTGTTTGCCTGAACTCTTCCAGACCCAGTACTTCTGCCAGCGCGAAGACCACTCGCTCTTCGATCTCGCCGAGCCGATTCCCAGCCCAACAACGCAGCGCCTCGCCGAAACCGCCAAAAAGTCCAAAATCGCGCTCGTGGCTTCACTGTTCGAGCGTCGCGCTCCCGGCGTCTATCACAATACGGCAGCCATCTTCGATTCCGACGGATCGCTCAAGGGTCTCTACCGGAAGATGCACATCCCCGACGACCCGCTTTATTACGAGAAGTTCTACTTCACTCCTGGCGATCTCGGCTACCAGGCCTTCGATACGCGCGAGGGCAAGATCGGCACGCTCGTCTGCTGGGACCAGTGGTATCCCGAAGGAGCGCGACTCACGGCTTTGAAGGGCGCGAGCATCATCTTTTATCCGACTGCAATCGGCTGGCATCCGGCCGAGAAGGCGGAGTGGGGAGACGCCCAATACGACGCCTGGCGCACTACGCAGCGCGCGCACGCTATTTCCAACGGCGTCTTCGTCGGCGCCGTCAATCGCGTCGGGCACGAAACCGGTAACGTGCGCGGCAACGAAGTGAAGGGCCCCGGGCTCGATTTCTGGGGCGGATCATTTATCGCCGATCCTTTCGGCCGCGTCATCGCCCAGGCCTCGCATGATAAGGAAGAGATTCTGCTCGGAGAAGTCGATACTCGTCTGATGGAAGAGATCCGCCGCAACTGGCCCTTCCTCCGTGACCGCCGCATCGACTCCTACGCGCAGATTACCCATCGGTTCTTGGACTAAATTCTTTCAACACAGAGACGCAGAGAGAATGACCGTAAAAGCACACGACTCCGCACCTTCAATTGTCTGGAAGTCCTCACGATGTCCGGTTTTGATTTTTCTATTCGAATTCTTCTGTGTCTCTGTGTTGAATCCCCATGCCTGACTCGCCACCATACCGCATGCCCGCCGAATGGGCTCCGCATGCCGCCACCTGGCTAGCGTGGCCGCATGAGCGCTCCGACTGGCCCGGCAAATTCCAGCCCGTCCCCTGGGTCGTCGCCGAGATCGTTCGCTATCTCGCTCGCCACGAGCGCGTCGAACTCATCGTAAAAGACGAAGGCGACGAACGCCGCGCCCGTTCCATCCTCTCCCGCGCCGACGCCCTGATTGAACCAAACAAGATCACTCTCTCCGACGAGGGCCGTGGCGTCCGTTTCCATCGCTGGCCCACCGATCGCATGTGGCTGCGCGATTCGGGCGCGATTTTTGTAACCCATCGCAACGCCAAAGAAACCGGCGACATCGAGGACGCAGCTCGCCTCCGCCCCATCGACTTCCGCTTCAATGCCTGGGCCAAGTACGACAACTGGAAGTTCGACAACCAGATCCCGCAACGCATCGCCAAGGTCCTGAAGCTCAACGCCGTCAGGGCCGAGATCAAGAGCAACGGCAAGCCCTACCACTTCGTGCTTGAAGGCGGCTCCATTGACACCAACGGACGCGGCACCTTGCTCACCACCGAAGAGTGCCTGCTTTCGCAGGTCCAGCAGCGCAATCCCGGTCTCTCGCGCACCGAGATCGAACCAGCTCTTTGCAATTTTCTGGGACTAGAGAGGATTATCTGGCTCGATCGCGGCATCGTCGGCGACGACACGCACGGCCACGTGGATGACATCACGCGCTTCGTAACCGATGACACGGTCGTGACCGTGGTCGAACCGAACACATCCGACCCCAACCACGAGCCACTCGCCGACAACCTCCGCCGCCTTCGCGCTGCCACCACGCAAGACGGCAGGAAGCTCCAGATCGTCGAGCTACCCATGCCCGCGCCGGTCACCTTCCGCGGCCAGCGCCTTCCGGCATCGTACGCCAATTTCTACGTCGCGAACGGCGTTGTGCTCCTCCCCGTTTTCAACGACAAGAACGACCGGCTCGCGCTCAACATTCTGAGCGAGCTGTTCCCTACCCGCGATGTGATCGGGATCTACTGCCGCGACCTGGTCTGGGGGCTCGGCACCATCCACTGCATGACGCAGCAACAGCCGGCGGTTTAGCTGTCGCCCCTCTTCAGCGGTTGCTTCACGCACACCACGTGCTGGTCAATGTCCCCGTCCGACGTGTGTATCTTCCTCTCGATTAGCAGCTCCTGGCCATCCGGCGAGAGCGTCCATCGGCTCGTCCAGCCCACGCCGACATTCGCCTGAGTCCCGTAACGTTTTCGCTCCCGCGACTCAATCACCAGCGTTGTTCCTGCCCAGTAAGCCCGGGTCCAAACGGCGGTTTCGGAAGTCGTGCTGGTGATGCGCTCTTCGTTGTCGGGCGTCAGATCCACCCGGCTGGTCTTGCCGTCTTGCGTGTAGTTGAACGAGACCGTAGCCCCCACGTGACGCACCACGTACTCCGCCGTCTGTGGAGGAGTCTGCGGC
>Ga0335069_10010321_pt1 | contig 13238 bp, 13 predicted proteins | sample Lox_Sample_11_FD_206714 | JGI IMG/M metagenome (GOLD analysis project Ga0335069, IMG submission 206714) | Soil microbial communities from Loxahatchee National Wildlife Refuge, Florida, United States - Lox_Sample_1.1 | ecosystem: Environmental > Terrestrial > Soil > Wetlands | place: USA... | reverse complement strand
TCCACACGGTCCTCGATCACCTCGGCGTCGCGGCGGTACTGGGTCACGGCCCACTTGACCGGGTTGGCCAGCCGGGCGACCACCTTGCGGGTCTGCTCGGGCTGCTCCCTGGGATCGTCCCACAGGACGTGGGCCAGGATCTCCAGGTGCTCGGGCTGGACGACGGGCGAGCCGGCGAGCCAGGCGGCCGACTCGGCGATCTCGCGCCCTTTGATCTTGCGGCGGTCGCTCACGACGACCCCCTTGGCGCCCTTCGCATCCTTCGCGTCCTTGCCGCTACCGGCCAGCTCGGTCAGGATCTCACGGAACGTGTCGCAGGCGGTCCTGGTCCAGCGGACCTTGCGGGCCTCCTGGTGGGCCTGGAGCAGCTCGTCCGGGGTGATCCGGTAGGCGGGGTCGAACACCGGCCTGCCGATCGAGGCGTGGACCCGGTCCGCCGGGTCGTCGTCCATCACGAAGTCGAGGAGCCGGTTGATCCCGGCCTCCGTCTGGATCGGCTTGACCTCCATCCGGATCGCGAACCTGTCCAGGATGAAGTGCAGGTCGACGCCCGAGCTGTCATCGCCGCAGTCCCACTCGTTCGACGCGGCGAAGACCGAGGCCAAACCGCTCTTGACCCACACGCCCTGGTCCTCGAACGTCCGCTCGTTCAGGAGCTTGGCAAGTGGAGTTAAACATGGCGCGGAGGACTTGAAGCAACTGTGCCGCGCCTCCCGACATCGCTGCCGGGTTTGGACTATATCTTCATCTTGCGTTTTCTGGTAGAATCTTGAAAGCCGTCCCAGTGTTTCCGGGAGGCCAAGATCATGGGAAAGCCGCTTGATCCCGAGTACAACCGCAAGTATTACCTGCGACATCGCGAAAGTCTCATCACCGCCAGCGCCGCGAACTACGCAGCAAACAAGGATAATGCTGAGTTCAAGGCAAAGCGGAAGAAGTATCGCGAGCTGAGGCACTTCGGAGTCGATCGCGAGGCGATTCTTGCTAAGAGCAACGGACTCTGTGTTCGATGTGGCAAACCAGCCCAGGTTATTCATCATCTGGATCATGACGGCAGGAATCTTGAGAAGCTTGGTGCCTTGCCTGGTCGCGATCCAATGCGAATGGAAGCACTCTGCCGAGCATGTCACATCAACGAACACCGCGATACGTTGCATGCTAATCGTATGGCAAAGATCGCCAGCAGTTGGTCTCGGAATCACGAGGCTTGCATCGTTTGCGGCACCACAGATCGCAGGCACCAAGGTAAAGGTTACTGCGTCAATTGTGCTGCTCGAAGCTACAAGATCAGAAAACGCGAGAGCGGGGCGTGTAGTCTCTGAGGGGTCAGCCACGACTTCCCTGCTGATCGACCGCACCGAACTATTTTCACCATTGGTCATGACTGGCAAGGTCCGGTAAGTTCGGATACTCGGTTGTTCCAGCACATAGCCCCGTTTGTCCCGGCAAGTCACCTTGCCGGGGAGACCATCAGTTAATCTCGTCGGTCACGGCCACGACTGCGTTGGGCATGCGTCCGACGGTGTTCCGCCGCCACACGTCGTTCTCGGTCAGCTCTCGGAGGCTCATGTTGCCCATGATCTCCTCGATGCCGACTGAACGGTGCATCAGGATCGAGAATGTGGGGCCGTCGAGCCAGCCGGCCAGGCCGTCCTCGACGGCGGACTTGGCCACGCCGGGCTCGCCGACCAGGAGGACGTTTTCGCGGGCGACGAGGCCCACGAGCAGGCAGTCGATGGCCTCCTCGCGCTCGACGAATGCCATGTTCAAGGCGTTCCGGGCGTGCCGGAACTTCTCCAGGATCGTCGGCTTCTTGTTGCGGGCCGCCTGGCCGTTGTCCTGGGTCGCGGTCCTGGTCATCTGGTTCTGGGTCGCGGTCGTCATCTCCGGGTCTCCGATGGGTTGCGGGTTGGGTGTGGTCGAGAAAGTCACTTTACCTGCCTCACGACGCGATACGCTGCCACGCCAGGAACAGGAGTTCGAGGATCAGGGTCGTCATGGCTCGCTCCGGGTCGGGGTCTCGGTCTCACGCTGGGTCCAATATAACCCAATGGGTTAGAACATCAAGAAAAAAATCCGGGCTCTCGCCCGGATTCTCGCGGTCCTGGTTTTCTCGGGGGTTCCACGCTGGCCAGGTGGTCAGACCGCCCACCGGGCGTCCTGCTCCTGGACGCCGGCATCCTGGAGGCACGCCTCGGCGAGTCGGGCGCGTTCCAGCGGGTTGCCGGCCAGCCAGAGCCCGAAGTGACTTTCGATCCGGGCGGCGCGCGTGCGGCTGTGCTCGCGCCCGGCCTCGTTGAGCCGCCACCGCAGGAGCAGGAGCCAGGGGGACTCCGAGCCGGGCACGAACGCGTAGCTGACGATCAGCGTGACGACCTCGGGGCTAGCGGCGGCCTTGACCTCGGCGGCCTTGCCGCGCTGGCGCCCGTGTCCGTGCTCGTGCTGGTAGGCGTGCTCGATCCGGCCGAACTCGCGAAATACGTCGGCGTCGCGCGGGTCCTCGTAGGTCCACCGGCGGTATTCGTGGTGCTGGTCGTTCCAGGTCATCGTCATCGGTCTGGCTCCGGGTTCAGAGTCGTGGGACAGTCGGGCCTGCCTGCCTACTCCTGGTTGAGGATCGCCCACCTGTCCGGGTCGACGTAGGCGTGGAGTCTGAGGATCGTGTTCCCGTAGTGGTCGGTCGGCTTGCCGTCGTTGCCGGGGATGCCGTCCCACATCCAGTCGCCCGCGACCTCGTCGACCTTGCCTTCCAGGTCATTCAGGCCGCGCGCGTCGGCGAAGTCGCTGTCAGCGTGGCCGAGCGGCGAGTAATCGCCGCCGGGCGTCCCGACGCTCCGCCAGAACAGGACAACGTGCTCGTTCGCGTTCACATAGTCGATAAGCGTCATGGATAAGCTCCTCACAAGAGGTAACGGGCCGTCCATGCCGGCGGCCATCCGTGGCGCCGGCAGGATAAGGGTCATCGTCAGGTCAGTCGAGCATCCACCGCCGCTTCATCTCGGCCAGGTCATCGAAGACCTCGCCGCCGGTCAGCCCCCGGTAGAACAGGTCCTTGATCGCGACGACGTGGCGCCCGTCGTGGACGCCAAGGTAGATCGCGAACCCGGACTCGGCCTCGGGCGTGTCAGCGAATAGGTCAATCCCGCGGCGCTTCAGGCACAGCCCGGCGCTGGCCGGGTTGCCCCAGTCGTCCGAGCTCTTACGCGGGCCGTAGTCCCGGTAGAACGGCGTGTCAAGCCAGAACGTGATCGCCTGGACCGTGTCGATCCTAGTCATGGTCGCCATGTCGATGATCTCCTAGGTCTCGGGTCAGAAAGTCAGTTTCGCCACGTTTGCCTGGCGTGCTAGTTGTTGTCAGCGATCGACTTGACGATCGCCTCGGCCCGCTTGCGGGAGAACGGGCCGGTCAGGTTCCCGTAAACCGGGTTCAATGATCCGGTGCCCACGGGGCCGTTGACCAGCCACAGCGGGAGGTCTTCGCCCTGTCTTACCTCCCATACGATGAACCAATCATGCTCAGTCCCGGTCATCTCGGTCGCCATCGCTTCGCTCCTCGTCTCGTGCCATCGATCATCTCGCCGGCCCATCGGCCGCCGCTGGCCCCTCCCCGCCACGGGAAGGGCCGACGGATGTCGTCAGGTCAGAACTTGTTGTCGAGCCTGTCCAGGGCGGCTAGCGCCGCGGCGGCCCGGCCCTTGCCGATCAGGTTGGAAAGCAACATGATCGCCCAATAGCTCTCGCTCGCGAACTCTCGGGCGTTCTCCTCGGCGAACTCGCGCAGGCTTTCCGCCGTCCGGTTCTTCCGGGCGTTCTCGAACGCCCATAGCTCGTGCCTGTACTCATCCTCGATCTGCCTGGTCCACTCGACGAACGCCTTGCGGGCCTCGCCCTCGACCTCGAAACTCTCGCTGTCCTGGATCTGGCCGTCGACCTCCCTGTCCAGCTCCCAGCAGCCCTCGTCCGGGTTGAACGAGAGCCTCAGGGTCGTAACCTCCTCGTCGCCCTCCGAGGTTGTTCCCGTGATCTCGCACTCGTCGAGCATGTTCTCGTTGTCGATCGCCATCGCTTTTCCTCCGGTTCTCTCCAGGTCAGGTTTTTGCCTCACTGGGTACCACTATAACCCATTGGGTTAGAATGTCAACGAGTCAGTGCCGACGAAAAAAGGGCGGCCTGTTCGGGCCGCCCTCTTCGGGTTCTAACCTGTTGTCAGGTCAGGCGTTCTGCGCGACGCTCTACGGGGCTGGAGCCGAGGCCGAGGCCGTGACCGATTTAGAGGCCGGTGCGGTTTTCACGGCGTCTTCGAGCACCAGCTCAAGACCCCGCGACAGGGGTGTCGTCGGCCTCCAGCTTGTGAGCCAGCTAACGTGCTCACAGCTCGACACGTACCAGCGCTGGTCATGCGGCCGGGGCGGGACGAAAGTGAGTTCCGGCGTGTAGCCTCGCGATGCTAGCCAGCGCAGGAGTTCCAGGATCGAGATCGTGTTCGTCCGGCCGCCGCCAACGTTGAAGACTCGCCCGGCCTCCGGGATGTTCTCTCTGGCATAGTTCTCGGCGTTGTCGGCTAGGGTCAGGAACAGGGCGCAGAGATCCTCGATGAACAGGCAGTCGCGAACCTGCTTGCCGTCGCCGCAGATGGTAACTTTCTTGCCCTGGACGGCCGCTCGTATGATGTTGGCGATCCAGCCCTGGTCGAAGCTGCCGGCCTGGTCGGGACCATAAACGCAAGACTGTCTCAGGATTACGGTCGGGATGCCGTACGACAGGGAGTATTCCTGGCAGTACAGCTCGGCGCAGTATTTCGAGACGCCGTACGGCGTAGCAGGGTGAACTCGCCTGAACTCGTTGATCCCGTCCTGGTATTCCTGCCTCGGATAGTTCCGCAGACCAGAGAACGGCCCGGATGAGACGGCCTCGTAAAGTTGCCCGTAGACCTTGTTCGTGCTGGTGAAGATCACGAGCGGCGGCCGTAGTAACGGCTGGGTCTGTAACCGCGTGAACTCCAGGACGTTAAACGTCCCGATCACGTTCGACTCGAAGTCCTCGCCCGGGTCGGCCAGGCTCCTGGTTACAGCAGTCTGGCCGGCCAGGTGCAGGATCACGTCGGCGTCCCGGTGCGGCCAGAGTCGGTCGAAGAGCTGCATGTATTCTCCGACGTCGCACGGGGAGCCCCAGAACTCCACGAGCCGCTCGTCGCTCGGCCTGACCCGATCGATGATCGCGACCTTGTGCCCCCTGTCCAGGAAAGCACGCGCCGCGTTCTGCCCGATGAAGCCAGAACCTCCTGTAATCAATACTTTCATGTTTATGCGAACTCAATCCTTGAACCGAGGCTGGAGCTGGCTTCGAGCTGCTCGATCTGGTCCACGTACGCCGCGGCAATCTCGGGCGGGTCGTGGTTCTCCTTGACGTGGGCCAGGGCTGCCGCGGCGATCTTCGCGCGGGCCGGCTCGTCGACCGCGAGCCGCGTAACGGCGCGGACGACGTCGGACAGGAAAAACGCGGTCGGCGTGACCTTGAGCACCGCGTCGTCCGGGACTTCGGCGAACGAGCCCACGTTGGAGACGATCGCGGGGACGCCGGCGCGCATGGCGTCAAGCAACGCGCCGGACATCTCGCCGTTGGTCGGCGGGTCACGGAGCTGGATCGCCGCGTCGAGGCAGGCCATCGCGTCGGCGAACTCGCGATGCTCCAGCTTGCCCGTCCAGTGGACATCGGGCAGCCCCCACTCGTCGGCCACCTGGTGCGTCGCTCCGCCGTCGCCCTCCAGGCCGATCATCGCCAGGACCAGCAATATCCCGTCCCGCTCGCACCGGCCGCGCGCGATCCGGTAGGCGGCCAGGACCGTCTGGGGCAGCTTGATCGGGTGGACGATCCCGCCGCAGCCGAGCAGGAACAGCTTCAGGCTCGCGTCGTGCTTGCGGGGCAGCTTGAGCCGCTCCCTCGTCGCCTCCCGGTCGGCGCTGGCCGGGTTGACCCTGGCCGGCGGTAGTATGACGCGGCCGGTCTTGCACCCGGCCGCCGCCAGGATCGCGTTTGCGGCTCGGGAGTGGACGACGAACCGGGTCAGCGACGGATCGCACTTACGGAGCAGGTCCGGCCAGTCGAGCCCGCCCGGTCCCTGGCCGTTGCGAGCGAGCCATTCCCACAGCCCGCTCATGCACGCATCGTGCAGGGTCACGACGCCGCCGCGTCGATGGATCATGTTGATCTGCCAGGCATGATAGTGCGAGTTCCCGAACTGGAACACGCGCTGCCGGCAACCGTCGTAGGCGTCGACCGGCAGCACCCTGGCGAACGGTCTAGCCCACGCGCCCTTGGCGTTGACGGCGGCCGGCTTCAGGGCCGGGTCGTGGTAGAAAGTGACTTGGTAGTGGTTCGCGAGCGCCTCGGCGAGCACCAGGCCGATCGGTGTCACGCCGGACATGATGCACGGCGGCAGGCCGAAGAACGCCAGCGGCGGCTTCTCGTCGGACAGGACCTCGATCGAGGGCCGTTTCTTGGTCAGCAGCGAAGTGAACGCAGGAATACCTATCTTCACCTCTTCCGGCGTGGCCTGGGGCGGCTCCAGGCCGATAGCGACCCGGGTCCTCGTCGCCACGGACGACCAGGAGAACTCGCGCGAGTGCGCCAGGGCACGCTGTCCTAGCCGGTCGCGGAGCACCGTGTCTTCGAGGAACTTCTCCAGGCAGGAGGACAGTTGCGCCCGGTCGCCGGCCCGGACGAGCTGGCCGCCGTCGCCGACCGCCTCGACCTGGCCCGTGTTGTCGCCCGCGATCACGGGGACGCCGCATGCCTGGGACTCGATGATCGGCAGGCCGAGGCCCTCGCACGAGGACGGCAGGCACATGACGCGCGCGTTCTGGTACAGGTCAACGAGCCGCTCGTCGGACACTCGCCCGAGCAGCTCAAGCTGGAACCCGACGTTGTTGAGCGAGGCGAGCTTGCGCATGTTGAACGAGTACGGCCCGTCGATCTCGTAGGCGTAAACCAGCTTGTGCTTCGTCTTGACCCGCATCGGCAGCATCGCCCAGGCGTGGAGCAGGTCCTCGCCCCCCTTGCGCGGGTCCATGCCGCCGACGTGGAGCACGTACGGTCTCTCGCCGAGGATCTCGGCCAGCCACGCCGGATACTCCCACCTGAGCCCGCGAGGCTTGAACCTGGGCTCGACGCCGCAGCCTATAGTTATAACCTGTTCCTCCTTGAAGCCCGGCTCGTTGATGAAGTCGCTTCGCGTCGCATTCGAGATCGCCAGGAGCCGGTCGTACTTCCTGGCCGCGTCCAGGTAGTTCTCGAACGCCTCCCTGTAAGATTTCATCTCGGGCGGGTCCAGGAACAGGCCGCGCATGCGTTTCGGGATCAAGTCGTAGACGACGGTCGCGACCCGCGGGATCTTTCCTCGGTCCGTGACGTGCGACTCCTGCGGCGACGTCAGGACCAGCCAGTCGAGCCGGTCCTCGTTGCCCCTGAGGACGTTCAGGGTTCCCGCCCGGTTTACAGGGCTCTCTGCGATCCGGCGCACGCTCGCATTCGGGTGCGATGCCAGGAACGACTCCAGCGGGTTCGGGTCGACGGGCGTTCCGCGAAGGTAAACGACGAACTCGTCGGCGGGAGACGCATGAACAAGGGACTTGATGAACCCGGAAGCGTAGCGTCCGATGCCGCGCTCGCAGGTGTTCGGCGACTGCAACGCGTAGCCGCAGATGCCCATTCTCACGTTGATTCTCCGGGTTCGAGAACCGGCGCTCGTGTCTCTCGAAGATCCAGCATACCAGACTTTCTTCCGCTCGGAAAGTCAGTTTCGCCGGGCTTGTGTGCTCATGTTTGGGTCAGGCTACGCTCAGACCAGGCTCACGCCCTGCCCTGCCCGCAGCCGCATCCGGGGCCGGGGTCCGGTGCCAGCCGGGGCAACCAGAGCCAGACGGGCAGCGTGGTGCGGGGCTCGGCAGCCATGCTATCTGACCGTGACGTGGAAGGTCTTGGTGATCGTGTTCGAGCTGTGGCAGTTGGTCCCGTTCGCGTCGGTGACCGTGACGCTGATCGTCGCGGTGCCGGTGGCCCCGATCGACACGGTAACGGTGCCCGTGCTGCTCGGGTTCGTGTAGCTCGTCGAGACGACGCCGGAGGTCGTGGGGTTGGAGCTGGTCGCGGTGACCGACAGGCTCCCCGACGTGTTGCAGGCGCCGGGGCTGATGCCCGAGAGGGTCACCGTCTGGTTCGGCTGCGAGGGCGGGAACGGGCCGATGTCGGCGATGTTGTTCAGAGTTGGCGTCACCGGCTGCTTCACCGTCACCGTGAAGGAAACCGTCTTCGAGTTCGGCCCGCATGCCGAGTTCGCTGCGTTCTGCACCTTGACGCTGATCGACGCGGGCGCACCGCAGTTCGACAGCCCCGCGACCGGGGTGAAGGTGATCGAGCCCGTGGTGTTCGGGCTGGTGTAGCTGACCGAGGGGGTCGGGATCTGGCCGGTGTTGCTCGACAGGGCCGTCACCACGAGCGGGAGCTGCGTGCCGCTGTTGCCGTCGGTGATCCCGCTGAGGTTGACGGTGATCGCGCCGGGGTCACCGCAGTAACTCAGGTTCGACAGCGTGTTGATCGTCGGGGCCGCGGGCGCCGTGTAGCTGGGTGTGACCGTGCCCAGTGTGTTCGAGCCGCAACTGAGGGTCTTCGAGACCGTGGCGTAGCCGCCTACGTTGACGTTGAGCAACACCATCTGGCTCGGGCTCATGATCGTGACCGAGCCGCTGAAATTGCCGCTGCCGTCGGTCGTGGCCATCCCCAGCGTGACCGACCCGGTGCTGTCGGTGATCGTGATCGTCTGCCCCGTCCAGGCCACGCCGGCGCAGTTGTGGAGCGTGCCTGAGTAGCTTGCCGTGCACGTATTCGTCACGACGCCGAACGGCGATACGTCGTCCCACAGGTTCTGGAGCAGCGCGATGATCCTCACGCGGAGCAGCTCGGCGAGCCGCTCGACCTGGACCCCCCGCCGCTCCAGGGCCAGGAGCCTCTTTTCGAGCGGAGAGTCCTGGTCTACTTGCGGCACGGAAAGTCACTTTCGCCGTTACTCTCGTCGTCGTTCTCGCTGCTCTCGTTTTAGTTATTTGCCCGCAGGCCGGCGAGCGTCTGCTCGGCCTGGCGGACGAGCAGGAGCAGGTTCAGGAACAGCCTGCGAAGGTACTCGGTCCTGCGCTCGCACGCCAGGAGTCGCTTGAAGTAGACGTCGTTCACCATCGCCATTGCTTTATCCTCCTCATCCTCCCACCTGTTCTTCACCGGGCTCGGCCTGCATCGCCTGGCGGCGTGCACCCTCTTCGTCCGTCTCGCCGTGGACCTGGATCAGGTGGCCGGTCCCCTCGGGCGCCTTGGCCATCCGTTCCTGGACTCGCTCCTTACGTTTCTTGGCCACCTGCCTGGCGGCCTCTTGCCGGTCCTTGATCCGTTCCGCACGTTCTGCCGGGCCTGCCTTGCCCCGGAGCGTGTTCTGCCTGAGGATCTCTTGCTTGTGCCTCTCGTTAGCTTCCCTTGTCGATATGGTCTTGGCCCCGCCGTGCTCCCGGCTGACCTCGCCAAGCTCGGCCTGCTCGCCGCCGCCGAAGGCACCCATCCCGGCCATGTTGCCGATCGTCCCCTCGACGGCGGCACCCATCCCGCCGCCGGTCTGCTGGAGGTACTGGCTGAGCTGCTGCCCTAGCGCCATCGTCGGCGCGACGGCGCTCTGGAGCGCCCCCAGCCCGGCTGCGACCAGGCCGCCGATCCCGAACCGCGCGGCCTCGGCCATCCCGCCGGCCATGCCCTCGGCGAACCCGAGTGGCTGCCCCTTCATCGCCGGCCTCTGGAACTGGGCGCCGGTGAAGGGCATGCGTCGCGTGCTGAAAGTGAGTTCGGTCTCGAATAGGGAGCCACCCTCGGCCCGCTGGTTGAAACGGACGTTGCACGCCACGACCGGCAGGACGATCCCCTCGTATCCGGTCGTATAGCCCGAGCCCGTGATGCTCAAGCCCTGGCCGGGTGCCAGGGCGGCCGACAAGAGCCCGTGGTAAGAGATCGTCCCCTCGATCACGACGTTCGAACACGTCCCGAAGTATTCCTGGGCGAACAGCGCCATGTTGGACGATTGGCTGTAGTCCGTCCAGTCTGGCATCGAGAGGTACTTAGTTCTCTGGATACCAAGCGCCGTGTAGGCCGTTCCGCCGTAGACCGGCGTGCCCGGCGGCGAGTCGGGCGGGTAGACCGCCTGGAGCGCCCCCGTGTTCACGGGCAAGAACACCTGGACGTTCGAAGGCGGCACGGCAGTCTTGCCGTCGGGCGAGTAGACCAGGGCCGACGGGCGGGCCAGGAGGATCGTCCCCGAGGTCGGATCGACGTTGACGCCGATCGGCGTCTGGTTGAACGGCTCGCTACCGGTCGACGAGTACTGGACGACCGCCTGGGCCGTCGAGACGAGCGTCGCCGCCGAGTTCTTGTACGGGACCGGCCAGGGGAAGTAGCTCGTCATCTGGGCGGCGACCGCCGTGTTGGTGACCCGGTACCGCCGCCAGACGAACGAGGCGCCGCCGGCCGTGCCGTAGATCTGGTAGCTGTTGTAGCTCGTCGCCGGCGCCGCCACCTGGAGCGTGATCACGCTCGTCCCGCCCGGCGACAGGGACGTGTTGGCCGTGACCTTGGAAGTGTAAGTTTGGGTGACGTCCGAGATCGTGTCCGACCGCAGGACGATCGAAGCCTGGTGCCCGGTGTTGGTCTGATCCCAGTAGTCCGCCGGCCAGTTGGTCTTGCTGTTCGAGCTGGTGACTGTGACCTGGGTCGTCGAGGACATCGTGCAGGTGCCGACGTCGGAGTTGCCCACAGCCGGGCCGGTCAGCGTAACGGTCGGCGACGAGCTGTATCCCGACCCGGCGTTCGTCACGTTGATCGCCGTGACCATCCCGGCCGTCGACCCCGAGCCGAGCACCGCCGTCGCGGCCGCGCTCGTGCCGGTCAGGTCGGTGATCAGGACGGACGGCGCCGAGGAGTAGTTATATCCCGAGTTATCTACCGTGATCGAGGCGATGGTCCCGGACGACACGGTCGCGTGCGCGAGCGCCGTCCCCTGGCTGGTCAGCGGGTTCGTGAAGTCGGTGTAGACCCAGAGTGCGATCGCCTTGGCTTCCGTGAGCCCGTCGTGCGCGAAGTCGGTTACTAGCCCTCCGTCCGTGGCCGAAGACCCGGGCCAGGGGAGCGTCTGGAGCGTGATCGGGACGACGTACGAGTTGCCCCGGACCAGGACCCGCGTGTAGCTCTGGGACCAGTCCAAAGTCAGTTGTGGCATGTCCCAGCGGGCGTTGTCCGTGGTGATGTCGTTCAGGACGGCATTGATCGTCGCCGTGAACGTCCTGGGGTCGTAAAACCGGATTGTCCCATCCGGGAGTACCTGGACGAAGTGGTTGGGATGGCCGCCCTGGACGATCCCCTCGATCGACTGGAGGATGTGCTCTCCGGAGAAGTCCATCTCGTAGGGCGGCAGGAACGCCAGCGTGTCCAGGTCGGCGACCGTGGCGGCCGGCAGGGTCGTGATGACGATGACGGGCGCGGCCAGGTATCCTGAGCCGCCTGAGACCAGGGTGATCCCCGTCACCGTGCCGCCCGAGACGTGGGCCGTGGCCGTGGCCCCGCCGCCGCCGCCGCCCGAGAACCGGACGGTCGGTGCGGTCGTGTAGCCGGTTCCGGCCCCGGTGACCGTGATCGACGTCTGGACCACGCCGCCCGACACGGTGCAGGTTGCCGACGCTCCCGAGCCGAACGACGAGTAGTTCCCGACCCCGAGCGCCTGGAGCAGCTCGGCGTTTTCTGGCATCGTGAGCACTTCGAGCACGGCCTGGCCGATCGTCCGCCCGTCCCTGGACTGGATGTTGTTGGGATCGTCGGGCTGCGTGTTGAACCGGGCGAGGTCCGTCAGCGTGTTCGAGTCCGTGACGGGCACGTACTCGGCCAGCTTCGAGAGCCCGTAGCAGGTCCACTCGCGCATCCAGCCGTGCTCGGAGTCTGGGTGCGTCAGGCTCCTCCCTGTGAACCCGGAGAAGACGAGCGTGCCGCCGAGCGTGAGGGTGATGGTCTGGTTGTCCCACGGGTCCGGGAAGGCCGGCAGCGGCCCGAGCGTTCGTCCCAGCGTGAGGGTCGGGTGCCCGTCGCGCATGTAGACCTGGACCTCTGCCAGGACGAGCCCGGTGGCGATCTGGTCGATCGTCGTGCCGCCGATCACGATGACGACGGACGTGTCGCAGACGAGCGGCATTGCTCAATGGTTCTCGGGTTCCCGTGAATTCTCACGCATTCTCGTGCGTTTCAAACCAGCTTGTTCGACCCTGTGATCCCGAGGCTTCGCCTGGTCGCCGCCGAGAGTCGGTCCAGGAGCCCCCTGGTCCCGCCGCCGGGCCACATGGCCTCGGAGCCGGCGGGGATCTTGGGCCTAGCGGCGGCCTTGACTGGCGGCGGGGCGGCGGCGTTTGGCTTGTTCGCGTCGGCGATGGCGTACTCGGCCCCGCCGCGCAGGATCACGGGCTGACCTCGCGGCGGCAGCGCCGCCGGGACGCCGGGGTCGCGGTACGCGCCCACGGGGACGTTTGGGGCCAGGACGGGCTGGCGGGTGGCGGTCGGCTTGATGATCGGCATGGTTGGGACTCCGGGGAAGTGACTTTCAGAAGTCATGGACTCGGCGCGGCTGGCGGCTGCACGTTCGCGTTCGCCTCTAGCGTGGACTTGGGCGCTTTCTGGCCGGCGTGGACTATCCCGTAGTGCATCCGTTCCAGGTTGCGGACGAGCTGCTCGCAGACGTGTGAGCGCAGGTTGTCGAGCGTCTTGACGATCGGATCGTCCTGCTTCTCCATAATCGGAGCGAGCGTGTCACAAAACATCGTGAACGGGTGCAGGACGACATGGAACAGTTCATGTCGAAGGGTCGTGAGTACTTCCTCCTCGTCATCGAACGTGTACGGGTCAAGACGGATCAAGGCCCGTTCGTAGTCTGGATATATCGTGCTAGTGCCTCGAACGTGCCAGTTCTCACCTCGGCCCCCATCGCCGATATGCTCGTACCGGACGACGACCCGCCAGTGAGGGACCCCGCACTGGGTCAGCATGACCTCCAGGTGCTTCTCGACGATCGTCTTGACGGCCGATAAGTCCATTTATATTATTTCCTATATAAAATATCACGAACTCTGAAATCCGAATGGTAGCGCTGAGACCTGATGGTCGCTGGCTGCCCG
>Ga0335069_10010320_pt1 | contig 13238 bp, 7 predicted proteins | sample Lox_Sample_11_FD_206714 | JGI IMG/M metagenome (GOLD analysis project Ga0335069, IMG submission 206714) | Soil microbial communities from Loxahatchee National Wildlife Refuge, Florida, United States - Lox_Sample_1.1 | ecosystem: Environmental > Terrestrial > Soil > Wetlands | place: USA: Florida... | reverse complement strand
GCCGCTTTATCTTTACCTCGCGGCGAAACCCAATGCCCGGGCCGAAGCGGCCCCACGCCCGGGCTTCCTAGCCTCTTTCATGGGCGCCGTGGGAGTGGCCCTTTTGCTCCTCACCACCCCCAAGGGCATGGCTCATCTCCAGCTATCCCCTCTCGGCGGGTGGGAGTATGTCCCGCGGGGGCTGGGACTCCTGTTCCTATCTGCGGGACTTCTCCGGTTCATCCTCTTTCCCAATGGACCCACGGCTTTGGTGGGTTTCAGCGTTCTCTTGTTCGGCCTTTTAACCACCGGAAGCCGGGGCGGATTCTTGGGCGCCCTAGCCGGGGGCTTGGTTTGGGTCTTCCTCGCCCTGCGCCGGAAAGAATGGAGCGAGCCTTTCCGTCAAAAATTCTCGGCGATTCCCAAAGTCATTCTGCTTCCTTCCTTTGTGTTGCTGGGTTTTCTCGCAGCGCTTTTGGGCCATTCTTTCCTGGAGCGCCTCTGGGACTCGCTGATTCACGCCGGGCGCAGTTTGGCAGTCTCCCGCCTGCATATCTGGAAGCCGGGCCTGGAAATCGTCAAGGCTCATCCCCTCCTGGGGATCGGGCTGGACAATTTCAAGATCGCCTTTCCCTATTACAGCGGGGTGGAGTTCAACCAGATCGACGGCATGTTCGTCAGTTCGCGCATGGCCCACAACGAGCTGCTTCAAATGGCCTCCACGACCGGGCTCTTGGGATTTGCGGCCTATGTGGGGGTAATCGTGGCCTTCGGGCTCCTTTGGTGGAGGACTTACCGATCCGCCACCCCCCCGACACGCTGGATCCTCATTCCCGTCCTCGCCTCGGCCGTGGCTTTCCACGTTCAAAATCTTTTCAGTTTCGGGGTCGCGGCCATCAACCTACTCTGGTTTTTCGACTTGGCCATCGTCCAATATTTCTACCTAAAAAGCGTGGTCCCACCTCCTTACGACCTCCCTTCCCTCCGAATCTTTTCCCTCCTGCGAAAAACTTCCGTCGGTTTCATGGGAGTCATCCTGTTTCTCTTCCCAGTCACCCGTCTCGGCGCGGATATCGCCTATAACCGGGGAATCTCGGTCTCGGATTATTTAAAGAAATATATGGGACAAAAAGCCCCCTCCGAACTCCTGGCTTACTCGGATTACGAAATCGGCCAAATCACCAAAGCCGCCGCCTTGTGCCCCCTGGAGGTGAAATATGACCTTTACCTGGGGCTCGCCTACGAACAAAGGGCGCAAATGGACCCGGCCCAAACGCGGGAGTTTTGCTTGAAGGCGGCCCAATGCTATGAGAAAGCCGTGAGAATGAGCCCGGCGAACGCCTACTACTACAATGACCTGGGAAGGGTTTACGCGACCTTAAGCGGATTCGACACCCAATATCTCGAAAAAGCCGAGCGATCTTACGGCAAGGCGGTTCAGTGGGCGCCGGCGAGTCCCTATTTCATCATCAATTGGGCGATGGCCCTTCGGAAGATCGGGAAGAATCCGGAAGCGGAACAACAAATGGAAAGATCGTTCAATATCGATCCGGCTTTCGCGGCCAAAGTTCTCTCTCAAATGGCTTTCGAGGAATATCAAAAAGGGGATAAAACCGCTGCCTTTGGCCATCTAGCCGAGGCGATTCAAGGCAACCCCTCTTCGGCGGAGAGTTATTACGCGCGCGGCATTCTTTACTTATCGGAGAAAAACAAGAAAAAGGCCCTGGCCGATTTTGAGGAAGTGAAAAAGCTGAACCCCACCCCGGAGAAGAACCCCTCGATCCAGTCGCTCGACCAGCTCATCGCCCAGGCGAAAAACTAGTTCGCATGCAACGGTCAATGACTTGGTTTGTCTTACCTGTCAACCGCCGACTGTGAGCTGTAAATTGGTTTTACAACTCAATCTCCACGCTGTCATCCCCCAACAGGGCGTGCATCTCCCGGAAGAACCCCTTGGATGGCATTACCATCAGCTCGGGCCCCGCTTCCAGGATCATCAGCCCGTGATGGGTGTTTTGCATGTGGAACAGCACTTTCGCCTTGCCCGAGTGCCGCTGGCAGACGGCCTTCACCTTTCCTAGGATTTGGTCGTCCATCCCCACCACGTTCAGGCTTAGACGAACCCCCTTGGCCCACTTGACCGCCATCTCGTTCATGTCGATGGCTTCGTTCACGATGATTTGGGGCCGATCCCCGCTCTTATCCACCCTTCCCCGGATGGCCACCAGCTTGTCCTTGGCAAGGAGGTGATGGAATTTTCGGTAGATTTCCGGCCAGGCGATGGCCTCCGCGTGGGAATGTAGGTCCTCCAGCGAGAACCGGGCATAAAGCTCTTTCGTCTTCTTGACCATGCTGGTGCTCAAGGAGCGGATAAGGCCGGCGGCGCGGATTTCCCGGCCGTCCGGGATATCCTCCAGCTCATGCAGGGGCGTCACGTAATGCTCCAATTCCCACTCATGGGCGCTTAAGGGATGGCCGGAAAGGTAGAACCCCAGCACTTCCTTTTCCGCCATCAGGGCCTCGGCGGGAGAGAATTCAGGCACCTCGGGAAGCGCCTCGGCTTTATCGGCGGGAATCATCTCAAACATGGAAGTTTGCCCCTTTTGGGAATCCGCCTGGGTCATTTGGGCCTGCCGGAAAGCCCTCTCTACCGAGGCCTTCAGGGTCGCGCGGGAGGGTCCCAATGAATCGAAGGCTCCCGCCAGGATGAGGCATTCCACCATCTTGGGGGTAAAGGCCCGCAGGTCTACCCGGCGGCAGAAGTCAAAGAGGGACTCATAGGGCTTCCCGTCCTTGCGGCCTGACAGGATGGCGGCTACGGCCGGGGTACCCACGTTCTTAATGGCTGAGAGGGAAAAGCGGATCTGCCGCTCATGGTCGGTGGTGAAGGTGTCGGAACTTGCGTTCACGTCCGGCGGCAAAATTTTGATGCCCATCTTCTTGCACTCGAAGATGTATTGGGAGATCTTGTCCAGGTTCCCCGATTCGCTGGTTAGCACCGAGGCCATGAATTCCGGCGCGAAATGGGCCTTCAGGTAGGCCGTCTGGTAGGACACCAGGGCGTAGGCCGCGCTGTGGGATTTGTTGAAGCCGTAGCCCGCGAACTTGGCCATCTGGTCGAAGATGGCCTCGGCGGTCTCGGCATCAATGCCCCTTTCCTTGGCCCCGGAAAGGAACTTCCCCCGCATCTGCTCCATCTTTTCGGGGTTCTTGCTCCCCATGGCCCGCCGCAGGAGGTCGGCCTGGCCCAGGGTGAAGCCCGCCAAGTCCTTGGCGATGCGCATGACCTGCTCCTGGTAAAGGATGACGCCGTAGGTGGCCTTGAGGATGGGCTCCAGCTTGGGGTGGGGATATTCCACCTTCACCTGCCCCTTCTTGCGGCGGATGAAGTCATCCACCATGTCGCTCCCCAGCGGCCCCGGGCGATATAGCGCCAGGAGGGCGCACAGGTCCTCGAGGCTTTCAGGCTCGAGTTTGCGGATATAATCCCGCATGCCGCGGGACTCCAGCTGGAAGAGGCCCATAGTCTTGGCCTCCTTCAGGAGCTTGTAGGTCGTCCGGTCATCGAGGGGGATAACCGCGAGGTCCAATGTCATGTTTCGATGGGTTTTGAGCATATGCAAGGTATCGTCAATGACGGTGAGCGTCCTCAACCCCAGGATATCGAGCTTCAAAAGCCCCACATCCTTCAGGGCGTTCATGTCGTACTGGGTCAGCGTTTCGCCCCCGGCGCCCTGGCAGAGGGGAACCTGTTCCAACAGGTCCTCGTTGCCGATCAGGATGCCGGCGGCGTGGGTGGAAACATGGCGGACCAAGCCCTCGAGGGCTCGGGACACGTCCCAAAGCTTGCGGTGGGGGCCCTCCTCATGGGCGATGGCCCTCAACTCGGGAACCCGCTCCAGGGAGTCTTCCAGGGTGACCTTGGGCCCCCAGGGGATCATTTTGGCGATGCGGTCGATCTCCGGGAGCGGCACTTCCAGCACCCGCCCCACGTCCCGGAGCACCGCCTTGGCGGCCATGGTGCCGAAAGTCACGATGGACGCCACCCGTTGGGGCCCGTATTTTTGGGCGATGTATTCCAGCACCTCGTGCCGCCGCCGGTCGCAGACGTCCACGTCGATGTCGGGGGCGCTAATGCGCTCAGGATTGATAAATCTTTCAAAGAGTAGGTCATAGCGGATGGGGTCCACCTCGGTAATCCCAGTAAGGTAAGAAACCATGCTTCCCGCCGCCGAACCCCTTCCCGGCCCCACCGGGATACCCTTTTTGCGGGCCTGGCTGATGATGTCCCAGACGATGAGGAAGTAGCCGCTAAAGCCGGTCTTCTTGATGATCGAGAGTTCCTCCTCCATCCGGCCACGCACTTCTGGATCGAAAGCCTTGTTACCATAGAACTTTTCAAGGTTATCCTGGCAAAGTTTGGCCAGGTAGCCGTCCTCATTAAGGTGTTTGTCCGGCACCGGGAAGGACGGCATCAGGGTCTTGCCGAACTCCAAGTTCAGGTGGCAACGCTCGGCGATGGTGAGGGTGCGCTGGAGGGCCTCAGGCATCTCAGCGAAGAGGTTGGCCATTTCCTCAGGCGATTTCAGGTAGTACTGGTCGGAGCCGTAGGAAAAATGCTGGGGGTTGGACAAAACCTCGCCCCGGCCCAGGCAACGCAGGACCTCGTGGTAGGGGGCCTCCTCTTGCCGGAGATAGTGGACATCGTTGGTGGCCACGAGGGGAATTGAGGCCGTTTTGGATAATTCCACCAGTTGTTTCCTGGCCTTGGAATCCTGTTCCCTTCCATGGTCCTGGACCTCGAGAAAAAAATGGTCCTTCCCGAAAAGTTCCTGGTATTCCCCCGCCGTTTTTAGGGCCAAGGGAGCCTCTTCCCTGCCGAGATACTGGCCCACCGCCCCTTCCGGTCCCCCGGAAAGGGCGATTAAGCCCTGGGTATGTTTGGCCAACGTGCCCCTCTCAACCCGGGGTGTCGGATGCGGACCCAAGAGGTAACCCATGGAGGACAGCTTCATGAGGTTATGGTAACCCTCTTCGTTTTCAGCCAAGAGCACGAGTGGATAGGCGGGTTCAGGCCTTCCGGAGGGGTGGGAACGGCCTGAAGTAACGCTGATCTCACAACCCAAGATGGGCTTCAAGCCATGGGAAAGGGCACTTTGATAGAAAGCGATGGCCCCGAACAGGTTGCCGCTGTCGGTCAGGGCCGCCCCCGGCATGCGCAATTCTTTGATCTTGGCCATGAGGGATTCGAACCGGACGGTGCTTTCCAGGATAGAGAACTGGCTGTGAAGGTGGAGATGGATGAATTCGGGACGTGACATGCCCGAATTATATACGGAACCCGATACCCGGTCGAAACCAACTTCGGCAAAAGCTTCGACAATCCTGGTTAAATCGCCGGAAAATAAAAACGGATGGGCGGAACGTCACCCATCCGTGGAGAGAAGTTGTAGTTGGTGTTGAGGATTATTTGCTGGGGCTGGTTGCGCCGGAGGTAGTCCCTCCCTTGGCCCCCTTCTTGTGCCAATGGTGTCCATTGCACTTCTTACCTTTGCAGGCGGGATTATTCCCGTCCGCCAAGGCCAAGCCGGCCACCGCCGCGGTAAAAATCGCCGCCAAACCTACAACTAATAGCTTTTTCATGGTCCCATTCTCCTTTTCAACTCAGATCATCCGAAATGGACAGGGTTTAGACGCACGAATCCCGAAAAAGGGTCGAACAGGGAAAAACTAGATTATTTCACAGCTGTGGCGGTTGGCTGGGACGTTGGCTTATCAGGAAGAACCTGCACCGCCTCGGAAGGCATGAGAAGGGACCCGTTGAACAAAACCGAGTTGGGCAATATCGCCTTTAAGAACAGGCCGGTCAGGCCCCCGGCACGGAAATGCAAATAGGCCCTGTCATCGTACTTATTGATTAAAAGGTTCCCTGCAGCAGTTTTAAAGAATGAGGCGCTTATTTCCTTGGGTTTCTTTTCAGCAATCCAAACACCCTGAAACTTTGAATGCTCAAATTTGACATTTTTATAGGAACCACTCAAATCCTTCATGGCGCATTCCAATAGCTCCCGGGTATCAGCCTGGATCGCTTCCTTCAAGTGGAGGCCTTCTTGGGCTGTCCAGCCATCTTTACCTTCCAGGGGCCTTGCACCCGATAAACCGGCGAAACAATAGCCCTCCCACTTTTTCTTATTCCAATAAAGGTCCCAGTATTCGACGTTCCAGCAGGTCCAAGCAGTCACTTGGCCATCATCCAGGAATTGGAGGAGGACCCAGGGAGTGATGAAAAGCGAGTCCCCCTCTGACTTACCCGAGATGGTAAATCCATCCTTCGTCTCCTGGCCATCAAACGCCTTCACTAAAACCTCGCGGGAAATGGAGTTCACATCCAGCGTGAGGGCTTGGTCGATCTCTTGGGCATTGACCGATTTGACCTTGGCAGAAAGCATGACATTGGTCTTCGGGACTTGGTGGAAGTTCAGATTTGAGTCGAAAAAAGCGTCTAATTTCTTGTCCGTAAAACCCAATTGGATAATATCCCGTGCCTGGGAGGTCAGGGGCATGAGTAATAAAAAAGACAGGGTCAGGGCGGAAGCTCTCGAAATGGAGGACATTTTTTTCATTTTAATAAGTTTCCAAAATAATACGCCGAGCCGTCTTGGTTTTATTCCCACTCAATCGTTCCGGGAGGTTTGCTTGTTATGTCAAACACCACCCGATTGATCCCCCGCACCTCGTTGATGATTCGGTTGGACATGCGGCCCAACAGGTCGTAGGGCAGCTTCACCCAGTCGGCCGTCATGCCGTCGCTGGAATGAAAGGCCCGGATGACGCAGACGTTCTCGTAGGTACGTTCATCCCCCATGACGCCGACGGTCTTCAAGGGGGTCAACACCGCGAAGGACTGCCAGATGGAGTGGTAAAGGCCGGCCTTGCTGATTTCCTCCTGGACGATGGCGTCCGCCTTGCGCAAAATCTCAAGTTCCGGCTTGGTGATGGGCCCAATCAAGCGCACCGCCAGTCCAGGTCCCGGGAAGGGCTGCCGCCAAAGGAGCTCATGGGGGATATTGAGCCGTTCCCCCAGTTCCCTTACCTCGTCTTTGAAGAGTTCCCTTAAGGGTTCCACCAGCTTGAATTTCATGTCCTTCGGCAAGCCGCCCACGTTGTGGTGGCTCTTGATCGTGGCCGAGGGGCCCTTGACTGACACGCTCTCGATGACGTCGGGATAGAGTGTGCCCTGGGCGAGAAAGTCGAACTTTCCCTTCTTGCGCTCCAGTTCCTTGGACTTCTTCTCGAAGACCCGGATGAAGGTGCGGCCGATGATCTTGCGCTTCTTCTCCGGTTCGCTGACGTTATGGAGGAGTTTGAGGAACTGGTTTTCGGCGTTCACGTAATGGATGGGGATCTTCAGGTTTTTCTTGAACATGGAGACCACCTGCTCGGCCTCGCCCAGTCGCAAGACGCCGTTATTGACGAAAACGCAGGAAAGCTGGTCGCCGATGGCCCGGTGGATGAGGGCCGCCGTGACGGTGGAATCCACCCCTCCCGAGACCCCACAGATGACCCGGCCCTTGCCCACCTGCTCCCGGATCTGGTGGACAGCCGTCCGCTCGTAGTTTTCCATGCTCCAGGTGGGGCGGCATCCGCAGACCTTGCGCACGAAATTCTCGACGATCTTGGTCCCCTTCTCGGTGTGCACAACCTCGGGGTGGAACTGAATGCCATAAAGTTTCCGCTGTGTGTTCGCCGCGGCGGCCAGGTGGCAGTTGGACGTGGAGGCCAGCACCTTGAAGCCGGCGGGCAGTTTAGTCACGTGGTCCCCGTGGCTCATCCAAACCTTGAGGGTGGAAGGAAGGCCAGCGAAAAGGTCCTTATGGTCCTTGATGTCCAAGGGTGCCAGGCCGAATTCCCGCTTCGAGGCCTTCTGGACCTTGCCGCCCAGGGCGTGGGCGATCATCTGGATGCCGTAACAAAGCCCCATCACCGGGATGCCCAGCTCAAAGACTTCCTTGTCCACATGGGGCGCGCCCTTGGCGTAAACGCTGGCCGGGCCGCCCGAAAGGACGATGCCCTTTGGATTCTTCTCGAGGATCTTCTCAGGGGTCGCGTTATAGGGGAGGATTTCGCAGTAGACCTTGCATTCGCGCACACGCCGCGCGATCAGCTGGCTGTATTGGGCGCCGAAGTCGAGGACGATGACCGTGTCGTGATGCAATTCCATCTCCAGGGGAAGTCAACGGTCGACGGTCGACAGTTGACAGTAACTTCCTAAACCCGAACCAACAAGCTGTCGACTGCGGACTGCCGACTGTCGACTAGTCTAAGTAGTAATTCGGCGCTTCCTTGGTGATGACCACGTCGTGGGGATGGCTTTCCTGGTAGCCCGCCGAGCTGATCTGCACGAATTTTCCGTTTTCCCGCAGTTCCTTGGTCGTCTTGGTGCCGCAGTAGCCCATACCGGCCCGGAGGCCCCCCACCAGTTGAAAAATAAGGTCCGAGAGCAGGCCGCGATAGGGTACCCGGGCCTCAATGCCTTCCGGCACCAGCTTCTTGGCGTCCACGCCCTCCTGGAAATAGCGGTCCGCGCTCTTTCCTTTCTGCATGGCGGCCAGGGAACCCATGCCGTTATAGACCTTGAACATGCGTCCCTGCAGGTTGATGACTTCCCCGGGGGATTCCTCGGTGCCCGCGAAAAGCCCGCCCAGCATGACCGCATCGGCCCCGGCGGCGATGGCCTTGGTGATGTCTCCCGAGTACTTGATGCCCCCGTCGGCGATGATGGTGATCTTGGCCTTTTGGGCGGCCTTGGCGCACTCGGCGATGGCCCAAATTTGGGGCACGCCCACTCCCGTCACCACGCGCGTGGTGCAGATGGAGCCGGGCCCCACGCCCACCTTGACGGTGGTGGCGCCCGCCTCGGCGAGGGCCTTGACGGCGTCGGCCGTCACCACGTTGCCGGCGATGATGGGAAGCTTGGGGTATTTCTTGCGGATCAATTTGACGGTCTTTAAAACGCCTTCCGAATGGCCATGCGCCGTGTCCACGACTAGGACATCGACCCCGGCGTTCACCAGGCCCTCGGCCCTTTCCTCGGTATCCTTGGCCACGCCCACCGCCGCGCCCAGCCTCAGGCGGCCCTTCTCATCCTTGCAGGCGTTGGGAAACTTGATGCGCTTGTTGATGTCCTTGATGGTGATGAGGCCCTTCAGGGTCCCCTTCTTGTCCACCACCAGGAGCTTCTCGATGCGGTGCTTGTGGAGGGTTTCCTCGGCCTTTTCCAGGGTGGTCCCGACGGGAACGGTGACCAGGTTGTCCTTGGTCATGGTTTCCCTCAGGTCCTGGTCCAGCCTCTTGACGAAGCGCAGGTCGCGGTTGGTGACGATCCCCACCAGTTTTCCGTCCTTTTGGACGATGGGGATGCCCGAGATGTGGTAGTGCTTCATGATCGTCAGGGCGTCGGAAACCTGCTTGTCGGGGGTGAGCGTGATGGGATCGCTGATCATGCCGGCTTCCGAGCGCTTGACCTTGTCCACCTCCGCCACCTGCTGCTCGATGGTCCAGTTTTTGTGGATGATGCCGAGTCCGCCCTCTTGGGCCAGGGCGATGGCCAAACGGCCCTCGGTGACGGTATCCATGGCGGCGCTGATGATGGGGATGTTGAGTTTGAGGCTGGGGGTCAGGGAGGTGGAAACATCGGTCTCGAGGGGAAGGACGTTGGACTTCTGGGGCACAAGCATGACGTCGTCGTAAGTCAAAGCCAACGTCAGCTTGCCAGGATCGATCATGTCGACCTTCTATACGAAGGTTTTATAAGAGGTCGATATTGTGCCGATTTCCTTAAATTTTTATTCTTAAGAGTCAATCGGTACACGTCACTACCCCTGTGGTACACAGTTTGTCTTTCAAATTGGGCCTTTGGCCCAGCATTGAAAACTGTGTGACCCTCATTTCCATATTGGGCGGAGCCCGATCCGACAAAGAGAATGAGGGAAAGATGCGTTAATATAGTCGGCGAGGGAGGGAGTGTCAACTCCCAGCCCGGGGCGTGATGAATGAAAGTCGGCGACCGACAAAATTAATTAATGGTTCATTTCTTCCAACAGCCGCTGGCTGAGTTCCTCGGCCGAGACCGTGGCCACACCCAGCTTCTCCACCTCGATACCGGCCGCGTAGTTGGCCAGGGTCGCCGCCTGAAGAAGACTGGCGCCGGCGGTTAGGGCAAGGGTGAGAGTGGCGATAACCGTGTCACCCGCGCCGGAAACGTCGTAAACCTCGCGGGCGACGGTGGGAATGGTGCGGGGCGGCTGGTGGGGCTCGAAGATGGTCATCCCGTGCTCGCTGCGGGTCAACACCACCGACTTGCACCCCAGCTTTTTCATGACCTTCGTCCCAATCGCCTCAAAGCCCAGGCCGTCGGCCTCGGGGCCCAGGGCCTCGGTGACTTCCTTCATGTTGGGCTTCATGACCGTCACACCCTTGAACTCGAAGAAATTGTGGAACTTGGGGTCCACCGCGATGATCTTTTTCTTGGCCTTGGCGAAGGCCATGACCTTCCGGATGACCTTGGTGGTGAGAAGCCCCTTGTTATAGTCCTCAAAAATGACCCCGTCGGCGTCCCGGACGGCCTGGAGGGCCCTTTGGACCACCTGGTCGGCCTGCTTGTCGGAGAGGTCGGATTTGATCTCCCGGTCGATGCGGACAACCTGCTGGGTGTTGGCGATGACGCGGGTTTTCTCGGTGGTGGGGCGGTCCGGCAGGGCCAGGAGGCCCCTCGTCTCGACGTCCCTGTTCTTCAACTGCTGGACCAGCTCTTTTCCGGCGCTGTCGCGCCCCATGGTGCCGATGATGCTGGCCTTGCCGCCGAGCGCGGTGATGTTGCAGGCCACGTTGGCCGCCCCGCCGGGCATCATCTTGTCCTTCTCGTTGATCTCAACGACCGGGATGGGCGCCTCCGGCGAGATGCGCCCTACCGTGCCCTTGATGTAGACGTCCAGCATGACGTCGCCGATGACCACGACCTTCTTGTCCTGGAGGGCCCCGATGAGGCCCAGCAGCTCAGTCTTGTCGATGGAGGAAAGGATGGATTTTTGTTTCATGAGAGCTCCAACATAAATCGGACGGGGTCATCGCCAACAGCCATGGCGGATACCCAGTACCCGGCCTGCTTGTTCCCCACAGCCTCGGCAAAACGGTAATATAGCTTGAACAAAGCGGATGCGCTATTAATAATGAGCCGCTTCAACCCGCCCGATGGAAGGAAAATCCAGGCAATGGAATCCATAAAAAAATCGCCCCTTCTTCCGCGGGTCGTTTGGATCCCCCTCGTCCTTGGAAGCCTTTTCCTTCTCCGCCTTTTCTTCGGTTTTTACGCGAACATGGAATTTTCCGACCAGTTCCAAACCTACCTGATCGGCCTGAAATACTATTGCACGGGCCTTTGGCCCTATTTTGGCCTGGACGTGCTGGACAACATCCAGCTTCCGGGGGCCATGCAGGGACTGCTCATAGCCCTTCCCTTAAAAATCTGGCCGGTTCCCGAAGCCCCTTTCATTCTCTTGAACCTTTTATCCTTCTCGGCCCTCTGCTTGTTCGCCTGGTACTGTTCCAAAAGGCTTCCCGACTTCCCAAAATGGATCCTATGGGGCTGGCTTTTTACCGCCCCTTGGGTCATGGAATGCTCCACCAATATCTACCATGTCTCCTATGTCCTCTTCGGGGCGGTCCTGTTCACGATTGGGTTCCTGGAGACTATCCCCGCCCTTACGACCAATACCGTTCCGCCCGCCCTGGCCAACACCATGATGGGTTTCGCCTTTTGCTGGCACATCCAATTCCACATGTCTTTCCCGATCCAGCTACCCTGCTTGGCCTACTCCGCTTATTCGCAGTTAAACGCCCATCCGGAAAGCCGTATGGGCGTTTTCCTCAAGGGGATCTCTTTTTTCTTTCTAGGCGCCGCCGCCAGCGGGAGCACGATCCTTCCAACCCTTGTACATTATGGAACCGCGGGCCTAGGCGGAACCCCCAACACGGTGCGTTTTCATCCCTCGAACGCCCTAGAATTCTTCACGATCTTGGCCCGTTATTTCTCCCTCGCCAGCTGTGAGGTGCCACGTTTCCTGGGGGCTCACACGGTGGATCGGTTGAAATTTTTAAGCGCCGAGCCCTGGGCCGCGCCCTTCACGGTGGCGGCTTTCATTCTTGGAATTTTACAGCCCGTGACCATGCTGTTGTCGGGACTAAGGCAGAACCATCCCAAACCGGACTGGAAAGCCTTGAGAAACCTGGTCTTCTCCGTCTTCCTTCTCCTCTATTTCGGCTTCCTCTTCGCGATCAAACTTCCCTCGGCCCATAGCTATTATGTTTTCCTGCCCCTGGTCATGCTTTATGCCTTCTATGTCTTTTATCCTTGGGTCGACCGTCCATGGTTCAGGAGGGTGTCCTTGGTCCTTCTGGTTTGCAACCTCGTTTTTCATCTCGGCCTGGCGGTCTATAACCGGCCGGAACGGTCCCTGTACACCTATCGGGAAAAAATCGCGCAAGCCATCCAGGCGAAGGATTATCACTTGATGGGGGAGCGTCGGGCCAATACCCTCTATTAAAAATCGAGGGCTTAATGGGCAGAGGCTTGTTGGCGGGGCAGGGTCGCTTCCAGCAGGTCCACGTCGATACTGCCGATCACGATGCCGCTCTTGATCTTCACCGGCATATGGGTCGGATCGGCGGTCACCCAGAGGTCGATCTGTTCGTTGTTGCGGAAGACCGTTTCGGACTTGATCAGCGGCTTGATCTGGAAGCAGTCGAAGGTCCCCGCCGGTACCGTGATCGTTTCCCGCTTCACCACCGTCACGTACAAATGATAGTTCTTCCCCCCCGATACGGTGGGAATATCGTAGGTCTTCCCCTCCTCGACCGGCAGCAGCCGGAAATAATAGAAGCAGGAAATAATGTCCTGGGAAAAGGGCGCCATGTCCATTGTCACCGGGGCGTCGTCATTGTGCAACCGGACTACCTTGTGCTTGAGGGGGTCGAACCGTTCCAAGTTATGGGAATTGTAGTTTCCCTCGTGGATGTCGTTCTCGAACTTCCAGGGCAGGAAATTCACCGCGTCGAAATAGGTCCACTGGACGTCGTGGACCGGATAGATGCTGGTAAAGGGGAAAACCGAGTTGGCCTTGACGGTGATCGGGGCGCAGGGCCGCCCGTTGTAGTCGAGGTAGTCGCCCACCTCCATCGTGGCGTACCCCCCCAGGACCGAC
>Ga0335069_10010319_pt1 | contig 13238 bp, 8 predicted proteins | sample Lox_Sample_11_FD_206714 | JGI IMG/M metagenome (GOLD analysis project Ga0335069, IMG submission 206714) | Soil microbial communities from Loxahatchee National Wildlife Refuge, Florida, United States - Lox_Sample_1.1 | ecosystem: Environmental > Terrestrial > Soil > Wetlands | place: USA: Florida... | reverse complement strand
GCTCCTCGCGCATGGCGTGCAGAAGAGACTGTTTGCCTATTGTTAACGCAGTGGCTGGTTATCGGCCATTAACCACCTCTCTTAGGACCTTAGCCCCGAGCGCTGCGACTGTTCCCGGCGCATACTCGCCGGATGACCGTTATCACCTCGCGAGAACATGCCGGTCGCTTGCAGCATACGAGCGGGGCGCCGTTCGAGCTCGTCGTGTCGAAGTTGCGCCGTAGCTCGGGCCGCCCTGGGACGGTACGCCGTTCGCTGCTGATCGAGCGGCTGGCACGGGGTGATCCGCGTCCGGTTGTCCGGGTGGTGGCGCCGGCCGGGTACGGGAAGACGACGCTGCTGGCGCAGTGGGCCGAGCGCAGCGACAAGGCGTTCGCGTGGGTGTCGCTGGATGAGCGGGACAATGACCCGAGGGTCCTGCTCACCTATGTCGCCGAGGCGTTGAATGCGGTCGAGCCCATCGGCCAGCGGGTATTCGATGCGCTGGCTTCTTCCGGTAGCTCGGTGCCGGACGCGATCGTGCCCGCACTGGGGTTCGGCTTCTCCTCGATGACCTCACCGGTAGTGCTGGTCCTGGACAACGTGCACGTGCTATACGACCCTGATTGCTTGGTCGCATTGTCGGTACTGGCCGACCACGTGCCCGCCGGCTCACGGCTCGTGCTGGCCGGGCGGGACGCTCTGCCGCTCCGCATCGCGCGGCTGCGCGCCGGAAGCAGGATCCTGGAGATCGGCCCCCGGGACCTGGCCCTAACCCATGAGGAGGCGTCATCCCTGCTGCACAACGCAGGCGTATCGGTCAGCGAGGATGATGTGGCGGAGCTGCACTGGCAGGCCGAGGGATGGCCGGCCGGGCTGTACCTGGCCGCCCTCCGCCTTAAGGAGGGCGGCCAGGTCGCAACCGAAGCGGACGCCTTCCGTGGCGATGATCGGCTGGTCAGCGAGTACATGGAGTCGGAGTTCCTGGCGCGGATCTCCCGGCAGCAGCGGGTGTTCCTGACCCGGACCGCGGTGCTGGAGCGGCTGTGCGGCCCGCTGTGCGAGGCGGTGCTCGACCAGCCCGGGGCCGCCGCGACGCTGGCGTACCTGGCGCGGTCGAACGCGCTGCTGGTGCCGCTGGACTCGCAGGGCGAGTGGTACCGCTACCATCATCTGTTCCGCGACATGCTGCTGGCCGAACTGCGCCGCCAGGACCCGGAGCTGATCCCGGTCCTGCGGCGCCGCGCCGCCGGGTGGTGCGCGCGGAACGACCTGCCGGAAGAGGCGATGGAGTACACCATCGCAGCGGGAGACGTCGATATGGCCGCTGCGCTGGTGGGCAAACTCGGGGTGCGGGCTTACCGGCAGGGCGAAACCGCCGCCGTCCAGCGGTGGCTCCGGTGGCTGGAGGACCGGGGCGAGACGGAGGGACACCCGATGGTGGCCGTGCTGGCCGGGCTCCTGTCCACAGCAACCGGGCGGGCGGCTGAGGCGGAGCGGTGGGCCGATGTGGTCGATCGCTGGCAGTACGGGGAGGCATCCGGGCCAGACGATCCTGCCGCCGAGGCGTGGGCCGCCCTGCTGCGCGCTGTCTTGTGCCAGCATGGGGTCAAGCAGATGCGGGCCGACGCCGACGAGGCCGCGCGCCTCTTCGCTACGGAGAGCGTCCCGGAGCCGGCCGCCGCGCTCATGCAAGGGGTCGCCCGGGTCCTGTCTGGTGACCTCGACGGCGGCGATGCCTCGCTTGGGGATGCGGCCAGCGTCGCGGAGGTGATCGGCGCGCCCGGTGTTGCGGCGGTCGCGCTGTGCGAGCGGTCGCTGGTGGCGATGGCACGCGGCGAATGGGGCGGGGCCCAGGTCTTGGCGGGACGAGCACGCACCGTCTTGCGCCAGGCTGGGATCGAGGAGTACTACGCAACCCCGCTGGTCTGCGCGGTGCACGCGCGCACCGCCCTGCACCGGGGAGACAGCTCGACGGCACGCCAGGAGCTGGTCAGCGCCCAGCACCTGCGGCCGTTGCTGACCTACGCGCTGCCCCACTTCGCCGTTCAGGCCCGGATCGAGCTCGCCCGCGCCCATCTAGAGCTGTCCGATCCGGCCGGCGCCCGGGCGCTCATGCGGGAGGTGGATGAGCTGCTCAGGTACCGGCCCGACCTCGGGAACCTGGTCGGTGAGGCCAAGGCCTTCCGGGCCCGGCTGTCGGGGGAACACGATCCGTGTGTTCCCGGAATCTCGGCGCTGACCGCCGCCGAGTTGCGCATCTTGCCGACGCTCGCCAGCCACCTGTCATTCCCCCAGATCGCCGCGGAGATGTTCTTGTCTCCACACACCGTCAAGTCAGAGGCGATCTCGATCTACCGCAAGCTCGGGGTTTCCTCGCGGGCCCAGGCGGTCGCCCGGTCCCGCGAGCTCGGGCTTCTGCCGGGGTGACGACCGGTCTTTCATCCGATCGAGGGGATTGCGCTCGCCCCGGCATGAGGTGGAATGATGCTCAGCGGCGAAGCGGAGGGATATGAACCAGACGGCAAGGTTCCAGGAGATCTTGCGCAGGCTGGCGATGATCGACGAAGGCTTCGTAGAAGACGAGGCCGGGCTCGATCTCGGCCAGGTTGCGACCTGCACCCTGGATCCCAAGACTGTGGCGTTGCTACGGGTAGGTGCGTCCGTGGCCATCGGGTCATCGGCCGTCTGCCTGGAGTGGAGTGCGGGCCGGGCGATGGCGGCGGGAGCGTCGGAGGACGAGATCGCCGACGTGCTGCTGGCGGTCGTCCCGGTGGCCGGGCTCGGCCGGGTTGTCTCGGCCGCTCCCGATCTGGCTACAGCGCTCGGATATGACGTCTGCGCCGCGCTGGAAAACTGAACGATCAGTTCGGCTTCGGATCAGGCTGGCGACCGCTGAGGCTACGGCCATCGGTGCCGACGTTCACCCGTGACCACGTATTCGTTTCCGGTGCGAGCCGTAGATGCAGGGGCTCGCTGCGGCCTCGTTCGGCATTTCTTGGCGTATCTATCTCCCTCAAGTGGTGTCCGGGCGCCCGGAAGAACCCTCCGAACGCCTTCCTGTCACCGGTCGAGGAGGCCGAGGTCCCGCGCCCGCGCAACTGCCTGATTCCGCGACGAGGCCCCGAGCTTGCGGTAGATCGAGGTCACTTCCGCCTTGACGGTGTGGCGGGACAGGGACATCTGCTCGGCGATCTGGGGGAATGACAGGTGGGTGGCGAGCATCGGCAGCAGGCGCAGTTCAGCAGCGGTCAGTGCCGACGCTCCGGGGGCTTCTGGGCCGCGGAGCTTGGACAGCTGGGCGCGGAGCGCTTCGGCCTCGCCGACGAGGGTTCCGAGGCCGGGCCGGTGCCGGAGCAGCTCGTCGATCTCCCGGGTGAGCGTCCTAGCACCTGCCAGATCGGTAAGCGCGATACAGGTGTGAGCCAGCTCGATTCTTGCCTGGACGGCGAGGTGAGGCAGAGCGTCGGCCAGCTCATGCCGCATGCGCTGAGCGCTGACGAGCTCCTGGCGCGCGGCGGGGATGTCTCCCCGGTGCTGGGCTGTCCGGGCGTGCACCGCGCAGACCAGGGGCGTCACGAAGCTCTCCTCGATACCGGCCCGGCGCACCACGGTGCGTGCTTGTCCGGCGAGGGCCTCGGCCTGGGTCCATTCGTCCCGTGCCATCGCCACCAGCGATCGTTCGCAGAGCGCGGCGGCGACAGCCTCGGGCGCGTCGGCTTTCTCCCCGCCGCTGACCGCATCCTCAAAGAAGGTATCGCCGTCATCGAGGTCACCAGAAATCACACGGGCGATTCCTTGCAAGACTGTAGCTACCGGCGGCGCCGCGATGCCCGCTGCCACGCACTTGCGCACGGCCTCGTCGGCGTCGGCCCGCATCTGCTCGACCCCGCGCCGGCACAGCAGGGCCCGGAGCACGGCGGCCCACACCTCGGCGGAAGCGTCATCGGGCCGGGCCGCGTCCCCGTGCTGGCGGCGATCGGCCGCATCGGCCCACCGCTCCGCCTCGGCCGCCCGGCCCGCCAGGGCGGACACAGTACCGGCCAGCGCTGCGAGCATCAGATGTTGCTCGATCGCGCCGCGCTCGTCCAGCCACCGGAGCCACCGCTGGACCGTGGCGATCCGGCCTTGCCGACGGGTCCGCACTATGAGGCGCGCCGCCAGGCCAGCGACGGCGTCAACGTCGTCGGCCGCGATCGAGTACTCCAGCGCCTCTTCCGGCAGGCCGTTCCGCGAGCACCATCCGGCGGCGCGGCGCCGCAGCACCGGGATCAGCTCCGGCTCCAGGCGGCGCAGCTCGGCCAGCAGCATGTCGCGGAACAGGTGATGGTAGCGGTACCACTCGCCCTGCGCGTCCAGCGGCACCAGCAGCAGGTTCGACCGCGCCAGATCCGCCAGGGTGGCGGCGGTCCCGGGCGCGTCGAGCACATCCTCGCACAGCGGGCCGCACAGCCGCTCCAGCGCCGCGGTCCGGGTCAGGAACACCCGCTGCCGGGCGGAGATCCGCGCCAAGAACTCCGACTGGATGTACTCGCTGACCAGGTGGTGCTCGCCGGTAAAGGAGACCACCGGGTTCGCGACCGAACCTCCTTCCCGCAACGACAGCGCCGCCAGGTACAGCCCGGCTGGCCATCCTTCGATCCGCCGGTGCAGCTCAGCCAGGTCGTCCTGGCCGAGCGTGATCCCCGCCTCGCGCAGCAGCGAGGCCGCCTCGGCCAGAGTCAGCGCTAGCTCGCCGGGGCCGATCTCCATGACCCTGCCTTCGGCGCGGAGCCGCGCGATCGGCAGCGGCGGCGCATCCCGCCCGGCCAGCACCAGCTGAGAGCCGTCCGGTACATGGTCGGCCAGCACCGGCAACGCGGCCCGGCATCCAGGGTCATGCAGCACGTGCACGTCGTCTAGGACCAGCGCCACCGGCGAGGTCATCGACGCCAACGCCGAGCCGAGCCGCGGCACCACCGAGCCGGGCACCGAGCTGCCGGGGGAGGCCAGCGCGTCGAATACCCGCTCGTCGATCGGCTCGATCGCATCCAGCGCTTCGGCGACGTAGGTGAGCAGGACCTTCGGGTCGTTGTCCCGCTCGTCCAGCGACACCCACGCGAAGGCCTGGCTGTTGCGCTCGGCCCACTGGGACAGCAGCGTCGTCTTCCCGTACCCGGCCGGCGCCACCATCGACAGGACCGGGAAAGACCCGCCCTTCTTCAGCCGGTCAAGCAGGGCCAACCGGCGCACGCTACCAGGCCGGACCACCGGCCGACGCAACTTCGACGCACCGAACCCGACCTTAAGCCAGTCCGCAACGCGCCGTAGCTCTGCCTGCTGGCGCGACACGTCCTCGTCCATGCTGCAATATTCCCCAGGGCGTCCGTCCCCCAAGGATCTTCCGGACCTGCGATCAGGTCAAGCGTGCCAGCGGATCCGCGGGGACCGCGCGATGTCCCGGACGTGGGACCGGCCCTTTCATGCCGTTAGGGGGATGCACCTGCAGGCCACGCGACGTGCGATCGATGGTGTGGGCGAAAAAGAGAGCGGAGCCAAGATGCCCGAACCATTGCCCGAGTGGACGGCTCGACTTCCGGCCACGCGGCCTTGAGCGGGGCATGACTGGCGGGCGGCGAACCATCGGGGCGAAAGGGGAGGGACGGACATGATCCTTGACCTGGTCCTGATCGGCGTGGCCATCGCACTGGATCCGCTGCCGCTGACGGCGTTCCTGGTGGTGCTGCCCTCAGAGCGGGGCGTGCGAAAAGGCGCGGCGTTCGTGTTCGGGTGGCTCGTGTCTCTGGTCATCGTGGTCACGGTCACGATTCTGGCCACCGGCAATAACCCGCCCCAGCCGAACACCGCTCCCTCGCTGGCCTCGCTGGCGATCAAGATCGCGCTCGGCGTGGTCCTGGTCGTGATCGCGGTTCGTCACATCCGGGCCCGCAGCAAGCCCAAGCCGCCTAAGAAGCCGCCCAAGTGGCAGGAGCACGTGGACAGCATGTCCCCGTGGTTTGCCCTGGTCCTGGCCCCGACACTGCAGCCCTGGGTGCTGATCGGCGCGGGCGTCGCCACCGTGGTAGAGGCCAAGCTATCCAGCTGGGAGAGCTTCCTGGCGCTGTTCCTGTATTGCGTCCTGGCCTCGTCCTCCTACCTGGCCATGCAGATCTACGCCATGGTCAGGCCCAGCCAGAGCCAGCAGATGCTGGCCAGGTTCCGCGCCTGGATCGACGCCCACACCGACCAGGTAATCATCTTCGGGAGCCTGATCCTGGGTCTCTGGCTCATCGCGGAGGACATCTACCTGATCGTCACCTGAGACTGCTCATCGTCCCGTCGCGGTTGTCCTCGCCGTTGGCCTCGTTGTGCTTATCGTCGTAGGAGACCAGGTCGGCCAGGGTGAACCCGTCGTGCACGGTGATCAGGTTCAGCGAGGCGGTGGGCCGCCGGCCGGCCGTGGCGTACAGGTCCGAGGAGCCGGCGAACCGGGTGGCGAACTCGCCGAGCCCGACCGGGTGGCTGCGCCAGAAGTTCCGCATGGTGTCCCGGTACTTGCCGTTCCACTCCCGCCACAGCGGCGGGAACCGGCCCAGGTCGTAGCTGTCCATCTGGCCGACGTCCCACGGCTCGGCGACCAGCTTGGCCCGGCACACCACCGGGTCCTGGGAGCACATGTCCAGGAAGGCCGACACCTTGCTGTAGCCGCCCTCCTGGCGGGCCAGCGTCGGGGCCAGGTCGAACCGGAACCCGTCGGCGTGCATCTCGGTCAGCCAGTACCGCAGCGAGTCCATCATCAGCTGCAGCATGATCGGGTCGCCGGCGTTCAGCGAGTTGCCGCAGCCCGTCGTGTCGATGTAGGTGCCGGGGTCGCCGGGCACGGTCCGGTAGTAGGCCAGGTTGTCGAGGCCGCGGAAGCACAGCGTTGGGCCGTCGGGCCCGGCTTCGGCTGTGTGGTTGAAGACCACGTCGAGGATCACTTCCAGGCCGGCCTGGTGCAGCGCGTCCACCATCGCCTGGAACTCGGCGACCTGCCCGCCGGGGCGGCCGGCCAGGATGGCGGCGGAGTACCCGTTGTGCGGCGCGAAGAAGCCGATCGTGTTGTAGCCCCAGTAGTTCGTCAGCCCCCGCTGGATGAGGAACGCCTCGGGCACGTTCTGGTGGACCGGCAGCAGCTCGACGGTGGTGACACCCAGGTCCCGCAGGTGCGCGACGGCGGCCTGGTGGCCCAGCCCGGCGTAGGTCCCGCGAAGCGCCGGGGGGATGTCCGGGTGGCGCATGGTGAAGCCCTTGACGTGGATCTCGTACAGCACCGTGTCCGAGTAGCGGTGCCAGGGGCGTTTGTCGTCCCGCCAGCCGAACGCCGGATCCACCACCAGGCTCCTCGGCACGTGCCCGGCGGAGTCCAGGCTGCTCGGCTCGGCGGGGTGGGTGACGTCCTGGCCGAGCACTTCGGGCCCGAAGGTGACGGTTCCGCTGACCGCCTTGGCGTAAGGGTCGAGCAGCAGCTTGGCCGGGTTGCACCGCAGACCCCGGGCCGGATCCCAGGGCCCGCCGACCCGGTACCCGTACGCTTGACCCGGGCCGACTCCCGGCACGAAGGCATGCCAGACATCGGCGTCGTCATCGGCCAGAGGGATCTGGGTTTCCGCGCCGGCCGCATCGAACAGGCACAAGGTGACGCTGCCGGCGACGCTGGAGGCGATCGCGAAGTTCGTGCCCGCGATGCCGGCGTGCTCGCCGGGCGTGGCGCCCAGCGGGAACGGCATGCCAGGGAGCACGACGGTGGCGCGGGCGTCCGGGGCGGACCGGGCGGCGGTGACCGCGCCGGCCGCGGTGCTGGTAGCTTGGTTAGTGGTCACGGCTGCGCCTTTCTAGCAGGTCACGCAGGACATCGCCGAGGGCGGGGACCGCGCCGTGGCGGCGCAGGATCACGTCGGCGATCAGGCCGGTCCAGCCGGTCTGGTGGAAGGCGCCGATTGCGGCGCCGTTGTCGCCGTGGAAGTACTCGCTGAAGATCAGGTTGTCCTTCCAGGCCGGGTCGGTCTGCATCTTCTCGGTCCCGCCGAAGATGGGCCGGCGCCCGTTGCCGTCCATGGTGAACAGCGAGATCAGCCGGTCCTGCAGGTCGGCGGCGATCCGGTCGAGGGTGAGCCGCTGGCCCGACCCGGCCGGGTACTCCACCTCCAGGTCATCGCCGTAGAACCGGTGGTAGCGATCCAGTGAGTCGATCACGAGGTAGTTGACGGGGAACCAGATCGGGCCGCGCCAGTTGGAGTTGCCGCCGAACATGGAGGTGGTCGACTCGGCCGGCTCATAGTCGATGGAGGATGAGTAGCCCTCGGCGTCGAACTGGTAGGGATGATCGCGGTGGTAGGCCGACAGCGCGCGCAGCCCGTGCGGGGACAGGAACTCGCTCTCGTCGAACAGCTTGGCGAACAGCCGCTCCAGCTGGTCGGGCCGGGCCACCGACAGCAGCAGCCGCTGGGCGCTTCCCTCGCCGCGCAGCTGCGGGGTCTGGGCCAGCTTCTGCACGTCACCGACGCCCTCATGCTGCAGGAACCGCGTGAACAGCTTGTTCATGCTCATCGCGTTCTGCAGCATGTCGCCGTCGATGACCCCGGCGGCCAGCACGGGAATGATCCCGACCATGGACCGGACCTTGACCGGGACGGCGTAGCCGGACGGGGTGATCAGCCGGTCGTAGAACAGCCCGTCGGCGTCGTCCCACAGGCCCTGCTCGTCCAGGGCCTTGCGGATGCCCGCGAAGTGCTCCAGGAACTTGAGCACCAGGTCCTGGGCCTGGCGGCGGGCGGCCGAGCCGGACCAGCTGAGGGCGCCGGCAATGGCAGCCATCGCCAGCGCGTAGGCGCCCATCCAGCCGGTGGCATCGGACTGCTCCAGGAGATACCCGCCCGGCAGGTGGGAGCGGTCGATCGGGCCGATGTTGTCCAGGCCGAGGAAGCCGCCCTCGAAGACGTTGCTGCCCCCGGCGTCCTCCATGTTCACCCACCAGGTGAAGTTGACCAGGAGCTTGCCGAAGACCCGGGACAGGAACTCCGTGTCGCGGCCGCCGTCGATGGCGAAGACCTGCAGCGCCGCCCACGCGTGCACCGGCGGGTTGACGTCGCCGAAGTCCCACTCATACGCCGGCAGCGCCCCGTTCGGGTGCTGGAACCACTCCCGGCACACCATGATCAGCTGATACTTGGCGAACGCCGGGTCCAGATGCGCCAGGGTAACGCAGTGAAAGGCCAGGTCCCAGGCGGCGAACCAGGGGTACTCCCACTTATCCGGCATGGAGATGATGTCGAACCCGTCGAAGTTGCGCCACCGGGCGTTGCGGCCGCTCTTGCGCACCTCCGGGGGCGGTGGCTGGCCCGGGTCACCGTCCAGCCAGCGGCTGACGTCGTAATAGAACAGCTGCTTGCTCCACAGCATGCCCGCACACGCCTGCCGCAGCACCAGCGCCTCATCCGCGCTGGCCCCGGCCGGGGTGAGCTCGGCGTAGAATTCGTCCGCCTCGGCGCGGCGCTGGGCCATCACCTGATCGAAGTCCTTGCCGAGCGCGGCCGTCGCCTTGGCCGCGGACGTACCCGACCCGCCGGCGGCGGGCCGCAGCCGCAGCCGCAGCTCGGCGGTCTGCCCGGGCGGCACGGTGACCTGGTACCAGAACGCGCACTTGGTCCCGGCGCCGACCGGGTTGACCGTGGCCGCGCCGTGGACCACGTGGTCGTTGATGCCGTCCTTGGGATACGGCGTGACCGGCTCGGCGCCATACAGCCCGGCCAGGTTGGTCTCGTTTTCGCAGAACAGCAGCTGCGGGCCGGCGCCGCCCGGGCCGGCCGCGGCGATGAGTTCCATGGCGCCCACGATCGGATGGTCGATGGCGACCGACCGGTCGCCGGATGCCCGCAGGGCCGGCCGCGGCTCGTCATCCCCCCAGGACCAGGTGTTGCGGAACCAGGCGGTCGGCAGCACGTGGACGGTCTCGGCCTCCGGGCCGGCGTTGGTGACCTGGATGGACATCAGCAGATCATCCGGGCCGGCCTTGGCGTAGTGCACCTCGGTGATCCAGTACCGGTCCCCGTCGAACGCGCCCGTATCGAGCAGCTCATACTCCGGCTCGTAGCGGCTCCGCCGGGCGTTGGTGTCGATCAGGTCCTGGTAGGGGAACGCGCCCTGCGGATAGTGGTAGCGCCACCGGTTCCAGGCGTGGCTGGGGACCGCGTCCAGGTACCACCAGTACTCCTTGACATCCTCGCCGTGGTTGCCCTGCGGGCCGGTCAGCCCGAACGCGCGCTCCTTCAGGATCGGGTCCCGCCCGTTCCATAGCGCCAGGGACAGGCACAGCCGCTGCTCGATGTCGCAGAACCCGGCCAGGCCGTCCTCCCCCCACCGGTACGCCCGGGACCGCGCATGATCGTGCGGCAGGTGATCCCACGCGTTGCCGTCGGCGCTGTAGTCCTCCCGGACCGTCCCCCACTGCCGCTCGCTCACGTAAGGTCCCCACCGGTACCACTCGCCGGCCTGGCGGAGCCCGTCCTCCAGCCTGCCGAACCTCGCCACCCGCTCGCTTTCCGCGCCCATTGCCACTCCTTAACTGCTCTCAGTGAGCCGTCTCGCGCCCCGTTGGCCGGAGCGTATGGCCACCGCACCAGCCAGAATCGCCGGGGCCTTCGCCGAACTGACCGGCTCGCCTGTATCTGATCCTGGTCGAGGCGCCGCGAGGGTGACATCGCCCATCTGCGGGTGACTCCCGCCCGTGTCGGCGGCTTTTGGCGGCGGTCGCGGTGCTGGTCGCTGCCGCAGGCATTCCAGGCAACGCGTACTGCACCGCCGCGTTCGGCAGGTGGCATCTAACCTCGATGGCCAGCAGGATCCGGCCAGGCCGTTCGGGCGGGGATGGCACCGCGAGCGAGAACGGCCCGCCAGGACCGTTCGTCCCCAGGTAGATCCCGTTCATGGCGCAGGCCAGCGTGGCAATGGGAACGGGCGGCTTGCTCTGATCCGTGCGTCCCATCGGGCTGGCGCCGGGCCGGCCGGCCCCGAATGTCGGGACCTCCGGCTCTAAAATGCGGGAAGCACGGCCCAGGCTGCCGGTGTTCGCTACCATCAATGACGCACTGGCGCCCCGCACCGCTAAGGCCAGTGCTTAGGCAGCGATTGGTCACTGCAGGGCGAGCAGGTGGAACTGCCACGGTCCCAGGTCGACGAACAGCCCGGGGCTGGCCAGCTCGCCGCCGTCTCGCTTGAACACGCTCGGCCCGAGGATGTCGGTGAGCCGCCAGGCGCGGCCGGGCAGGTCTGGCCAGTCCAGCGGGATGCGCGCCTGGGCGGGCTGCCCGGACAGATTGATCACTACCAGGTGCCGGTCACCGTTGCGGTTCCCGGCCCAGGACCAGGCGACCAGGGTGGCGCAGGATTGGTTGTCAGGCCAGCCGCTGGCCTGACGCAGCCGCCAGCCGCCGGCCCGCACCTGGTGACTGTCGACGGCAGCCAGCAGGCGATGGTACCAGCGGGCGAGTTCAAGGTCCGCCGCCTCGTCGGGGCGGCGGGACAGGAACACCGGTGGCCGCACCCGGCGGCCCTCGAACTGCCCTTCGTGCCACAAGGTCGCGCCGGGCAGCGTGGCGATGGCCACGGCCGCCGCCCGTTCGGCGTCGGCCGGAAGGCAGCTGGCGATGCGGGGCTCGTCATGGTTCTCCAGGAAGCGGACCAGCCGGGACTGGTAGTTCAGGTCCGCGTGCAGGTGGTCGCGGATGGCGGAGGCGTCCTGGCCGATGATCCGGTCATAGAGCCGCTTGTCGTAGCAGAAGTTGAAGCCCTGCTGCTGAAGATCCCACTCCATGTCCCAGTAGGCCTCGGCGATCATCACCGTCTCCGGGTGCCGGGCACGCAGCGCGCCCAGCACGGCGGGCCAGAACTCCGCATCCGGCGCGGGCCCGGTCCGGCCGCCCCAGGTCCTGGCGAAGACCTGGTTGGTCATCAGCATGGCCATGTCGCAGCGGATCCCGTCGCACTGCCCGGCGATATCGGCCAGTACGTCCGCCGTCGCGGCGCGCAGGGCCGGGGAGAACGCGTCCAGCTGCACCACATCGGGCCAGGGCGGGAAGTACGGGTCGCGGCCGCGGGCCAGAACCTGCCGGGCCACGGCCATCCAGCCCCCTGGGTCGGCCCTTAGGTCGTCTGCATCGCCGCGGACGAACAGCTCCGGGCGGCCGGCCACCCACGGATGATCCGGTGCGACGTGGTTAGGCACGTAGTCCAGGATCAGCCGCGCGCCGCGGGCCGCCAGGGCGGCCCGCGCCACGGCCAGCGCATCGGGGCCGCCGAAGCCCGCATCGACGATATAGCGCCGCACGCAGTAGGGCGACCCGAGGACATCGGCGTGCCGCAGGTCCGGCAGCGCGTCGGTGAACGAGGCCTGCAGCTCGGCGTTGGCGTGCGCCAGCGCCCGCCCGGCCGGGCTTCGTCCCCACACCCCCATCAGCCAGACCGCGTCCACCCCGGCCGGGACGGCCGCATCCCAGTCCGCGGCCGCCACGCCGGCCAAGGTGACCGGCCGCCCGGCCGTCCGGGACAGCCCGTCCAGCCACACTGCGGTGTTGATCTCGCAGATCACCGGCTGGTCCGGCCACCCGGTCATCGCGCCGCCCCCATCCGCTGATCTGCTGCCGTACTCGTAATGTAGCTGCGGCCGCCGGCCCTCAGTCCTTCGTTTTTGACGCCCCAGAAGAGCAGCAGAAGCAGTCCCGCGGTGCCGGTCCAGCCGGTCTGGCGACTCGCGCCGGTTCCGGCTTCAGCCCGAAGAGGGCACCCCGATCTGGTCACGGCGGCATCCGCCCTTCAGCGCGCCTACGATAGGACAGGCCCGGCCATCCCCGGCGCCGTGGTCGAGCTGGTAGTCCAGGTTGATCGCGGCGCTGATGAGCGCCAGGTGGCTGAACGCCTGCGGGAAGTTGCCGATCTCCCGGGCGAGATCCACATCGGGTCGCGGGGCGCCACGAAGCCCTGCAGCGGCATCATCAGCAGCGAGGAGTCGAGCACATCGCTGGTGTAATCCTGCGTGAACGCGCGTGTCGCGGGGTTCCAGCCGCGTTCCATGATCTGGTTGTAGACGAGCCGTCATGGTCTCCTCCTAGCCGTGAGACATCGAGACCGCGGCGGGCGGGTTGATGATCCACGCACCGGCCTTCGGGGTTGCGACAGCTGCCATCTTCGGTCGCCGGCCTGTCTGCCGCCTCACCCCAGCCGGGGTGAGGCGTAGCGCCGCAGGA
>Ga0335069_10010318_pt1 | contig 13239 bp, 21 predicted proteins | sample Lox_Sample_11_FD_206714 | JGI IMG/M metagenome (GOLD analysis project Ga0335069, IMG submission 206714) | Soil microbial communities from Loxahatchee National Wildlife Refuge, Florida, United States - Lox_Sample_1.1 | ecosystem: Environmental > Terrestrial > Soil > Wetlands | place: USA... | reverse complement strand
ACGGGACTTCCCGATAGCTGTGATTACGCCTTGGGGCATAGATCCTCCAGATACCTGTCTATTTGCTCGCACCACTTCCAGAACGCTTCCGAGTCGGCTTTTAAGGTCTCTTGGACCCACCGGGACCACTGTTCTAGCTCTTGCTGCCTAGCCAGCGCTGAAGCCTCGTCATCGTCATTCATAGGCATCCCACCGACTCTTTCCGGTCACGAAGGTGTAATCCGCCCAGGACTCTATCGGTATCTGGACAGGTGCTCGCGGAGGGTTTTCATATATCTGTCCGACCAGCTCCTTGGATCGTCCCACGGAGGGCTTGGGATTACGGTCAGTCTTGATTTCTTCAACCATGCGATGTGTTTCCTTAAACGTCGTCTTGCGAGGTACTTTCTCAGCCAGTTCACGGCATCAGCCTCTCGATGAACTCTCGGGTCTTAGTCTCGTAGAGTGAACTCGCTGCGAATCCAGCCTGATAGCCTTCGTGGTAAGCCCGATTGAGAGCGGCGATGATCTCTACCGCTGACGGTTGAGGTTTCTCGGAAAGGGTTAAGGCGATCTCTGCGACAGTCTTCGATTGAGTGGTCATTTGCGTCTCCCGTTTCTGCCAGACCTGTGACCCGCTATGTAAGCCTTTAAAAGCTGCTTCTTGCTCGCCTCACTCATCGTTACGAGGAAACATCCGTAATTACGAATGAGCCAGCTCTGCGCGGACTGCGTTGGGGTTAAGTGCTTCATGGGTTGAAGTATACACACGCTGTTTAACTTGTCAACAGTCCGTTTATATGCTAGGTTTACCAGCATGACCCCGGAGCAAGTCGTCAGATACTACGGTAGCCAAGCTAAAGCAGCGGATGGCCTTGGGGTAAGCCCCCAGGTAATCCACAACTGGATTCAGCGCAAGCGAGTCCCCTTGGAGTGGCAGCTTGATATCGAGGTAGAGACTGCTGGGAAGCTCAAACTCGACCGCAAGCGTCGCCGTAACGGTGGCAAATAGCTTGTTTGGGGGAAGGTAGTGAGCCTAGATCTTCCGCGCCATGACTTAGATAGCATGCGGCGTATCGCTAACGAGACCTTAGACGGTCATGCCGGTGACGCCTTGATCGACGCTATCTGCGAGATTGAGGAACTTCGTCGTACCCTATCTGGTGTCCTCAAGCACTTCGAGAATAACCCGCATGCTGGTGATCTGGAGTGGGTCACAAAGGCCAGAAAGCTGGTAAAGCAATGAATTCGCCAGTCCGTAACAGGCCCTTCTGCGGTGAGACCAAAAGAGGTGCTGTCTGTTGCAGCTTTCTAGAGGCTGCCTGGCGATCTCTATGGAAGCTCCCCGGGTCTCGGTGGCCTTAACCGGCCCGGGGAGCGGAGGGTGCCGGAATTGACGCCACGAGCGTTTCCCGGACTTGGCCGCGAATGATATCAGAGACTTATGTGAACGGTTACTGAATTGAGAATGAGTCTAAAGGACTATGAGTAACACGATAAAGCTTAGGCAAGTGAGGGATCTGTCAAAAGACCTGAGCTTAGAGGAGCTTCAGCACCAGGTTTGGATCCTCACTAAGCGCGTGGCTCACTGCGAGGTTGAGCTTGCGCAGGCTCGGGCTTCTCGCGATGGATGGCGTGAGCGATACGCAGAGCTAAAACGACAAGCCCCAGCAGTCACGCTAGGGCTTGAAGACTCCGCAAAGGGGGAGTAGGGTGAGTTTTGCTATCGAACTCAGTCGTCATTGTACGCACGTTCGTTGCGTACTTCAAACCCTGAGACCGATACCGCCAGAGCCGCGGAAAAGTATGTCGGATGGGGAGGTCCAGTCGCTCACAAGTCTCCTGATGGACGTATCCGTCTGCGGCGAGCTTCACCAGGAGAGAACTTGGACTTCCGAGCCCCCGAAAGCTGCTGATCCGGCCCGGGATAGATCCGGCAAGACACACCGCATGCAAGGATTACCTGAGAAGGGTAGTCGGCGGGCGACTGATCCACGATACGGATACCGGATGTATAGCAGATCAGACCTCAGAGCGCGTGCTGTCCGAAAAGAGGGCGGCGGGTTAGCGGAAGGCGGGATATTGCCATGAGAGACTCCTACGGTAGATTCACCAAGAAGACCGAGAAGCGGACAATCGCTAAGGATCTGGCCGACTGCTATTGGATGCTCCGAGAACTCCAGCTGGACTTGAAGGCTTTAAGGTCCGAAGCCGGGGAGCACTGGAGACAGATCGAGGGTGATGTTGAACGGATGCAGCAGGTCATAGGAATTCTCGTGAAGCATAGCCAGGCGAAGGTTCCAGAGATTCAGCCGATATTCAGCGGTCCTGAGTTCGATGAAGCCTACGGCCTGAGGAAAGTCTAATGTCAGTTCACAGGTTCGCAGCACGTCGGGATACCGTCGAAAGTGGTCTCATTGCTCTCGCAGAACGTCTAGGAGCGCTGATCGTGCAGGCAGGGCCCTTTGACCTATGGTGCTGCCACAGAGGAATATGGAGGCCTGTCGAGATAAAATCCCCCCGCGGCCAATACACCCAAGCTCAAAAGAGGTTCTTGTATCGCTGTCAGCTCGCCGGAGCTCCTGCATGGCTCTGGCGCTGCGAAGAAGATGTCCTGAAGTGTCTCGGAGCCCTTGACTCAGCATAAGATTTAAGGCATTAGGTTAAAGAATCTATGTCCTAAAGGACATTCGATGGCATTGCCTCGATGCCCGTAACGGTCTCGTTGTCCGAAGATGCGATCCTAAAGCGTCGCGAGGCTGGCCGTCGCTCCTACTACAAGCACATTGAGGAGCGTAGGGAGTATTACCGAGAGTTATCAAAGCGACGACGTGAATCTGACCCAGCCGGTTATAGCGCTTACCAGAAAAAGTGGAGCGCTGAGAACAAAGATAGGGTTAACGCCAACAAGCGTAAGCGCAGAGCTGCTCGCCGCGCCGCAGGCAATCCTGAGAAGACCTATCAGACCGCAGAGAAAAGACGTTCCTATTACCTAGCGAACCAAGATAAATGGCGCGCTCGGTATAAGCGATGGTCAGCCAAGAATCCTGGTAAGGAGCGCCTTCGAGCTAACAAAAGGCGCGCTGCGGTTAGGCTGGCTACCCCACCTTGGGCAGATGAGAAAAAGATGGAGGTCATCTACGCTCGCGCCAGAGAGCTAACTCTCTCGACTGGCGTGATGCATGATGTTGATCACATCTTGCCGTTACGGGCTGAATTGGTTTGTGGACTTCACTGTGAGGATAATTTGCAGATCCTCACGGAAGTTGAGAACTCCAGGAAGCGCAATCAGTGCCCGTAAGCGTTTACCATGCATTGACGGCTACTACCCCGGATGATCCGAGGTATGAGATACGCCCTATCGCGCACTGGAATGCTAGCCATCTAGCGTCGCTCTCAGCCACAGCCGGGACTGAAATCTACGGGGCTTTCTCTAACGATCCGGCCTACAACGTAAGCTTTTCGACCAATCCTGGCGGGCAGGTTGTAGCTTCCGCCAATGTCACCGCAGCACCTTCCCCGGTCAACGTCACGGGGAACGGATCGAGTGTCAACGCCCAGACCATCGCATTCACGAATGCCAATGGTTTAACCCTAGGGGTATCGACAGCTGCCAATGCAGCAACGATAACCGGCTCTTACACAGTTCCTAGTACTGCCGGCCTCATCTCAGCGGTAAACGTCTCAGCCGGGACGACCAGTAACAACCTCTCGGCCATTACATTCAGTAACAGTAATGGGCTGGCCTTTGGACTTAACGGTTCTACCCTTACCGGTAGCTATACCGTCCCGACTGTTACGAACAGTTCCTGGACTGTCTCGGATAATGCAACCAGTCTTACCGTCTCCAGACTAGCTTTTACCCAGTCCAATGGATTGACCTTAAGCCTATCTACAGGGGCCGGGGCCGCAACAGTCATCGGTTCCTATACCGTCCCTAGTCAGACGAACCAAACCGCCGGGATCTATGCCTCGAGCCAGACTTACGGACAGAGCTCATCGAGCACTTACGATGCTAGATCTCTTACCGTCGTAGGCTCAGGGGACGTCTCTATAGGCTGGTCTGCCGGGTCCTTACTTGTATCGGGGTCTACCTATCCAGCCGCTAGCAACTCATCGTGGACGGTCTCAGACGCTGCTACGAGCGGGACCGTAGCAAGACTCGCTTTCACGAACCTGAACGGGGTCACCCTTTCACTTTCCACGGGAGCGGGAGGGAGTCATACCGTAGTCGGTTCTGTAGCCCCTGGAGGTGCGTTCTCTGCCGGTGCATCGAACGTCGGTAACACAGCGGGCAATACTGGTATCACCGGAACCCGTCTGATCCTCGCGGGTGGGAACAATATCACCGTCAGTCAGGGTACGGATGCTAATGGGGCCACGATCACCATATCCGGTGCTAATGCAGGAGGTGCCCAGACCGGGGTCTCATCGATAGCCGCTTCTGGCGGGACCCAGACAGTCGGAATGGTCTCCTTTGCGAATTCCAATGGAATGACCTTTGGGATGAGCACTGGGGCCAATACGGGGACGATGACTGCCTCGTATACAGTTCCCACGGTCACCAATAGCTCCTGGACGGTCTCTGATGCGAATACTTCAGGGACAGTAGCCCTTCTAGCTTTTACTCAGTCCAATGGATTGACGTTAAGCCTTTCGACCTCAAACAACGGTCACCATACCCTGATCGGGTCTTACACGGTTCCGACCCAGACCAATCAGACCCTCTCGGCCATAGTTTCCAGCAATACGACCGGAAACACTTCCGGGATGACCTTCGATGCGAGAAGTCTCTCGATCCAGGGATATGGAATTGCCTCGGTAGGCTTGAGCACGACCAATACCGGATCTTCGATCCTGATCTCGGCCACTCAAAGTAACCAGGCATTCAGCGCCCAAGGAGGCTCGAGCGCATTCCAGACCCTCAGTTTCACGAACTCGAATAACGTCTCCTTCAGCAATACCAATGGAAGCATCTGGGGATCCTATGCGCTCAATGTCTCGGCAACTGGAGGAACGAGTAATGCCTTATCAGGGCTTACGTTCAAGGACTCCAATGGGGTTTCCTTCGGACTCTCAACAGGTGCTGGAGTCGGAACGCTCACAGCAACAGTTGCTGCGCAGTCTGTACAGACACTTGGGATTTATGCCTCCTCGAACACCTTAGGCACGACATCGAGTACCTATGATGCAAGATCGTTAAGCTTTGTTGGGTCTGGTGTCGCTTCGGTCGGCTGGTCTAACGGGTCCTGGGTTATCAACGCTCCTGCAGCTGGAGGGGATGGGGTCAATGTCGTCTCGATGGCGACGACTACCTCAGGAGGACAGACATCAGGGACAACCTACAGTCAATCGAGCGGGACCATAGGTCTGGTGGCTGGTAGCAATATCACGCTCCAGCAGTCGAGTAACAGCATCGTGATCTTCGGTGCTTCCGGAGGGGCCGGAGGGAATATGTCCCTCTACGCCAATGGCAACACCACGGTTAGCTCGAGCATCGGTTCTATTCCTCCGACCAGTTTCTCACTCGGTGGCTATGGAGCGGCTTCTGTCGGTTATTCGAGTACGAACACGACAGGCATTGGAACCATCATCATCTCGGCTCCAGCGACATCTAGCTTAGTAGGAACGAATGGAATCTCAGTTTCCACAAATGGTTCCACGATCAGCGTTCAACCGCAGTTCAATTCCTCCTACGAGAACATCAACCAAGGATTGCAAGGCTCGCAGACATTGACCTTTAACGCGGCATCCGTGTCTTACGGTGTCGCTTTTATGGTGCCGTATGCGCTTTCAGCTTCTTTCATCCGTATCCCGGCGTTGATGACGACGAACTCCACGACCATCGCGACCTTAGCAAGTGCTACAGCGTCAGCCAGTGGAGCGATCTATTCGACCTTCAATGCGGTGGTTTACTCACTTGGTAATGGTGGAAGTTCTCAGAGTCTTCAGTCCGTAGCGTCTGGATCGGGTGGGTATACTTTCCGCAATTCCATCAGCATCAGTAACTCCACTCAGGCAAGTTACACACTCGGATTCTCCGCCCAGGCACTGGGAGGCGGGACTACTCTCACGACTCAGTACTCCATTAGCAACACCAATTATTCGTTTACTACGAACCAGATTGCGACGAACTTCTCCAGCTTGCAGTTCATTGATGTCCCATTCGCCAATTCGCTCACTCCTGGAGCTTATTGGCTGATTCTGGGTCTCTCGACATCGAGCGCGAGTGGAGGAGCTGGTGGTTTGGCCGCGATGACGAATTGCAATGTCAGATATTCAAATCACTATGGAATATCCCAAGCCAATAGCGCATGGGGTGTCATGGGATCGACTAACCTGACATCGGGTGGGTTACTGGGAGCTGGGAGTTTTTCTACCGCCGCTGGAGGAACGACCGCTTCCCTCCCCTTGAGCGCTATATCAAGTGGGGCATCGAATATCCGGCTCTACTTCCAGATGCTGCGGAGTAACTGATGAGTACGCTCTATGTGCCGCTCAGTTTCAACTTAAGGCGCATTCTCAAGGTTCACATGGGTAAGCATCGTTACTACGGGATGAGGAAATGCAAGTGTACGCAGTAGTTCTCACCATCGCGCTCAATTTGCAACAGTTCCCGCTGTTCAATCTTCCGGACGGTCAGCCGGTGTACATGCGTACGACTAACTTTAAGGTGGCCATCGGACAGTTTCCGACGAAAGCGGAATGTTTGGCCTACGACTACTCAGGTGCTGAGTTCGTGTTCAGTTACACGGATGCGAACAACGAGCCGCAGTCGGTTGCCTATCCGCTCTCGAGCCTGACTTACAGTTTTGTCGGTTGTAACAAGGTTCTCTGATTGGCGACTCCGACTCTAGTCCAGCGTATCGCATGGGGTAACAGCCAGAACGGCGAGAGCGCAGCCTCCATCGTTCTGCCGATTACCAATGCGACACTGGCTAACAATTGCCTGATCCTCGTCTTCCAGGTCACGACGACTGGAACGAGTACGATAGCTGTCACGGATAACATCGGGAACACGTGGCCGGCTTCGCCTAATTACACGGTCACGGATGCAGGGAATGGGATAAAGTTCTGTCTTTATATCCTGCCAAATGCCACAGCCGGAGTGACAGCGATCACGGTGAGTTTCGGCGCTGGGGGAACTGGAACTGTTACAGGATTCATGCCGGCGTTTCAGGAGTGGTACAACATAGCAACCACGAGTCCGGTGGACGTTGAGAATTCCCAGCTCGCCTCACCAGTTAAGAATGGAACTGTAACATCAGGTTCCATTACACCGAATAACGATGGTGAGCTGATTCTTCAGTTTGCAGGTATCACCGATAACGGCACAAACGGCTTGTCGGGTGCCTTCGATGGCTTGTCTGTAGTTACAGCAGATGCGAGTGGAAATTTCACTCTGATACAGACTCAGATCGACCAAGGCTATTTCTCGCAATACTACGTTCAGCCGACAAAGGCGGCGATTAATCCTTCCTTCAGTGGAACGTGGACTGCTACCACGACGACATGGCCTTCGATCACAGTTGCGCTTAAGTCGGCAAGTTCGGGTACCGCCCCGACTGGCAGTGCTTGCAGGATCATCGGAGCTCAATGGTACTTCTTGAGTCAATCGACAAGCCCGCATCCTTACAAGTTACAGATGCCCATTCTTGGGAACGCTGCTGCAATCAACTCCTCTATTCAGAGCAGTCTATTCAACTGGACGGAGACATCAGGGAGTGCGAGCGGGGCATGGACTCAAGTCTATCCTGGCTCTGCGAACCCTGGAGGCGCATGCGTTGTTGGGTTAAATAGCGGCAACTATAGCGCTGACGTTCTTAGTTTGACTGGCACGATCAATACGGGACTTACCTCACTAGGCATCATCATCGATATGGTGAATGTAGGCAGTTTCGACAACTTCTCCGCACAAAATGGAGGGGCTTTTTCTGCGGGTCCCACTCCACCTAATACGATCACTCCCATCTCGTCGAACGGAATTGGTTTTAGCACCATGGGATTAGGTACTGGACCGCCTAATTCCCTCGTAACCCCGGCGGGTGTTTTCATGTGTCCGACCTATACCGGGCAGACAGATGCCTCAGCGATGACGTCGGGAGATTGTTGGGGTATCTACTATTTCTCATCCAATGCGATGCAGAGTTGGAGTTACAACGACACCCAGGCATCGGGGAACTGGGATGCCTTAGCGATGACCTTTGGGGCTGGCCCTTATATCTCTGTCCAGCCACAGAATCAGACGGTTTACGCGGGACAAACGGCAACATTCAGTATCACAGCGACTTCCTCAAGCACGATTTCCTATCAGTGGCAGCAGTACACAGGAGGAACTTGGACGAACGTCGGGACGAACAGTTCAGGTTATACGACGGGGGCGCTGGCCGATTCAGATTACGGAGACCAGTTCAGGTGTCAAGTCACTGACAGTACAGCGACGATTATCAGCAATGTAGCGGAGACTCTCGTGGTAGGAACTTCCTCGATAGCGTGGACGACATGAAGCCTCAGTTAGTCATTCAGTGTGGCGTATATAGAATCCGTAATTTGGTTTCTGGTATTTCGTATTACGGTTCCTCAGTAACTATGCGTGACCGCTTAACTGAGCATAAAAGACAGCTTAGGAATGGAGTCCATACCAATCAGCATTTGCAGGCCGCGTGGGATCGTTATGGGCCTAAGGCATTCGTCTTTGATGTAATTCTCTGCTGTGACCGCGAGGATGTTCTTGAATGCGAACAGATGATATTAGACGAAGCTTTCGGTGCCAAAGAGCCGATCTACAACATCAGTAAGAATGCGAAAGCCCCAATGATGGGTCTTCATCATTCTGAGAGCGTTAAGCTAAAGATCAGTCAGGCGTCTAAAGGTAAGCCGAGCCCTATGTTGGGCAAGCGCCATTCACTTGAGACAAGACAGGCAATGAGTAAGTCTCATCGTGGTGAACGGCATTGGACTTTTAACTTGCCGTCAGAGTTACATCCTCTTTATGGGAGGAAGCATAGTGAGGAGACACGGAAACTTCTCAGTAAGCAAAAACTTGGTCCTAAGAATCCCCGATTTGGGAAAATTGGGACTATGCACGGCAAGAAACATTCCGCAGAAGCGAGGCTGAAAATTAGTGCCGCGAAACGCGGGAAGCCTTGGACTGAAGGAAGGAGAGATGCTTGTGGGGGTTAAGCCATCTCTGATCATCCAAGATTTTTCTGGCGAGAACAATAAGAACCTGAAAGGCACGCACGCGAGATTGATGAGGGGTGGCTCATGGCGTAAACAGAGGATCGTCTGCATATTGCCTGCGGCTGATCTGGTACCAGCTAAATGCGTATTGTCTTGGTGGAACCTTGCTTTCCCGCCCAATCAGGGAGTGGTCAAAATCCTGGCTCTCGGAATGGAAGTAGGCGATGCCTATAGCAGCGCGATTGAGGGTGTCTTAGCGCATCCGGATCTTTCGCAGTGGGAATATATCCTGACTGTTGAGCATGACAATGCGCCTCCATCAGATGGTGTCGTCAAGCTGGTAGAGCAGATGGAGAACCATCCGGAATTCGCGGCTATCGGCGGTCTCTACTTCACCAAGGGCGCTTCCGGGGTTGCTCAAATCTGGGGAGATGTAAGGGATCCTCAGCTGAACTTCAGGCCGCAGCCACCTGATCCAAATGGTGGGTTAGTCGAGTGCTGCGGGACTGGAATGGGGTTCACGCTCTATCGGATGTCACTATTCAAGGATGAACGGATCAAGCGTCCCTGGTTCAGGACATTGAATGGCAAGGACGGGCAAGGTGTGGGAACTCAAGATCTCACGATGTGGACGGAAGCCAGGAAATATGGATATAGGTGCGCAATCGATTGCTCGTGCAAGACCGGGCACTATGACCTCCGAGGCGATTTTGGTCCGGCTGACATGATGTATTGAGGAAATATGGCTAAGAAATCAGCGTTGAAGGTGGTTGAGCAGTCTGAGCCCATCAAGCTCGATATAGGCTGTGGAAAAAATAAGCAACCCGGTCACTATGGCATCGACAAGATCAAATTTGATGGGGTGGATCACGTTCTGGACGTAGGTTCCCAGAGGCTTCCCTATCGGGATGACTCGGTGGCTGAAATCTTCAGCAGTCACTTTGTCGAGCACTTAAAGCCTCTTGAGCGGGTTCACTTCATGAACGAGGCTTATAGAGTTCTCGCCAAAGACGGCAAGATGACCGTTATCGTCCCTCACTGGGCTTCTTGTCGTGCTTATGGGGATATGACCCACCAGTGGCCCCCGGTCAGTGAGTTCTGGTTCTACTACCTAGACAAGAACTGGCGGGCACTGAACGCCCCACACAACGACTCAGAACACGTCGAATGGGGTTACAAGTGCGACTTCAATGCCACCTGGGGCTATGGGATGAACGCCCAGATCATGTCGAGAAACCAGGAGTATCAGCAATTCGCGATGAGCTGGTACAAGGAAGCGATTTTAGACATACACGCAACGCTAGTTCCGCGGAAATGAATTACTTGGAACTCGCTTGGTTGGCTGGCCTTATGGAGGGTGAGGGGTGCTTTGCTTTTGGCACGAGCCCTAAAATAACTATCAGCATGACGGACAAAGATGTCATGGAGAAAGCTGCTCTTTTGATGGTAGCTCCTTGTAGGCGCATAAATAGACCGACTATCACGGGTAAAGATGTATTTAGGGCAGAATTATATGGAAATCCGGCTATCGTCCTTATGGAGAAGCTTCTTCCATTTATGGGAGAAAGGCGTTCTACAAAGATCAGAGAAGTATTGTCAGCGGCTGCCACTAGGCGTGGGAAGGCTGTCGGAGAGAGGGCTGGGCCGTCGAAACTTACTGAGTTGCAGGCCAAGGATATTTTGGAGCGATGGAATACTGGTGCAGCTAGTCAGAGCCAAATGGCAAAAGAGTATGGTGTGAGTCAAGAGGCTATTGGATATTTAGTCAATGGACACACTTGGAAGCACATTCACGCCACGCTGACGCCACGGAAATGAGATGTTTGGCGGATTTCAAGCGCTGGTCTTTCAAACCGACTACCAGCAGATCCAGGTCACCCAGGATGCGGGTAGAAAACGATACCGGGATATCTATCGGGTCACGATTGACGAGCAGGTATTCGAGTTCAGGACCTTCGGTGCTGCGGTTGAGTTTCTGGAACAGGCCAAATTGGCCGCTGCCAGGCTTGCGGCTCAGAAAGTGGCGGAAGCCAGCGAGAAGGCCGAAATCCCGACTTTTGATCTTCCAAAGATCAAGATCAGCTCAAGAGACTTGAGACCCTACGTTTCAGCGACGAAGGCCGAAATTTCCAGAACGTACCGGCAAGCTGCGATAGATGCCGAGATTGCAGTTTTGATGGAAATGCAGGCAAAATCGGAGTACAACGAAGACGTTATCTGGTTTTTGATGCAGTAATGCCCAGCAAGTCAGGTAAACAGCATCGATTGATGGCTTTGGTAGCGACTAACCCGAAGGCTGCCAAGAGGCTTGGGATTCCCCAAAGCGTAGGCCGAGAGTTCATCCAAGCGGACGTCGGCAAGCATTTCGGCACTCACAAGATGCCGAAAGGGAGACGAAATGGCTAAACCCGGGCGGATACCTGTTTGGCGCTTTTACTAGTTCTATAATGGTGCACGCTATGACACGTCGGACACAGTGGGATGAGGTTCTCTACTTTCCCGTTTTGTCTGTTCTCGTCGATGTGATGAATCAGGATGAGCTCAGGGACAGCGTTCCATCCGCAGTCATAGCATTTCCGCTCAAAAACCTTCCAAGCGTTGACCCTGTAACTTCCTGGCTTTCCTTGCTTTGTCTGCCATTCCACTCGGCATTGGCGGGAGCAATTGACGCTCCGAGCATTGCTCGGGCAAAAGTACTTGCCGCAATTAAGGCAGTTCCTGCCGTGCTTAATGTGCGATTGACTGGAGCACTGACGGCTACAGAATTTAGCCGTGCGGTAACTACCACGCTTCTTTGGTTGAAACGGTTTTTTGCATTGGGGGCAGATTTTGTCGGCAAGTATTGCTGGCTTGCGCTGAAACTGCTTAAGTCTCAGATGGTGTCCGTGCACGAATCGAGCCCCGGGATATCGGGGAGATTCTCCGCAACCACAACCGCATAGGATCATTTATGGCTGCCCATTGGATATCCAAGGCTATCAGACATCCCGGAGCTTTACGAGCAGAATTGCATGTAAAAGCCGGAGAAAAAATCCCCGCCAAGAAGCTCGCAGCCGCAGCTAAAAAGGGCGGCGTAGAGGGTAGGCGGGCCAGGCTCGCTGAGACTCTTAAGCACATGCATCACGGTGGAGATCATAAAGCCACTCACGGCCTGCATCCTGAATTCACCCACGGCGGGGAAAAGGGCATGCATGAAGCTCGAGCCCAGGGTGGAGATGGCCGGCACGAGCATATCCAGTCCGCGTTAGAGGAGCACTGGGGCAAATGAGCAAGTTCATCGAGCGATCCAAGGACCCCGAGCTTTCTCCGATGGTCGAAGCCCATTTCATGGGTAATGCACCTCCGAATGCCGGGATTTTCTCCCAATCCGAACCCAAAGGCGGAACACCAGCTTGGAACTCCAAAGCAGCTAGTGCCAAAGAATCATTTGCCGGTCAAGATGGACTGGTGAACCGTGAGGAGTTTGGGAAAGGCACGAGCATATTTAACGCTCCCGGACAGACGGTCCCAAGGGAAACAGGCGTCGGTTACAAGCCTGCCAGTGCAGCCGGCCACAGCCTCAAAGAGGATCCCTTCCAGCTAGCCGATGGATTCCCCGGGGATTGATGATGTGCTGAACTTAGGTGGGCCGGACAGGTGATGAAGCTGCCGTTAGGTTATCAGCCTGCCCACCAAGTGTGACAGGAATTATATATGAGTCAGCCGGTTGAGAAAATGCTATTCGCGCAAGCAATCCTTGAGAATACGATTGCCACCTTACGCTTCTATCCGTGCCCTTGTGGCAATCTTCAGCCGTTTAAAGGGCAGGTCCCAGATTGCGAGGAATGCGGCAGGCAGTTACCCCCGTGTAGTGCGGGGGATGACTGCTAATTGCTGCATCGCACAACAAATGTTTATCAAGGGACAATCAGGAAATCCGGCTGGAAGGCCAAAGGACACGTTCAACATCCGTCCTTTAGCCAAGCGTTATACGAAAGAAGCTTTAGAGAAGCTCGTCGAGTGGATGAGAAGTGATAACCCCAAGGCCAGTGTAGCGGCTGCTCTTGCGATCCTAGACCGCGCCTACGGTCGCCCCGT
>Ga0335069_10010317_pt1 | contig 13240 bp, 9 predicted proteins | sample Lox_Sample_11_FD_206714 | JGI IMG/M metagenome (GOLD analysis project Ga0335069, IMG submission 206714) | Soil microbial communities from Loxahatchee National Wildlife Refuge, Florida, United States - Lox_Sample_1.1 | ecosystem: Environmental > Terrestrial > Soil > Wetlands | place: USA: Florida... | reverse complement strand
ATCGGGATCGATACCGCGGCCGGCGGGGGGACCGTCTATTCCGGCTACGCCATCCCCATCAACCAGGCCCTGCCGATCGCCAGGCAGATCGCGGCCGGGCAGCCGGGCGCGCGCGTCCAGATCGGCCTGCCGGCCTTTCTCGGCGTGCTCCTGCCGGAAAGCACGAGCAGCGATCCCCGGCGGCAGGCCAGCCAGGAACTGCGGCAGACCGGCACCGTGAGCGGCAGCGGCTGCACCAGCAGCACCACGACGGCGGCCCCGGCCAGCATCGCGCCGGCCAGGTCCGGAGCGCTGGTCGACGGAGTGCTCTGCGGGACGCCGGCCGCCACGGCCGGCCTGTCCGCCGGGGACGTCATCACCTCGGTCGGGGGGCGGGCCATCAGCTCGCCCGGCTCGCTGACTGCCACCATCAGCCGCTACCGGCCGGGCAGCAGGACCTCGCTGGCGTGGGTCAGCCCGGGCGGCCGCCTGCACATTGCGCTGGTGAAGCTCGCCGCGGGGCCGGCAGGCTGACAGCGGATCCGGGCTCGAGCAGGCGGCCGTGCTCATCACGAGAACGGCGGAACAGCCCGGTACAGGACAATCATCAGGACCTGCGCAGGAGGTCCCGGCCTTCACGAGGAGAATCCGACAGCCCGCGGAGCAGACAGCAGAGCCAGCGGGCAGCACGCGCGGCGCGATTTCCTGCACAAGGCCAGCACCCGCCTGGTCCGCGCGGCGGACACGATCGTGATCGAGGACCTGAACGTGGCCGGCCCGGTCCGCAACCGGCATCTGGCCCGCGCGATCGCGGACTGCGGCTGGGGCGAGTTCCGCCGCCAGCTGGAGTACAAGTGCGAGCGCGCCGGACGGAACCTGATCGTGATCGACCGCTGGTACCCCTCGTCCAAGACCTGTTCGGCGTGCGGGTTCCTGCTGGCGGAGCTGAGCCTTTCCACCCGGCACTGGACGTGCCCGTCCTGCGGCGCCCGGCACGACCGGGACCTCAACGCCGCGAAGAACATCCTGGCGGCAGGTCGTGCCGTTGCTGCCTGCGGAGCTGGCGTAAGACACCGGGAGAGATCTCCGGTGCGGCCGGCGGTGAAACAGGAACCCCAGCCGGTGACGGCCGGGATCCCCGTCCCTCGGGGCGGGAGTAGTCAATGAAAGATAGCTGTCGCTGGAGGACCCCAGGGCCGGCATCACCGGCTGCGACGTACCCTGGTCTGGTCGAGGGCGAGGAAGATGCGAGAGAACGAGAGCGATGGCGATGGCGGCTGGCCACGGCCGGATGAGTACGTCAGCCCGTGGCCCCCGCGCGACGAAGGTAAGGCGCCGGGAACGAACTGGCCCGGGACGAACGCGGCTCCCCCGCCGGAGAACGGCTATCAGGACACCATCGCTTTCGGCACGCCGCCCGGCTCATCCGGCGACTACGGGAACGCGGCGGGCTACGGGCAGGCCTGGTACGAAACCCGGCCAGGCCACGGGGACCAGCCCGGACGCGGGAGCCAGGACAGGTACGGGAGCCAGGACGAGCACGGGAACCAGAGCGGCTACCGGCCCCAGAGCGGCTTCGGGAGCCAGGCCGGCTACCACAGCCAGGCCGGCTACCAGGGAAGCAGCCAGGATCCCGGACGGCACCAGGCGGGCGGCGGTTACGGCACGCCCGGGTGGGCGCTGCCCGAGCCGCCGCCGGGACGCCCGGGACGCGGCGGGCGCTTCCTGGTCTACATCACCGTGGCCGCGCTCGCGGCGAGCATCGGCGCCGGGGTAACCGTCGCGCTCGGCCGCCACAGCGCGGCCCCGGCGGCCGGGGTCTCCTCGAACCAGGTTCCGGGACCGCACGACAACGCGGCGGGCAGCGGGGCCTCTTCGGCTCCGCTGAACCCGCGGGCGGTGGAGAAAAGGGTGCTTCCCGGCCTGGTCGACATCGTCTCGACGATCAAGTATGACAGCGAGACGGCCGAGGGCACCGGGATGATCATCTCGCCCTCCGGGCTGGTGCTGACCAACAACCACGTCATCGACGGGGCCACGAACATCCATGTCAGCCTGCTCGCGCCGGGCCGCAACTCGGCTCAGTACGCGGCCCAGGTGGTCGGCTACGACATCACCGACGACGTGGCGCTGCTCCAGCTGCGGAGTGCCTCCGGCCTGCCCACCGAGAGCTTCGGTAACTCCTCGCAGGTCACCTTGGGCACGCCGGTCCTGGCGCTCGGCAACGCCGAGGGACGCGGCCGGGCGACGCCCGCCACGGGCATCATCAACGCGCTCGACCGCTCGATCCAGGCCAACGACGAAGGCTCGAACAGCACCGAAGACCTGAACCACATGCTGCAGACCAACGCCCGGATCCAGCAGGGCGACTCCGGTGGCGCGCTGGCGAACAACGCGGGCCAGGTCATCGGCATGATCACCGCCGCGAACACCGCCTCCTCCGGCCAGGCCGGGGGATCCGGCGGCACGCTCGGCTTCGCCATCCCCATCAACAGCGCCCTGGCCATCGCCAAGCAGATCGCGTCGCACCGGCCGAGCGCCACCGTGTACATCGGCGTGCCCGGCTTCCTCGGCGTGGAGGTCGCGACGAGCGACAGCGCGAACCCGCAGCAGCAGGCCGCCGACGCGCAGCAGTCCGGGATCGGCCGGGCCGCCGCCGGGAGCGGCCTGTCCTGCCAGCCCAGCAACCAGGGCGGCGTGCCGTCCCGGGTCGCGCCGATCGCCGCGGGCGCGCTCATCCTCGGCGTCCTGTGCGAAACGGCCGCCACGTCGGCGGGCATGGTGGCCGGGGACGTGATCACCTCGGTGGCCGGCCAGCCGATCACCACGCCCGGCTCGCTGACCGGCATCACCGCCAAGTACCACCCGGGTGACATCGTCACCGTCATCTGGGTGAGCCTGGACGGCGTCGAGCACACCATGCTGATGAAGCTGGGACCGGGCCCGGCCCGCTAACCGGCCCGGGCGGCCGTTCAGGAGGGGTCCAGCCAGGTCCGCAGGCGGGTCTCGCACTCGGCGATCTTGGCGATCTCGACGTACTCGCCGGCGGTGTGCGCGATTTCCGAGATGCCGGGCCCGTAGTTCACCGCCGGGATGCCGAGGGCGGAGAACCTGGCCACGTCGGTCCAGCCGAGCTTGGCCCGCGGCGTCCCGCCGACCGCCGCGACGAACTCGGCCGCGGCCGGCTGCCCCAGGCCGGGCCGGGCGCCATCGGCGACGTCCAGCACCGTCACCGGCCAGTCCGGGAACACCGACCGAACGAACTCCGCCGCCTGCTCGCCGGTGATATCCGGCGCGAACCTGTAGTTGACGGTGACCCGGCACTCGTCAGGGACGACGTTCCCGGCCACGCCGCCCGAGATGCCGACGGCGTTCAGGCCCTCGTGGTAGCGCAGGCCGTCGACTTCCGGCTCCCGGGGCGTGTACCCGCGCAGCACGTCGAGGACGGCCCCGGCCTCGTGGATGGCGTTCCGGCCCATCCAGGAACGCGCGGTGTGCGCCCGCTGGCCCGCCACGGTGACCTCGGCGCGCAGCGTGCCCTGGCAGCCGCCCTCGATCTCGGCGGAGCTGGGCTCCATCAGGACCGCGAAGTCGCCGGCCAGGAGCTCCGGGCGGTTGCGGCTCAGCCGCAGCAGCCCGTTGCGCTCGGCCGCGACCTCTTCGCAGTCGTAGAACACGTAGGTGACGTCCCGGCCCGGCGCGGTGAGGCCGGCGGCCAGCCGGAGCTGCACCGCCACCCCCGCCTTCATGTCCGTGGTCCCGCAGCCGTACAGGCGGGAGCCCTCGGCGCGCGAGGGCAGGTTGCCCGCGACCGGCACGGTGTCGACGTGCCCGGCCAGGATCACCCGCTCCGGGCGGCCGAGCATCGTACGGGCCACGATCGCGTTGCCGTCCCGGTGCACGGCCAGGTGCGGCAGCGCCCGGAGCGCGCCTTCGATGGCATCGGTGATCGGCCCCTCCCCGCCGCTGACCGACGGGATGTCCACGAGCCGTGCGGTCAGCGCCGCGCCGTCGAGCCGGAGGTCCACCGGGCCAGCTTAGGTCACCGGGGCCCCGGGGATCCCCGGGCGGGCATCGCCCTGGCCGCCGCGCGCAGCGCGGTCAGGATCACCGCCACCGAGGGACGGCGCACGCTCGCGGTGCGGGCCACGGCGTGCACGTCCCTGGCCAGGTCCAGGCCGTGCGGCAGGTCCCGCCTCGCGCTCGAGCGCGGCGAGTTGCTGGGACACCGCGGACGGCGTGTAGCCGAGGACCGCGGCCGTCCCGGCGATGCTGCCGCGGGCGGCGAACTCCTGGAGCAGTCGCAGCCTGTGCAGGTCGAGCATAAGAGAATCTTAGTCTCTGCGATAGATATCGGCGCTTGTGCTTATGGTCAGGCCCGCCGCAGACTGGCAAGGTGCGCAAGGTTGCCACAGTCCGTGGGACTTATTCCGGGCAGGTCCCTTCACCGCGATAACCGCTACCCGCCGATCCCGCAGCAGCCTTATCCGCCGATCCCGCAGCTAGGAGTGCCGGCTTCAGTGGCTCTCACCGTCACGCCCACGCCCGCTCAGCAGGAACACCCGACCCTGGGCACCGTCAGCATCCCCGTCTCCGCCACGCTGGCCGCCAACGAGGCGATGGCCGCCCGGCGCCGCCGCGGCGAGCCGGTCCTGCACCTCGCGTTCGGCGAAGCGGGCCTGCCCGCGCACCCGATGCTGTGCGCGGCGCTGGCCCGGGCCGCGGGCTGCAACTCCTACGGCCCCGTCGCCGGGCATCCGGCGCTGCGCGAGGCGGCCGCCGGTTACTGGGCCAGGCGCGGCCTGCCCACCGGCGCGGGCGCGGTGGTCTGCGGGCCCGGCAGCAAGTCCCTGCTGTTCGGCCTGATCATGGCCATCGGCGGCGATGTCGCCGTCACCCGGCCTAGCTGGGTCAGCTACGCCGCGCAGGCGAGCCTGGCCGGGCGGGCGGCGCACTTCGTCCCCGGCCGGGGCGGCGTGCCCGACGCGGAGCAACTGGCCCGCGCCGTGTCCGCGGCCCGGGCCGGCGGCCGCCGGATCCGTTCGGTCGTCGTCACGCTGCCCGACAACCCGACGGGGACGCTGGCCTCGCCCGCGGCCGTGCGCTCGGTGTGCTCGGTCGCCGAGGCGCACGACCTGGTCATCATCTCCGATGAGATCTACCGGGACCTGGTGCACGACCCTGCCGCGCCGTATGCCAGTCCCGCCGTCATTTCTCCCGAACGGACTGCGATCACCACTGGCCTGAGCAAGAACCTCGCCCTGGGCGGCTGGCGCCTCGGCGTGGCCCGGCTGCCCGGCGGAGGGCTCGGGCCCGAGCTGCGCGCCCGCCTGCTCGGGATCGGCAGCGAGATCTGGTCCGCGCCGGCCGGGCCGGTGCAGCAGGCCGCCGCGCTCGCCTTCAGCGAACCGCCGGAGCTGGCGGAACGGGTGGCGCTCAGCCGGCGGCTGCACGCCCGCGTCGCCCGGGCGATCGCGCTGAGGTTCGCCGCGGCCGGCGCCTCGGTGCCCGCGCCGCAGGCGGCGTTCTACCTCTACCCGGACTTCTCGCCGCTCGCGGACCTGCTGTTCGAGCGGCACGGCATCACCAGCGACCAGGGCCTGGCGTCGGTGCTGCTGCACAAGTACGGCGTCGGGGTGCTGCCGGGCAGCGCGTTCGGTGAGGAGAGCGGGCGGCTGCGGCTCCGGGTGGCGACCTCCATGCTCTACGGCGACACGGACGCCGAGCGGATGGCCGCGCTGGACTCGGCCGACCCGTGCTCGCTCCCCTGGATCGCCGCGTCCCTGGCCCGGCTGGAGGAGGCCCTGGCCGGCCTCACCGGCTGAGGTCGCCCGGCCTGGCGTTCTGGCTGGCTCGCTATTCTTCCGCGGGCGGCGCCCACAGGCTCCGCACTTGCTCCCAGCCGGCCTCGTCGGGTGATTCCGCGGGCGCGATGTACCGCGCTCCGGGGAAGGCCCGGGCCGGCGGCGTGAAGCTTCCCCGGTCGACGAGCCGGCCGATGTTCGCGCGGTAGATCTCGTCCACGTCGGCGTGCTGCAGTGGTTCGGCGTCCAGCCAGAGGTTCTTCGGGTGGACCGGCTCCTCGTACATGCGCCGGAAGATCTCCGTCCGCAGGTCCTTCATCCAGTTGGAGTTGAGATTCATCGTGCGGAACTGGCGGAGGGCCTCGATGTCGATGATGCCGGCCACGAACGTGTTAGCGCCCGACGTGGTGTGCCCGAGCACGTTCCCCTGGTAATCGACGATATGGGAGTTGCCGCCCGCGATGTCGTACGGGTGCTCCATCTTCGGGTGCACGTAGACCGGGCCGATGTTCGGGCAGACCATGTAGACGTTGTTGAAATGCGCGTGCGCCCGGTTCTGCAGCAGCCACGTCCCGCCGGGCTCCAGCCCCATCTGGGTCATCGGCACCGCCTCGCTCGGGCGGTAGACGACCTCGGCGCCGTTGAACGCGAGCGCGCGTACCGCCTCCGGGTACTCTCCGTCCGGGCAGCAGATCGTGCCGATATTGCCGATGTCGCCGGTGCGCAGCACCGGGTAGAACGCGTCGATTCCGTCGCCGAACAGTTCCACCCAGCGGTCGTAGACGTCATGCGGGACGCACGAGCGCTCGCGGCACCAGAGGTGGTTCTTGGCCGCCTTGTGGACGATCTCGCCCTGCCTGGAGATGACGAACAGGGTGTTGAAGAAGCGCTTGTCGATCACCTCGGGCCAGCGCGCCTTGCACTGGGCCACGATGTACGTGTCGTATTGCCGGGCGAGCGAGGCGAGCCGGCCGGTCTCCGGCCCGGGGATGTCGATGAACAGATCGCGCGCCGCGGTGACGTGCGGGATATCGAAGATCTCGTCGGTGAACCCGGTCAGGGCTCCCTCGGCGAGGGCGATCAGCCGCACGGGCATGCCGGTGGCGTTCACCGCGGACTCGCTGATGATGGTGGTCAGGATCGGGACCGCGATCATCGGCAGCGCGGTGATGACGATCGCGATGTGCGGCGTGTTCCGGACGTGGTGCACGCTGCCCACCGCCGAGGGACCCATGCCGTCACGCGCCATCGAGTAGATCAGGCGGGAGCCGGCGTTGATGCAGGCGAGCGTGCAGGCGAACATGCTGCAGATGATCCCCAGGTCGAGGATGTAGGCGAAGAAGCCGATCCCGGTGTGCGTGGCCAGGTCGGGCAGCGGGGCGGTGCTGGCCAGGATGCCCCCCTTGACATTGCCGAAGCCGTAGATCTGGGAATAGGACACGACGACGTAGAACAGGCCCACGATCAGGCAGCTCCACAAGATGGCCCGGGGGATGTTCCGGAAGGAGTTCTTGGATTCGACGCCCAGGGAGCCGGCGCTCTCGAACCCGACGAACGCGAAGATCGCCAGCACCACGCCGACCAGGATGCCGCCAGGCTTGACGCCCGTCAGCGAGAGCTGGTGAGTGTCGAAGACCGTGCCATTATGCACCCAGATGTTCACGCACAGTATGAGGATGACCGTGACCGAGAGCGACTCGAGGATCAGTGCCGTCCGGGCGGACACGCCGATATCGAAGATCGCGACGCCCGTCGCGGCGAGCGCGGCGACCAGGAAGAGCGCGACCAGGATCCCGTCGTTGTTCCCGGGGGCACCGAGCCGGGTCAGCAGGTCGGCGCCGTAGATCGCGAACCCGTAGACGGTAGCCATGCCGGTCGCGATGTAACCGAGGATCAGGCCCCAGCCGCTGATCGGGGTCGTACGCGGTGACCCACAGGTGCCTGGTGGCGAACTGGGCTCGCCGGATCACGTGGCTGTCTGGCTGATTGAACGGCAGCACGCTGTCGTGGGGCACGAGCTTGTAGGCCACCAGTTCACCCAGTCCGTTCGGCCTATCGGGGTTGACGATCTTCCAGTAGCGGGCGGCCCGGCCGTCCGCCACCCGCTGCGCCTCGGACTCGCGGCGCAGCGGGGTCTGCCGGACCACCCAGGCGTTGCCGTGCGGGTTCTCCGGGCCGGGCGGCAGGGCCACCGAGTCGCACTCGTACACGGTGTTGCCCGGGCCGTCGACCATCATGTCCAGCCGGACGCAGAAGATGTGCTGGTGGTGCGGCCCGTAGACCTGCGGCGCGACCAGCGTGCCGTGGCCCGGCCGCTGCCCCGGCGGCAGCGCCCCGTTGGAGATCACGCCGGTCAGCTTGACCTCGTACTCGATGGTGCCGTCCTGGTAGAGGTACCAGAAGTAGCCGTACTCGTAGTTCCCGACGGTGGCGATCATCGAGATGACCAGCCGCCGGGAGCGCCGGACCTCGGTCTTCCCGGTCCGCCAGTCCATGTGCTTCCAGCTGATCCCGTGGTCTTCCTCGTGCAGGCAGATGGCGTTCCTGAGGACCTGGGCGTGGCCGTCGTTGTCGTTGAGGCAGGCGTCGAAGTAGCGGATCTCGCCCAGGCAGTCACAGCCCAGCTCCAGGCTGTTGGCCAGCACCCCGATGCCGTATTCCCCCATGTCGAAGACATTCTTGCGGCAGTGCGTCGGGTTCGGATCGCCGTAGGGGATGAGCATCTCCGCCAGCGAGGCCCGGTAGATGACGGGCCGGAGCGTGCCATGGTCCTCGTACCGGAGCAGGTGCAGCACCAGCCCCTCGCGCGGGGTGAAGCCGACCTGGAACCGCCATTTCTGCCAGCGCACCTCGTGCCCGTCCACGGTGAAGCTGACGCCGTCCGGCTGGGTGATCTCCACCGGCTTGACGTCCTGGCGCGGGCCGTCGTCGAAGTGCGGGACGTTAGCGGGGTCGCGCAGGGCCTCGGCGGTGTAGTTCCCGCTGGCCGGGGGCAGCGGCACCACGCCGTGGTCCTCGATGTCCACGACCTCCATCCGGTCCAGGTCGAACCGGACGATCAGGCCTTCCACCGGGCGGGCGTATCCGTTGTCGTCGGGATCCCCCTGCCGGACCCAGCTCAGCGGCCGGAGGAAACGCCCCTGTTCCGCTCCGTCCTCGGGGCCGTTGTAGCCGACCGACCACGGGTCGATCATCACCATGCTGAAGTCGGTGACGCCGCGCCGGCGCATCGCCTCCTGCCAGCGGGGGTCCTTCCGGACCGCCTCCTCGGTACCCAGGAACTCCTCGAGCATGACCGGCGGCTGGACCCCGGGAAGCTCCCGGAACAGGCGCACCTCGCCGGCCGTGATCGAGACCACCGCCTCGTAGCTCTTGCGCTCGGCCCGTTCCCGGAGCACGACATGCGCCTCGCGGTCGAACTCCTGGCCCGGCTGGTGGTTCAGCACCGCGTCCTTGGGGGGCTCCCGCAGCGTGACGTAGACGAACCGGGCGCTGTCGGCCAGGCCGCGATCCTGTTTCAGGATCCGGCTGGCGGCCTCGATCTCCTCCGCCGTCAGCGGGTCCAGCGGATGCCGCACCCCTACCGTGATGTGTTCGGCCGTCTTCATCATCCGCTCCTTCCCTGGCCCCCGGAGCCACCGGCACCGGCCCACGGGCGGCGGGCGTCAGGCCACCAGCCGCGGCGAGAGCCGGCCGGAGCGGCCCGCGCAGCCACGCGCGCCCGGGACCTTGCACATCTCGGCGGTTTCCCTGGTCTTACCGCAGACAAATTGGTACGTCAAGAGGATGAATTCGTCCCTGTCAGCGTTGACGGTGCGTGACGGTTCCTTAGCATGAGGGTGTGACCGGAAACATCGACCCGACCGGCGCTACGGGTCCGGGGCGATCCGGCGACGCCGCCACCCTGCTGCGCCGGATGCCCCTGTACGAACAGGCCGAGAAGGTACTGGAGGACCTGCTGGTACGCCGGCGGTACCGGATCGGTGACCGGATCCCCCCGGAGGCTGAGCTGGTGAGGAGCCTGGGCGTTTCCCGGGCGACCGTCAGGGCCGCGGTGGGACGGCTGGCCGGCCGGGGATTGCTGGTCAGGCGGCAGGGCAGCGGCACCTTCCTGGCCCGGCTCCCCGGGTGGAGCGATCAGCCGGGGCCGGCCGGGATCAAGCTGGGCAGCAGCGTCGGCCAGCTCGGCAGGCTGGAGACCTACGCGAGCATCGCCGAACGGCTCGGCCTCAAGACCGACAGCGAGCAGCTCCGCGTGGAGGCGGCCCGGGCCACCGCCGAAGAGGCAGCCGCGCTCGAGCTTCCCGTGAGCAGCGAGCTGACCCGCGTCTCCCGGGTGCTGCTCATCGACGGTGAGACCGCCGCGTGGATGATTGACGTGGTCCCGGCGGATCTCATGCCCGCCGGGAAGGTCAGGGAGCGCCTCTCAGCCCGCCAGATGATGCTCGACCTGCTCTTCGACGAGGGAATCCCGGTCGCCTTCAGCGAGGTTGAGATCGGCACCGCACTGCTCGGGCCGGGCCAGCCGGCCTGCCGGTTCCTCGGGCTGGATCAGCCGACGGCCGCGCTCATGCTGACCGAGACCATGTACCTCGACAGCGCCGCCTCCGCCCAGAGCCGTCCGGTGCAATGGAGCCGGAACTTCTTCCTCCCGGGCAAGCTCAGCCTCCGCCTGGTCCGGGACACGCCGGCCGGCCGCGACCCGGCCATCGTCCTCCAGCTGTCCGCGGACGCGTGAAGACGGAGCAGACTGGGGGAATGCGGATGAGACTCGCGCGCACGGCCAGGTTCGCGGCGGCGGCGCTCACCGGCGGCCTGCTGGCCGCGGCGGCGGGCTGCACCGGTTCGCCGGGAGGCGGGGACGCGACGCCGAGCGGCTCGGCGCCGCCGGTCATGACGCTGACCTCCCCCGAAGACTCCGGAGTCGGGCATCCCGGCACGGACTGGCCCACGTACGGCCACGACTCCGCCCGCACCGGCACCGCCGCCAACACGGCCGCGGCGGGCCCGCTGAGCGTCGCCTGGCGGGCGCACCTGGACGGGGCGGTCTACGGCCAGCCGCTGCTGGTCGGCTCGGTGGTGATCGCGGCGACGGAGAATGACTCGATCTACGCGCTCGACCAGAGGACCGGCCAGGTCGTCTGGCGGACGAACGTCGGCACCCCGGTGCCGCTGGCCAGCCTGCCGTGCGGCAACATCGACCCGCTCGGCATCACCGGGACGCCGGCCTACGACGCGGCCAACGGGCTGGTCTACGCCGTGGCGGAAACCACCGGATACCACCACGTGCTGGTCGGCGTCTCGGCCACCGACGGGACCGTCCAGGTGGAAGGCGACATCCCCACGCCGGACGGGCAGCCACGGTATGACCAGCAGCGGCCCGGCCTCGTCATCGAGGACGGGCGGGTGTACGTGGCGTTCGGCGGGCTGTACGGCGACTGCGGGCCGTACCGCGGGTCGGTGGTGGGCATCCCGCTCAGCGGCAGCGGGCCGCTGGTGTCCTACATGGTGCCGACGGCACGCGAGGGCGCCATCTGGGGCACGGCCGGCCCGGTCCGCGGCCCCGACGGCACCCTGTACGTCAGCGTGGGCAACGGCTCGGTGACCAGCACCAAGTTCGACGGCAGCGACTCGGTGACCGCGCTGTCCCCGGCCCTGAAGCAGACCGGCATCTTCGCGCCGTCAAGCTGGTACCACGACAGCCAGAACGACCTCGACCTCGGCTCCACTCAGCCCGCGCTGCTGGCGAACGGCATGCTGCTCGCGGACGGCAAGAGCGGCACCGCGTACCTGGTCAGCGCGGCCCATCTGGGAGGCGTCGGCGGGCAGGTCGCGCAGGCGCCCGTCTGCCCGGCGTATGGCGCGGCCGCGGTCCAGGGCAGCACCGTGTACGAGCCCTGCGAGCAGGGCGGGATGGCCGCGATCAGCACCGCGGGGAACAAGATCCGCGTGCTGTGGCACGGGCCCGCGAGCGCGTGGGGCTCCCCGGTCGTCGGCGGCGGGGCGGTCTGGGTCACCGACTGGACCTCGGGGACGCTCTACGAGCTCAACCCGGCCTCCGGGGCGATCCGCTACTCGCTGAGGCTGGGCACCGCGCTGCCGCACTTCTCCTCGATGTCCATGGTGGGCAACCGCGCCTACCTCGGGACGATGGAAGGCGTCGTCGCGGTCGCCGGCGCCTGAGAATGGCCGACCATGGATCGAGGGCGGCAAGCGGGACAGGCTGAAGGGCAGACTGGCGTGAATGCGGCGCAGGGCGGATACCCGGTCCGTTCGGTACCAAGGATCTGACGGGGTACGGCGGGGGACGTGGCTGCGGCGCGGGGCGGTGCGGGCAGACTTGGGCCATGGCCTACACCGGATCCCCCGCCCCGTCGTTCCTGTTCGACCTGGACGGGACGCTGATCGACAGCGTCTACCAGCACGTCATCGCCTGGCGGACGGCGCTGACGCGGATCGGCATCGACCTGTCCGTGTGGCGGATCCACCGGCGCATCGGGATGAGCGGCGGGCTGTTCGTGTCCGCGCTGCTGCGGGAGACCGGGGTGTCGCTGTCCAAGGCGGACATCGACGCGCTGCAGCAGGCGCACGCGGCGGAGTACCGGGCCCAGATGGACGGGGTCACGGCGCTGCCCGGGTCACGCGAGCTGCTCGCCGCGCTCACCGACGCGGGCGTGTCCTGGGCCATCGCGACCAGCGGCTACGCGGCGACGGCGCGGCCCGCGCTGGCCCTGCTCGGGCTGCCGGAGGACGCCCCGATGATCACCCGCGACCTGGTGCGGCACGCCAAGCCGGACCCCGACCTGTTCCTGGCCGCGGCGGCCGAGCTCGGCGTGGAGCCCCGGCACGCGATGGTGGTCGGCGACAGCGTGTGGGACCTGCTCGCGGCGCGGCGGGCCGGGGCGCTCGGGGTCGGGCTGCTGTCCGGCGGGTACGGGCGGGAGGAACTCGAGCGGGCCGGGGCGTACCGGGTGTACGCCGACCCGGCCGAGATGCTCGCCCGCCTCGACGAGCTCGGCGTCCGAGCAGAGTAGCGTCGATCCGATGGACCGGCCAGGGGGGAACGGGGGGCGGGAAGCCCCTCCCCAGGAGGGTCTGGGGGGATGGGGTCCCCCCAGAAAATGAGCAGGGGGGGTCTGGGGGGGGGCGGGGCCCCCCACACACACTGGGCGGGGGGGGGGGGGGGGGGGCCCGGCCCCCCCCGGGACAGCACTGCTCGTCGCGGTGGGTGTCGCGTTCACCGCTGCGGAACTGCTGTTCGTCTCGCCGCGGATGGGGCTGAGCTGGGATGAAGTCGTCTACGTCAGCCAAGTGAATGGGCACGCGCCAGCCGCCTGGTTCGACCCGGCGCGGGCTCGCGGCGTTCCATTGCTGGTCGCGCCGGTGGCCGCGCTGACCGGCTCGGTGGCGGTGCTGCGGGTGTATTTGTCGGTGGCCAGCGGGTCTGGCCTGATGCT
>Ga0335069_10010316_pt1 | contig 13240 bp, 12 predicted proteins | sample Lox_Sample_11_FD_206714 | JGI IMG/M metagenome (GOLD analysis project Ga0335069, IMG submission 206714) | Soil microbial communities from Loxahatchee National Wildlife Refuge, Florida, United States - Lox_Sample_1.1 | ecosystem: Environmental > Terrestrial > Soil > Wetlands | place: USA... | reverse complement strand
TGCTGTTGCAGCTGAGGCGAATCCAAGACTCCATGTACTCCATGGACGCTGACTCCCAATTTGCGTAGAGGCTCGGAATGGCCGATCAAAGCCTTGCAAGACTTCCTCATCGCTGCGCTCTGAAGCATCAGGCAGTGTACCAGGAGCTTACGAGGGCGGAGCGCAAAGCAGCCGACTATCTCCCGACGTGTCCCGAACAAATTCGCGATCTTTCGATTGTCGCATTTGCTAATAAAGCAGGTTGCTCTGAAGCAACAATCGTTCGCCTCTCGAAGCATATTGGGTAGGACGGCTACCCAGAACTCAGAGCTGAGTTTCGCTCTGGCCAAGAGAGTTCGGAGCTATTCGAGTACAAAGGGTTGCGATCGGATGACAATCCTGAAACGGTGATGCGGACGATCTTCGCTGCTGCTCCGCAGGCCATCTGCGATACCGAGTCTACGATCGACCCGGTTGATTATAGAGGCACCATTGAGGCGTTGTGTCGAGCGCGCGCGCCATCATGTTCTGTGGCGTCGGGAATGCGGCGGTTGTGGCTCAGGAAGCCTACTTGCGTTGGCTTCGAATAGGTTTTCCGGTGAGCTTCGCTGCGGATCACGATGTCCAGCTTGTACTGGCGTCCCAACTCGGTCCCAAAGGCGTATTTGTTGGTGTTAGCCATACGGGGAAGACCAGATCACTCTTAACGGTAGCTAAGTCAGGCAAGGACGCAGGGGCTCACTTGGTTGCTATCACGAATTTCCCCTCGTCTGAACTCGCACGGCTTGCCGACTATGTGTTACAGACGGCTGTGTTCACTGCCTACTTGTCCGGCGAGATCATGTCGAAGCGATTAGCGGAACTTTGCATTGTGGAGAGTCTCTTCATCAATTTTCTTATTAGACGCAAAGCCCTGTACGCTGCAAACATCGCCACCTCTGACAACGTACTCAAGAGCAACAAACTATGAACCTTTAGCGGGCGGGGCACGCTGTCGGTGCGAGCGCTCATCGGACTCTCGATGAATCCTCGTGAGCGCCCACGGGAAGTTGATGCTCACAACCGTCGACGTACCCGGAGTGCTCTGGACGTCGAACCAACCACCAATACGAGAGATGATGTCCTTGCTGATAGCCAGGCCCAAGCCCTGGTGGCCAGGATCCGATTTGGTGGTGAAGAAGGGGTCGAAAATCTTTTCGTGCAACTCCACTGGAATCCCTGTGCCAGTGTCGCCGACACTCAGCACATAGGTGCGGTCGCGAAATGCATCAACGATGGTGAGAACTCCTCCACTGGACATTGCATCTAGCGAATTAATGACCAAGTTCAGAATGACTTGTTTTAGCAGTTCCTCGGTGATTCGGAGGTTAACTGCTGAATGAATGGCGAGCTCGATACGAACGCCGAGCGCGACCGCAGTCGGGCGCACGAACTCCGCCACCTCGTTGACAACCGCTCGCACGGACGCCAGGACATCATCGGCCATATGACGCCCGCCGAAGATCTCCTCCGCTACGCTCTTGATCCGTCTGACCTCCGTCTCCACGTTTCGTGCGTTCTCTCTAATCTTCTGTATGGATTCCTCGGTGCGGATGAGGGTCAGGTAGTTGAGGATGATGCCCAAGGGATTTCTGATCTCGTGCGCAAGCCTCGCGCCGACCAATCGGCCTTGGTCGTTCGTCACCGAGGGCGCAAGATTAGTCGATCCCGGGGAGAGCTCGCTGCCAATGAATAGGACACCGATGAACGAGGAATCCTCATCCTGAAGGGGGTGGGCTTGGACCTCTTGCCTGGGGCTAAGCCCAGATGAACCAGTGAAGGCCACGGAGATCGTCGTACTATCGCCTCGGCGAGCACGGTCTAGGACCCTCTCCATCTCATCAGAAGGAGCGAGAAGCTCACCAACGCTACGTTGGGTGACAGGGCCGTCAGCAAACCGTTTTACCTCCCGGAACCGGCTATTAATCAGGACGACGTTCCCGCGCGTGTCAGTAACAAGTACCGGAAAAGGAATGCTATTGAATATTCCTTCGTAGAAACTCTTGAGGTAGAAGAGCTCGAAGTTGCTGCGTGTGAGCTCGTCTCGACTGGCGTTCAACCAATATGCTCGCTGGACGAGCTGGATCCTGTCGATGTCCGCAACCTCGGCGGTATCGACAACCTTACGATTCCGCACTACCGTGACTCTCGAGGCGAAATTGAACACTTCCTCCATATTGTGGGTCGCATACAGGATCGTTGTCCCGCGCTGGCTTAACACAGTCAACAGGTACCGGACGCGTTCGAGCTCGCGAGGTGGAAGCCTCATCGAAAGCTCATCAACGAGCAGTAGCTTGACCGGAAAGCACACGGCTTTCGCGAACTGCATGAGCTGCTGGTCCACCGCACCATATGAACGAATGGGAACGTCCGGGTTCAACGTTGGAGATAGTTCGCGCAGGACATCGGCGACCAATCGGTGCAGAGTTTTCGAATCATTAAATAGAAAGCGCCTTGGTTGGTGAACCAGAGCGATGATTTGGCAGATGGTCAGGTTGGGGTAGAGTGTACTTTCTCCGAGGACCGCCTCGATTCCCAGCTTTGTTGCACGTTCAGGGGAGTGGCGACGGAGCTCTTTTCCCTGGAACAGCAGTGTCCCGCCGGAGGGTCGCTGGATTCCGGCTATGACCTTCAGCAGCGTAGACTTGCCGGAGCCGTGCGGGCCGAGAATAACGTGAATCTCACCGCGGCGAACCTTGAGATCCACTGCATCCAAGATTTGGACGGGCCCCTCGTTGACCCGCACCTGATCGACGACCAACAAGTCGTCCGGTGTCTCAGGAGAAGTCATTGTGAATCTTCAGTTCCTTCATCCAGTTGTACAGGGTCTTGCGGCTGATGTTCAGCGCACGCGCGGCCTCCGCGCGATTACCGCCTGTGCGGTTGAGAGCATCCAGGAGTAGCCGCCGAATGTACTCGCCGCGGTAGTCGCCAACCACTCCTGCCGAGCCTTGAGCGTGGCCAGGCCGGTCCGTGTTTCGCAAGCTATCGGGGAGGTGTATGAGCTGCACCCGAGGTGTCTCGCAAACAACGACGGCACGTTCGATGGAGTTGCGCAGCTCCCTGATGTTTCCCGGCCAACGATATGCGCAGAGTGCTTGCTCCGCGTCTGGCTCAAGGCCTTGGATAGTCTTGTGGTATTTGCGACCGAAGTGATCGAGGAAATACAGCGACATGTCGACGATATCTTCCCTCCTCTCTCGCAAAGGTGGGATGTGCAAATGCATACCGTTGAGACGATGATAGAGATCGGAGCGGAAATGTCCCGCCCGGATCTCCTCTTCGAGGTCTCGATTGCTTGCGGCAATAATTCTTGTATCGAGGTGAATAGCCTCAGTGCCGCCCAGTCGGGAGAAGGTCATGTCTTGCAGGACACGCAGGAGCTTGGCCTGCAAACCCATCGGCAGCTCTGCTATTTCGTCGAGAAATATCGAGCCACCGTCGGCTTCCTCTAGGTTGCCCTGCTTCCTTGACGTAGCCCCGGTGAAGGCTCCACGCTCGTAGCCGAACAGCTCGCTCTCCAGAAGCGATTCCGGAATCGCGGGACAGTTGAGCTTTACGAATGGTTTGGTACTGCGCGGGCTGTTCTTTTGCATGAGGTCCGCTACTACCTCTTTCCCGGTACCGCTCTCGCCCGTCAGAAGGATGGGCATGTCAGTGGAGCTGAACTTGAACGCGAGTTCGAGGACAAGGCGGAAGGCGGGATTATTGGAGGCTAGATGAGCGTTGAGGTCGCTGGTAACCGGGTGGCGCGTGAGATCGAGCTTTTGATTGATGAGCACCAGGAGTTCGTCAAACTCGAAGGGCTTGACTAAGTAGTCGGTCGCGCCGAGTTTGAAAGCCTTCCGGGCGGTTTCCACGGAGGCGTAGGCGGTCATCATGATCACCGGGATTCTGGAGCCCAGCTTTTGCAAGAAAAGAAGCCCGCTCATGTCGGGCATGACGATGTCGCAGAGGATCAGGTTTATTGGATGCCGTTGAAGGACGGCGAAAGCTTCTCGCGCAGAGAGAGCGGTGGTGACCCGGCATTGATGCTTTTCGAGGAGTTCCTGCAGCGAAAGGCACATCTTCCGTTCGTCGTCGACGACGAGTAGGTGGGGCTGCCGCATGTTGATATTATACGTTGCGCCGTCCGTAGAACTCGGTCGTAAGCGGAACAAGCAGATGGTCCGAGTAAGACACTGCACTTCATTTCGCTCTCAGCGCGCGAGCTCTGGGGCTCTTTCCCCGGAGGTCCTCCTTGCGCCCGTTTGCCGTAGCGATGTCCCCGTGAGGAGTGCTTCCACTGGATACCCGGCATTAGCCCTAGGTCTTCCGGGGAGGGTATCGATGATCCGGCGACATCTCGGTGGGTTACGGGGTACCGAGGTTGTGTCTCGAGCAACTGCAAGGGTGAGCGGCGTGGACGCGCGGGGGATCCAGGGTGGTCAGGAATGCTGACCAGCCGGAGCTCGCGCCTGGGTTTTTCGTCAGAAGCGCAGGCCCATGGACTCGAAGCGCCGGCGAGCGGCTCAGCCGAGGACGCAAGGGTCGCGTTGGCCGTGCATACGGCCTTGCGTGCCGCGATCGGGTCATCACCATTACCGATAGGTGTAATTTCAGCACTAATGTGTAAGAGCGGTGAGGTTCAACCGTGCTTCTTCGACTAAGAACTGCGATTACTCCCTGCAAATAGGCTGGCACGGTAGTTGCCAAGGGAAGACCGGGCCGGAACACGTTCTTCCAAGGAGGTCGTCCTGTGATGCAAACAGTTCGGGGCACGGTGTTCGTTCTAGCTCTTGCTCTTCCGCTCGCGTCGTTCGCGCCTAGGACAACGCTAGCGGCGCAGTCGGCTCAAGTCACCTGGAAGGAGTCGACGTATCACCCGGGTCTGCAGCTGCCGGCAAACTTGAAAAAGAAGATCTACTACATCGAATCCTACTACGCCGACATCAACCATCGCTTCATGGCCGCCGGAGCCGAGATAGCGTTCAAGGAGTTGGGATGGGACTATGAGATCCTGAATCCCGAGAACGATCTCGCGACGCAGATAAAGATGATTGAGGATAGCGTTGCCAAGGGCGACATGGACGGCATGATCATCAACGCCGTTGATCCGGGCGGTGTCGCGGCCAGTCTCAAAAAGGTCATGGACAAAGGCATTCCGGTCGTCATCATGGACCGCTGGCCCACTCTGGGTAAGCCCGTGTTCGGTGTCGGTTCCAACTGGTATCAGGAAGGGGAGCTGACTACCAAGCAGATGATCAAGCTGCTGACCGATAAATACGGGCAGCCGAAGGGGAAGGTGATCGCAATTGTAACCGGTCTGGAGAACAATGCCATTCGACAGCGATATGTCGCCTTCAAGGACATCATGCCGAAGTATCCCAATATCCAGGTCATCGAGAAGACCGCCCCGGAAGACCCAGTCAAGTGCGCCCAGGTATTGAAGGATGCACTGTTGGCCAACCCGGACGTCGACGCCATCTGGAATATTGTCGACTACTTTGGCATGAACTTCGTCCAAACAATGAAGGAGATTCATAAGGCATACCCAGTCGGTGACCCGAAGCACATCATCCTGTGCTCGCAGGATGGAACCGATTGGGCTTTGCAAGCAATCCGGGATGGTTTCTTTGATAGCACGGTAAGCCACTATCTAATTGATTTCGGCTACATGTGCACCTGGGCCCTGGGCCAGCATTTCGGAGGCAAGACCGATGGGTTCAAGGTGGGGCCGTTCAACCTCCCGAGTGCTGGCTGGAATGGTTCGATGGTCAGGGACTACAAGAACGGAAATTACCTCGAGCTCAACACCATTCTTGTCACGAAGGCGAACGTCGACGATGCGACGCTTGTCGGCAATCGGGTGAAAGAGTTCCTGAAGAACTAGCACGCTTATCAGGGAACGGGCCTCTGTATATGGCCCGTTCCCCTTACATGCGCGTGCAGATCAAGGTTGGAGACTCTCAGCAAGTCGAGCCGCGGGACCCTAAGCCACGGCGGTATGGCGCATGACAGACGCTCTTCGGGAACCTGAGGTTCTCCTGGCGGTCAGCAACATAACGCAGCGCTTCAAGGGGGTCACGGCTCTCCGCAACCTTTCCCTTGCGTTCCGGGCCGGAGAGATTCACGCCATCGTTGGAGCCAACGGTGCCGGCAAGTCGACCTTGATGCGGATCATCGCTGGGGAGATTCAGCCGACCGAGGGGCATCTCCTACACAATGGAAGACGAGTCCAGCTCACGCCCGCGACCGCCAAGGCCGTTCACGGCATCTCGATGGTCCCGCAGCACATCGAGATCTTTCCTCACCTGTCCGTAGCCGAGAACGTCTTCATCGACGCGCTTCCGCTGAGAAACGGACTCATCGAAAGACAGAAGCTCCACTCGCAAGCTGCTCAGCTCTTTCAGCAGTTCGACATCCAGCTGGATTCCCGGATGCCGATGGACGAGCTCTCCTTCGTCCAGCAAAAGCTGGTGGTGATCATGAAGGCCCTACGCGGGCAAAGCTCGATCATCATCTTAGATGAGCCCACTGCGTCCTTGTACGTCCAGGAGATCGAGCAACTGTTTAAGGCGATCCAGGAGTTCAACCGACGCGGCGTGACGTTCATCTACATCTCGCATCACTTGGAAGAAATCTTCGAGATCTGCACGCGAATTACAGTTCTCAGGGATGGGCAACTTCAGGGAACTTGGAACGCCGAAGACCTCGACCTGAAGCAACTCGTCTACCAGATGGTTGGCGAGGAAGTTCGGGGACTCGACCGGACGGCGGCAGTTGCGTCAAGCGAGGTCGTGCTCCGGGCCCGGCATCTCACGGGCGCCAGGGTGCTGCAGGACGTCGGCTTCGATCTACATAAGGGGGAGATCCTCGGGATCCTCAGCAACAAGGGGGGAGGAAAGGACGAACTCCTCGGGCAGCTCTTTGGCACGGGTGCTGGCCGGACGGTCGCCTTCGAGTGCTTTGGCCAGACCTTCACTCCTCGTTCGCCAGCGGCCTGTTCGGATCACGGCCTGTACCTTCAGCCAGAGGACCGCCACCGCGATGGGCTATTCCTCGACAAGACAGTCGATGACAACATCTCGATCTGTGCATTGCGCAAGTGCGTAGACGGATTGGGCTTCATCCGCAGGCGCCGGTTGGACGCTAACGCAGACTCCTACGTCTCGGAACTATCGATCGTCACCCCAACGCTCAGGCAGCAGGTGCAATTTCTGAGTGGTGGTAACCAGCAAAAGGTGCTGCTGTCCAAGCTTCTCAACGCAGATCCGAAGATCCTGGTGATGGACTCCCCCACGGTGGGTGTCGATGTCAAGACCCGCATGGACATCCACCGGATGGTTCGGAGGCTGGCGGCGGCGGGCATCTCCATCCTGCTGATCACCTCAGATCTCGACGAGATCCTGGTGCTGAGCGATCGCATCTTGGTGCTGGCGAAGGGCCAGATCTCGGGTGAAATTCGGCCAGGAGACACGACGTTCAACAGCGTCGATCTCGGTCTCATGATGGAAGGCGGGGCGGCTCATGGGTGACCACGCAATCCTGTTCTTCAATCATCGAAGCACTGCCGCCCGCATGAGGTTTTTGTTCGCCATAGTCGACGACTACCTCATCTGGATCCTTCTGGTGGTTAGCTTGCTGGGGATGGGGCTCATCTCCCGAACCTTCTTCTCGCTGCAGAACCTCGTCAACCTGCTCATGAACTCCACCACGCTTGGCATCCTCGTGATCGCTGAGTCGCTGTGCGTCATCCTCGGGAAGCTGGACCTCTCGATCGAATCCACGCTCGCCTTCGCCGCCCTCGTCGGGGCGCTCATGGTGAAGGCGAACGCGCCTCCTGCGCTGGCGATCATCGTCGTCATCCTCATCGGCGTGGCGGTCGGAGCCATCAATGGTATATTCGTCGTGTCGCTCGGGGTGAATCCCTTCATGCAAACACTGTCCATGAACATCATCCTTCGGGGTCTGATGTTCGTGTTGACGAAGGGCATTACGGTCTACGGGTTCCCCGACGGGTACCGCCTTTTCGGGGACACCAGCCTCCTCGGTGTGCCGACGCCAATCCTCCTGCTCGCCCTATTGTACGCGCTGTTTCTGGTCCTCCTGCACAAGCGCCAGTGGGGCCGCCAAATGTACGCCGCGGGCTCCAACCCGCGCGCCGCCTTTCTCTCCGGCATCAATGTCGGGCGACTGAACGTGCTAGCATTCATCTTGGCCGGCGCGCTTTCGGCTTTTGCCGGCCTCGTGATCTCCACGCGTTTCGATGCGGTGACCAATACCTTGGCTAGGGGTCAGGTCTTCGATGTGTTCGCGGCGGCGGTGATGGGCGGAATCGCACTGAGCGGCGGGCGAGGGAGCTTGATTGGGGCCGTCGGGGGGGTGCTGTTTCTTGGGTGCATAGCGAGCATCCTCACCTGGCTTCGCGTGTCCCCCTTCGGCGTCCAGACGGTCCGCGGTTGCGTCATCCTGCTGGCAATCGTGCTCGATGCGCTCAAGAACAAGCTGCGGGAGAGGGCGTTATGAACATCTCCCTCTCGGCGCCGCGCATGTCGATGCTGCTGCGCCTTGCCGACGATTACCTGATCTGGTTCCTGTTCGGGCTAAGCGTGCTCGTGATGACAGCGGTCAGCCCGAGTTTCTTCTCGGTGAAGAATCTCATCAGCATCGCGCTGGGTTCCTCGGTCCTGGGAATCATGGTCATTGCCGCCACGCTCCCTTTTCTCATAGGTAAATTTGACCTCTCAATTGAATCCACTCTGGCATTCGCTGCACTGATCGGCGCGCTGATCATCAAGGCAGGGGGTTGGACATCGGCCGCCTTCGTCGCCGTACTAGGGGTTGGCTGCGCCATCGGTCTCGTCAATGGGCTCGCGATCGTCTACCTCGGCGTAAATCCATTCGTACAGACGCTGGCGATGCAGATCATCTTTCGAGGACTGATCTTCCTCATCACAGGTGGAATACCAGTCTATGGGTTCCCGCGGGCGTACCGCGTCCTCGGCAACACCGAGATTGTCGGTGTTCCAACGCCTATTGTGATTGTGGTGGCGCTTTACGTGGTGTTCATTGTTCTCCTTGCCCGTACCCGCTGGGGGCGGAGGCTCTATGCCGTGGGGCAGAACTCTCGAGCAGCGTTCAGCTCCGGAATTAGCATCGGGAGGGTACACCTCGCGGTGTTCGTTCTCGCCGGTGTTCTCGCGGCATTCGCGGGCCTCATTCTGTCCTCGCGCCTCGATTCCATCGACTACAACGTGGGAAGCGGCATGGTATTCGACGTCTTCGCCGCGGCTGTGATCGGGGGAGTGTCTTTGAATGGAGGAAGGGGAAGCCTCGTTGGCGCGATCGGGGGTGTACTGCTCTTGAGCATCTTGTCGAGCGTGTTGACCTGGCTCAACATCAGCATCTATTGGGTAGAGACTACCCGGGGATTCATTATTCTATTTGCGGTCGTCGTTGACGCCATGAAGAACACGGTCCGGGAGAGGCTTGCCAGGAGATAGGTAGGCGGCCGATCAGCACAACGCTGTAGGCGCGGGTCAGTGTCTCCGAGCGCGAGAATGGGGCAGAAGGCGCTCGAGTTGATCGCCAAAAAAGTACCGCCAGGTTTCGGGAAATGGCGGTGCAGCACGTCGTAGGTCAGGGAGAGCGCATGAATGGAGGAGCATCAGGGTCCGTACACCGCGGTAACTGGAAGTAGGCTGGAGTGATTCACTGGATGCCGCAACTGGCTGGTTGAGCGATCCCTAGGACAGTTGCGGGCTCGTGCACGAAAGGCGGAGAATCAATGAGACTCGCCCTGAATACATACGTCTACGAGGTTGCAGGATGGAACATCGAAGACACCCTTGAGAGCGCTCGACGGCTGCACTTCAAATACGTCGAGTACGCCGCACACCGGCGGGGGAACCCGCTACCTTGGAATAGGGAAGAGCGGCGCTCGCTCATTTCTCGTTTCAAGGATGCAGGCCTGTCGTGCTGCCAGATGTTATTGACGGACGTCGAGCATCTAGCCTCCAGTGACGAGCAAAAGAGGCGGTCAGCAATGGAGTACATGAAGAAGGTGACCGAATTCCTGCTCGAACTCGGTGGGAGACAGGTTCTCGTGTGCTGGGGTTGCGGCGTGCTGGAGACGGGAGTAATGCCTGAAAGAAGCTGGGTATTCGCGGTTGAGGCCTTGCGGGAGTATGGAGCGTGGGCGCACGAATCCGGTGTTCTCGTGGGCCTCGAACTTGATCCTCATGTCTATTTCATCGTCAACAACACGTTCCGGATGGCAAGAATTATTGAAGACGTTGGCCTGCCGAATTTCTTCGCGAACGTCGATGTCGGCCATCTTTGCATTACGCGGGAAGCTCCTGGTGCTCTTGAGAAGTACCGCGAGAGGATGATTCAGGTGCATTTGAGTGAGACGGATACCTACGCCCATACGAACAGCATACTCGGGACCGGAAGGGCGGACTTCAAATCTTATGTGCACAAAGCCGTGGAGTTGGGCATCGAAGAAAATTGTCGACGTTTGAAAGAGCCGTGCGTTGCGGGCATCGAGATGGGCGAGTCGAGTATCCCTGTGGATGATCCTGAGCGGTGGGTTCGACAGAGTCTTGAGTACCTCGGGCGTGTGCTTCCCGAGGTAACCCTGTAGACGGGGCAATCCGGACTAACTTGAGGAGCTGAAGTACGAAACGGCTGCGCCTCGGGTGGGTTCACGCGCATGGTGGAGCAGATGCGATGGACTCTGCTGTCATGAGAACTGGGAGCGGAATAGCGAGACAGGCAAGTTTGAGCCTTGGGAGTCGCTCATGTCCACGACAATGACTGTCAAGAGAGGGCCAGCACGCAGCGACCGTGGGGTCGTGAGCCGGGAGGTTCCGACTATTGGGGTCGTTGCTTTGGCGAAGGAAAACCACCCGAAGGACGAGATTTACGAATTTGTCCGCCATCTGCGGGATCGGTACGGCACGGACTCCTCGCTCCACCTGCTCATGGACGATACAGTTCTATTTGACGAGTACGCAATTGCCAACCGGGCGAGGCAACTCCAGGAGGAGGGTGTGGACGTCATCGTCTTCATCGTTGGGACGTGGATTTACTCCTCGCACCTTATCTCTGCGGTGAACAACTTGGAGGTTCCCTTCATCCTTTATGGTCTGTCCGACCGTATCGCCAACGGCAACTTGGGCGCCTCGCTGCAAATTCGGTACGTGCTTCAGGAAATGGGCAAACGGTTCCCATATCTGTGCGGACCGATGAGGGACGAGGCCAACCACGACTTTATACGCTCGTATGCCCGCGCTGCCTGGGTCCGTCGGCAACTCTGGAACCGCAAGATCGCCACGATCGGCGGAAAGTGCATGATGATGTATCAGACGCAGGTGAACGAGTTTAGCTGGAAACGGACTTTCGGGATCGACTTTCCTCAGTATGACGCGGTCCAAGTGTTCAAGGAGATGGAGCGCGTCGACGCGGCGGAGGTGGAAAGGGTCGAGAAGGACTTCTTGGCCAAAGTCGATGAAGTGCACTGGGAGGCCGGCGAGGACAAGATGGAGCCGGACGCTGTCCATACGCAGGTCCGGATGTATCTTGGGTTCCGACGAATGCAGCGCTTGTACGGGATCGATGTATTCGCCAACAAGTGTCATCCGGAGATGGCGGCGATTCCATACGGTTATGGGTACTGCGCCTGCTTGGCCACTTGCATGCTGAACGATGCTGGGTTGATGACGGCGTGTGAGGCCGACGTTCCGGCGGCTCTTTCGATGTATATTCTCCACCTTCTCACGGGCGAGTCGGTATTCTTTGCCGACATCGCTCGCTTGAATAAGGGAACGGGACGAGTCACCTTCTTCAACTGCGGCAGCGCGCCCATGAGTATGGCGGATCGTGGCCAAGGCGTGCACATCTGGCCGATGCCGGGGAACATCGCCGACGAAGCAATTCCCAAGGAGTATTTCATAGGCAAGATGCACGGCGGCACGGTTCGTTGTGACCTCAAGAACGGCGAAACAGTCACGGTGCTTCGCATCGGCGGCAATGACGCGACACTTCGGTTCCACGTTGGTCGAGCTACAACCTGCCCACGCGAAGTTGCACCGGATGAGATCACCGCAAACCGCTGGCCGGGTTTTGGTCTACAGTTCGCCGGAGACGTGAACCGGTTTTTGCAGAATACGACCGGTCACCACTATTCGCTGGTCTTCGGCGATCAGACGCGCGAACTTGAGCATCTGGCCTCAATCCTGGGGATCGGGTTCGTTCTCGACACCTGACCACGGCTCAGAGCATGGTTGCGCTTGGGGCGCAGCGTAGCAGCCGAACCGGACGCTCCGAGATGCCGACCCCTTCGTGCGCCTGCACCAGGTCGACGAGAACGCCTCCGGCGAGGTGACACCGCTCCTCGCCTACCTGCGCGAGCTCCAGCGCCGGCACGGCATCAAGCCTTGTCTCCACTACAGTGCTTGATCTTCCTGCCGCTGCGGCGCTGCGTGGCTGCGGCAGGGAAAGAGGGTATTCCGGCTCAGCTTGGTTGTAGCCATGTGGGGGCGCTACCAGGCGACACCGACCCTTGGTCTCTGCGGATGGCCCCTCAGTCAGATGACATCCTGAGGGCGCTCCAGGATGATGGCTGGGGCAGGTAAGGGTACAGACGCTACCCTCAATCATCCGCGTTCGAGATCGAGGGCGGCGTGCTTGTGCGCCCCGCGAGCGATCGCCTGGGGCAACTTCTCGACCTCGTTGGTGTAGATCCGGGCCTCGAGCCTCGCGCGGCTAATGGCGACGTAGTACACGTCCTTAGTGGTGGTACGAGAGTGGGTGGCAGCGTCGATGAAGATCCGGTCGGCCGTTACCTGTGCCTCGCCAATTTTCGGTAGCCCGGAGAAACATTGGCGTTTCGGGAGACGCCGGGCAGGCTCCGACCTCAGCGGTCCACACCGGCGTTCCCTAATGCTCGGGCCATCAGTGGCCGGGAGCACGGAGCACGGAAGGGTGCGACCCGCACGAGAGGAGGCGAGGCGGGACTGCTCCCCTCATTCTGATTTCCCACCTATTTCCCACTGAAGGGGAGTGTTGGGGAGACTTGGGGAGACCTAACACATCGAAAACAGGCCAAGTGGCTGATATGACGAGACCAAGAACTTGGTTCGGGACCAAGGGAGCGCAGGTTCCAATCATGTCTTCCGGCCGCAAGGCGGTGCGTCACGGGATGCGCTACCCGTCACCACTGCGGATCCATTTCCAC
>Ga0335069_10010314_pt1 | contig 13242 bp, 30 predicted proteins | sample Lox_Sample_11_FD_206714 | JGI IMG/M metagenome (GOLD analysis project Ga0335069, IMG submission 206714) | Soil microbial communities from Loxahatchee National Wildlife Refuge, Florida, United States - Lox_Sample_1.1 | ecosystem: Environmental > Terrestrial > Soil > Wetlands | place: USA... | reverse complement strand
CCGGCGCGCCGCGGCGCCCGCGCGCGCGTCGGCGGTGATCACGTCGGCGCGACGGCCGGCGCGGCGAAATCCTCGGCCGTCGCCGGACGCGTGTAGTTGCCCGTCTGCAGCCAATCGCGGAACCGCGGCGCCGGCGCGGGGACAATCGACATGATGCGGTCCATGCCGCGGCCGTCGCTGTAGCTGTCGACGTAGGCGCCCAGGGCGTCGCCGACGCTGCGGAATCCGAGCATGCACTTGTGCTCATCGAAGGCGTCGCGCTCGAGGTCGCGCTGATTGATCACCCAGACCGTGTCGCCGTCGCGATCGTCGCCGATGAAGCAATCCATGCCCTCATGCGCGCCCTCCGCGCTGCCCGTCCGGTGGATGTAGCCGTAATCGGCCGCCATGCGCACCGCCCACGGCGTCCCGTCGGCGTGGGCGCCGCGCCGCCATTCGCCGCGCGCGGTTTCAATGACCACAGGCAGGCCGTGCACGAGCATGGGGCCGGCCGCGCTGTCGCCGGCGGGGCGGCCCGAGAATTCCCGGCTGCCGCCGCGATCCGCCGGGCCGCCGGCCGCCTGAGTGGCGCCCCCGACAGCGGGGGGGGCTGCCGCCGCCGCGGCCCCCGGTTTGGGACTGCCCGGCAGATGGATGCCGCCGGGCGGCAATTCGGGCGCCGGCGGCTCGATGTCGGCGTTAGCCGCATTTATGTCCTCATCGCTGATGTTGCTGAAAACTCCCGTTTCTTCGCTGCCGCCGCGCAGCTCCTTCATGGCGACTTGATCGCTGACGAGGCCGGCGTCCTTGGCGGCGATCACCGCCTCGGCAACCGCCTTCGCGACGTCCGCCTTTTCCCGCGGCGGCATCTGCCACAGCGGGCGGAATTCGATACCGAATCCGGACGGCAGGGCATGGCCGAGGGACTGACCGATGCAGCGGTAGACGCGCATCATGCCGACGCCGAGGTCCCGTTTCTGACGCTGCCTGATGCCATCGTAGTAGGTGCGCAGGTCCGATTCCCCGCTGCTGTTCAGGCCGGCCGGCGACTGCCCGAAAAGGCGCACGAGGGGAATCTGCAGGGCGCCGGATAGCTGCTGCCCGAACTGCAGGAGGACCTCGGCGAGGCCGCCGAAACCGGGCGAAGCCGATACATCGAATTCGTCCTCCTTGTCGAGAATCGACAGGCCCTCGATGTTCTGAAAGCGCCGCATCATGTCGGTGAATTTCAGAAACCCCTGGTAGGCGTCCCCGCCGATCCCGATGACGTCGCGCAGGCCGTTGATTTTGACGCTGCGGATGTGGGCCTTGTTGACGAGCTGCGCGGCGCCGGTCGTCGTCAGGTCGAAGGCCACCATGCGATCGTAGAGACGCTCGAGGACGCTGATGCCCCATAGATTCTCTTGCAATCGCTGCCAATACGGCAGGCGGATGCCCTCGAGGCGGATGCAGCGCGAATAGTGGATCTTCAGGCGCGGCAGCGCCGGCGCGTCGGCGTGGATCGTGTAGTAGGTGGGCAGGCCGAGGTGCGGACCGGGGGCGCGCACGAGGTTCTGCAGGGACGGCTCCACCATCCACCGATCGAGCACGAGCAGGCCGCGGAACTGCCCGCGGCCGACGGTTTCCAGGCGCAGGGGTTGCGCGTAGTCGTGGCCGTCGATCATCATGACGACGATGCAGCCGCCGTAGAGGCGCGACCACTTGATGGCGTCCGAGGTGGCGGCCCAAATGCCGAGGGATTCCGCGGCCTCGTGGATTTCCTCCTGGGCATCCGGGTCGATGTCGCCGCGCAGCGTCACCCCCTCCCGCGTCATGTCCTCGGCAACCACGTCGACGGCCATGCCGCCGATCCATGACCCGCGATGGATCCATTCCATCAGCGTGCGAATCCTGGATATGGGGTTAAACCCATAGCCAGACGACGTCATCACGTTGTCGGCGCCGACGCCGAGGTTGTGCTGAAAATTGACGAATGAATCGATCGTCGACTGCGCGTCGAGCGTTTTCTGTCCAAGGGACCGGCGCAGCGCCCGGTCCTCGCTGCGCGCGCGCTGCGCGGCCGCGCGCACACTGACCGCCTTGGTTGTCATTGACCCCCCTCAGGTTTTCGCATCAGCAGCGCGCGGGCGCGCGCGAATTGTTCCTCGTCGATGCGTCGCTGCATGTCGCGCGCGCGCCGCTCGAGGGCGCTTGCCGCATCCGCGGCACTGCGCCGGCGCGCCGCCTCGGCGTCTGCGCGCGCGTGCGCGGCGCGCGCGTCGTCGCGCCGCGCGAGGGCGCGGTATATCGTCGACAGCGCGATTCCCTCATCGCGCGCCGCCCGATAGGGGGTCGTGCCGGCGTCGACGCGCGCCAGCGCGCGCGCCGTGGCCGGCCGCAGGGCACGCGTTGCCGTCACCGGTAGGCGGGGCGCCGACGTTGGGGCGCCTGCGGGCGCGTGCGCGCGCACAGCGCGAGGCCGGCCTCGATGAGGACGGTGATGATCAGAACGGTGGCGCTCATTGCATTTCCCCCAGGGGTAGTTCCTGCTGATCGAGCAGGCGACGATCCTCGGCGACCTCGATGGTCTCCGCATTCGGGAACAGCGCGGCGGCCAATGCCGCCGCCGCGCGCGCTGTCGCCGCGTGGACGATGTGGCCGCCATGCGCGACGACGTCGCCGGATTCCCTACTGCGCACCATGAATCGCATGATAGCCGCTCCGCGTGTATGTAGCGATGCCACATATTACGGCAGAAACGCTATATAGCATAGGGCGACCCGACGAACGGCAGGCTTTTCCTTTTGTCCGCCGGTAGTTACCGCCCATCCCGCACGTGCGCGCGCGCGTCGGATTCCCAATTGCTATATAGCCGGGGCGGCGCATAATCGGTGCCGTCGTCCACTTGCCCGAGGTGCCCGAACATGGATCCGCGATCCGATGATGGCGTCCCCGCAGACGTCGTCGAAGCCTTTGCCCGGCAGTCCGAGACCGCCTACGCCGGCCTTCCCATTCACGAGCGCATCGCCAACGAACCCGATTACCTGCCGCGCGTCGTGCGCGCGGCGCGCGGCATCCCGACGCGCGATCGCGCCGCCGACATGACAATCGATGCCATGCCGCCGTCGGCGATCGCCCACAATGCCGGCCTGCAGACACGCGGCAGCGCGCCCCTCGAGGCGGCAAAAACCGCCGTCGCCGCCGCCCTCCTCTATCTGCTCGTCGCCGCCCTCGGCGCCGTCCTGCACCGCAGCGGGACCTACGAGGCGCTGCAGGACGGCTGCAGGTCGACCGGCCTATCGCAGAACGCCGGCCTGTGGCCCCTGCACTATCGCGAGCGGCAATTCGTGTGCCGCGGCGGCACGCGCTGGGAATAGCCCCCGCGCCCCGTATGATCGACGCAGGCGCGCGTAGACGCGCCCGAGGAGGGCTTTCCCTTGGAGGCCCGCTATGTGGCATTGGATCCTGATTCTTCACCTGCTCAGCGCGAGCGGCGGCGATCAATTCATCGTCGTCGATCACGAATGGGAATCAAAGGCGGACTGCGACGCCGTGGGCGCCTCCGCCATTGCCCTCGCCGCCGGCGGCAGCACGTGGGCGTGCGCACAGACGGATTTCGACCACACGCGGCGCCCCGGCGACCACTGGTAAGCCGTTCGTCGGGCGCCGCGCGCCGGCCGTCGGACGCTATATAGCAATTTTCGGCCCCCGCGCGCACTATTCGTCTGTGCGCGACGTGCGCACTGCAGATAGGAGCAGCCGAAATGTTCGACGCCACGCAAGTCAGTGCTGGTCAGAATTCCGCCCTGCCGCCCTTCATGACCGCCGCGGCATCGGGCACCTACCTAGGGGCAGCCATGACGCGCGGCATCGACGAATCCCTGCCGGCGGCCCGCATGACGGACGGCGCCCGCTTCCGCGCCTTCGTTTTCGCGGGCCGCGCGATCTTCACCATCGTCAGCGGCCGCACGGGCACGCGCTACACGTTCCGCGTGTCGGCATCGAAGAAGTACCCCGGCACGCACCGCGTCGACCTGCTCGCCGGTCCCTCGAATACCTCCGATTTCAGCTACGCCGGCTACGTCGAAGCCGATCGCCGCACCTATAAGGCGCCGCGCCGCGCCTGCGACGCCGTCAAGGCCCTGCAGTGGCTTTTCCACTTTCTCGCCGTCGGCGACGACGCGTGGTCGCGCGTCGTGGCGGGGCAGACCGAGGTGTGGCACGAGGGGCGCTGCGGGCGCTGCGGGCGCCGCCTGACGGTTCCGCAGTCGATCGCCACCGGCCTGGGGCCGGAATGCGCGGCCCGTCAGGACTGACGGCCATGGGCGCCTATCTGCTGATTTGGGTGCTCGCCGGCGTCGTCGTCGTCGAGCCCCGCGCCGACTTCGACGACTGCCGGGCGGCGGCCCGCGACCTGCTCGCCGGCCGCCCGGACGTCGAGATTCTGATCACCTGTGAACCTGACGACAGCAAGGAAATCTAGCCATGAGCGCGAAACGCACGGCATCTGCATTCAACGTCGGCCAAATCCTCTACTACGTGCCGAATCACCGCCTTTACTCAAGCGCGAGGTATTGGAGCGCCGAAAAGGGCGAGGAGGTCGTCGTTACCCGGGTCGGCCGCCAATGGATCGGCCTCTCGAACGGTCGCGAAATCAGCGCGGCGACCATGCTGGGGCGCGCGGATCGCCGCGGCGTTTCCTGCGGCGGCGCGTTTTTCGGCCTCGAGCATTTCCTGCGCGAAAGACGCGCCGACGAGGACTGGCAAGCCTTCATGCTCGACATCTGCATGCAATCCTTCAGCCTCGAGCGCCCCGCCACCATGACCTCGGATCGCCTCGGCGCGCTGCGCGCTGAACTTGGCATGAAGCCGCGCCCGGCGCCGGCGAACAAGGAGGGCGCGAAATGAGCCACTCCATGCGGCGCCGCGATCGCATATCGCCCATCAAGCCGGAGGACAGCGGAGCCATAGCGCGGCGCAACGGCCTGCCGGAAACCGCGAACCCCTACGGCGACCCCGACACCGTGCCGCGCGCCTCGGCGTGGCGGCGCGGATGGCGGCGCCAGGATCGCAAGATTTCGCGCACGTGCGAGAGCAATCCGACCGAATAGCGGCCGCCCCCTGACCCCTGCCCCCTGAAGGAACCCCCGTCATGCAGACCATGAGCAGCTACGCCTTTCCCCTGCGCTACCTGCGCGCCCTCGCCGGCATCACGGCCCCGCGCCATTACATGACCTACAGGCGCGCCGTCTACTACTCGCGCCGCGGCTACCTGTGCGCGACCGACGGTCACTGCGCGGTCGTCATCGATGCGCGCGAGCCGGAGGTCGACGAACCGTTGGCGGCGCCGGCGTGGCGACCCGCGGACCCGTGCGACGCCGTCGAATTCCTACTGCCGCCCGACCTCGTCGCCGCCCTGCTGCGCGACGGCGGCGTGCGCTGCCCGTGGCGCCATCGCGCCATCGTTCAGGTCAACGTCACGACGACATGGCGCGCCGATCCATCGCTGGCGCTGCCGCGCGTCGCCACCGTGCATTACATCAAGGCTCAGATAAGGGGATCCTCGATTTCGCATTCGGTAGAGGTGCCGCAGTACGAAGTGTCGCGGTTCCCGGAGCTTTACCTGTGGAAAATCCTCGACGCCTGCGCGCCGCACGTGCACAAACACCTGTGCGAGGAGACGGAGAATTCAACGCTCAATCTGAGAATCTATGAGCGCATGAATCAGTGCTTCACCGCCTTTGAATTCGACAAGCTGCGCGCCGACTATCAGCGCGTGCGCATGTGGTGTCGGCCCTCTACCAGGAGCGTGTTGACGCATCAATACCTCGCCCTCCCTTACGGCCCGATCAATCCCGGCGGCGGGCCGCCGCGGATCATCGGCGTCGCCATGCCGATGCGCGTGTAGGCGCGCAGGGGCGCAGGCGCGCTAGGATTCGCCCGCAGTTCAACCCATCACCACGGAGGACAAGCATGAGTCAGGAAACACCAAATCCCGGCAGCGGCGACACGCCGGACCTGGCGCCGGCACCGACGGCGGAAACCATGGCGGCGTGGATCGCCGCGCGTGCGGAGACCGCGCAATTGCTGACGGAACTCGCCGGCGCCCTGCGCGTACACGGCGACGCCACGGAGGCGCGGAACGCGCACCACCACGGCGTCGTGCAGCTCGAAACGCTGAACCGGCAGCTACGCGCGGCGATAGGCGTGGCGAATTTCCGATAGACGGCGGCCCCGCGTTGCCGGCAACGGCGTAGTATCTGCACGTGGGCGCCGCGGGGCGCCCCGAAAAGGAGACGGGAAATGCCGGCAAACAGCATCGCGGGTCGCGCGGTCCTCACTCAGGAAAGCCTCGACCTTCACGCCGCCCTGACGGGCGCCCAATTCATCCTCGGCGCGCACGACGCCGCCATGGTGGCGCGCGACGACGTCGACGCCGGCCTGATGCGCGTGCGCCACGCCGCGCGGTGCGTGCGCGAGGCGACGGCGGCCCTCGAGGAAATCCTCGCCGGAGGCGCGCTGTGACTACCGCGGCGGCCACGAACAGCGTGCGCTCTCGCGCGCGCCACCATTTCCCCTCGGCGTGGGGCGCCCTGCACGCGCTGATCGTCTGCGCCCTCGTCGTCCTCTACGCCTACACGGCCTACCACAGCGTCGCCAATGGCGGTTATCAGGTCCACACGAAACGCATGCACACGAGGGTACTGTGACGAAAAAGAATTTTTACATGTATGGCGGCAACAATCGCTTGGATCGGGATGCGATGCCGTTCCCGGATCCCGATGCCCCGTTCAGTGCAGCCGGAAACCGCGCGTGGGTGCACGAGGTCATCGGCATGCGTTACGATGCCGACGAATTCGGCGCCGTGCGCAAATGGCTGCTCGAGCAGCGCACGCGCATCGACCTGCAGGACTACGCCGACGCCGAACGACGCGGCGAATTCCCGGATCCGACGCCCATAAACGAATCGCGCGCCGTCTACGCGTCGATGCGCCTGCAAGCGAACATCGAAAGAAACGCCGCCCGTCATCTGCGCGACATTCGCATGCGGGCAGCCGAGGCACGCGCCGCGCACGATCGCGCCGTCACCAATTCATTCGGGGAAATCCATATCGCCGCCTTTGAGGCAGCATTGCGCGCGATTTGGGAGACGTTTTCCGTGGCGCCGAAAACGGTATGGGTGAACGGCGAAAAATACGTTCGCCCCTGACGGCGTCCCGACGAACGGCGGCCGGTGGCCGACGGGTGGCGCACACCGTTACCGGTAACGGTGTACTATGTAGTCATTGCAACGCGCCACCCACCGGAGAAAACGATGTCCATACAAGCCGCCCCGATCGACGATAAGACTGCCCTGCGCAATTACCTGACGCGCAAGCATACCGCCTTTGATTCGTTCGATGATCTGATCAACGCCGCCGGAGGCTACGAGCCGACGATCCGCTGCATGGCGCCGCGCGAGACGCGGTCGTGGGACTACCGCGCCGAGCGCCTCGAGCTGCTCGCCCTCGCCGACCACTATGACGGCGCGCAGGAGCAGCGCGGCGACCCGCGGCGCGCCTACCGCGGCACGTACATGCCGAGCCGCGTTGACGGCGACGTCGAATTCATCGGATAACCACCGCGGCCGCCCGGCTGGCGGCCACCACCCACCCCTGGGGAAACCATGAGCAACAAGGAAACAGCACAGCGCGCCGTCCGCCGCCTCGAAACGGACATCGACGACATCGATCGAGTGCATCGCAAGATACCCGATCCGGCGTTTTGGCGGAGACGCTGCGCGCTGGTCTGGGTGCGCGACGCCATCGCGCACAAATGGTCGCTGCGCGTCGCCGAGCACGACGGCGTGCCGCCGGCGCCTGAGATGTGTGATTGGGTCGATTTGGTAAACATCATCGCCAACGATTCCGCCAATAGGTAGCGGCCGCCGCCCGTCAGCCGACGGGCGGCACTTGACCGGTTACCGGTAACGGCGCGTGATTCAGTCACGCCAACCGGAGACCCACGATGTCAAACCTCGAAATCGCCAACGAAATTGTCCGCCAACTCGGCGGCAACCGCTTCACCACGATGACCGGCGCGACGGCGTTCGTTGCCGTCGAGGGCGGCGTGACGTTCCTCCTGCCGCGCATCCCCGGCCGCAACGGGCGCCGCGTCACGATCCGCCTCGAGGCCACGGACACGTATTCGATGATCGTGCGTCGCGTCGACGGCCGATCCCTCGTCATCCCCGTGCGCGACTGCACGGGCATCTACGTCGACCAATTGCGCGAGACGTTCGAGGCCCTGACCGGCCTGCGCACGAGCCTGTAACCCCACCGCCTGACGGAGACATCAAATGCTGGCAACTACGCTTATCGGCGCCCAGGAAGAAACCATCCGCCGCATCGAGGCCGCCGACGCGCTGCCCGATAACCGCTACGGCCGCCGGCAGCGCGGTCAACGCGCCGCCCTGCGCGACCTGCGCACGTGGCTTGTCGCGAAGGGGTGGAACGAGGCGAGCATCAGCGTCATCGTTCGCGACACCCTCGACATCGTCACGCTGAACCGCGCCGCCGCGCAGGCCGAGCAGGAGGCCACGTGTCAATGATGAAGCCCGCGGATCGCCGCGTGTGGATCCTGCAATGGGTCGGCACGCGCGACACGGCCGCGCACCGCCGCTGGCGGTTCAGCGTCCTCGATTCCGAATTCGTCAACGCCTACGCGATCGCCACGGGCACGCGCCTCGACGCCCGCATGGTGGGTCCGCATCACTCGCGATCGCTTGGCGCCGACCTGCGCGCCCTGTACGTGCGCGGCTACGCCGAGCGCCGGTGCATCGGCCTCGGCGACCTGCGCGGCCTCGGGTTCCCCTCGTGGACGTGGTCCTACGCGCTGACGCCGATGGGGCACGCCGCCGCAAAGAGCCTCGCCTACCGTTCGTCGGCAAATCAAAAATAACGCTTGACGGCGTTACCGGTAACGCCCATACTGCATCCATCGACAACGCAACACCGACGGAGAAAGCAAATGTTGAACTTCCTCGTTTCCCCCACCGGCCTCGTGATGGACATCAGCAGCGAATATCAAGCCGGCCGCGAATGGATCAACCGCAACGATTTCCACGCGTTCGAATTCGCCGCCACGCTGGCCGCCATGTGCAACGCGCGCGCCATCGGCGCCGGCACGACGGACCGCTACATGGCGACGGACGCCGGCGAGCACACGAGCCCGCGTTACGACGTCATCCGCGTTCCGCAGGTCGGCGCCGCCGTGAGCCGCCACTTCAACGGCGACAGCTACCCGGCTGGCACGATCGCGAAGATCAGCAAGAGCCTCCGCGTGATCACCACGACCGACGGCACGACGTTCTACCGCCGCGCGCGCACCGCCGCGTGGGTCAACGCCGGCACGTGGGCGATGATCAGCGGCCACCGCAACGATCGCAACCCGAGTTTCTGAGCGCAGGGCGCGGCGGCCCGCAGGGGTCGCCGCGCGTCCTGAGCGCAAGCATTCAACGCAAAGGAGTCGAGATCATGAAAACACCGAATAAGCGCCTTGCCGATCGCGCACTTCTGCTGTCCTGCGCCCTGAGTCGCGTCGAGGCAAATGATGCCTACCCGCAGCACGCCGGCGCCCGCAGGCAAAGCGCCACGCGGGTCGGCATGACATCGTTGCCCGTGCTTGTTATCAACATGCTTTCGACGTGGAACGTCAGCGGCCCCGTAAAGACTGGCACTCTGAACGTGTCGACCGGCAAATCAAGCGAAATGGTCGATGCCGGTTATGGGGTCCGCGCATCCGAGCCGCGCCAATTCGGCGGCACGACAATTATCGAGTGCGGACTGACGCGCGAACAGGCCGAGGCCATTGCGTCGATCGGGACTCCGTAATTCAACCGCCGCTCGTCACCCGACGAACGGCGGTTAACAGCGTTACCGGCAACGCGCAAAATGCCTACATCGACAACGCAACACGGAGTCCCCAAAATGTTCGGCAACCTCGGCGTCCACGTGATCCAGTTCCCCTCCAAGCGCTTCGGCTTCGTCGGCACCCTGCCCGTGGCCCTCGCGTCCATCCGCGCGGCGACCACTGCCGACGTGATGGGCGGCCGCGCCTACATCAACGATCACGGCGCCCTCGTGGCCCCGCATTTCCCGGTTTTCGCCACCGAGGCCGAGGCGCGCGCGTTCGCGGCGTCGGTTGCCGTCACCCTGTCCAACTAACCCCGGAGGTTCCGCCATGTCGATCGAACAAGCCCCGCACGTCCTGCGCGCCCTCGATGCCCACGGCAACGTGTCGTGGTGGACGGGCCGCGCGGGCGCCGATTGGGTGTCCCGCGACCGTTCGCAGGCTTTCGCCGATCTCAACCGCGACGGCGCCCGTCGGCGCGCCCTGCAGTTCAACGCGCGCCGGGGCCTGCACGGCCTGCTATTCATCGCGATTCCCGCGAAAGGAGACCCGGAATGAAAATCCAAATCTGCATCGACGAGGCCGACGTCGACATGCTCCGCTGCATCCTGCTCGACGTCGCCACGCGCGCGATAACGCATCGAAATCGGATCCGCAATCCGGAGCGCCGAGCGATCCGCGATGGGCAGATGGACCGCATCTATCGCGTGGCAACGCGCGTGCGCGAGGCGCTGCCCTATCGCAGCACTCCGGCCGCGGGCGGCACGCCTGGGGGCGAGCTGTGAATCGCGCCGATATCATCTGCTATGCGCTCTCCGACGCACTGTCCGGGCCTCCCCTGCCGAAATCTATCGATGGCGAGCATAGGCTTGCGCGCGAAATAATTGCGCGCGAGATGGACAATTGGATAGATGCGCATGTCGCGCCCGCCCTCGAGGCCGCCATCAGGGGCGAAACCAAATCCGCAGCGTATGCCGATGCGCTCATCAACTTCGCTCGTGCCTGCGCACGCATCCACCGCAGCAATCGCAACGGCGTTCCGCTGCCGACGATCGGCGGGCAGCTTTCCGACGAACGGCGCCCCTAGGCGCGCACATTGCCGGTAACATCGGCCTACATTGGAACAGGTGCACACGTGAAAACCAAGCAAACCGGAAAGAATCGCCTGCGCGACGACCTGCAGGCGATCGAACGCTATGCCGTGCAGGAGCGCGTGACGCGCCTGCGCGAACGCCGCGCCGACGCCGGCCTCGTGCGCGTCGAGGTCTGGGTGCCCGCCGACGCCCGCGATCGCCTGCTGCGCTATGGCCGCCGCCTGCGCGGCGACGCCGGGGCCGTGCAATGACCGCCCCCGCCGACGATCGCCTCGACGCGCTCGAGCGCCAATTCGCCGCCATGGTGGGCGCGCGCGCCGGCGGCACGCTGAACGAGGCCCTGGGAATCCTGCGCGACCTCGCGAAATTGGAGACCGTCGGGAAATGGACGCGCGAGCCCAAGCGTGACGGCGCCGGCGCAATGAACTACTACCGGACCTGCCCGACGTGCCAATTCCGCACGCGCCTCAATACGATCGCCGACGTCGTCGACAATCAGGGCGCGCCGCAACACCACAAGCATTGCCCGGCGCAGCGCGCCCGCGACCTGCTCACATTCATCGATGCCGGCGACGGCAGCGCCGCACCACCTAAGCCGGCTGCGCGCCCGCAGGTCGACAGTGTCGAGTCCGTTGCCGATCGGCCGATCCCCGTCGATCCGAATACCATCGAATCGCGCCTCGCCGTGCTCGAGGCGGGCCGCCAACTTGCCGCCGCGCGCCTGCACGACATATCCGTGCAGCTCGACATCCTGCGCGCCGATTTCGCGAACCACACCCACAAGGAATGATCGCTATGAGCAACGAAATCAACGGCGCCGCCGCCGCGGCCGCCCATCAATTCAACCTCGCCCGTGGTGCGCGCCTGCACCTGAACGTCGGCGGCTATGACATGACCTGGGAGGCCACGCAACCCTGCAGCATCGTCGGCGGCCCGCAGGTCGCCGTCGCCATCGATGCCCTCGCCGGCATGGGCGTCCTCGTGCGCGTGCACGACATGGCGCGCGACGCCGGCCTGCGCTCGCGCCTGCGCGCCGCCCTGCGCGTGCTGTTCGCGGCCTAGTGACCGGCGCACCAATAGACGGTCACCTTGTCGGTAGCGTTGCCCGGCGCGATGCCGAATCCCGCCGGGCACCAGATCCCCTCCTCGCCGTAGTTCCACATGACGCCACCGATCGCACCGGTCACCATGCCGGACGGCGCCTTGTGCAATTGCTGCCCGGCGGCGCCGCTGCCGTTGTCCATGCTGACGACCGCGGCGGCCGCCATCGCTGCCGTGATCGTGTCGGCATTCGTGCCACCGTTATAGACGATCTTCTTGACCTTGCACGGCAGCGTGGTTACGCGCGTGTACGCGGTAACCCCCGTCAGTTCGGCGACATTCAGCGCGCTACCCAGGCGACTGCCGACGCCGCCGTGGGGTTCGATGACCTGCACAAGTCCGCTCATGTTTCCCTGCTCCTCTTAGCGTGTGGGGCGCCCCATGCGCTCCCACGAGCCGATTGCCCCCGACTTGGTTATGTAGCCGTCGAGGGCGTACCTGATGGCGTCCCAGCAGTGGTTATGCTTGTCGACGACGATCGGCAGGATATCGCCGTTTTTCGGGTCGACTTTATAGCGATAGTGCCGGGCCTCAAAAATCGTATGCTTGCACCGCGGGTGAATCACGATCTCATCGAATCCGCGCAGGTACGTGATTCCGTCCTTTACGCTGCCCTCCCACTTGGCGGCGGCCGCGATGTTGAATCCTTTGCCGCGAATGTAGCTGATCGTCTCGGGCCGCGCGGCGTCCGCCTTGATGGGCCATTTCCTGCTGTCGGGGACCTTGTCATAGAGGGCGCGGCCGCGGCCCGTCCTTTCGCGCTCATCCGCCTCGGACTGCGTGATCGCCAGCTCATCGAAATCGCACTTAACCGCCCACGCCTCGTGATCGACGTACAGGCGACGCGATCCGGAATTCTCGACGATGAATGCGCGCAGCAGCGTCGACGGATCGACGGCAAAGCCGAAATCGGCGCCGTAGAGGAGGCGCTGCGCGCTTTCCCGGACGTTTTCGCCAAAGGGTTCGACGACGTACTTGCCGCGGAAAATTTCGGCGTCGCTGACCGCCCTGCAGCTCCCCTCCCATACGTGCTGATACGCCTCGGGGTCGACGCGCGCGAGCCAGTCCTTTTCCGCGCGCAGTTCCTCGGGAAACCACGGATTGTCGCGCCAGTTGACCTCGACGACCCACGCGCCTGGGGGCGCCTGTCCGGGCACGAGGAACCGCTGATAGGTGGCATCGGTTTCCTCCTGCGGAT
>Ga0335069_10010313_pt1 | contig 13243 bp, 9 predicted proteins | sample Lox_Sample_11_FD_206714 | JGI IMG/M metagenome (GOLD analysis project Ga0335069, IMG submission 206714) | Soil microbial communities from Loxahatchee National Wildlife Refuge, Florida, United States - Lox_Sample_1.1 | ecosystem: Environmental > Terrestrial > Soil > Wetlands | place: USA: Florida... | reverse complement strand
CAACCCGTGCCCTCCCGACATCATCGGAGCGAACCACTACGTGACGGGCGAGCGCTGGCTGGACCACCGCGTCGGTCGTTATCCGGCCCATCACATCGGCACGATCGCCGGCGGGCGCCGGATCGCGGACATCGAGGCTTCGCGGGCGCTCGCGACGCCGACGCCCGGAATCGGGCCGTTGCTCGACGAGGTGTGGGATCGCTACCACCTGCCCATCGCGGTCACCGAAGTGCACATCGATGCGCGACGCGAAGACCAGATGCGCTGGCTGCTCGAGATCTGGCGCGCGGCCGAGAGCGTGCGCTCGCGCGGCGTCGATGTGCGCGCCGTCACCGTCTGGGCGCTGCTCGGGTCGTTCGACTGGAACTGCCTCGTGCGCGAATGCCGCGGCTACTACGAGCCCGGCCCATTCGATGTTCGAGCGCGCGAACCGAGACCCACGGCGCTCGCGTCCCTCGTGCGCGAGCTCGCCGACGGCCGTCCGGGCAGCCATCCGGTGCTCGAAGGCGAAGGCTGGTGGCGTCGATCCGGTCGCTTTCTCTGCGCACCGGTCGCGAGCCCGGGGATCGTCATGCCGCTGCACCTGCACCGCCACCATGTCGATCCCGAGCGCATGCAGCCCATCCTCGTGAGCGGCGCGAGCGGCACGCTGGGTCAGGCGTTCGCACGTCTGTGCGAGCAGCGCCACCTCGCGTGCAGGCTCGTCTCGCGCGCGGAGATGGACATCACCGATCCCGCGTCCGTTGCGGCGGCGATCGAGCGCCATCGCCCGTGGGCCGTCGTCAACGCGAGTGGCTACGTGCGCCTCGACGAGGCGGAAGCCGATCGCGACCGGTGCTTTCGCGAGAACGCCATCGGTCCGGAGGTGCTCGCGCAGGAATGCGCGCGCCGCGGGCTGCGTCTGCTCACGTTCTCGAGCGATCAGGTGTTCGACGGCGCTCGCAGCACCCCGTGGCTCGAGCATGACGTGCCGGCGCCGTGCAACGTGTACGGCCTCTCCAAGGCCGCTGCGGAACGCGCCGTGCTGGCCGCGCACGACGACGCGCTCGTCGTTCGCACCAGCGCGTTCTTCGGTCCCTGGGACCGCTACAACTTCGTCACGCTCGCTCTCGAGGCGATGGCCGCGGGGCGAACGTTCGAGGCGGCGGACGACGTCCGCGTCTCGCCGACGTACGTGCCCGATCTCGTCAACGTCGCCCTCGACCTGCTGATCGACGGCGAGCACGGCATCTGGCACCTCGCGAACGCGGGCGACGTGAGCTGGGCGGAGCTGGCGCTGCTTGCGGCCGAGGCGGCCGGCATCGATGCGCGCACCTTGAAGCCCTGCGCCAATGCCGAGCTGCGCTTGCGGGCGCGTCGGCCCCCCTACGCGGTGCTCGGCAGCGTCCGCGCACGGCTCATGCCCGCGCTCGACGATGCCCTGCGCCGCTGCGTGGAAGCGAGTGCGGAGCGGCTCGCGCAACTCGGGCGCGCGCGCGCGATCGCGTCGGGTGTCGGCTGAGCCCGGACGGCGCTCGTTCGACCCTTCGCGGTTGACGCCTGCCGGCATCGGATCGTGCCGCGCGAGCGGTTCGACCCGCTGCTCGACCCTGCGCTCGCTGTAGCGCGCTCAGGTCCCCCCACTCGAGTCGTCGCCGTCGCTCTCGTCGCGGTTCGCGTGCGCAGAGCGGTCGGCATGCCGCGCGCGCTCTCCGGGATCGGCAGGGAGCGGGCTTCCGGGGATCGAGGTCGGCGGCGAGCTCGTCGCTCTCTTCCGTGGCGGTGACGGCGTCGTGGCGCTCTCGAAGCGGCTTGGCTGGGCCGGACGGTCGATCGGCGTGGCGACCTGCGCACGCTGGAAAGAAGCCGGCTCGACGCCCTGACCACGGGCGTCGCAGCAACGTTTCTTGACCCGGTCGCCGGCCGAATGGCCGCGCGCGCGGCCGGTCCGTTCCTTATGATGGCCGGCTTCCGTTTCGCCGGCTCCCGTTCATGTCGTTGGTCCAGATCGCCCTGCGGCGCCCGTACACGTTCATCGTGATGGCGCTGCTGATCGTGCTGGCCACGCCGTTCGCCCTGCTCAACATGGCGACGGACATCTTTCCCGAGATCAACATCCCGGTGATCTCGATCATCTGGAACTACACCGGCCTGCCGGCGCAAGAGATGGGCCTGCGCATCTCCGCGCAGAACGAGCGCAGCCTCACCACGACGGTGAGCGACATCGAGCACATCGAGTCGACGTCGCTCGCCGGCATCTCCGTCATCAAGGTCTTCTTCCAGCCGAACGCGAACATCCAGACGGCGATCGCGCAGGTCGTCGCGATCGAGCAGACCCAGCTCCGCCAGCTGCCGCCGGGCATCACGCCGCCGCTCATCATCAAGTACTCGGCCTCGAGCATCCCCGTGGTGCAGCTCGCGATGTCGAGCTCGACGCTACCGGAGCAGTCGCTGTTCGACACCGCGATCAACGTGCTGCGGCCGCAGCTCATCACGATCCCGGGCATCGCCGTGCCGTTCCCGTACGGCGGCAAGCAGCGCGTGATCTCCGTCGACCTCGACATGGACGCGCTGCAGGCGCGCGGCCTGTCGCCGGCCGACGTGGTGAACGCGATCAACCTCCAGAACCTGATCCTTCCGTCGGGCACCGCCAAGATCGGAGCGACCGAATACACCGTGCGCATGAACGGCTCTCCCGAGGCGATCGGGGGCCTCAACGACCTGCCCGTGCGCACGGCCGGCGGCACCACGACCTACCTGCGCGACGTCGCGTTCGTGCGCGACGGCTACCTGCCGCAGACCAACGTCGTGCGCCAGGACGGCCAGCGTGGGGTGCTGCTGTCGGTGCTGAAGAACGGCGGCGCGTCGACGCTCGACATCGTCGCGAACCTGAAGGCGCTGCTCCCGCGTGTCGAGCCGATCCTGCCCTCCGGCGTGACGATCAGGTCGCTGTTCGACCAGTCGGTGTTCGTGAAGGCAGCGGTGAAGGGCGTGGTCGCGGAAGCGGCCATCGCGGCGGCGCTCACCGCCGCGATGGTGCTGCTCTTCCTCGGCAACTGGCGCTCGACGCTGATCATCGGCCTGACGATTCCGCTCTCGATCCTTGCCTCGATCCTCGCCCTGCAGGCGCTGGGCGAGACGCTCAACCTCATGACGCTCGGGGGCCTCGCGCTCTCGGTGGGCATCCTGGTCGACCAGGCGATCGTCACGATCGAGAACATCGAGCGGCACCTGCACGAAGGCAAGCCCCTCGTCGACGCGATCGACGTCGGCGCGGGCGAGATCGGCGTGCCCGCCTTCGTCGCCACGCTGTGCATCTGCATCGTCTTCGTGCCGATGTTCTTCCTCACGGGCGTGGCGCGCTTCCTGTTCGTGCCGCTGGCCGAAGCCGTCGTGTTCGCGATGATCGCGTCGTACCTGCTGTCGCGGACGCTCGTGCCGACGCTGGTCATGCTGCTGATGAAGGGCGTGCACGAGGCGCGCACCGATCCGTCCGTGCGGCCGAGCCGGTTGCAGCGCCTCTATCGCCGCTTCGACGCCGCGTTCGAAGGCGTCCGGCGCGCGTACGCACTGCTGCTCGGCGGGATCCTGGAGCGGCGCGGCCTGTTCGGGTGGGCATTCATGGCGTTCTGCCTGCTCTCCTGCGCGCTCTATCCGGTGCTCGGCCGCGACTTCTTCCCGAACGTGGACGCAGGGCAGATCCGCCTGCACGTGCGCGCACCCACCGGCACGCGGATCGAGGAGACGGCGCGCCTCGCCGACGAGATCGAGGCGCAGATCCGGCGCATCGTGCCGCCCGCCCAGCTCGAGACGATCCTCGACAACATCGGCGTGCCGAACAGCGGCATCAACCTGTCGTACAGCAACGCCGGCACGATCGGCACGCTCGACATGGAGATCCTGCTGTCGCTGAAGGAAGGGCACTCCGGAACCGCCGATTTCGTGACCGAGCTGCGTCGCGAGCTGCCCAGGCGCTTTCCCGGCATCGAGTTCTTCTTCCAGCCGGCCGACATCGTCACGCAGATCCTCAACTTCGGGTTGCCGGCGGCGATCGACGTGCAGTTCACCGGCAACGACATGGCGGCCAACGCGGTTGTCGCCGCCCGGCTCGCCGAGGACATGAAGAAGATCCCGGGCCTCGTCGACGCGCACGTGCACCAGCGCCTCGACGCGCCGGTGGTCGACCTCCAGATGGACCGCTCGCGCCTGCAGCAGGTGGGGCTGTCTGCGCTGAACGTCGGCCAGAACGTGCTGGTCTCGCTCGCCGGGAGCTCGCAAACCGCGCCCGCCTTCTGGCTGAACCCGCAGAACGGCGTCGTCTACAGCATCACCGTGCAGACGCCGCAGTACAAGGTCGACAGCCTCGACTCGTTGCTGAACACGCCGGTCACCGGCGGCGGAGGCGGCACGAACGCGAACCCGCAGCTGCTCGGCAACCTGGTTCAGGCCGGTGCCGCGAGGCAGCCCGCCGTCGTCTCCCGCTACAACATCCTGCCGGCCATCGACGTGTACGGGGGCGTGCAGGGCACCGACCTGGCGAGCGTGGCCGCGCAGGTGCAGTCGCTCGTCGACCAGGCGCGTCCCAAGCTTCCGAAGGGCAGCGCGGTCGCGATGCGAGGCCAGGTGCAGACCATGCAGGCGTCATTCATGGGCCTGGGCGTCGGTCTCGCGATGGCCATCGTCCTCGTCTACCTGCTGATCGTCGTGAACTTCCAGTCGTGGGTCGACGCGGCGATCATCGTGGCCGCGCTGCCCGCGGCCCTCGCGGGCATCGCGTGGATGCTGTTCATCACGGGCACGACGCTCTCGGTGCCCGCTCTCACCGGCGCGATCATGACGATGGGCGTGGCAACCGCGAACAGCATCCTCGTGATCGCGTTCGCACGCCAGCGGCGCGAGGTCGGCATCGGCCCGGCGCAGGCCGCGCTCGAAGCCGGCGCCACGCGCATCCGGCCGGTGCTGATGACGGCGCTCGCGATGATCATCGGCATGATCCCGATGGCGCTCGGGCTCGGCGAAGGTGCCGAGCAGAACGCGCCGCTCGGACGCGCGGTGATCGGCGGCCTCGTGTTCGCGACGGTCTCGACGCTCCTCTTCGTGCCCGTCGTCTATGCCGGGGTGCACCGGCGGCTGGCGTTGCGTGCGGAGGCGCGTGCCGCGCGCCGCGGCGCCGCGCGGGTCCATCGCCCCGTGCGGGAGGCCTGAGGAATGTCCGACGTGGCCCGCGAGCCCGCGACCGACACCGTCGCCGGCGACGACGCGCAGCGGCGCCGGGTGGGCCGCCGTGCGCGCATCCTCGCGGTCGTCGTGATCGTGTTGCTCGCGATCGGCGCCGGCCGCACGATGCTCGCGCGGCTCGCGAACGCGCGCGTGCTCGAGGCCGGGGCGGCCGAACGCACCATCTCCTACGTGAAGGTGGCGACGCCCAACGCCGCGTCGGCCCAGGACGTGGTGCTGCCCGGCACCCTCCAGGGTTGGGTGCAGGCCCCGATCGCCGCTCGTGCGTCCGGCTACGTGAAGCACTGGACGCGCGACATCGGTGCCAGGGTGCAAAAGGGCGAGCTGCTTGCCGAGATCGAGTCGCCGGAGGTCGACCAGCAGCTCACGCAGGCGATCGCCGCGCGGCAGCAGGCGGCCGCGAGCCTCGAGCTCGCGAAGAGCACGGTCGCGCGCTGGGAGAGCCTGCGCCAGCGCGACGTGGTCTCGCAGCAGGAGCTCGACGAGCGGCGCAGCGGACTCGCGCAAAGCATCGCCAACCTCGCGCAGGCCGATGCAAACGTGCAGCGCCTGCGCCAGCTCGAGGGGTTCAAGCGCGTCGTCGCTCCGTTCGCAGGCGTCATCACCAAGCGCGGCATCGACGTCGGCGACCTCATCGACGCCGGCGCCAACCGCGTGCTCTTCCAGCTCGCGCAGACCGATCGCCTGCGCGTCTACGTGAACGTGCCGCAGGCCTACGCGCAGCTGGTGAAGCCGGGGCAGAAGGTGCAGATCACGCAGGCGGAGCTGCGCGGCCGCGCGTTCGAGGGCGAGGTCGCGCGCACATCGGCCTCGATCGACGCGGCCACGCGCACCATGCAGGTCGAGGTGGCCCTTCCGAACAAAGACGGCGCGCTGCTGCCCGGTGCGTACGTGCAGGTCTCGTTGCCGCTGCCAGCGACCTCGACGTTGTCGGTGCCCACGAATGCGCTCGTGTTCCGCCCGGAAGGCACGCGCGTCGCCGCGGTCGACGCGCAGGGCCGCGTGCACCTCAAGCCCGTGAGCCTGGGGCGCAACCTGGGCGATGCGGTCGAGGTCCTCGACGGGGTTTCGCCGAGCGACCGCCTCGTGCTCAACCCGGCCGATTCGCTCAACGACGGCGACACGGTGAGCGTGGCCCCGACCGGGCGGCAGCGCTCCGCGGCACGTGCTCCGGCCGCGACGCCGAAGAGCGCGCCGTGATCACGCGGTCTGCGATGCGCGCGCGGCGGCTGCTCGCGGTGCTCGTGCCCGCGATCGTCGCCGCCTGCACGGCCGGCCGAGACTATCGACGCCCGGTGGTCGAGATGCCGGCCGCCTGGACCGTGGAGTCGCCGTGGCGCACCGCAACGCCCGCCGATGTCGATGCGAAGGGTCCTTGGTGGGAGCGCTTCGACGATGCCGTGCTCGCCGATCTCGAACGCCGCGCGCTCGGGTCCAGCCCCACGCTCGACATTGCGGTCGCGCGCCTCGCGCAGGCGCGCGCTTCGCTCGATGTCGCATCCGCGTCGCGCTGGCCGCAGCTCGCGCTCGGCGCGCGCAGCACGCGAGCGCGCATCTCGGCGGAGCGGCCGCTCTCGAGCTACACCTCGCCGAATTTCGCCACGGTGCAGAACGATTTCGTCGCGACGTTCAGCGCGACCTACGAGCTCGATCTCGCTGGACGCGTGCAGCGCTCGATCGAAGGTGCGCAGGCCGGCGCGGAACAGTCGGCGGCAGATCTCGAGAACACGCGGCTGGTGCTCGCGGCCGATCTCGCCACGGCGTACTTCAACCTGCGCGAGGCCGACATCGAGCTCGACGTGCTGGATCGCTCGATCGAGCTGCAGCGCCGTGCGCTGGAGCTGATCGGCGCGCGCCACGACCTCGGCGCGGCCTCGGGCCTCGAGGTCGCCCAGCAGCAGGCCGTGCTCGACACCACGCTCGCACAGGTGGACCCGCTGAAGCGCCAGCGCTCGGCCTTCGAGCATGCGATCGCGACGCTCGTGGGATCGCCGGCGCCCGGCTTCTCGATCGCGCCCGACTTGCGCGATGTCCCGATGCCGGCCGTGCCGCTGGGCGTGCCCTCCGACGTGCTGGAGCGCAGGCCCGATGTCGCATCGGCGGAGCGCGCGATGGCGGCGGCGAACGCGCAGATCGGGGTCGCCACCGCGGCCTTCTATCCCAGCATCACGCTCGGCCCGACGACCGGTGGCGAGACCCGCGAGCTCTCGCGCCTGTTCGATGCGCCGAGCATCGTCTGGTCCGTGGGCGCCACGCTCGCGCAGCCTCTGTTCGACGGCGGTCGCATCGCGGCGAACGTCGCGTACTCGCGCGCCGCCTACGACGCGGCGGTGGCGACGTACCGGCGCACCGTGCTCACGGCGATGCAGGAGGTGGAGGACGGCATCAGCGGCGTGGCGCGGATGGAGAGCGCCACGCAGCAGGCGCAGACGGCGGTGCGATCGGCGCGGCGCGTTCTCGATCTCGCGAGCGCGCGCTACGAGGGCGGCGCGTCGGCGTACCTCGACGTCATCACCGCGCAGCAGAGCCTGGTCGTGAGCGAGCGCCTCGCGGCCCAGCTGCGCGGCCAGCGGCTGCTCGCGTCGGTGTTCCTCGTGCGCTCGCTCGGTGGCGACTGGCAGCGGCCGGCGCACCTGCTCGCGTCGCCCTGAGCCGCGCACAAGTGGCTAGGCCTGCGGCTGTTGGCGAGGGGCGGCCGCTTCGTCGCCGCTGCGATGGCCGCAGCGCCCTTGCATCGCGGCACGCACGCGCGCACGCTCCTCGTCGCTCATCTCCGCCCATCGCGCGGCGAAGCGGCCGCGCCAGGGACCGTGGTGCCCGCCGCGGCGCAGGCCACCGACGAGCACGCGCGCGAGCACGAGGAGCCCCAGCGCCTGCCAGAAGTCGATCGGGTGCCCGCCGAACAGCGCGGGGACGAGCCAGTTCCAGAGTGCCATGACGACGAGCCCCGCAATGCCTGCGGCAAGCACCGCGAGCACTGCGAATGCGACGATCTTCCTGATCCAGCGTGGCTTCATGTCTCAGCTCCTGTGGTCGGTTTCCGGGAAGACGAATTCGGCGCGGATCGCCTCGAGGCGACGCCGCAGGTGCAGCACGGCATAGCGCTTCTGCGAGAGCAGCGTGTTGATGCCGATGCCGCGCTCGGCCGCGAGCTGCCTGAAGCTCTTGCCGTCGAGTTCGTGGGCGATGAAGACCTCGCGCTGCGCGGCTGGCAGCTCGGCCAGCGCGTCGTCGACCGCTTCGATGAAGAGGCGGCGCGCATACGCGGCCTCCGGCCCTGCGTCCGCCGAGGGCAGCAGGTCTTCGAGCGACGTCGGGTCCTCATCGCCCGACGCCGCGGTGCGGGCCGCCTCGGCATCCGCGTCCCCAGCCAGGGCCGCGCGACCCGTGCGCCGGAAGCGATCGGCGATGCGCCGGCGCGTGACTTCGTAGAGCCAGGCGCTCAGGTGCTCGATCGGGCGTGGCAGCCGCAAGGCCTCGACGAGATCCGAGAACACGTCCTGCAGCACGTCCTCGACATCGTCGGCCGCGGCCACCCGCCGGCGGATGAACCCGCGCAGCCGAGCGCTCTCGCGCCTGAACGCGTCGGCGATGCGCCGGTCCGACTCGGCCATGCCGCCATTCCAACGGAGTTCCGCCTTCATATCCCGTGAAGTCGGACGAGCGGCCGGAATATTGTTGGCATGCCGTTGGCGCGCGGAACGGGGCTTGAACGCGGCGGTGCCGCCCTAAGGTGGGGTTCACGGGGCCGACTTGTCCCCGCCTGCCCATTCCAGACCATGTCCGCACCCCTCGAATCCGTCAAGACCCGGCTCGAGAACGTCATCGCCCTCGCGCGCCTGCTCGAGCGAGTCGAGCGGCACGCGAGCGCGCCGCATCCCGAGCAATATCGCGCCCTCGTGCGCCAGCTCGGCGATGCGCTCGATGCCGATCTGCCCGAAGACGCGCTGAAGGCGGTGTTCGGTGCTTATCCGGCCGCCGCGGAGCTCTACGAGACCCGCCACTACGAGCACTCGGGCCTGTCGCGTGCCCCACTGGAGCGTTCGATCGAGACGGAGATGCTGGCGAGCCAGCTGTTGCGCCGCGTCGCCTCGAAGGACTGGAAACCCGCGCAGGGCTGATCGATGTGCTCCGCGCTGCAGGGCCTTCAGAGCTTCGGGATGCGCAGCGACTTGCTGATCATGAGCGAGCCCGACGCACCGAACAGCAGCGCGAGCGCGTGCAGCGTCCACGGGCCGAGCACGATGCTGCCGCCGGGCAGATCGACGCCGAGGCGGCCCGACCACGCCGCCCATGCCAGGATCAGGACCAGCACCACGCTCGTCGGGATCGGCGTGCCTTCGAAGTACGGCGGTGCGGCACTGCCCGCGGCGAGCGTTTCGGCGGTCACGTTGTAGCGCGCGAGCCGCGACACGCCGCAGCACACGAAATAGACGAGCAGCAGCGCGTCCCAGCCCCCGTTCAGGCCCGACGCCCACGCGATCGCCGCCGGCGCGACGCCGAACGAGATCACGTCGGCCAGCGAGTCGAGCTCGCGGCCGAGCGCGGAGTGCGTGCCGCGATGGCGCGCGACGCGCCCGTCGAGCACGTCGAACACGAGCGCGGCGGGGACGAAGGCCGCGGCGACGAGCAGATCGGTCGTCGAGCGGGTCGCGATGAAGCGCATGGCCGAGAGCACCGCCGCGACGCCGCAGGCGGCATTCGCGAGCGTGAAAAGATCCGCGAGGTGGAAGCTCCGGATCATCGAGAAGTGGGGAGGCGGCTCCTGGCTCGGCATGCGTCGTGCAATGCGGCGAAGTAGCGCGATTGTGCATGGCCGGCGTCCGGCCGTGCTCTTTGCGATCATTGGCGTCCATGAGCTCCGATCGTTCCCCGCTTGCCGCTTCGCCGCGCTGCGACCGCACGGCCGCCTGGGCCGCCCTCGCCGGGCACTACGAGGCGCATGGCCGCGGCTTCGACGTTCGCGAGGCGTTCGCGCGGGATCCCCACCGCGTCGCCGCGTTGAGCTTCGATGCCCCCGAGGTGCACGCCGATCTCTCGAAGAACCTCGTCGATGCCGCCACCTTGCGCTTCCTCCTCGACCTCGCGCGCGAGTGCCGGCTCGAGGAGCGTCGCGATGCGATGCTCGCCGGCGCTTCGGTCAACGCGACGGAAGGGCGGCCTGCCTGGCACGTCGCGCTGCGCGCCGCCGACGGCGAGCGCGGCATTCCCGACGAGGTACACGGCGTGCGCGGCGCGATGCTCGCGTTCGCGGAGCGCGTGCGCGACACGCGCACGAGCGGCATCCGCGACGTCGTGAACATCGGCATCGGCGGCAGCGACCTGGGTCCGCGCATGGCGGTGCGCGCGCTCGATGCGCACGCGCATCCGGAAATCCGGCTGCACTTCGTGTCGAACGTCGACGGCCACGACCTCGCCCCGGTGCTGCGTGGCCTCGACCCGGCTTCGACGCTCTTCGTGGTCGCGAGCAAGACGTTCACCACGCAGGAGACGATGGCGAACGCGCACGCCGCGCGCGCATGGTTCACGGGTGCAGGCGGCCGCGACGTGGCGCGCCACTTCGTCGCCGCGACGACCAACGTGCCAGCGGCACGCGCGTTCGGGATCGAGACGACGTTCGGATTCTGGGATTGGGTCGGCGGCCGCTATTCGCTCTGGTCGGCGATCGGCCTGGCGCTTGCGATCGCCATCGGCGCGCACGGCTTCGAATCGCTGCTCGAAGGTGCCCGCGCGATGGACCGGCACTTCGCCACGACGCCGCTCGCGTCCAACGTGCCGGTCGTGCTCGGGCTGCTCGACGTCTGGTATCGCGACTTCCACGGCTTCGCGAGCCGCTGCCTCGCGCCCTATCACCAGGGCCTCGAGCGCCTTCCCGCATGGCTGCAGCAGCTGGAGATGGAAAGCAACGGCAAGCGCGTCGACCTGGGCGGCGATGCAGTGCCGTACGCGACGAGCCCGGTCGTGTGGGGCGAGCCGGGCACGAACGCACAGCACGCGTATTTCCAGATGCTGCACCAGGGGACCGACACGATCCCGGTCGAGTTCCTGCTCGTGCGACGCCCGGGCTGGCGACTCCCCGCCGACGCCTCGGACGAGTTGCGCGTGCAGCTCGACCGGCAGCAGCGCATGCTGCTCGCAAACGGCTTGGCGCAGGCCCAGGCGCTCATGAGCGGCAAGCCCGCCGACGAGGCGCGTCTCGAGCGCGTGCCGACCGCGGCACCCGGCATCGATGCGGACGTGCTCGCACGCCACCGCACGTTTCCCGGCAACCGGCCGAGCACCACGCTCGTGCTCGACCAGCTCACGCCGCGGGCGCTCGGCGCGCTCCTTGCGCTCTACGAGCATCGGGTGTTCACGAGCGGTGCGGTGTGGGGCATCAACAGCTTCGACCAGTGGGGTGTCGAGCTCGGCAAGGCCCTGAGCGCGAAGCTGCTGCCGCTCGTCGACGGCGAGGGTGACGTTTCCGCGGCCGGCCTCGACCCGTCGACCGCGGCGCTCGTGCAACGGCTGCGCCGGTGAGGCTCGTCTTCGACCTCGGCGGCGTCGTCTACCGCTGGCGGCCCGAAGAGTTCCTGATGCGGCTCGCGCCGGCGCGGGCCCCGACGACGGCTGCCGCACGCGCGTTCGCCGCCGACTTCTTCCAGAGCTTCGACGGCGACTGGAGCGAGTTCGATCGCGGCGCGCTCGATGCCGATGCGCTGGCCGCCCGCACGGCGGCGCGACTCGGCCTCGCACCGGACGAGGCGCGCGCCATCATCGGCGCGGTGCCCGAGGAGCTGCAACCGATCGACGCCACGGTCGCGCTGGCGAGACGGCTCAAGGCCGCGGGGCACGTGCTGCACTTCCTGTCCAACATGCCGCGGCCGTACGCCGCCGTGCTGTCCGGGCGCGACGCACTGCTCACGCTGTTCGAGAGCGGCGTCTTCTCGTCGCACGTCGGCCTCATCAAGCCCGAGCCCGCGCTGTTCGCGCACGCGGCGCGCACGTTCGGTGCCGCCGAGAACGAGCTGCTGCTGATCGACGACGCCCCTCGCAACGTGGCGGCCGCGCGCGCGCGGGGCTGGCAGGTGGTGCTGTTTCGGGACGCGGCGGCGTGCGCGAGCGAGCTCGCGGCGCTGGGGATCGCCGCCGTCCCCTGATCTTCATGCCGCGATGCCGAATCGGCCACCGTCGCGCAGGGATCTTCGGGACGTGCGTGCTGTCGTCGGGATGGGCGAGCGGCCAGCGGCACGCTGGCCAGCGCGTGGCGACCACGGCGACAATGGCGCGATGCATCGCCGCCGCCGCATGCTGCTGGGCGCTCTCGCGGACGCTGGCGGCGTGCGCGCACCAGATTCGGCTGCCCGAGTGCGCGGGCGCGCGGGTGTCCTGGCGACCAGCAGGTATGCGCCGGACGTGATCGCATGACGCCGCGCTGGCGCCTCTTTCCGAAATATGCGGCGATCATCATCGCGGTGGTCGGCGGGCTGCTCGTCGCGAGCGGCGCCATCGGCGTGTGGTTCTCCTACCGCGAGACCCAGTCGCACATCGTCGCGCTCCAGGTCGAGAACGCGGAGCACGCGGCGAAGCGCATCCAGCAGTTCATGGAGAACATCGAGCAGGAGCTGTCCTGGACGGCGCTCCCGCGCTTCGACAGTGCCGGCGATCCGCTCGAGCAGCGCCGCTTCGAGTTCCTCAAGCTGCAGCGCCAGGTGCCGGCCATCACGGAGATCCAGTGGATCGATCCGCAAGGCCGCGAGCAGCAGCGCATGTCGCGCCTCGCGATGGATTCGACGGGCAGCGGCATCGACCTGTCGCAGGACCCGAGATTCCGCGAGGTCATCGACAACCGGTGCCCCGAAGCGACGCGCCGCAACGGCGTCTGCGTCTACTGGGGACCGGTCTACTTCCGCAAGGAGACCGAGCCCTACATGACCATCTCGCGGCCGGCGGGGCCCGGAGGTGGCGTGACCGCGGTCGAGGTGAACCTCAAGTTCGTGGGCGACGTCGTTTCCAGCATCAAGGTGGGCGAGCATGGCGTGGCCTA
>Ga0335069_10010312_pt1 | contig 13243 bp, 13 predicted proteins | sample Lox_Sample_11_FD_206714 | JGI IMG/M metagenome (GOLD analysis project Ga0335069, IMG submission 206714) | Soil microbial communities from Loxahatchee National Wildlife Refuge, Florida, United States - Lox_Sample_1.1 | ecosystem: Environmental > Terrestrial > Soil > Wetlands | place: USA... | reverse complement strand
GTGGTCTGCCAATCCAGCAGGCGCACGAACAGCATTCCGTACATGCCGAACGTCATCCCGGCTGTGGCGATGGCGGTGCCGCGGAAGGCCGGGATTTTCAGCAGGTCCAGCGGGACCAGCGCATGCTCCCCGTGGCCGGTCTCGACGCGGATGAAGGCAATGAGCGCCAGGATCCCGGCCGCGAGGGCGACGGCTGCCAGGAAATGTGACCCGTGAGTCTCGATGGCCGCCAGGGTGAGACCGCCCAGCGCGACGATGCCGAGACCCTGTGCCGGTGCGTCGAAGCGGCGATTCTTGGGGTCGGCGGATTCCGGCAGGATCGGAACGGCCATCGCCAGGGCCGCGATGCCGAGCGGCACGACTACCAGGAACACGCTGCGCCAGCCGAAGTGGTCGATCAGCAGGCCGCCGACGGTCGGCCCGATCACGACGCCGAGACCGTTGCAGCCGGTCCAGATGCCGAGCGCATGGCCTCGGGCCTTCGGCTCGGGCCAGGCGACACGGATGATGGCGAGCGACGAGGGCAGCATCAGCGCCGCGCCGAGCCCGGTCAGGGCGCGCCCCGCGATCAGAATTTCGATCGAGGGCGCGGCGGCGCAAAGCACTGAGGCGATGGTGAAGATGCCGGTGCCCAGCATGAACACCAGCCGGCGTCCGTAAAGATCGGCCAGCAATCCGCCAGAGAGAAGTAGGACGGCATATGTGAAGTTGTAGGCATCGATGACCCATTGCAGCGGACCCACGCCGGAATGAAAGGCAGCACCTATGGGTTTTGTGGCGAGATTGACGACGCAAGTGTCAACCTGAGCGATCAATACCGCGAAGCACAGCGTGGCCAGGGCCAGCCACGGATGCTTCAAGGGCGTCGCTCCGCGAGCCGGCGCCGCCGGCGTTGCGCAGATTGCCGTCGCTCGATACGAGGCGGGACTGTTCATCACGCGAATCCCTGCTGTGCCAAGGGTCGATGAATCGAATGTAGGCAGGCGCTCGGACGAGATGGTTCGGTCCCGGTCGAAATATGGTCATTTCGGAACCAGCACCATCTGATTGTTGTGCCGGTACAAACGCTCCTGGCAGAGGATGTCAGGAGCAGGCGCCGGTTCCGGCTTGCCCGCTGCGCCGGTTCCCGGTAAGAGCCTTTCCATGCTGGATCACCTTAAGGACAAAAATCGGGCCTGGGCGGCGCGCAAGATCGCGGCCGATGCCGGTTTCTTCAAGCGGCTCGAAGCACAGCAGGCGCCGGAATACCTCTGGATCGGGTGCTCGGACAGCCGGGTGCCGGCCAACGAGATCGTCGACCTTGATCCCGGCGAGCTTTTCGTCCATCGCAACGTAGCGAACTTGGCCCCACCTCAGGATGCGAATTACCTATCCGTCCTGCAGTTCGCCGTCGATGTCTTGCGCGTGAAACACGTCATGGTCGTCGGCCATTACGGCTGTGGCGGTGTACGCGCAGCGGTAGATGGCCAGCGGCGCGGCCTGGTTGACCATTGGCTGCATCCGATCCGCGAGGTTCACCACGACCATCGACACGAGCTGGAGGCGATTACCGACGAGCGCACGCGCCTCAATCGGCTCTGCGAGCTGAATGTGATCCGACAGGTGAAGAACGTGGCGTCGGATGTCTTTGTCCAGGAGGCCTGGGCACGCGGCCAGCCGCTCAGCGTGCACGGTTGGGTCTATTCTCTCTCCTCGGGGCTGATCAACGATCTCAACGTCACTGTCGTCAAGCCGGAAGACCTGGAGCGATTGGGGTAGCCATGCTCTACACGATCCTCTGCTACAACGACGAGAAGGTTACCACCTCCTGGACCAAGGCCGAGGACGATGCGGTCATGGCCCGGCTCGGCACCATCACGCAGCGGCTGGTCTCGGAAGGTAAGCTTGGTCCGGTGGCACGGCTGCAGCCGACCGGTCAGGCGACCACGCTCCGCAAGAGCAAGAACGGTCCGGTGGTAACCGACGGACCTTTTGCCGAGACCAAGGAACATCTCCTTGGCTTCTATATCGTCGACTGCGCGAGTATCGACGACGTGGTTGAGATTGCAAAGGAGTTGCAGGCGGCGAATGCCGGCCCCAGTTCCTATGAAATTCGTCCGGTAATGTTCTACGTCGGCACCGACGGCAAGCCTGCATCGGCCGCCTGATCGTCTCGGGCTATTCGATGTAGCCTGCCAGGGTGGCGGGCGATGGCGGGTGTTGCCGATACTCGCTTCGCGGATCCAGCTCCGGCGCGCCATAGGTTCCCGCAGTCATGGGCACGGCAACGTAATCGCTCTGCTCTTGGGGCGTCTTTGCGCGGCGTTTCAGGACGCGGTAGATGGCGAATGTGCCCACCATGATGAAGCAGCTTGCGGCGAAGAGCAGCAGACCCTGCGGCCCCAATTCGTGCATGACGAGACCGGCCGTCGCCGGCCCGAGGCAGGAGCCCAGTCCCCAGGCGAACAACAGCCCGCTCGATGCGGCGACGAACTCGTGGCGCTCGACGTAGTCCGTGGTCTGGCCGACAGCGAGAGCATAGAGCGGCGATTCGAATGCGGTCAGGATGAAGAACAGGATCACCATCTCGGTGAAGCTGATGTCGGGCAACGAGTAGAGCACCAGGGATGTGGCGGCCGAGATGATCATGATCGAGATGATGACCGGCCGGCGCCCGTAGTTGTCGGAGACATAGCCGATCGGATACTGCGTGACCAGGGCGGCGATTGTCGTGATCGAATAGAGCAGGCTGAGTTGCTTTTCGCTGTAGCCGTGATCAGTGATATAGGCCGGCATCAGGCCATAGAGCCCCCCGTTCATCATGCCGGAACCGAACGCACAGACGACGCCCGTCGGCGAGATTCGGAACAGGCGGGCAATGCTCAGATACCTATGTTCGCCGATCTCCGGGTTGCCGACCTTGGTGACCGCAAGCGGGATCATGGCGGCGGAGAGGCCGATGGTCACGATGACGAAGAGCAGGATGCCGTCTGGCTTGTCGAAGTTCAACAGCAGCGGAGAAACGCCTGACGCCGCCCAGCTCGCCGTTGTATACATGGCGAACACCCGGCCGCGGTTCTCTTCGCTGGCCTTGTCGGTCATCCAGGATTCGATCACCACGAATGCTCCGGCGAGCGCGTAGCCGCCCATACCGCGCAAGGCGATCCAGAAGATCGGCTCACGGAGCAGAATAAACAGGATGGCGGTGTTCGAGGAACAGACGGCAAAGAAGCCGAAGGCGCGGATGTGTCCGACCCGGTCGATCATTCGCTGGGAGGTCAGAGTGCCCAACAGGAAACCGATGAAATAGGCGGAGGCCGCTGCGCCGACGATGAAGGTGGATGCCCCTGATGAAGACAGGCGGAATCCGACCAGCGGCGACATGACGCCGAGTGCGCCCTCCATGAGGACGACCGCGCACAGAACCGGCGCCACCGGCTGAAAGCATTTCCACATATCTGTCCCCCGAGCGCTCCGGCCAGGGTATCATACCTTAAAGGATCGTCACTCCACCAAGGCGCTTTGACCGCGCTTGTAGAGCCCGTTGGCGATGATCAGCCGTTGGACTTCGCTGGCGCCTTCCCAGATGCGGTCCACTCGGAGTTCGCGATAGAAGCGCTCCGCCACATTCTCGCGCATATAGCCACGTCCGCCAAAGATCTGCACGGCGCGGTCTGCCACTCGATTCGCCATCTCGGATGCGTAGAGCTTCGCCATGGAACACTGGGCGTGGCTGACCTTCATATCCTCGCCGCCATCGATCGCTTCCGCCGTACGATACGTCATCAGCCGTGCGGCCCAGAGCTCGGTGACGCTGTCGGCGAGCATGAACTGTACCGCCTGCTTGTCGGCCAGCATCTCACCGGACATGGGCCGCCCTCGGGCAAACGTGCTGGCCTCGTCGACCAACCTTGCGGCGGCGCCACAGCACCGCGCGGCGATCATCAAGCGCTCGTATCGGAACCAGTCATAGGTGAAGCCCATGCCGTCGCCTTCCGCACCGATCCGATTCTCGGCCGGCACGCGTACATCCGTAAACCGCAGGATCGGGTGATGGGCGCGGTAGTTGTGTGAGTAGGCAGGCGTCCGGAGGACCTCAACGCCGGGTGCATGGCGGTCGACGAAGAACAGGCTGTGGCTGCCGGCATTCGGTCCCGCGGTCAGCTTGGCCTGGAAGATGATGTAGTGGGCGAGGTTGAAACTGGTGACGTGCCATTTCTCGCCGTTGAGAACGTAGTCATCGCCATCACGTCGCGCCGTCGCCTGGATCGCGTCGACGTCCGATCCGGCATCGGCTTCGGTAATGGCGTAGCACTCATGCATCTCGTCGCGGATCAGCGGCTTGATCCACGTGTCGATCTGTTGCGGCGTACAGGCGTTCAGCATCCAGCTTTGCGGATTGTTCCCGCACCAGCCGAGCGCGTTGGTGACGCGCCCTAGCTCTTCCTGAGTGACAGCTTGCTCAAGCATGGAAAGACCCTGGCCACCCATCTCGACCGGGATGTCCATGTTGTAGAGGCCGGCGGACTTGGCGCCCTCTTTGTGCCGGCGCAACTCCTCTGCGGGAATTTCCCCGCCGTTCATCTCCGCGTGGACCTCCCAGGGCATGAGTTGCTCGGTGACGAAGCGGCGGACCCGCTGCTGGATTTCCCGGACGCGCGGCGGCAATGGATACGACATGGAGAGACTCTCTGGAATTGATCAAGCCGCGAGGTCGCGGCCGAGCTTGGAGTTGATTTCGGCCATCATACCCGGCGCGGGCGGTTCGGCGAGCCGGGCAACGGGCAGGGCGCGACGAACGATCTCGTGCAGCTGCCGCAGCGCCACCTCCTTCTCGGAGAAGATGCCGAAGGAGTACCCGCGCGACCGCAGGCCCTGCTGGACGGAGGCGGTGAGCATCTCGTCCTCGTTCTGCACCTGCACATTGATTCTGTAGTTGAGATAGCGCGAGGCCCGAAGCTGCCGGTTCTCCGGCATGCCCCACCGCCTTGCCCGCAGGCGGACCCGTCCCGGTCCCAGCGGCAGCGCCTCGAAGCTGGTGATGAGGTCGGGATAGAAATCGAGCGCCACATTCGGCAGCAGCGTGTAGTAGCACCAGGCGCGCCGGCGCTCTTCGGGGAGATATTCGGGCTGTGGTGCGATCCGCTGATACATCCGCTCACTCCAGTGCGGCGAGAGTTTGTCGCGGATCGTGCCGACCTGACGAGAGACTCCCGTCGGCTGGGCGTCGGCTGTATAGCTGTTGCCGAACATGCGCTGCAGGCCGGGATGGCCTGTCGGTACGTGATAGCCTTCGAGGTAGTTGTCCATCAGGTTCTTCCAGTCGATCGGAAGGTCGCAGTGCCAGCCGGTCCCGAAGGACATCATCTCCGTCGTGCGATAAGCCTCTAGCTCTGCATGATACGGCGCGAAACGATCCGCGACGTTGCTCGCGCCCGGCTTGAACCGCACAAAGATGAAGCCGAGATAGTCCTCGACCTCGATCGGCCGCAGGCCGAACTCGGTCTTGTCGATGGTGGGAAAAGTCTTCTCCGCGGGGATTGCCTTCAGCGCGCCGTCGAAGCTGTAGCTCCAGCCATGATAGGGACAGCGGATAGCCCCGCGGCAATGGCCATGCTCGCCCGACACGAGACCATGGGCGCGATGCCGGCAGGTGTTGTAGAAGCCGCGCAGTGTGCCGCCCTCACCGCGAATGACGAGGCCGCGCTCGCCGAATGCCTCCACAGCGAGGAAATCTCCGGGCTGCTTCAGGTCGCTGCGATGGCCTGCCAGGACCCAACTCGAGAGGAGCAGGTGTTCTCGCTCCAGCGCGTGGAACTCGGTATTGTCGTAGCACCAGCCTGGCAGCGTCTCGTCTCGGGAATTGCGGGTCATGCCGTACCTCAAGCCGCGGAATTGGCGACGTCTGCCGCATCGGCGACGAAGTGGTCGGGAAACAGGCCGTGGAGGAACGCGCGCACCACGCGACGCGCGGTCTCGCGATCGGTTTCTTTGGGATTGATCAACATGTCCAGCCAAAGCCCGTCGCTCATGGCGCTGAAACCCTTGGCGATCAGCGCCGCGTCGCGATCGGGACCAGAAATCTCCTGGAACAGTCCGGCCGCGACCGCCTGGAACTCGCGATTGAGGCTCTGGCAAACCGCCATGAAATCCGGTCGCCAGCGCGTCTCGCCCCAGAACGCGTACCAGACCGTCACCGTCTTGCGATTGGCCACCAAGCGCTGGAAATCACCCTCCAGCATCGCGATGATCCGGGCGGTGGGCGAGGGTGGGGCAGCCTCGACATTGGCGCGCCAATAGCGCCGGTATTCCTCGACCATGTGGTTCAAGGTGGCAATCAGCAGCGCGTCCTTGCTCTTGAAGTAGAAATTGACGATCCCGGTCGAGAGCTTTGCCGTCTCGGCCACATCGGCCAGGGTCAGCTCGGAGAAGCCTTTGCGTGCGATGCCGTCGATCGTCGCTTCGATCAACTGCACCCGCCGCACTTCCTTGATTGCACCGCGCGCCATTCTCTGTCGCAGTCCCCTGTTATTAATCGAATTACCTAGCACTCATCGAATGACGGTTCAATCAAAATGGCGCGTACCAATTATTATACAGTCGTAAAATTAGTCTGGCCGCGGTTGCCAGCGGCCGCTATTCTGCGGCTCCGTTTGCGGGGAGTGATGCGATGGCCTTCGATTTCCAGCCGACCGATGAGCAGCGCATGCTGGTCGATACCGTGCGTGCCTTCATCGTAGCGGAGCTCTATCCGCACGAGCGGACGGTGGACAAGCTGGGCCACGTGCCGCCGGAGCTCGGCAAGGAGATCAAGGAGAAGGCGAAGGCGATCGGACTCTATTCGGCAAACATGCCGGAATCGGTCGGCGGCGCCGGGCTCGACGTCATGTCGCAGATGCTGCTGGAACGCGAGCTCGGCAAGGTGAACTGGGCGGTGCAGAAGTTCGTCGGCCGGCCTTCGGCGATCCTCATGGCCTGCAGGGACGAACAGGTCGAGAAGTACCTGTTGCCGACGGTACGCGGCGACAAGAGTGAAGTCTTCGCCCTGACCGAGCCCGGATCGGGCTCGGACGCGATGTCGATCTCGACCCGCGCGGAGCAGGACGGCGACGACTATGTCATCAAGGGCCAGAAGCACTTCATCAGCGGTGTCGGCCTGCCGGACTTCGCGATCGTCTTCACCGTGACCGGCGTCGAGGAGACCAAGCGCGGGCCGCGCAAGCAAGTGACGGCCTTCCTGGTCGATCGCGACACCCCGGGCTTCACGATTCGTCGCGGACCCCGCTGTGTCGCCTACCGCGCCTATGACAATTACGAGCTCTTCTTCGACAACGTCCGCGTCAACAAGCGCCAGATCCTGGGCGAGGTCCACAAGGGCTTCGTTCATGCCGAGGAATGGCTGGTCGGCGGCCGGGTCTTCATCGCCGCCAATTGCTGCGGCAAGGCTGAGCGCGCCATGGAGCTGGCGCTCAACTGGGCGGCGACCCGCAAGCAGTTCGGCCAGACCATCGGCAAGTTTCAGGGTGTCTCCTTCAAGCTGGCTGATATGAAGACCGAACTCTCCGCCGCCGATGCGCTCGTCGCCTATGTCTGCTGGAAGCTGCAGAACGGGACGATGACCAATGGCGACGCGGCCATGGCGAAGCTCTATGCCAGCGAGATGCTGGGCCGCGTCACCGACCAGGCGATCCAGGTCTTCGGCGGCATGGGCCTGATGGAAGAGCTGCCGCTGGAGATGATGTGGCGCGACGCGCGCATCGAGCGCATCTGGGAAGGAACCTCGGAGATCCAGCGCCACATCATCTCGCGCGAGATGCTGCGCCCCTTGGAGCAGTAGTCATGTACCGCGTCGATCTCCTGAAAGGCCGACGGATCCTGATCACCGGCGGCGGCACCGGCCTCGGCTTCGCCATGGGCGCGCGATTCATGGAGCTCGGCGCCGATCTCGTCATTTGCGGCCGCCGCGAGGCCGTGCTCCAGGAAGCGGCGAAGAAACACGAGGCGGCGTTCGGCCGGCGGGTCGAGATCCATGTCTGCGACATCCGCGACGCCGCGCAGGTCGATGCGATGCTCGACGCGATCTGGCAGAGCGGCGCGCTGGACGCCCTGGTCAACAATGCTGCCGGCAACTTCATCGCCCGCAGCGAGGAGCTTTCGCCGCGGGCGGTCGATGCGGTGCTCGGCATCGTGCTGCATGGCAGCGCCTATGTGACCCTCGGCTGCGGCAGGCGCTGGCTGGCGGCGGACCATCCGGCGGCGGTCCTGTCGATCGTCACGACCTATGCCTGGACCGGCTCTGCCTATGTCGTGCCGTCGGCCATGGCGAAGGCCGGCGTGCTCGCCTTGACCCGCAGTCTCGCGGTGGAGTGGGGCGGTCGCGGCATCCGGCTGAATGCCATCGCGCCGGGCCCGTTTCCGACACCGGGCGCTTGGGAGCGGTTGGTCCCGCGCCCCGATCTTGCGGAGACCTTCGAGACCCGCAATCCGCTAGGCCGTGCCGGCAAGCATGAGGAGCTGGCGAACCTCGCCGTGTTCCTGCTGGCGGGCGAGAGCGGTTACGTCAACGGCGAGGTCGTCACGATCGACGGCGGCGAGTGGCTCCAAGGCGCCGGCCAGTTCAACTTCCTCGGCACAGCGATGAGCGAAGCCGACTGGCAGGCGATGAAGCCGAAGAAGAAGAGCTAGTCCCGCTTCAATCCCTCTAGAGCGAGATCGCCGGTCTCGATGGCGTGGCGCAGGGAGTCGAGCGCCCGCTCGACCTCCTCGTACATGAATCGCGCCCGTTCGAGGAAGCGGACGTCGGCCTCGACGATCGGCCCGTGCTCGGTGTCGGCAAGATCGAGCGCCTGGGCGAGATAGCGTCCCTTCAGCTTAGCCGCCAGCCGGGCCAGCCGCTGCACCTCGGCGGGCGTTGCGCCGACCACGGCGCCGCCGATCTCCGCCCGGGTGAAGTTCCGGACGTCGGAGGCGAGGTGATAGAGATACTGGCCGACGGTCGGCGGGTTCTCGAACAGCCGAGCGCGCTTGGTGGCCACGGCGGCCGTCTTGGTCGGCACCGCACCGCCGGCCGTGGGCATGCGCAGCACCGGCCCGTTGGCATTGGCCGGCGGCGTGGTGCTCGCGGCGGTTCCGTTCTTGATAGCGGGCTTGGCATCCTCGCCCCGGCCGAACATCGACAGCATCGAACTCTCTCCCCGGATACAGGCGGGAGCGCCTGCAGTCGAGGCGATGCAACTCTCATGCCTTGAGCGCGGCGCAATAAGAGTCTGAAAATATAGAATAATAGGGAGGGAGGGTGAGCGCGCGGCAGACTTTGCCGGGTCAGGCGAAGACGAACTGTCCCTTGCCGCGACCCTTGGAACTGGCCAGCGCCTCGAACGCCTTGCCGATGAGCGAGTCGGCGTTCTCTGCGCTGGTCGGATAGAGCGAGATACCAAGATTGACCGGAAACCGGCGCTCCAGATCGCCCAGCGAATAGGGCTTGGTCAGCTCCTGGACGATCTTCTCGGCCACGATCTGGATGTCTTCCACCCGCGGCATGGATTCGACCAGGATCGCCAGCTGGTGGTGCTCGAAGCGGGCGACCGTGTCGCTGGCCCGCAGGGCCGAGGAGGCGCGGTCGGCCGCGATCTGCATGACGAGGTCGCCGATCGCGTCGCCAGCCTCCGCCGGCAGCTCGGCCACTTCGAGGAGCAGCAGGGCGAAGAAGTCCTTGTTGCGCTTGGCGCGCCGCGCCGCGAGGCCGAGGATTTCCCAGAACAGGAACTGGCTGGCAAGCCCGGTGGTGGGATCGAACAGCCGCGGCAGGCTGCGCTTCTGTCCGGTGCCGCCGGTGGCAATGACATAGCGGATTGAACGCCGAAGCCCGCGTGGCGTGGCTTCTTCCTCGAACAGACAATCGGCCGCGCCGGAACGCTTCAGCGATTGCTCGGTCGCGCGATCGATCGTGCCGGTGAGCGCGATGATCGGGCCGCGGGCTGAAACGGTGGCAACCACGCCCTCCGCCTTGGTCATGCCGGACTCGATCAGCGGCTTCAGGTCCAGGAGGACCGCATCGAAGGCGTCAGTGATCCCCGTAGCGTCGGCCGGCTTCGCCGCGCGCCGCACCACGTAGCGGTCCTCGCCGAAGCTCTCGCACAGCCGGTCCACGGTGTTGTTCACCGCGGGAGCGTCCGAGATCACGAGCAGGCGGATGATGCGGGGGAGGTCGGTCTGGCCCATGTCACTCTTCCTCCAGCGGAACCTGCCATTGGGGGTTTAACAAAATCTTAAATGCGGCTACCACCGACCCGATGATCGAGGACTCAACGTTGGAGCAGCTGATTGGTGCCGTTCCGTTGCTGGCGGATCGCCCGGCATCGGACTGGCATGTCACGCGGCTGGCCGGCATGACCAACCGGAGCTGGCGACTGACCGCCGGCGACCGAGATCTGGTTCTGCGCGCCCCTGGAGCTTCATCGCAGCGCTACCTCGCGCGCGCCCAGGAGCTGCGCAATGCCGGGCTGGCGGCCGGCATCGGCATCGCGCCGCCCCTGCTGTACGCGGACCTGGAGACCGGCGTGACGCTCCAGCCCTTCCTGGCCGGGGCGCGTGCGCTGGGGCCTGGCGACCTCGCCGAACCGGAACTGGCGCGCAGGGTTGGAGCACTGCTCGGGCTCCTCCACCGCTCGGGCTGTCGCTTCGCGGGGACCATGGCACCGTTTCCGATCATCGATGTCTATCTCGGGCTTGCCGCCGATGAGCGTTTGCGCGCGCTCCGCCGACGCATGGAGCCGATCCGGGCCGCGCTGGAGCAGAATGTTCCGCCCGCCGTGCCCAGTCATATCGACGCCAATCCGACCAACTTCCTATTGCTGCCGGACGGCAGCCTGAAGCTGATCGACTGGGAATTTTCCGCCATGTGCGAGCCCGCCTGGGATCTCGCCTCTGTCGTCATCGAAGGCGCGATGTCAGCGGAAGCGATCTCGGCGCTGCACGAGGGCTATGGGCCGGCGCCCGACGTCAGCCGGCTGTGGCTGATGCGAACGGTGCTCCATCTCGTGGCCGGCAGCTGGACCTATGCGGAGATCGCCGGCGGAAACAGGGCGGAGGGCTTGTCGGAGCTGCTCGAAGACCGTCTAACGCGTCTCGAGCGGAAGCTCGACGATCCCGCGCTCGCCGAGCATCTGCGGCAGGCAAGCTGAACCGTCAGCGCTCCGGATTCCAGGCGGCTCGCTCGCAATTCTCCAGCTGGCGGCCGATCAGGCGGCGGAAGAAATCGCCGTGGCCCACGACGGCGATGCGCGGCTCCGGACGCGACGCCATCATCGCCTTGAACGCCGACACCCTTGCCGCGAGGTCCTCGAGGGATTCCTGCGGGAAGCCGAGATCGCCGATCGGCAGGTCATGACGCCAGAACGGGTCGTCCAGCCCGTCGAAATCGAGATCCGGGAAATCGGTGCGAAGCTCGGCGACGCCACGGCCGATATCGCAGCTGCTGATCTGCCACTCGCGATGCAGCGGCGTGATCTCGTAACGGACGCGGTCGCCGAAGATGCCGGTCGCCGTCTGGATCGCGCGCGTGAGCGGGGAGACGAGGACGACGTCGTACGCATCGCTGGCCATCCGTTCCCGCGCAGCGGCCACTTGGCGATGACCCAGCTCGGTCAGCCGCGCGTCGAAATGCATCGGGTCTTCCCCGGTCGCCTCGTAATGGGCGTTGAAAGTGGACTGGCCGTGGCGAATGAGGTGGATGGTCGTCGGCATCAATGGGCTTTCGGGCTCGTTGCGGCGCTCTCATAGACCGTTGTGCGGGAAAGATAAAGCTGCCGGCGCGCAAAGCCCTGCATGGCAGCGATGCGGGGGCGGACCTGCGGCGAGATGTCTCGATCCGGCTTGACAGCGGCCGGGTTTGCGCCGAAGGATGGCCGCACTCAACGGGGTGCCCCTCTGAAGGGGCTGAGAGACGCGATGGATCGCGCCAACCCGATGAACCTGATCCGGTTAGGACCGGCGGAGGGACATGAGTCAGCGATCCAGAACCGTTCTCGCTGCTTCCTGTGCTCTCCGGGCAGAGGAGGTTTTGTGATGCGCATCATATCCCTGATCTTGTTGGCGGCCGCGACATTCGTCTTGGCCGGAGCCGGCCCGGCTCTCGCCGAACCGGCGAAGCTGACGGTCTACACCTACAATTCCTTCACCGCGGATTGGGGGCCGGGGCCGAAGATCACGCCGATCTTCGAGCAGCGATGCGGCTGCAAGATCCAATGGGTCGGCGTCGAGGACGGTGCCGCTCTGCTCTCGCGCCTGAAGCTCGAAGGCAAGAACTCGCCGGCGGACGTGGTGCTGGGCCTCGACACCAGCCTGACCGAGGAGGCTTCCGGCACGGGGCTGATCGCCCCGCACGGCGCGGATCTCTCGGCGCTGAAGCTGCCGGTCGCCTGGAACGACAAGGATTTCGTGCCGTTCGACTATGGCTACTTTGCCTTCATGTGGGACACGCAGAAGCTCGCAACACCGCCGAAGAGCCTCGCCGACCTTAGCGCCGCGGGCGACGCCCCGAAGATCCTGCTGGAGGACCCGCGCACCAGCACGCCTGGGCTCGGCCTGCTGCTCTGGCTGAAGACGGTGGACGGCGATCGCGCGGGCGAAGCATGGAAGAGCATCGCGCCGAAGATCCTGACCGTCTCCAAGAGCTGGGACGAAGCCTATGGCCTCTTCACCAAGGGCGAGGCGCCGCTGGTGCTCTCCTACACCACGTCCGAGGTCTATCACCGCATGGAGGACAAGACCGACCGCTACAAGGCCCTGATCTTCCCCGAGGGCAACTACATGCAGATCGAGGTCGCCGGAATGCTGGCGACCTCGCAGCACCAGGACCTTGCCCGGAAGTTCCTCCAATTCCTGGTCTCGCCCGATTTCCAGAAGCAGATCCCGACCACAAACTGGATGCTGCCGGTGATCGACATCGGCGCGGATCTGCCGCCGGACTTCGGGCAGATTCCACAACCCACCAAGGCACTCATGCTGCCCTCCGCCGAGGTCGCCGCGCATCGTGCTGCCTGGGTGAAGGAGTGGCTCGAGGCCGTCGGCCAGTAGCCGCGTGGAGTCTCAGAGCTCCCAATGACCGCCGCCCGTATCGGCCTCGCCGTGGCCGCATTCATCGTCGCCGCGATCCTGGCGGACTACGCCGCGCTCCTCTGGGGTGCGGGCGGCGCCGACGTCGCGAATCTGCTCTCCGATCGCTATCTGCATCGGGTCGTCGGCTTCACGTTTCTCGAGGCGT
>Ga0335069_10010310_pt1 | contig 13245 bp, 12 predicted proteins | sample Lox_Sample_11_FD_206714 | JGI IMG/M metagenome (GOLD analysis project Ga0335069, IMG submission 206714) | Soil microbial communities from Loxahatchee National Wildlife Refuge, Florida, United States - Lox_Sample_1.1 | ecosystem: Environmental > Terrestrial > Soil > Wetlands | place: USA... | reverse complement strand
AGAAACGGCATGTCGCCGACGACCAGGGCGCGCCGCGCGGCGCGCGAAACGGCGCGCGTGTGGCGGATCATCGAGTCCATCGTCGCGGTCAGCGTGTTGGCCTCGCCGTAGACGGTCATCTCCGCCGAGTCGCCGACCAGCAGCACGTCGACGCCGGCGCCATCGAGGAGCGCCGCGGTCGGGGCGTCGTACGCCGTCATCATCGCGATGCGCTCCCGCCCCTTGGCGGCGACGAGCAGGGGAATCGTGACGGGATCTTCGGCCGGGAGGACGTCCATCGTTCGCTCCTTTCCTTTCGGTCGACGTCCCCGACCATCCGGGGATCGCCGCCGCAAAGGGCGAGGCGCAAATTATAGGTCAGGAGACGGGAGGCGGCCCCGTCATCCCGGGCGCCGCGAGGGATTCCCCGGCGCCCCGCGGCTGCCTGGGAAGGGATCCTCGTCGCCGCGCTCCTCGGGATGACGGGGAGGGATCGGGCCGACCGCCGCCCTTGGGGCCGCCCCGTCGCTACCGCGACGCGCTGCCCGCCGGAACGTAGTACTGGACGCCCTTCTTGACCCGCTGGATCTGGGCGACGAGGTCCTCGAAGTCGGCCGGCCGGTTGACGAAGTCGATCTCGTTGGTGTCGACGACGAGAAGGGGCGTCTCGTCGTAGTGGTAGAAGTAATAGTTGTAGGCCTCGATCAGCTGGGCCAGGTACTCCGGCGTGACGGCCTTCTCCAGCGTGCTCTTCTTCTTCTTGATCCGCTTCAGGCACGTCTCGAGCGAGCCCTGCAGGTAGATGACGAGGTCGGGCTTGCGGACGGACTCCGACAGCAGAGTGTAGAGCCGGTCGTAGATCAGGAGCTCCGAGTCGTCCAGGTTCAGGCACGCGAAGATCTTGTCCTTCGGGAAGTGGTAGTCGGCGACGACGAGCGTCGAGAAGAGGTCGATCTGCGCGATCTCCTGCTGCTGCTGGTAGCGCGAGAGCAGGAAGAAGAGCTGCGTCTGGAAGGCCGCGCCCTTCTTCTTCTTGTAGAAGTCGGGCAGGAACGGGTTGTCGACGTCCTCGAGGATCTTCGTCCCGTGGAAACGCCGGGAGAGCATCTCGACGAGCGAGGTCTTGCCGACGCCGATCGGTCCGTCGATCGCCAGGTGCCGCAGCTTGACGTCGCCCTCGGTCGGAATCGGCATCGTCAGGGATTCTATTCCGAGGACGCGGCGGCGGGGCTCCGCGTGAACCGGGCGACGGCGCGGCCGCCCTGGACGAGCTCGAGTGAGTCGCCGTCGATCGCGTAGGCGTCCGCGGCGCGCAGCGCGTCGAGGAAGGCCTTCTCGCGTGCGGCGATGGGGTCGGGGCACGCCATCAGGGTCATGCCGGCCGGGTCGAGCTTGAGACGGCCGGGCCCGCCGGGCGAGTAGGTCCCGAAGAAACGGTTGCAGCCGGTCGAGCCGGACAAGCGGTGCCGGGCTCGGTCGAACTCGAGGGTCGGGACGCTGTCGTTGGGGGCGCCGGGTGAACGCGCGGCCTCGCCGAGCGCGACGAGCGTCCACGTGCCGGAGAGATCGGGTTCGACGGTCGACGCGGCCGTCCGGGACTTGCGGTTCCCGGCGGCGCGCTCGACGACGACGTCGAGACGGTCGGGCGAGCCGTGGGTCAGGACGGGGTAGGGGGAGCGGTTCGCGAAGAGCTCGCGGTCGCCCGCGACGACGCCGGCGCGCAGCAGGTAACGCCGATGCGGGTCGATCGAGGCGGGGTCGTAAGCGAGCTCGAACGGCAGCGGCAGCGACCGGCCGTTCGTCGGGATCGAGACCTCGGCGACGCGGCGAGGCGGCCGTTCGGGATCCGCGACGACCAGGAGGCGGAGGCGCACGACGGCGTCGGGCGGGAACGCGCACGACTCCGTTTGGCCGCAGACCACGCGGCCCTGGAGCTTCGCCGTGGCCGGCTCTCCCGGGGCGGGCGTGGGCGCGACCGCCACTGCCAGGAGCGCGAGGGCTGCCGCCGCGCTCATCGGGCGAGCACGTCGGCGATGCCGCAGGCGGCGAGCGTGATCGACACGAAGCCGTTGGCGGTGAAGAACGCGGCGTCGACGCGCGAGAGGTCGCCCGGCCGCACGATCGCGTGCTGGTAGACGAGCGCCGCCATGGTCGCGCCGATGCCCACGAGGAAAATCGTGCCGCTCCCCGAGAGCCTCCAGACGGCGATCAGGAGGATCGCCATCGCGACGTGGAAGAGGGCGGACACGGCGAGCGCCCCGCGGGCGCCGAGGCGCGCCGGAATCGACCGCAGGCCGACTCGCCGGTCGTGCTCCTCGTCCTGCAGCGCGTAGATCACGTCGAAGCCGGCCGTCCAGAAGAGCACGGCGAAGCCGAGAAGGACGGGCAGCGCCGACACCGAGCCGCGCACCGCGATCCAGGCGCCGACAGGCGCCAGGCCCAGGCACAGGCCGAGCACCAGGTGGGAGAGCGCGGTGAAGCGCTTCGTGTACGAATACCCGAGCAGCAGCGCGAGCGCCACGGGCGAGAGCAGGAACGCGAGGCGGTTCAGGCTCGCCGCCGCGGCCACGAAGACCACGATCGAGGCGACGAGGAAGACCCGCACGAAGCCGGGCGAGAGCGTTCCCGCCGGGAGCGCGCGCCCGGCGGTGCGCGGGTTCTCGGCGTCGAGAAAGCGGTCGGCCAGCCGGTTGTTCGCCATCGCGGCGCTGCGCGCGCCCACCATCGCCGCGAGGATCTTCAGAAGCGTCGCGAGGCTCGGCCAGCCGTCGGCCGCGAGCACGGCCGCGTAGATCGCAAACGGCAGGGCGAAGAGGGTGTGGCTGAACTTGATCATCTCGAGCGTCGTGCGGAAGGAGCGCGCGACGCCCGCCCGGGCGCTCATCACTTCCGCGGGCGTCGGCGAACCGGCGCCGCCCCCTTCCAGCGGAACTGTTCGCCGCGTGGCTCGAGGCCGAGCAGTCGCGCCACGCGCACGGCGTAGCCGTCGAGGAACCGGTCGATCGAGGGCGCGTCGACGTAAAAGGCCGGGACCGGCGGCGCCACGATGGCGCCGGCGAGCGTCGCCCGCCGCATGTTCTCGACGTGGACGAGCGAGTACGGCGACTCGCGCAGCGCGAGGACGAGCGGACGGCGCTCCTTCAGGCAGACGTCCGCGGCGCGCTGCAGGAGGTCTCGGCCGATGCCGTTGGCGATCGCCCCGAGCGTGCCGCCGCTGCAGGGGACGACGGCCATGGCCGAGACCGGATAGGAGCCCGAGGCGATCGACGCGCCGACGTCGGCGTTGGAGTGGATCTCGAGGAGGCGGCGCGCGGCTGCCGGGATCTCGAGGGCGGCGGCCCAGGCCTCGGGCGTCGCGATCGAAGCGTCGAGCTCCGTGCGCGCGACCGCCAGCGCGGCGTCCGAGACGACCAGATGCAGGCGGGAGAGCCCTTTCGAAGCGAGCGCGATCTCGACGAAGCGCTTGCCCAGGCGCGCGCCGGAGCCTCCCGAAACACCGACGATGATCTCGCGCCCGGCCACGCCGCCAGTTTATACGGGCGTCTGACAAGAAATTGGACGGGTGACAGGACGGCTTGACGGCGCCTCGAATCTCGCCGGCTCAGCCACTTGTGCGGTTGGCCGCGGTCGAGCCGACAAGCGCTTCGACGGGGCGCCGCGGCTGACCCGGCGCCTCGCCGCGCGCTAAGCCCCGCCTTCGCGGTCACTTGGCTCGACGAGCGCGCTCGGCACGTCTTTCGCGATGGGCGGCACCTCGAAAACGAAAGGAGGTGCCGATGGAGAACGCCTGATCGAAACGAACCCGATGAGGACACCCATCGCTCTCACCAGCAGGAAACGAAACCAACGTTCGCTTTTCGTCAAACAAGGAGTCTCGCATGCAAGCTTCTCGAATCCGCGCCGGCGCCCTCGCGGCGCTGCTTTCCATCGGCGCCGCGGCGCTGCTCTTCGGCGAGAGCCCGGAAGCATCCGGCGCTTCGCCCAGAGTCAACATCAACACGGCGACGGCCGCCGAGCTCGCGTACCTGCCGCGCCTCGGCTCCAAGGTCGCCGCCCGAATCGTCGAGCATCGCAAGGAAAAGCCGTTCGCGCGTCCCGAAGACCTCATGGAGGTCAAGGGAATCGGCGAAAAGCTCTTCACGACGCTCAAGCCATACGTCGCCGTCAGCGGTCCGACGACGCTGTCGGCCAAGGTGCGTTCCGGCTCCTCGGCCTCCCGCCGCTCCTCCCCCCCGGCGGCGCCGAAGGAGAAACCCGCCAACACCGCTTCCGTGGGCAAGGGGCGGTGAGCGCTTCGCCCGCCCGGGGCCCTCTGGGCCCCGGGCCTCTTTCTTCCGCCGCCGGGATCTCGATTTTCGAGCTGCTGCTCGGCATGACGACCCTCGCCGGACTGCTCGCGATCGCGACGCCGGGCGTCGTGCGGCTCAGGCAGGAGGTCTCGCTGCGCTCGGCGGTTCACGAGACGAGCGTCGCGTTCTACCTCGCCCGGTCCTATGCGATCTCGAAGAACCGGAACGTCGGCTTGAAGTTCCGGAAAAACGGCGACCGCTACGAGTGGGCCCTCTACGCCGACGGCAACGGCAACGGCGTGCGGACGGCCGAGATCGCGAGCGGCGTCGACCGCTTCCTCGGCGTGACGTATCCCTGGACCCGCAACGACGTGCGGCCGGGAATCATGACGGGCACGCGGGTTCCCGACCCCTCGAGCCCCGGCCACTATCTCGACCGGGTCGACGACCCGATTCGATTCAACAGCTCCGACATTTGTTCCTTCACGGCAATGGGAGACGCGACGCCGGGTTCGGTCTACCTGTGGGACGCGCACGACGGGATGGCCGTGCTGCGGGTCTTCGGGGCGACGGCGAAAGTGCGCAGTCTCTACTACCGCCGCGGAGAGAGAGGGTGGACGCCATGATCATCCCCGTCGAGCCCGGACAGCGGGAAGACGCCGACCTCGCCGTCGAGGTCGCGCGACCAGAGAAGGGCTTTCTGATAGTCGGCTCCGGCCGGCACCCGTCCGCGAGCCGCGACGCAGTCCGTCAGGCGCGCGCCCTCGCCCACGGCCACGCCGTCCCAGATCGCCGCGCGGCGGATTCTCGCGGACTCGGCGATCGCGGCGCGGCCCAGGACGGCGTCCTCGGCGTCGCCCGCGGCCCCGGCCAGGGACAGGACGCGGCGATCGGCGTCGAAGCGGCCCGCCTCCGCCGGGAAGGGCCCACCGCGAGCGAGCGCTTCGAGCGTCGCGCCGAGGAAATCGCTCGCGCGGCCGAGGTCGGCGAAGGATCCGCGGTGCTCGACGAATCCGATCGCCTCTCCTTCGTCGAGGAGCGGCTGCCACAGGTCGGCCACGAGCGACGTCTCCCCGGCGGGAATCCGCGCGAGCAGGTGCGGCGCGAGCACGCAGACGCCGGTGTAGAGCCAGGCGTGCTGCGGGGTTCCGCCGAAGCCCGTGATGCGATCCCCTTCGGCCTGAAGCGGCGTGTACCGGTCGGGATGGCGGTTTTCCGTCACGAGGAGCGTCGCCGCGCGCCCCGATTCCCGGTGCCGGGCGACGAGCGCCGCGTAGTCGGGCGCGATCGCGGCGTCCGCGTTGACGACGAGAAAGTCGCCGCCACCCAGAAACGGGCGGGCGTTGCGCAGGGCGCCGGCCGTGCCGAGGATGACGGGCTCGCGGAAAAACGCGAGCTCTGGCGAAGCCGATGCGTGCTCGCGCAGCACGCGCTCGACCTGCTCTCCCAGGTGATGGAGATTTACCGCTATCTCCACGACGCCGGCCTCCTGAAGGCGCCGCACGTGGCGCACGGCGAGGGGCACGTTGAGAAACGGGAGGAGTGACTTGGGCAGCGTCTCGGTGACCGGACGAAAACGGGTGCCCTTCCCGGCGCAGAGGACGATCGCTCTCATGGACGAGGCGCGGAGGACGGGGCGGGCGCCGCTCGCCGCGCCGCTACGGGCGACCCCAGACCATGTCCGGCGGCAGGGACGGCTCTTCCTTGCGCCGCCGCTGGTAGAGCTCGGGGTACGAGTACGGAATCGCCTCGGCCGAGTCGAGGGAGAGCTCGCCGATCAGCTTTCGGATTTCGGGTGGGGAGCCCTCGATCTCCACGAAATTGCCGATCGGCGTCTCGTCGAGCGCCACGAGACAGCCGCCGAGACTCCACTCCTCGCGCCGCTTTTCGTAGCGAAAGCGCCGCTCGAGGCCGAGCCCGGCGAGGATGCCTTCGGCCTCTCCCGGGTCCGAGACGTCGACCTCGCGCTCCTCGCGCACTCGCGCCCCGGAGTCGAAGCGCGCGCTGCCCTTGTACGTGAGGATCGACCGTCCCGCCGCGCGGCGCAGGCGCAGCGTGCGCCCGCTACCCGAGAGTGTCCGCGCCGGGTCGTCGTAGAGGTCGTTCGACTCCTCGTGGCGCGGCGCAAAGAGCGCGGCGCCGGCCGCGCGCAGGCGCTCGCGTATCGCGCCGAGGTCGCTCGCGGGGAGCTTGACCTCGATCTCTTCGCGCCGGCCGGCCGGCCCGCCCGTCACGGGAGCAGGCGGCGCGCGATGGCCTGGGCTTCTTTCCCGTCCACGCGGCCGCGATGGCGCGCCATCAGCTCCTTCATCGCGAGGCCCACGTCCTTGGACGACGTAAAACCCTTCTCTCGGATCACGTCTTTGAGCGCCGTCTCGATCTCGGCTTCCGAGAGACCCCTGGGCAGGTAGCCCTCGAGGATCGCGAGCTCCGCCGTCTCGGCGTCGACGAGATCCTGGCGCCCGCCCTTGGAGTACTGCTCGATCGAATCCTTGCGCTGCTTGACCGCGCGGCGGAGAACCGCCTCGACGTCCTCGGCGGTGAGATCGCGCTGCGCCTGGATCTTCTCGTTCTTGAGGTTCGCGAGCAGAAGGCGCAGCGTGGCGACCTTCCGCTTGTCGCCGCCCTTCATCGCGGCCTTCAGGTCTTCTTCGAATCGCGCCTGCATGGCGGAAACGCTATCACCGGCGGCGATCCGCGAGCCGCGGCATATTCTTGCCGCGTGAAGCGCTTCCTCGTCGGCACGGCAGGGCACATCGACCACGGCAAGACGGCCCTGGTCAAGGCGCTGACGGGAATCGACGCGGACCGGCTGCCGGAGGAGAAACGCCGCGGCATCACGATCGACCTCGGCTTCGCTCACGCGGAGTGGGAGGGCGTCCGCGTGTCGTTCGTGGACGTCCCGGGCCACGAGAAGTTCGTTCGCAACATGCTCGCGGGAGCCGGGGGGATCGAGGCGGTTCTCCTCGTCGTCGCCGCGGACGAGTCGGTGATGCCCCAGACCCGCGAGCACTTCGAGATCGTGCGCTTGCTCGGCCTGGCGGCGGGGGTCATCGCGGTGACCAAGGTCGACCGGGCGCCGAAGGAGCTCGTCGAGGTCACGATCGGCGACGTCCGCGAGCTCGCTCAGGGGTCGTTCCTCGAGACGGCGCCGATCGTGCGCGTGTCTTCGGTCAGCGGCGAGGGGCTGCCCGAGCTGCGGGCCGCGTTGCGGGCGCTCGCCGGACGGACGTCCGGCGAGGAACGCGAACCGCGCGCGATCCGGCTCCCGATCGACCGCGCCTTCGCGGTCGCCGGCTTCGGTCCCGTCGTCACGGGCAGCCTCGTGTCCGGGACGATTTCGCGCGATCAGAAGCTCGAATTGCTGCCGGCCCGGCGTGCGGTGCGCGTGCGGCGGCTCGAGGTGCACGGCCGCGAGGAGCCCGTCGCCCGAGCCGGCGAGCGCGTCAGCGCCAACCTCGTCGGCGTCGAGCTGTCCGAGCTTCATCGCGGGATGGCGCTTTCGGCTCCGGACGCGCTGCCGGTCTCGTCGCGGCTCCTCGCGCGCCTCGAGCTGCTCCCGTCGGCCGCACCGCTCGTATCGGGCGCCCGCATCTCGTTTCACCACTACGCCACCGAGAGCCGCGCCGCCGTGCGGGTGCTCGGCGCTTCGCGCCTTTCGCCCGGAGAGTCGGCGCTCGTCCAGCTCCGGCTGTCGGCGCCCGTGGCCGCGATTCCGGGCGACCGGTTCGTGGCGCGGCGCCTTTCGCCCGTCGAGACGATCGGCGGCGGCGTGATCCTCGATCCTCTGGCGCCGCCCTGGCGGCGTCGCTCCGGCCCGGAAGCCCTGGCGGCTCTCGCGGCTCTCGAGTCGGACGCGCTCGCCGACCGCCTGACGCTGTGGATCGAGCAGGCGAAGGAACGCGGCGTCTCGGAAGAGGACCTTGCCCGCCGCGCCGGAGTCCGGCCGGAGGCAGTCCGTTCGGCAATGGCACCGGCGATCGCCGCCGGTTCGGTTCACGCGCTGCGCCGGTCGCCGGACCGCTACGTGAGCGAACCGGCGCTCGCGCGCGTCGCCGCGCGAGCCTCCCGCGAGCTGGCGTCGCTTCTGGCCTCGGCCGGCAGCGCGATCGGCGTGCCGCGGAGCACGCTCCTGCAACGGGTGCTGCCCGGCGCCGACGCTCGGTGGGCGGAGGCCGTCGAGGCGGCTCTCGTCGCGCGCGGCGTCGTCGCACTCGCCGGCGACGAGGCGCGGCAGCCCGGCCGCAATGAGCTCGCCGGGCCGGAACGCGAGCTGTCCGAGCGCGTCGCCGCGGTGTTCCGCGAGCGCGGGCTCAATCCGCCTTCGCCCGCGGAAGCGGCCGAAGCCGTCCGGCACCGGCCGAAAGTCGTCGAGGGGCTGATCGCCTATCTCGTCAAACGCGGCGATCTCCTGCGGCTGCCGGGCGGGTGGATCATCGCCCGCGCCGCGGTCGACGACGTCACGGCTCGCCTGCGCGGCTCCGGAAAGAAGTCGCTCGACGTCGGCGAGTTCAAGGAGATGTTCAAGCTGACGCGGAAGCTCGCGATTCCGCTGCTGGAGTACCTCGACGGCGCCAAGGTCACGCGCCGCGTCGGCGACCGCCGGGAGATCATCCAGGACGTCGGGCCGAGTCGTGGGAGAGCGGGCTGAGACCGGCTTCCCTTCCTCTCCGGTCGGGCCGCGCAGCGGCCCGCTTCATTTCAGGGCCCGATGTTCTTTCGCAGCGCGACGATCTGCTTGAAGTCGTCCGAGAAAGAGATCTGGCCGGAGAGCGTGAGCTCGTTCCAGGTGTCGACGGGCGCGCCGCCGGTCTGCGCCGGGCGCAGGATCCACGTGCCCATCGCGCGGCGGAAGTAGGCGAGAAGCACCGGGTCGCTCGCCTCGAGCGGAATCGCGCGCGTGATCTTCCCGGTCTTGTCGACGAGAACCCAGTACTTCACGGCGAAGGGTCCCTTGAAGGAGTCCGCCGACCACGGCGTCTTCTGGGGGATGGGTGTGGTGTCGACCTGGTCGATCGGAATGGTGCCGTCGGCCGGGTCCGGGACGTGCCGGCCGTCGAGCCAGTCCGAGTCGGATTTCCAGTCGAAAGGCTTCGGCAGCGGCATCGCCGGGGTGACCGGCGTCAGGCCCATCTGCGCGATCTTCGGCGAGCGGATCTCGAATTCGAGGTCGACGCGGAAGGCGCCCCAGGTGTCGACCGCCTGGCCCGACTTGCGCGCCGGTGCGAACGTCCACTTCGCCATCGACTTCAGCGAGTCGGCGGCGAGCGACGGGATCGGATCGCGATCGCGCCGCGTCGTGAGCGCCTTGCCGGTCGGGTCCACGTGCACGGTGACGAAGAATCCCGCGAGCATCGTGACGTCGTTGAACGTGAGTTTCTGGGGCAGCGCGGCGGGAACTTCGGCGGCGCTGCCGAACGGGTTGTCCGCCGGAAGTTTTTCGACGGTGATCGAGGGAACGTCGCGGATCTTGAGTGCGGTCGGAGCGATCGGCGTCGGCAGCGGGGAAGAGAGGTCGGCCGCGGTCGGCGTCGCCTCCGCGGCGGGCGCGGCCACGGGCGTCGCGGCCGGCGCGGGAGCGGCGCTCGTCGGAGCCGCCACGGGGGCCGGCGGTGTCGGAGTCGGCTCGGGAGCCTGCGCGAGCGCGGGCAAGCCCGCCGCCGCGGCGAGAACCGCCCATGACAGAGCCCGAACCATCGACCGCATGGAGATGACCGAAGTATATCGAAGGGGCCGCGGCACGGCGGTTGGTGCGGCCCCGGGCTGCCGGTCGTCGAGTCGCTGGCCTGGCGTCGACCCGAGCGCGGCGAGGGATCCCTCTCGGGTCTCCAGGCGGCCGGGGAAAGGGATCCCCTGGCGCTCGCGCGCCCCGGCGGTCACTTGGCCTCGAGCCAGTTCCGGCCCGTGCCGACGTCGACGGCGAGGCGGACCTTGAGCGTGGCTGCGCCCTCCATCGTCTCGCGCACGAGAGCGCTCGCGCGGTCGATCTCGGCGTCCGGGGCCTCGAGGACGAGCTCGTCGTGGACCTGCAGGACCAGCCGCGTGGCGAGGCCGCTCGAACGGAGCGCGTCATCGAGGCGGATCATCGCGATCTTGATGATGTCGGCGGCCGTGCCCTGGAAGGGGGCGTTGAGTGCCATCCGTTCGGCGTTCGCCCGCACCGCGCCGTTGGAGGCGGCGATGTCCGGGATGGGCCGGACCCTTCCGAAGAGCGTCGTGACCTCCCGGGTGCGGCGGGCTTCCTCCAGCACGCCGTCGAGGCACGCGCGCACGCTCGGGAACTGGTTGAAGTAGGAGTCCACGTAGCTCCTGGCCTCCGACGTCGAGACGCCGAGCTCCTTGCCGAGCGTGAACGCGGCCATGCCGTAGAGGAGCGCGAAGTTGATCCGTTTGGCCGCGAACCGCATCTCCTGGCTGACGAGGTCCGGCGCGACGCCGAAGATCCTCGCCGCCGTGGCCCGATGGATGTCCTGCCCCTCCTCGAACGCGCGGATGAGCGCGGCGTCGCCGGAGAGGTGCGCGAGGATGCGGAGCTCGATCTGCGAGTAGTCCGCGACGACGAGTTTCGAGCCCGGCGGCGCGACGAACGCCTTTCGGATCTCGCGCCCGGTCGTCGTGCGGATCGGGATGTTCTGGAGGTTCGGGTCCGAGGAAGAAAGGCGCCCCGTCGCGGCGACGTTCTGGCGAAACGACGAGTGCACGCGGCCCGCCGCGTCCGCGAGCGCCGGCAGCGCGTCGACGTACGTGCCCTTCAGCTTCGAGATCTCGCGGAACTCGAGGACGCGCCTGGGCAGCGTCAGGCCCTGCTCGGCGAGCTCCGTCAGGACCTCGAAGCCGGTCGACGACGTCCGGGTCTTGGCCGTCTTCTTCAGGACCGGGTACTGGAGCTTCTCGAACAGGATCTGTCCGAGCTTGACGGGGGAGTTGACGTTGAACTCCTCGCCGGCCTCGTCCCAGATCTGGCGTTCGAGGGCGCGCAGCTCGCCTTCCATCCGCGTCGAGATTTCCTTCAACAGCGCGACGTCGATCGCGACGCCGGCGAGCTCCATGCGGGCGAGCACCGGCGTCAGCGGGCGCTCGATCTCGCGGTAGAGCCTGTCGAGCGCGGGGCGCGTCGCGAGCTCGGCCGCGAGGAGCGGCGCGAGAGCCTCCGCGGCGGACGCGCGTTCGGCGAGCCAGCGGTCGACGTTCTGGATCTCGTAGGAGCCCGGCAGGGCGCAGGCCGTGACGCCCGCCTCTTTGTCCGCGAGGAGCCGCTGTCCGAGGCGCTGGAACGCCATCGGTTCGAGCTCCGCGCTCGCGACCCCGGGCGCGAGGACGTACTGGGCGAGGCACACGTCGAACACGTCCGCCGAGACGGTCGCGCCCGCGCGCGCGAGCAGCGCGTCGAGCGGCTTGGCGTCTCCCATCGCGAAGGAGCCGCCCCCGGCCTCGAGCGCCTTCCAGCGCGCCGCGATGGCGGCGGCGCTCTCCTCGGCGATGCGCGTCCGGCCGCCGCCGCTGACGGCGAGCAGCGCGTCGCCGCCCCGCCAGAGCAGCGCGACGCCCGCGCGGCCGGCCGTGCCCGGAAACGGCTGTCCGGCGGCGAGGCGCTCCGACGAGATCTCGGGTGCGACCGCCGAGTCTCCCTGGATCTCCGCGGCGAGGGAGTGGAACTCGAGGCGGACGAACAGATCCTTCAGCCGGCCGTAGTCGGGCTCGGAGCGGCGGAGCGCGTCCGGTTCGAACGGGACGGGAAGGTCGACGGGAATGTCGACCAGGCGCCGCGAGAGCAGCGCGTCCTCGCGGTGCTCGCGGAGGCTCTCGCCGACCTTCCCCTTGATCTCGTCCGCGTGCTCGAGGAGGCCCGCGAGGCTTCCATACTGGGTGATCCATTTCTTGGCGGTGACCTGGCCCACGCCCGGCACTCCCGGCACGTTGTCCACGCTGTCTCCCATCAGGGCGAGAACGTCGGCGACCTGGCCCGGCGGCACGCCGAAGAACGCCGCCACGCCGGCGTCGTCGAGGAAGATCTCCTTGCCCGTGTGGAAGACGCGGATCCGCTCGCCCGAGACGAGCTGGAGCATGTCCTTGTCGGCGGTGACGATGACGACGTCGTAGCCGGCCGCTTCGGCCTTCTTCGCGAGGGTCCCGATGACGTCGTCGGCTTCGAAGCCGGGCAGCTCGATGACCGGGATTCGGTACGCCGCGAGCGCCTCGCGGATCTCGGGGAGCTGGACCGCCAGATCGTCGGCCATCGCCGGCCGGTTCGCCTTGTAGTCCGCGTAGGCCTCGTGGCGCTGCGTCTTCTGCGGCCCGTCCCAGGCCGCCGCGAGCAGGTCGGGGTTGTGCTCGCGGACCATCTTCCGGAGCATCGTCACGAAGCCGTAGACCGCATTGGTCGGCTGGCCCGCCGACGTGGAGAGCCGCTGGATGGCGTGGTACGCCCGGTGGATGTTCGACATGGAGTCGACGAGGTAGAGCGTCGGGCGGGCGGCGGACATGGAAGCCGGATTCTATGGCGCGGGGCGCGGAGGCCGGAGCCGACGGGATCGCGCCCTATCGGCGCGGTGTTTCTCGCCGCCGGCGCGCCGCCGGGACCCTCGCGCGTCGAGTCGCCTTCAGAAGAAGTGGAATCGAGTCAGCCGGTTCGGTCGGGAGAGAAGGGGGGCCAAAAGAAAATCGCGCGACCCGTTCTCGGTGTCGCGCGATTCAATAAAGCGATCCTACTAAACGGGCACGTCGGTGTCAAGAGAAATCGCGAACGTGGAGCGATCATGGCTAACCGACCCCGTTGCAGACGGATAGGCGCGTCAGAAGCGCTTGCGGACGAGCGCGACGACCTGCGACCGGAGACGCTGGGACTGTTCTTGCAGAACCGCGGTCTCCTTCTGCATCTCCGAGACGATCGCCGGCTCCTCGATCCCGGACAGATTGATGCCGACGTTCAGGAGAGCGCCCTCGACGCAGGCGTCGAGCAGGAGGGCCGCCGCCCCCA
>Ga0335069_10010308_pt1 | contig 13246 bp, 15 predicted proteins | sample Lox_Sample_11_FD_206714 | JGI IMG/M metagenome (GOLD analysis project Ga0335069, IMG submission 206714) | Soil microbial communities from Loxahatchee National Wildlife Refuge, Florida, United States - Lox_Sample_1.1 | ecosystem: Environmental > Terrestrial > Soil > Wetlands | place: USA... | reverse complement strand
GCTTGGCGAGAGATCCTCTTCCCGCGTAGAGCCTTCGCATTCGGATGGCAGTTGAACCTGTCCTGTCCGGGGGAGTACCTGAGATGTCTATACCCCTGTGTGCGCGACAGAGCTATGTTGCGGAGTGTGGGGGCGGTAGTGTGCGTGACGCCCCCATGTTTCTTGCGCGGGCGTGGTCTCGCAGCCAAGGACCCTTTGTAACCGCTGCACAGGCTGGCCCCGCGGAGATTCAACGCGATGCAGCGTTACGTTTGCATCCATTGCCACTTCTATCAACCGCCACGAGAAAATCCGTGGCTCGAAGCGGTCGAACTGCAAGACTCCGCCGTGCCCTATCACGACTGGAACGAGCGGGTCACGGCGGAGTGTTACCTGCCAAACGGGGCTGCCCGGATTCTGGACGGTCAATCCAGGATTCTCAAGATCGTCAATAATTACGCCCGCATCAGCTTCAATTTTGGCCCTACCCTGCTCTCCTGGATGGAGCAAAGCGCGCCTCAGGCCTACGAAAGGATTCTGGAGGCCGATGGACTGAGCCAGCGACTCTTTTCTGGGCACGGCTCGGCTCTGGCTCAGGCATACAATCACATGATCCTGCCGCTGGCCAACCCGCGTGACCGGCGCACGCAGATCATTTGGGGAATCCGCGATTTCCATCACCGCTTCGGGCGCGATCCCGAGGGCATGTGGCTGCCGGAAACGGCTGTCGACATCGAGAGCCTGGAGTTGCTCGCCGAAGCGGGAATCCGCTTCACCGTCCTCGCCCCTCATCAGGCGCGCCGCGCCCGCAACCATGTCTGGGAGGAATGGCACGGCGTCGAGGGAGGCAGGATCGATCCTACCCGCGCGTATCAGTGCTACCTGCCTTCGGGGCGCGCCATCAGCTTGTTTTTCTACGACGGGCCCATCTCGCATGCGGTTGCCTTCGAGGGCCTGCTGACCGACGGAGAACGCTTCGCCCACCGCCTGTTGAGCGGCTTCAACGAGTCCCGCGACTGGCCGCAAATCGTGCACATCGCCACCGACGGCGAAACCTACGGCCATCATTTTCGCCACGGCGACATGGCGCTGGCCTATGCCCTCGAATACCTGGAGCGCAACCAGCTCGCCCGGATCACCAACTATGGCGAATACCTCGCCCTGCATCCGCCAACTCAGGAGGTGGAGATCTTCGAAAAGACTTCCTGGAGTTGCATGCACGGCGTCTCCCGCTGGGTGCACGATTGTGGGTGCCGTTCGGGCGAAGGCAATGCCTGGAATCAGCAGTGGCGGCGCCCGCTGCGCAGCGCGCTCGATTGGCTTCGCGACGATCTCAGCGCCATCTACGAAACCAGAGCGTCCAGGCTGTTCATCGATCCCTGGTCCGCCCGCAACGATTACATCCAGCTGGTGCTCGACCGGTCGTTCCAGAACAAAGCCGCCTTCCTGGCGCAGCACACTCTGCAGCCGCTCACCCCCGGCGAACACCTGGAAGCGCTGCGCCTGCTGGAAATGCAGCGCCACCTCATGTTGATGTACACAAGCTGCGGCTGGTTCTTCGACGAATTCACCGGCCCGGCAACACTGCAGATCCTCCAATACGCGGCCCGCGCCTTGCAGTTGAATCAGCAGATCACCGGCGAGACTCGCGAAGAAGCCTTCCTGCAGCGGCTCCAGGAAGCTTGGAGCAACGTGCCTGGCTGCGGGAACGGTCGTCATGTCTATGAGCGCTTCATCAAGCCCGCCATGCTCGATCTGGTGGGGGTGGGTGCACACTATGCGATCAGCTCTATGTTCGACGGTTTTCACGGGAGCGACATCGTCTTCTGTTATCGCGTCGCGCTGGAAAAGTCCCAGCTCCTGGAGTCCGGCAAGACCAAGTTCGCCGCCGGCGTCGCCACCCTCACTTCAGATATGACCGACACTTCCCTGCGGTTGGGATTCGGGGTCGTTCACTTTGGCGACCACAACCTGAGCGCAGGGGTCCGGCCGCTCCGCGACGACGCCTGGTTCGGAGAGTTCGTCGATCAAACCTCTCGAGCCTTTTCCGGCGCCGATCTCCCGGCCTGCCTGCGGCTCATCGATCACTACTTCCATGGTTCGACGTATTCGCTGCGATCACTCTTTCAGGATGCGCGCAAGAAGATTGTCGGCCAGATCATCAACTCGACTTTGAGTGATGCCGAGGCGTTGTACCGGCGGGTTTACGAAGAACACGCGCCCCTCATGTGCTTCCTCTCAGATCTGCACTATCCTCTTCCGCCGGTCCTCCGCCTCACCACCGAATACGTGCTCGGCGCCAATGTGCGCCGGGCATTGGCTGACCACACGACCGACCTGGATGTCGTACGGTCTCTGCTGGATGCCGTCCAGCGCAGCGGCTTCAGCCTCGACGCGTCCAATCTCGAGTCCGCCCTGCGACAAAGACTGAACACCTTGATGGACCGCTGGATGCGGAATCCCGGCAGTCTGGAGACTCTGGAGGACGTCGAGCATCTCATCGCGCTGTCGCGCACTCACCCATTCGAGTTGAATCTCTGGAAATCGCAGAACGCTTACTACGAACTTTCGCAGGCGGTTGCTGGCAACGGCGCCGGCGCAGTAAATCCGGCGTGGCTCAGTCACTTCCGCGGCTTGGGACAATGGCTGGGTCTGGCCCTGCCTCAATTGCAGGCCCCGTCGCCGTTCGTCAAAGACGATCCCGCGGCCTAAAACGCCGCACGAATCGCAGTGCTGGTATTGCACGACGTTGCAGGGAGCACGAAGAGACAGCTCCGAGGTGCAATATGCGATCACTTCGCCATTTCTTCCCGGTTTTGAAGCATCTGTTTCCGAGAAGTGGACAGACAGGCCACGCCGCGCACCCGCTGGACCCGTGCGCGTCACCCGCGTGGAAAGCTCTCTACATAGCCGCCCTCTTCGAGAGAGATGAGACCCGCGCCGTGGAGCGCATCGACGAAGCCAAGAAGGCCATGGTAGTGCGCACCCGCGAACTCTTCCACGCATCGGGAGATCATCTGCGGGAGCGGAAGGCCATTGAAGAGACCTTCCAGTCTTTGCAAGCCCTGGAGCAAGTGCTCCTCCCCTCCGGGCATGTCGAGGCTGTGGATTGGCATGGCAAAAGCGCGTAAGGCGGAAGCGAGGCCCCGGCTCACTCCCTGAGAAGGCCCTTTCCTGCCTGCCCGCAGGGGCCATCCTCATCCCAGCGAAACCTTCCTTCATTTTCGGCTTGACAGTGTTAGTAGTGTTATAGTTAAGTATAACACTATAGGACGAGCGCGGCCGCCCTCGCTCTGAACCCGACAAGGAACAAGGAGACTCGAACCATGCAATCTCATCGTTTTATGCTGACCGCTGCGCTGTTGTCGGCCACTGCCATCGCCTTCGCCCAGACCGACGCCAAGAAACCCCTGACCGACGCGCAGAAGTCTTTCGCGACGCTGAAGACACTGGCGGGGGAGTGGGAAGGCGTTGTCACCGTCACGCCCCCTATGCCGGGTATGACCGGCGATAAGGCTCAGCTTCACGTCTCGATGCGCGTGACCTCACGGGGCAACGCCGTCGTACACGAGTTGCAGGAAGCGAACACGCCTCTCGACGCCACCAAATACGACCATCCCGTAACCATGCTTTACCTGGAAGATGGACGCCTGATGCTCACGCACTACTGTGACGCTGGCAACCGGCCGCGCATGACCGGCACCACGACACCGGACGGCAAGAAAGTCGAATTTGCGTTCGTCGATCTTTCCGGCAGCAACCAGTACGGACACATGTACCATGCGGTGTTCACGCCCATCGATGCCGACCACCACATCGAGGACTGGACCTTTATGATGCCAGGGGACAAGCCCATCCAAGCCCACATGGATTTGACGCGGGCGAAGTAAATCTTTTGCCCCGAACGCCGCGAGAAGGAGGAATTTCGATGGGCACCGATGCGGTTCCAATTGCGCACTCCGGCGCACCTTCCGGACCGGCTGCACGCGAGCTTTCGCTGTTCCGCTTGTACACGCTGCGGGTCGCGTACCTTATCATGGCCGCTGGATTAGCTGCATTTGTCTGGCCTTCCGTGATTCGTCACACCCATGCTTTCGCGTTAGCACACGGTGCGGAAACGGCAATGCTCGCCGGGTTGGGAGTGGTTTCCGCCCTGGGACTCCGGTATCCAGTGCAGATGCTGCCCGTGTTGCTGTTCGAAGTGATCTGGAAGGCGATCTATCTCATCGCGTTTGCTTATCCGATGTGGTCTGCGCACCAGATCACTCCGGCGATGGCAGAAAACATCAAGGCGGTTTCGATGGTTGTGATCCTGTTGCCCCTGATTCCATGGCGCTACGTATTCACTCATTACGTGGTCAAGCGTGGTGATCGTTGGAAATAGTCTGCTGCGACGATTTGTGGGACACACTAGCGTTTCTCGAGTAAGAGGTTCCGGAACCGGAAATGGACCGTGAGTGGAACGACAGTCAGCCGATTTACCGCCAGCTTCGCGACCGCGTCGTCGCGATGATCCTCGACGGTGTGCTCAAGGAGGGCGATCCCCTTCCCTCCGTCCGCACCGTCGCGGCCGACTACCGCCTGAACCCGCTGACGGTCCTCAAGGGCTATCAGGAACTGGTGGACGAGGATCTGGTCGAGAAGCGCCGCGGTCTCGGCATGTACGTCAAGGAAGGCGCGCGCCAGCAACTGCTCAAGGGCGAGCGCCAGAAGTTTCTCGCCGAAGAGTGGCCTCGCATTGTTGAGACCATCCAGCGCCTCGGCCTGAAAGCGGAAGAGTTACTCGACGGCTCCGCCCATCGTGCGAAACCCAAAACGAAGGAGGAACGCTGACACCATGCCCGTAATCGAAGCTCGCGGCCTCCGCAAGACGTTCGGCGCGACCGTCGCGCTCGACGGCATCGACCTGCGCGTCGAAGAAGGCCGCATCCTCGGACTCATCGGCCCGAACGGCGCCGGCAAGACCACCGCCCTCAACGCGATCCTTGGCCTCACTCCGTACCAGGGCCAACTCAACGTCCTCGGACGCGATCCCTGGACCGCCCGCGACCAACTCATGTGCGACGTCTCCTTCATCGCCGACGTCGCTGTTTTGCCGCGCTGGATGCGTGTTTCCCAGGCGCTCGACTATGTCGAAGGCGTGCATCCGCATTTCGATCGTGCCAAAGCCGAAGGCTTCCTCTCGAAGACCGGCATCGCCCGCGCCAGCCGGATCCGCGAACTCTCCAAGGGCATGGTCACGCAGCTCCACCTCGCGCTCATCATGTCGGTCAACGCGAAGCTCCTCGTTCTCGACGAGCCCACGCTCGGCCTCGACATCCTCTTCCGCAAGCAGTTCTACGATTCCCTGCTCAACGACTACTTCGACGGCAGCCGCACCATCGTCGTGACCACCCACCAGGTCGAGGAAGTGCAGCACGTCCTTACCGACCTGATGTTCATCGACCGCGGTCGCATCGTGCTCACCTGCACCATGGACGAGTTCGAGTCGCGCTATCTCGAACTGACTCCACATCCCGATCAGATCGCCGCCGCGCGCGCTCTCAAGCCGATCCACGAACGCCAGGTCTTCGGACGCGCCGTCCTGCTCTTCGACGGCATCCCGCGCGAGCAACTCGCCGCGCTCGGTGAAGTCCGCACCACCAGCATCGCCGACCTGTTCGTCGCCGTCATGACCGCACAACACGCCGCGCCGGAAAGGACTCCCGCATGAGCACCGCCGCTCTCCATCCGCAGACAGAACTCCGCGTTGATCCGCGCCAATCCGCGGGAAAGAAGTTTCTCTGGTGCGTGCGCCGCGAGTTCTGGGAGAACCGTTCGCTCTACATCGCTCCGCTCGCGGTTGCGGGCGTTTCGCTGGTTTCGTTTTTTCTCTGGATCTCGCGCCTGCCCGGCCATCTGCGCAGCGCGCTCGCACTCGACGTGGTGCACCAGCACGCGGTCGTGGACCAGCCCTACGAGATGGTCGCCGGCGCCATGATGCTGACCGGCATGCTGGTCGGCGCCTTCTACTCCATCGACGCCCTGTACGGCGAGCGCCGCGACCGCAGCATCCTCTACTGGAAGTCGCTGCCGTTTCCGACGTCACCACTGTGCTTTCCAAGGCCAGCATTCCTATCTTCATTCTGCCGCTGATCATCTTTGCCTTCACCGCCGGCGTGCAGTGGATCATGATGCTCGTGAGTTACATCGTGGCGCGCGCCAACGGCGTAAACCCCGAAGCGCTTTGGACCGTGTCATCGTTTTTCCAGATGTCGCTGATGCTGCTGTATCACCTGGTGTTCGTGCACGGACTGTGGCACTCACCGTTCTACGCCTGGCTGCTGATGGTCTCCAGCTGGACGCGGCGCGCGCCGTTTCTCTGGGCTGTCGTGCCGCTGGTTGCCATCAGCACGATCGAACGGATCGTATTCAACACCGGCTATCTCACCAACCTGCTCGGTTATTACCTGATGGGTGGCGGAGGTAACAGCAACTCAGGCCAGACCGCGAAGACCATGAGCGGTCTGCTCGGAAATTTCGAGCCGATCCGGATGTTGAGCGTCCCCGGCCTCTGGCTCGGACTGGCCGCGACAGGACTGTTTCTGTACGCCGCCATCCGCCTGCGCCGCGCGCACGGCCCGATCTAAGTCGCGCGTATGTAGGGCGGGCGCGTGCCGTCCGCCGGGTGCCCCGTCCTTGTCTCCGCGCTCTTTGCGGAGACAGGGCGGGGATTTTACCCAACCCCGCAAATCAACCTCGCCACGTCAGTGAATTTCCCGGATGCGCGCGTTGTTCGTGTCGGCGATGTAGACATTGCCGGCGGTATCCACCGCCACTTCCATGGAGAACGATAGTTCCGCGGAGGCAGGTGGACCGCCGTCGCCACTGAACCCCGATGTCCCGGTCCCAGCGATGGTTGTGATCGTGCCGGAGGAGTCCACCTTCCTAATCCGGTTGTTCTGGTGACCTGCTCCCCGCAATCCGCATACGTCCGAGTATGATTTCGGACGAAGGAAAGGGGAACAAACATGTCGGTAAGCAGGCATACCGAAGCCCAGATCATCGGGGCGCTAAAACAGCTAGAGGCGGGGCGTAAGGCGGAGGACGTGGCGCGGGAAGTGGGCGTATCGAAGCACACGATCTACGCCTGGAAGGCGAAGTACGGTGGGATGGATGTGAGCCAGGCGCAGGAAGCGAAGCAGTTGCGGGACGAGAACACGCGGCTGCGCAAGCTGGTGGCGGACCTGAGCCTGGACAAAGACGCGCTGCAGTGGGTGATTGAAGAAAACGGGTGGAGCTCGCGGTCTTGAAGGCGACCGTCGGGCCGATGCGGGAGAAGTATGCCTTCAGCGAGCGGCGGGCCTGCGGGCTGATGCTGCTGGCGGTGGCGACGTACCGCTATCGCAGTCAGCGTTCGGACGAGCCGCTGCGGACGAAGTTAGTGGAGTTGGCGCAAGAGAAGCCGCGCTTCGGGTATCGGCGGTTGCATGTGTTGCTGCGACGAGATGGAGAGCACGTGAATCACAAGCGACTGCATCGGATCTATTGCGAGGCGGGACTGCGGATACGGCGGAAGAAGCGCAAGCACTGCGTGCGCGAGGGAAAGCCGCTGGTGGCGCGGACTTCGGCGAATCAGGAGTGGGCGCTGGATTTTGCGCATGATGCGGTGGCCTGCGGACGAGCGATCCGGGTGCTGAGTGTGGTCGATGCCTACACGCGGGAGTGTTTGGCGTTGGAAGTGGATACGAGCTTCGCCAGTCGGAGAGTGACGCGCGTGCTGGAAGCGATCGTGAACGAGCGAGGAGTGCCGCAGGCGATCCGCTGCGACAACGGGCCCGAGCTGACGAGCCGGCATTTTTTGGCGTGGTGTGTGGAACGGCAGATCGAGTTGCTGCACATTCAGCCGGGCAAGCCGACGCAGAACGCACGCATCGAGAGCTTTCATGGGCGGTTGCGGGAAGAGTGTTTGAATCTGAGCTGGTTTCAGAACTTGTTCGATGCGCGCCGCAAGATCGCGGCCTGGAGGAAGGAGTACAACGAGGAACGTCCGCACAGCAGCTTGGGATATCAGACGCCGAAAGAGTTCGCGGCTGCTCAGGCAGGTGGCTTCTACACAGCTGAGCGAGAGGCAAGGGATTCAGACGTCATCCCTTGCCCCTCGCGCTCCCCCATCCCGGCTCAAACCGGAGAGGGAGTCGATGTAAGTTCTCGTATTCTTACGTGAACGAAAGCAGGGGGCAGGTCACTGGAAGTCGGCGATGTACACATTTCCGGAACTATCCGCTGCGACACCGGTAGGAAAGTTCACTACTGCGGAAGCCGCAGGACCGCCGTCACCGCCAAAATCAAAGTTGCCGTTGCCCGCAAGCGTAGTAATGATTCCACTGCTGTCGATCTTCCGAATCTTGGAGTTGGCTGCGTCAGCAATATAGATATTCCCGTGACCATCCAAGGCGACATCTTCCGGTTCGCTGAGTTCGGCTGAGGTTGCGGGACCACCGTCACCAATGGCGCCTCCCCAGCCGTCGCCCGCGATCGTAGTGATCATGCCGGAGGTATCAACTTTTCGGATCCGATAGTTGAAAGAGTCGGCGATGTAGACGTTACCCGCACTATCCACGGCGATACCGTATGGACTGTTCAACTGAGCAGAGGTGGCCAGAATGCCGTCGCCGTTGTAGCCAAAGTCACCAGTCCCGGCGAACGTGGTAATGATTCCGGCGGGATCGACCTTGCGAATGCGCTGGTTATAGTAATCCGCAATATACAAATTCCCGGACCGGTCCGGCACGGCCCGTGTAGGCGCGTACAGCGACGCGGAAGTTGCGAGGCCACCATCGCCGCTGAACCCCTGCATCCCATTTCCCGCAATCGTGGTGATCTTGCCGCTGGTGTCCACCTTGCGGATCACCGAGTTCCCCGTGTCGGCAATGTAGACATTGCCATTCGCATCGACTGACACACCATAAGGAGCACTCAGCCTGGCCGACTTCGCCGGGCCCCCGTCTCCGGTATAGCCATAGTCGCCGGTCCCTGCAAAGGTATGAATCGCCTTCGCGCTGCCACCACCACCGCCGCCAGGGTTGTCGTTACTGCCGCCGCCACCACAGGCGACCATCAGGAAACTCAGGGCTGCAACCGCAATGAGAGTAGGAATTGTTCTGATCTTGTTCATAGATTTCCTGACGATATTACTCTGGAAAGAGACTATCTCATCCACGTTACTAGCTACACAGTGAGAAGAGTCACAAATACGGGTGATCGCATGGTCTTCGGACACCGCCTGACGCCGGGTACCAACACATCGCGCACTTCGCGATGTGTGGGTTCTCGCGCCGACCAGGATGCATGGAGATCACTCTTAACCTTCGTCAGAAACGCTCCTTCCGTCGGCGAGCTTGGCGGGTGCCCCCTAGAATCCCTGATTATTCAAGACGCGCGCGCTCCAGAACACAATGAAGTAACGGCGTGCCTACCTTGTGTGCTAGCATCCCGTCAGTTATGACACGGTCGGGCAAGTTGTGGTACTCCACCGGTACTGGCGGCGCGGACAGGCCACTTCTCGAAAACCGCGAGAACTGGCGCACCCCCAGGTTGTTTCCCATCAAAGATCCAACGAGACCCACGTCATACTCTGTCGGTCATGTGGCCCACCCTGCGAGAAACGGGGCTCTCGCCTAACAGTCGGTTTGAGCGGGTTTTCCATCGTTTCCAAAATGGAACATTGTCGGCCACACGGAATTCAAGACCCAGCAGAAATCCGCTTCCGTAGGGTCCCTTGGCCATAAAATGGTATCGGAGCACGCACATCTCTTTAGTTCAGAGGTGAGTGCCATGCTAGTCAATCGGCTTATTATTCTCGGCTTCGCCCTTCTTACAACTCTGGTTTGGCCCCAGAAACTATCGAGGTTGGATCGTGGGCGCGCTGAAGACATGTTGCATGTAGTTGGCAGCGAGATCCGCAAACACTACTACGACCCGACACTTCACGAGGTCGATTGGGACGCAGCGATTGCCGTCGCCGAGCGAAAGATTCGAGAGGCAAAATCCTTCAACATGGCAATGTCCCATATCGCGGCGATGGTCGACGAACTCGGCGACTCACATACATACTTCGTTCCGCCCTTACATTCGTATCGCTACGATCTCGGCTTCCACTATCAGATAATTGGGCAGCGCTGTTTTGTAACTCGTGTGCACGGATCCACTGATGCGTATGCGAAAGGCGTAACGTCTGGCGACGAGATCTTGGCTATTGATGGAGTCGTGCCAGATCGTAACAATCTCTGGAAGCTGAACTACGTCCATACCGTTTTGCGGCCCGATACCAGTCTGCGATTGACGTTACAGGGGCCGCCCGTAAGTCTCCCTCGCGACATAGAGGTGGCTGCCATCATTGAGCCGCTGGCGCGCACTATCGACCTGACCCAACCTTGGGGGCTACTCGAATGGCGGCAGTTTGTGATCGCCCATGAAACAGACTATGTGGTTCCGCAGATCGTCGATTACAGCGAGAGCCTCATGATCCTTAAATTGCCCTCCTTCGACTCTACCCAATCCGAAATAGGGGAGATTATCAAGAAGGCACGAAAGCACAAGGCATTAATCATCGACTTGCGAGGCAATCCAGGCGGCAGTGTTGAAATACTGCAACTTCTTGTCTCGAACATGTTTGACCATGATGTGAAGATCGGCGACCGGGTAGGGCGAAAGGAAGTTTCGCCTCTGGTCGCGAAAGGCTCTAGTCATCCCTTTATGGGCCAACTGGTCGTACTGGTCGACAGCGAATCCGCATCGGCAGCGGAACTATTTGCCCGCATCGTGCAGATTGAGAAAAGGGGCATCGTTATGGGCGACCAAACTTCGGGAGCAGTAATGCAGGCGCGATACTACTCTGAACGATCGGGCACAGAAACTGCGATTTTCTACGGTGTCTCCATCACGGATGCGGACATAATCATGAGCGACGGCAAGAGTCTGGAGCGTGTGGGCGTAACTCCGGACGAACTTTTGCTTCCAAGCGCATACGCTCTCTTCCATGAGCGTGATCCGGTACTGGCCCGCGCCGCCGAATCGGTCGGCGTCACGATCAGACCGGATGAAGCAGGAAAGTTGTTCCCATAGACAAGGGTGGAGCACCCGCCGGGTTTGGAAGCAGCGACGGGCCCGACACGGATGTTCTTCGACCCAAGTCCGGCCCCGGGAAACTCCCGCTCACCTAGACTACAGCGCTTTAGCTATAGAGCACGATGATGGCGTTGTAGGTCATGTGTACGATCACGGCAGGCAGGAGCCGTCCGGTCTTTTTGAAGAGAAGCGAATTGGCAGCACCGAGCAGCGCGACGGGCAACCAGGACAGCGGCGGGTGATAAATCGCAAAAAATGCCGCACTGCCCACAACCGCACGCCATCCGCCCCATTCGCGATCCAGCGCGCGATAAAGCAACCCGCGAAAAAGATATTCTTCCGCAAACGGAGCGAAGACCACGGCGCCAATCGACATCCACAATTTGAAATCCTGGATCTTCACCATTTCCTCCTGCGACTTGCGCAAAATCTCGGCAGCCGCCGGGATGTGTTGCAGCGCTGCAAGATAGCTCCGCGCAACGAGAGCTAATACGATCCCACCGGCCACTCCCAAGGGAACCAATCGGAATATGACATCCTGGCGCGACCCTTTCCAGCGCCACCACGAATCCCGCTCGTCACGCGCCGCGGGCTCCCAGCGCCAGACTTCGCTGCCCGGCACGCCGCGACCATCGAGAAACACTGACATCCCAATGGAAACAGCCACCGCCGCTATGCCATAACTGATGGCCTGAGCAGCGGCGATGTTCTCACGTCCAGCGATCGCGGCGATGAATCCGGTCAAGACTGCGCCGGTTTCCACCAGAATGCTGATCGCGATCATGGCGTGCATCAGCGTCGGTAGTGGTGGGATCTGTTCTGACCATCGATCGTAGAGATAGGGTAGGCGCGGCGGGTGGGCCACTTTAACGTGGGGACTATAAGCTGGGCCCGTCTTTAGGTTGACCCGAAACAAACCGGGGGTGCGCCACTTCTCACGCTTTTCGAGAAGTGGCCCGTCCGCGCCGCCAACTCATTTGTGACGCCAGTCCTTGACAAAGTTATCCACCCAAAAAGATAATCAATAAACGATTATCACTAGCTCATTGACAACATAACGAAGGCCGCGCCTCGATCTCTTCGATTGAAGGTTTTTGACTTTTCTGAACGAGCCAGCAGCAGGCTAGGAGCTAGGAGCTGCAACTCCTTATTCCGGAATATTTTACGTATAAGTCCTTTATCCGGAAGATTTTGCCCGGATTGCACAGGCTAAGGCAATAATATACAAGACGCACAGGTTCGTGTTAGGCTTGATTGCCGTGACAGGGCTAATGCTGATGCCATATTGGGCATGTGGTCAGTTGACCGCGGTCTCCGTCATACATAATGCAGTCAGTGGTCACATGGGGTTTCCCAAAGATGTCCCGGTAGTGGACCTCTACCGAAGTGAGTACGTTCCATTCTCCATTAAGCATATATGGAAGGAACGAACCATTAAAGCGATAGGGTTTGGTGGTTCCAGGTGCCAGACTAGGACCGTTGGGATCTGGTTGCGGAATGATTGTGGTATTGATGAGCTTATTGGAATCGGTAACTCTGCTAACGCCAGCACCTTCGGAAATACTCAGATTGTGCGCGACAGTATTGCCAGCATTTCTGATTGTAAGAGTAAATTCGACTTTGGGATCTTGTTGCGTTGGTACTCTATTTGCCTTGAAATCTTCTACGACAAGTTGCGCGGCAGTGATGTCCAGTTGTTGCTGCATAATCTGTTGTTGCTTGTCCATGACGTTCAATTGGCACAACGAGAGCACTGTATAGGCAGTAGTAGTGATGGCCATTATGACTGTCGCGAATGCCGTCCAAAAGCTAGCGCTCTTGGGAACGTAACTCCAGATCAACGCGAGACCAGACGCCACCCATTGATAGGCTGTTTCTATATAGTGATTGGCGGGGGCTGTTTTTTCATCGGCGCTTGTCTCATCGGAATGTCCGGGAACATGGTGGGTGACAAAGGGCATCTCGGCATCCCGTGCGTCATATTCGGGTTCCTGTTCATTGCTGTTTTTATCTGGCTCATCAGGCATGGAATTGTAGTGCACCCCGCTAGAACTGGACAGGGAAGTTAGTTAGGCTTGGGGCCTCCGCCAGGAGGCGAGAATGTCGAGAAAGCCGAGAGTCCAGAGAACCCCAGAAGAGAAGTGGCAGATCGTGTTGG
>Ga0335069_10010307_pt1 | contig 13247 bp, 7 predicted proteins | sample Lox_Sample_11_FD_206714 | JGI IMG/M metagenome (GOLD analysis project Ga0335069, IMG submission 206714) | Soil microbial communities from Loxahatchee National Wildlife Refuge, Florida, United States - Lox_Sample_1.1 | ecosystem: Environmental > Terrestrial > Soil > Wetlands | place: USA: Florida... | reverse complement strand
CTGCCCAAAGCACGGCCCATTCGAAGACGTACTTTCAAATCACCCTGCCTTCTTCAGCAGGATGGAGAGCCTTGCTTTCGGTAGAGATTTCGAGTGCGTCGATGACCGAAATGTACACGACCACGGCCTTAACAGGATCAGGACAGGTCGCGGCACGTACCTGATCATCGACATGACGAACAGATGCAACATGGTCTGTTCACCCTGCTACATGGACGCAAACGCAACGACCTACGTCCACGAACTGGGCATGGAAGACATAAGGGCCCTGTTCGAGAAGGCGGCGTCATTTAGGCCACAAAGAGAAATCAACGTTCTGTTTTCAGGAGGCGAGGCCACGCTCTCGCCGATTCTGCTTGAGGCGATTCGCCACTCCCACACCATGGGATTCCATCGGGTGCATGTCGCAACGAATGGAATTAGATTCGCGCAAGACCCAGACTTTGCGCACGAGGCACGGGCTGCCGGGCTTCACGCCGTGTATCTGCAGTTTGACGGTGTTGTTGAAGCGAAAAACAAACATCGCGGCATTGGAAATTACATGGAGGTTAAGCATCGGGCTCTTGAGAATATTGCTGCTGCGGGCATGCGAACGACGCTGCAAGTGAGTGTCGTTAATGGACGCAACAACGATGGGCTGGGCGACATCGTGCGGTTTGTAATCGAGAATGCGGACAAAATCCACGGGGTCATATTCCAACCCGTGATGTTCTCGGGTAGAGATGAGTGCATCAGCGACGAGGAGCGTTACGCCCTACGATATCCGGTTTCGCAGATCGCTTACGACCTGCAGGAGCAAACGTCGGTCGATTGGCAGCCAATACGAGACTGGTTTCCAGTATCGGCGTACGGCATCTTCGCCCATTTGTGCGATGTTCTTAACCCTGAGGCAGAGATTGGGAGCCTTTTTAACGATATACATCCCAATCACGGAATCTTCAGCCCTTTGTTGGTGGATACCGACTCTGGACAAATGATTCCGGTCAGCGCCTTTTTTGACCTACAACAATTCATGCGCGATATCGTGACCGTGACGGACTCGGGGAGGAGCCCAGCGATCACCAAGGCCCTGGTGTCGCTATCGGTGTTCCGTAATTTCGATCACAAGCGCGCTCCTTCAGGTTTCAAGCTGCGCCACATTCCAGCGTTGCTTGAGGATTGCTTCTATCGTGTCTCTGGCTCCGGCGAAAATTGGTCTGGACGCGCCGATTCGTACAACGGTCGTTGGAAGATCGTGATGACAAATGTAATGCAGTTTCAGGATGCACACATTTACGATCTCGCGACCATGGCGGACTCAGCCACTCCCGTTGCAACACAGGATGGCGAGATCGGCTTTTCCGCCTACAACAGCGCCGGCTGGCGAAAGATCGTTGAGCACGTCCATCAATCTGCCACGCTCAAAGAATGGCACCGGACACATGCCCGACATCAAATCTACTCACACAACAAGCGAGTGGATTTGGATTCGGTCAAAAGTACCTCGGCTCAATTGGTGCAGATCGAATCTGCAGCAGTGTCAGTCTGTGAGGAATCGCTGTGAGCACTTCAACTGATGGCGAAAGCAAATTCCTAGCGGACGTGCCAACGGAAATCAAGGACATGCTCGACTGGTTTAGCGTCGAACGGGCGCAGGGAGTCCCTCCGCCGCACCTAGCAGACTTCGCTGGGAGTTTCTTGGCTGCACTGCATGACGATGGGGCAGTCCTCCCCGACATAACGGAGGACTCTGCCCTCAATACGCTTGCGCTCGTACTGCTGCACCACACAAACAGTCCAAAAAGTGCCGGCGCATGGCTCAACTTGGGTCTCGCCCTGCGCCGAATGGCTCTTTACCGCAGCCAAGACCCCGACCAACTTAATCGACGGCGCTTGCGACTCGCGTTGGAGGCACTTGAGTGTTCGCTTCAGCTAGATCCTGACAACACTGGCAAAAATGTTCGGGCTTGGACCGGTGAGTCATTTGCCTATCATGCGCTTGGTTTGTTTGAAGACGAGGTGCGGTGTTGCTTGCAGGCTTTGGAGGCCGATAGATCAGATCCGAAACTCTGGCTCCTTTATGGATTCGCCCTCCGTTCTGCTGGGAGGAAAGGAGACGCCCTGTCCGTCATGGATAATGCTTATCAGGCTTACGTCGCAGCTGGAGAGCCGGAGGAGCTACGAAGTGTGTTTGCCGGAGTCCGCTGAGCATTCGTCGAGGGGTGAGGATTTCCTGTTGCCACCGGAAAGTAGAGTGCGTACGCAAACGCGCAAGAACGTGTTGAGAGAACTTTCATGACCGGAATTCATTCCACTCGGTTGGCAGCATCGAAAGCGCATCGTCGTTTTGTGGCTGGGACCAGGAGGGCCGTTGAAAAAATGGGCTGGGAGATTCCCAATCCCATGAGCGTGTCTCCTTCAATAGTTGGTGCTCAGCTACTCAGTTTCGCGGTGCCTCCGACATTCGAGCGGGCTTTTGGGTATGGGGGAGATTTGCGCTTCTTGGAGTTCGGGTACTCCGTCGGGTCTCGGCAATTCGGTTACTGTGATGGCGCCGACCATATTCCTTCCGACGAGAGCTTGTGGTTGTGGTTTCTGAGCCACCCCGTAATTTCTACACATCTGCCCGAGAAGCGATATCCCACCCTCTATGGGACCTTTTCTGTCGAAGCGCGGCGTCCAACGCTTGAGCAAATCATGCGAGGAGGTGGAAGTTTCCCTAGCCCGCACTGTTTGCTCTTGGATCGCCAAGATCGAATGGCTTACATTTCGCAGCGAGATCAGACGGTGATCCTCTTCGCGCTAATGGAGCCGGAAGGGGCCGACCATCATTCGATCTTTGTGGATGGTCTACTGATGAGTTCTGGTTCCGAAGACTACAAGGTGCCGCCCCCGGTCGAGTTGGTGCATCAGCTTCGTTCGTTCCTGGATGCTCAGTTACAGCCCGCGCATGGCAGTGAGCAGGTGGATTTAAGACAGTAGCGGGCTCTGTCGTGCCCCGGACGTGGTATGACGCTGCTGCGCAGCGGGTGTGGATTGACACGTCACCCCAGAATGGGTGCTGTACGGTAACCTTCGGTTACCGTAGGCGAACTCATTGAAAATGCGGTCTCTACCGACGAAAAGCTCCGGCATGCCGCAATCTTTGTTAACGCATGCGAACTTGTTGATTTAACTGAATTGCTTTCTCAGCCCAAGGGACTTGTATGGTTAAGCCGACTCTCCGCACCAAATCGATTGGCACCAAGGTAAGCGAGGAGGAATATGTCCAGTTGGAGCGCGCGGCGCGAGCGGAGGCCAGGACCTTGGGCGAGTGGTGCCGCCACGTGATGCTGGCAAGCGTGAATGGACACTTGGCAGATGCCCAGAAATCGGACGGTGCCGAACTCCGGGCGCTCATGGCCGAGCTGGTGGCATTGCGAACGATTTTGCTTAACGTGCTCTATAAACAGGCGAACGGGGAGAGACTCACGGCGGAAGAAATGCAGCGGCTGATTGAACGAGCGGACGCTGACAAGTTCAAGAAAGCTGTCGAACGACTGCGTCAGGTTGCAAAGTCGGGTTAAGTCCGACTGGCCGGTTTACATGGCGAAACACTTCCCTGACTTTTTGCCACTTCGGGTTCCTTATATCAGTACGGAGTCTCAAGGCTCCGTCTGTGGGGTGAGTAATGAGCAGGCTCTGGGGGCAGGAGGAACGTCCGGGCTGGTTTGTTTCGATTGTTCGGGCGCTGGCTGTATCGGCTGTGGTAGGCGTTGGGATTGGGATGTACTTAAACGCAGAAGTCTGGACTCCTCTGCAGCGCTACTACTGGAACGAGTACCTCAACACAGAAATGTACCGGGCGACTCGGGCCGAATATTGGGTCCTAGAGACAGTGGATCACAGGGGACAACGCCACTTTGCCACCGAGTCCGACGTTGTGCCCTCCGCTAGACATGGGCGCCAACTTGTTCCCTTCACCCTCTCAACTCTCGCGCGACAGGCGGGCGCCGCCGACCTAGTGGTAGACACCGTTCGGAACGGAAGCGCGGAGATGCACCAGAAACTCGCGCGATCGATTTACCACGAGAAGTCGGTAACAGAACTCTTATGGCCTGCCTGGGGAGGTGGACTCTGTGCGTTAGTTTTAGGCATGGGGTTGGTAATTCGCCGCAACTTCGTCGGTCGCGATGTGGCAAATGATGGAAGGAGGCTCAAAGGTCCGCAGATTGTCACCGTGAAGGAATTCAATCAATGGAGCAGAGCCGACGGCATTGGTTTTACGACGACCGACAGGCGGGAAATGCTGCGCATCCCGCGCTCTTTCGAGAGCAGCCACATCATGATTATGGGTGACTCAGGAACCGGCAAGAGCGTCCTCCAGCGGCAGGTGCTAATGCAGGTCGCCGAGCGCAACGAGACCGCTATCGTCTACGACCCCGCACTTGAGTACACTCCCCAGTTCTTCCGGCCAGAACGCGGGGATGTGATCCTGAATCCGCTTGATGTCCGTTGCCCTTACTGGTCACCAAGCGACGAAGTCGTGCACGAGGCAGAGGCACTGACGTTGGCGACTTCACTGTTCCCCGACAAGCCGCGAGAAAACACTTTTTTCATCGAAGGACCAAGGAAGATCTTTGCCTATCTACTCACATTGAAGCCGACACCGGAGGAGTTGGTGTGGTGGATGAGCCGGGAGGACGAGCTGGACAAACGAGTGCAAGGAACGGAGCTGGCGACCTTCATATATAAGGGCGCAGGTCCCCAGCGCGGCGGAGTCTTGGGTGCACTAAATATGGTCGCGGATAGTCTTAAGATCCTGCCAAAAGAGAAGGACACAATACAGCGCTGGACGACCGTGGACTGGTCACATCAACAGACCGGTTGGCTCTTCCTCACCTCCACCCCTCGCTTTCGAGAGAGACTGCTGCCGCTCATTAGTCTGTGGCTGGACACGCTGGTGCTACGGCTTATGAACCAAGGCGACATGAGCACCCGCAGGGCCTGGTTCGTTCTCGACGAGCTTGCGAGTCTGCAGCGATTGCCCCAGCTGCATACGGCTTTGACAGAAAACCGCAAATCCAACAATCCAGTGGTAATTGGCTTCCAAGGCCGTAGCCAGCTTGAAGTGCGCTACGGCCACGACGCGGAGGCCATGCTGTCACAGCCTGCCACCAAAGTCTTCCTACATACAAGCGAACCCCGAGCAGCAAAGTGGATCTCGGACACGATCGGCGAGGTGGAGATCGAGCGTCTGAAAGAGGGGGTTACCAAAGAGCAATTCCCACATATGCGGAGATCGAAGAGCTTTTACACCGAAAGGCGTACAGAGCCTCTTGTGCTGCCTTCTGAAATTGGCGGAATGCCGCGCATGCACGCCCTCGCAAAAGTGGACAATTTAGTGGTGAGATTCGCATTCCCCTATGTCGAGCTGCGGAAGACGCAACCCGGATTTATTGCCAGAAACTATGAGACGCAGCGCACTGTGGTCGATGCCGAGAATCGAGCACCGCAGCCGAACACGCAGCCCGTCCAGGAGATTAGACCTGACAAAGCAACTGGAGTTGCCACCGGGCAAGAGCCCTTTTTCGAGTAGCCCATGCTGACCATTTCGAAGGCGTTGAGCGCATCACAAGCCGAGATTTACCACCGGGAGGAATTCGCGAACGCTCAGGCAAATTACTACTCGGAAGGCGAAAGCATAAGGGGCGAGTGGCACGGCAAACTTGCCGAGCAGTGGGGCCTCCGCGGCGAGGTCCACCAGGAGGAATTCGGGCGGTTGGCCAACGGCCAGCATCCGACCAGTGGCGAACAGTTGGTGCGCCATACGACGCCGCGGGAGTATTTGGATGTTCGCGGCGAGACCGTAAGGCCCATGGAACACCGCGCAGGCTGGGATGCGACTTTCTCCGCCCCCAAGAGCGTATCTCTGACGGCGTTGGTGGGAGGAGACGATGATGTTCGCCAAGCACATCGAGAGAGCGTTCGGATCGCGATAGATGAACTCGAAAAATATGTCCAGGCGCGCATGGGCGGGAACCGCCCTGCAGAGACCACGGGGAAGTGGGTTGCAGCTTCGTTCGAGCACGACAGCGCCCGACCGGTAGACGGCTACGCCGCACCGCAACTGCATACTCATGTCGTGTTCTTCAACCTCACAGAAACCGAGAACGGCGAAAGTCGTGCACTGCAGCCGCGCGAACTCTATCGCTCGCAGCAGTACGGGACTGCGATTTATCGCTCCGAATTGGCGTTGCGTTTGAAGGAATTGGGCTACGAAATCGAACAGGGCAGAAGCAGCCAGCCGGAAATCAAGGGTTACACTCGCGAATATCTGGAGGCCTCCAGCCCACGAAGTCAACAAATCAGAGATCATCTTGAACAGCATGGTCTACGTGGCGCGGGTGCAGCACAGATTGCTGCACACCAGACCCGCGATGAGAAACTCCCCTCGATTACCCACGAAGAAATGCAGCAGAAACACCGAGATGTAGCGGCTAAGTTTGGCAATCAGCCGGAATGTGTCGTTGGTGAGGCGCAAAATCGGGAAGTGGAGGAACACAGTTCGGCGCAGAAACAGCACTACATCGAATCGGCAATCACCTATGCCCGCGAGAAAAACGTCGAACGCCAATCGGTAGTGGACGAACGCGACCTTATGCGTGATTCACTGAGGCGTTCCATGGGCCAGGCCAGCTTCGCAGAAGTGCGGGAGCGATTTGAGATGCGCGTCGAATCCGGCGGGCTTGTAGGCGTCAATAGCGAAGGTCCCGCACGTGCATTCACTACTGAACAGATGATCGGATATGAGAGGGACACAATCGCGATGATGCGCGCCGGGAAAAACCAGCATGACCCACTCGTCTCCGCCAATACGCGGCGCGAATTTGAAGAAAAGCACGTGCACCTGAGCTCTAGTCAACGAGCTGCCGTCGAGCAAATCTTATCGAGCCAGGATAAGATCACTGGGCTGGAAGGGACGGCGGGAGCAGGAAAGACTACCTCTTTAGCCGCCATTCGCGAAGCCGTCGAGAGCGAAGGTTATGAAGTGCGAGGCCTCGCGCCCACATCTCGTGCCGCGCATAAACTCTCAGAGTCAGGCACGCTGCAGCGGCATCTCCACCGCGAGGTGGGACCCGACGAGGGACAGAAGATGCTCTATATCCTGGACGAATCCAGCCTGGCGAGTACGAAACAACTGAACCAGTTCCTGCACCGATTGCACGATCAAGACCGGGTACTGCTTGTTGGCGATACGCGGCAGCATGAAGCAGTGGAGGCTGGTAGACCGTACCAACAGTTGCAAGAGGCCGGAATGCAAACAGCCCACCTTGATGAGATCGTGCGCCAGAAAGACGTAACGCTCAAACAAGCGGTCGAGCAGCTCGCCCGTGGCGATGTATGGGATGCGATACAGAATCTCGACCAACAAGGTCGAGTGCATGAGGTCGCCGACCGGACGGAGCGGCTAACAGAGATCGCTCGCGAATATGCGCGTGAGCCTAAGGGCACGCTGGTCATCTCCCCAGATAATGAGTCACGCCGCGAACTGAATGCTCTGATCCATCGGGAAATGCAGGAGCGTGGCGAGGTGAGCCAGGAAGAGTACAAGCTCCGCGTACTCGACTCGCGGCAGGAGATGACCGGCGCTGACCGGCAGTGGGCTGCGCAATATGAACCAGGAGACGTGGTGCGCTACTCGCGAGGGAGCAAAGTTTTGGGCATCGAACCAGGCGAATATGCGCGAGTGGAGAACGTTGATGCGGGAGAGAACCGCATCACTATTGAGCGCGAGAATGGTGAGCACCAGAGCTACGACCCGCGCCGGCTCTCGGGCGTGTCGGTATACAACGAAAGCGAGCGCGTGTTCTCCCAAGGTGACAGGGTACAGTTCACTGCTCCATCGAAGGAGTTGCACGTGGCTAACCGCGACTTGGGCACGATCGAGGAAATTAATGCCGCTGGCGATGTGGCAATCCGCCTGGACTCAGGCCGCGAAGTTCGGTTCAACGTAGACGAGCATCCCCATCTCGACCACGGTTACGCCGTCACGAGCCACAGCAGCCAAGGACAGACGGCCGAGCGTGTGCTCATCCACGTGGACACGGAAAAAAGCGAGCAGTTGGTGAATAGCCGTTTCGCTTATGTATCGGTCTCCCGCGGGCAGTATGACGCGCAGATCTATACAAACGACGGGAGCGAGCTCGCACGCGGTCTCAGCCGCGACGTGTCGCAACGAACGGCGACTGAAAGCCCGGAGCAGGAACCCGCGGGCGAAAAGATCGAAACAGTGCCCGTGCGCCACGAAGAACAGAAGGAAGAGCAAACGCAGGCCCAAGCCTTAGAAATGGGTATTGGGTGATTTAAAGTGTGTCAGCCCACATACCCAGAAGCCAGCGACTTGGCCTTTCAGTGCAGGGGCTAGAGGCGGGTTACTCACGCATTGAAATGGACGCAGTGCTGGCGCAGGGTTGCTAGACCGATAGACGCTGCGATTAGGGGAACAAACTCGTACACAATATCGGTAAGATATTGATCCTTCATTGCACCACGGACTCGTCTTTCCCGAGCGTCGCAAGTGTGTAGCTCGTGCTCCTTCCGCCTTCAGGATTTCGGGCCAAGATGCCATGCTCGACAAGCTGCTGAATATCGCGCAGCGCCGTATCTTGCGAGCTCTTTGTCAGCTTGGCATATTTCGACGTTGTGAGTTTGCCCTCAAAACCATCAAGCAATCGGTTGAGCACAAGGCGCTGGCGCTCATTGATCGCGACCGTAGCCACACTCTCCCAAAAACGTGCCTTCGTAAGCACCGCCTGGAGCGTGGTCTGCGCGCCATCGATGGCGCGACCCAAACAGTCGAGGAACCATTCCATCCACGGCGTAATATCCAATGTTCCCTTCTGCGTCCGCTCAAGAATCTCGTAATACTCTCCCCGCTCCTGCCGAATTTGCGCTGACATGCTGTAGAAGCGTTGAGAACTGTTTTCTGAACGTGCAAGAGCCATGTCGGTAATGGCGCGCGCGATACGACCATTGCCATCATCGAAGGGATGAATGGTCACGAACCAGAGGTGTGCGAGGGCTGCATTTATGACCGGATCGACGTCAGGATCTGCGTTGAACCAGTCAAGAAAAGTTTGCATGTCATTTTCAAGGCGCGAAGCTGGTGGCGCCTCGAAGTGAACATACTCCTTGCCTATCGGACCGGAAACAACCTGCATCGGCCCCGTGCTGTCATCGCGCCAGGCCCCCACGAGAATCTTGTGCATGCCGCTACGCCCGGTAGGAAAAAGGGACGCGTGCCATCCAAATAATCTTTCAGCGCTCAGGGGTTCGTTAAAGTGCCGCGTCGCATCGAGCATCATTTCGACGACACCTTCAACATTGCGGTCGGCAGGCTTGAGCGCTCCAATGTCTATTCCCAGACGGCGGGCAATCGAGGATCGTACTTGCTCGGCATCGAGCTTTTCGCCCTCGATCTCGCTGCTCTTGAGCACGTCGGAGGTGAGCGTTTGCAACACTGCTTCTTGACGAAGATTGAAGCCAAGAGCTCCCATATGGCCGATCAGAATCCCCTGTTTGTGGCGGACGGCCGCAAGACGTTCTGCGAGCCGTTCTCGGCTCCAACTAAACTGCGGCCATTCCTGTAGCTCCCAGATATACATTCTCCGCATCTCCTGCGGGGATTATATCCTTGAATCGCCGCAAGACGCAACCTATTCTCCGCACATCATGCGTAGAATATGGCCAATAATCGCCGCACGCTCCAGTGTCCACACTTTGCCCCAAAATACGTATTGTGTTACGCTACACAATACAACGCGAGGATCAGGAGTTTCACCATGGCACAAAACGAAACGGCACAGCCCCTTCATCCGGGAGTGCATATAAAAACCAAAGTCCTGCCGCCTGATCTTTCAGTCAAAGCGGCCGCCGAGCTTTTGGGGGTGGGCCGTCCCGCGTTGTCCAATCTGTTGAACGGGAATGCTGCCGTTTCACCAGAGATGGCATTACGCCTGGAAAAGACTTTTGGCTCCAGTCAAAAAGAGCTTCTCCAAATGCAGGCTGAGTTCGATCTCTATCAAACGAAGGATACCGACAAGAGCATTGCAGTTCGCGCCTATGTGCCTTCGTTCCTGACAATCACGGCCAGAGATATCGAACAATGGGCCCATGGAAATCTCAAAGCTCGATCAACGCTGTCTGTTTTGCTCAGGAAGCTGATCCACTCAACGGGTGAGCAGCTCTCGCATGTTGATTTTCCTGGCTACGACAACGCCGAGAAGAAAGGGTGGGACGGGCGCGTCGATGCCGGCGCGGCAACACCCTGGATACCGCTCGGACAGTCCGGATGGGAGTTTGGCTGCGACAAAGATCCCAAACAAAAAGCGGAAGGCGACTATGCCTCCCGCGTTACTGCAATACCCGCCAATGAACGGGCAGAAATGCACTTCATCTTCGTTACCCCTCGAAAATGGACCACCAAGGAAAAGTGGGTCAAAGACAAACAGGTGCTCGGCGAATGGAAGTCCGTGAGAGCTTACGATGCGAGCGACCTTGAACAATGGCTCGAACAATCAATTCCAGCGCAGAGCTGGCTCGCAGAACAGATGGGGTGGCCAGACGAAGGAGCTCACTCTCTTGACGAGCAGTGGCAAAGATGGGCGTCCGTCACGGAACCTGAGCTTTCGGCACAGCTCTTTGACTCGTCAGTCCAGAGTCACACGAAGACTCTCACGTCATGGCTTGAGCGAGAGCCCTCCTCGCCTTTTGTCGTATGCGCGGACTCCAAGATAGAGGCCTTGGCGTTCCTGGCCTGTGTTTTTGATCGCAGCGAATTCGCGGCAGCAGGATACAAGGACAGAGCAGTCGTGTTTTCGTCCCCACAGACCTTGCGCAAGCTGCTCGCATCGCCATCCTCCCTGATCGCGATCGTTTTCACTGACGACGTGGAGCGAGAACTGGGAGGTGTTCACAAAAGCCTCCATACAATCATTGTCCGGCCTAAGAACACCGCGGATGTCAACCCGGACATCGTCCTCGATCTTCTGAATTATGAAGCCTTCCAAAAAGCGCTGACGGCGATGGGAATCGACAACCACCATCGCATTGAGGATCTGGCGCGTGAGTCTGGCCAGTCGCCGACGATCTTGCGACGGCGTTTATCCAAGAACCCGGCCATTCGGACACCGGCGTGGACAAAAGATGCATCGGCGATCAGAAGCCTGATCCCGATGATGCTTGTTGGGGCTTGGCACGTGAAGTCGAACGCCGACTGTGAAATCCTGTCGCTCCTCTCGGGGGCCCCGTACTCTAAAGTCGAAGAGCAGCTGACGGAATTACTGAAGGTCGATGATCCTCCTGTATGGTCTATTGGGCATTTTCGTGGTGTCTCGTCCAAGCTTGACGCATTCTTCGCGGTCCAGGCGTCCGTAACCACGAAAGATATTGAAGATTTTCTTGCCGCGGCAGAGATCGTTTTGTCGGAATCAGATCCGGCTCTCGATCTTCCAGAAGACAAGAGGCCGTTCGCCAGTCTGTACGGCAAGAAACGGGAGTTTTCCGGTGCTCTGCGTGAGGGGGTTTGTGAGACGCTCGTCCTGCTTGCTGTTCATGGTAACAACCTCTTCAGCAAGCGGCTGGGACTCAATCTGGAAGACAGAGTTAATCTTGTTGTTCGGGATGTATTGACTCCCTTAACGCCTGAGAAGCTTCTTTCCCAAAGTCACGACCTCCCATTCTACGCAGAAGCGGCGCCCGAACAGTTTCTCGCGATAATCGAGCAAGACTTGCAGAGTCCCGAACCACAGGTCTACACCCTGATGAAACCTGCCAGCACCGCCATATTTGGCGGCGGATGCTTGCGTTCGGGCCTGCTCTGGGCGCTTGAAAGTCTCGCCTGGAAACCCGAGAGGCTTCTCCGCGTTTCGAAAATATTGGCAAAGCTCGCCGAACGAAAGATTACCGACAACTGGGGCAACAAACCTGAGAACAGCCTCCGCTCCATTTTCCGCTCGTGGATGCCGCAGACGGCTGCGACAGTTGAGGAGCGCAAGAAGGTATTGGAGGCGTTGACGAAATTGTTTCCGCCCTCCGCATGGCTGATATGCCTTGACCAGTTGGAATCAGGACCCCGCGTAGGAGACTACACTCATCGTCCGCGTTGGCGCAGCGATGCGTCCGGAGCCGGCCAGACGGTTACGCGGCGGGAGAATTATGAGTTCATCCGCAAGGCTCTTGATCTTGCCTTCGCTTGGCAAAATCACAACGAACGCACACTGGGTGATCTGATTACGATTTTGCTCGGCTTATCCGAAGAAGATCAGGAGAGGGTGTGGGATTTGATCGTCAAGTGGGCCGAGAGCACCCAGGACGACAGTGCAAGAGCGCTCCTGCAGGAGCAGATCAGGCAATTCGCATTTACCCGTCGTAGCAAATCTCTCGGCGTGAATAACACAACGAAGGACCGCGCCAGGGCGGCGTATGACCTCCTTACGCCCCGCGATCTAGTGACCCGCCATCGTTGGCTATTCGTTAAGCAATGGGTCCAAGAATCTGCAAGTGAGCTGGACGAAGAAGATTTCGACTACGAAAAGCGTGAGGCAAGAATTCGGGAGTTGCGACTCCGAGCTCTTCGTGAGATCTGGAAAGAGCGCGGATTTGAGGGAATAAAGTCGCTTCTCCCCCAAAGCGGCGCTGAATGGTCAATTGGCTGGCACATGGAGGATGGCGTGATCGACCCGCCCGCTGCCGCCGCATTCTTGAGAGAGTGTCTGCAAGTTAATAACGACAACCTCTTGGCCAAGATAGCCGAGTTGATCCGGGGTTTTCTTTTCAAAATGCAACCAGACATGCGACTGCAAACCACGCGGGACCTTCTGGCTACCCTGCCATCTTCGCAAGGTCTCCGGCTGCTTCTGTGCTCGCCTTTTCAACAAGAAACCTGGCTACTAGTCGATGCACAAGAGCCGGAACTCCGCCAGCAATATTGGCGGGAAGTCATTCCAGTCTGGTTGACTAGGAAATCTCCTGACATTAATGAAGTGGTAGATCGACTTCTTGCAGCGCAACGCCCTCGCGCCACGTTTCACGCCGTTCATTTCGCCCTTGAGGACTTGGAGACGTCTCGCCTGAAACGGCTGATGCAGGAGATCGGAACGTCCCAGGCCGAGCCTGCTGGAACGTATCTACTCGATCCCTATTACATATCTGATGGGTTGACGGTCCTTCAAGGACGCACCGGCGTTACCCGAGACGAAATGGCCCGCCTTGAGTTTCAGTTTATC
>Ga0335069_10010305_pt1 | contig 13249 bp, 12 predicted proteins | sample Lox_Sample_11_FD_206714 | JGI IMG/M metagenome (GOLD analysis project Ga0335069, IMG submission 206714) | Soil microbial communities from Loxahatchee National Wildlife Refuge, Florida, United States - Lox_Sample_1.1 | ecosystem: Environmental > Terrestrial > Soil > Wetlands | place: USA... | reverse complement strand
CCGCGGGCGAGGTATGCACCCGGTTGAGGATGAGCCCGGCCAGCGGCATGCGCTCGGCGTCGAGACGCTCGACGAAGTAGGACGCCTCGCGCAGCGCGTCCGGCTCGGGCGCGGCGATCACGAGGAAGGCGGTGCCCGGCGCCTGCAGTAGCCGGTACGTCCACTCGGCCCGCTCGCGGAAGCCGCCGAACATGGTGTCGAGCGCCGTGACGAACGTCTGCGCGTCCTTCAGCACCTGCGCGCCGAGGATCTTGGTGAGCGCGCCCGTCATCATGGCGAACCCGGCGCTCAGCACCTTCATATAGGACATTCCCGCCTTGGCCGGCAGGGTCAGCAGCCTGATCAGCCTGCCGTCCAGGAACCGGCCGAGCCGCTGCGGCGCGTCGAGGAAGTCGAGCGCGGAACGGCTCGGCGGGGTGTCCACCACGATCAGATCCCACTCGTCGGCGTGCCTGAGCTGGCCGAGCTTCTCCATGGCCATGTACTCCTGCGTCCCGGCGAAGCTGGAGGACAGCGACTGGTAGAAGGGATTGGCCAGGATCTGCGCGGCGCGGTCGGGGTCGGCGTGCGCTTCCACGATCTCGTCGAAGGTCCGCTTCATGTCGAGCATCATCGCGTACAGGCTGCCGCCGCTGGCGGTCTCCACCCCGTCCACCTGGCGCGGGGTGTTGTCCAGCGAGGTCAGGCCCATCGACTGCGCCAGCCGCCGGGCCGGGTCCACGGTGAGCACGCACGCCTGCCTGCCGCGCTCGGCGGCGCGCAGGCCGATGGCGGCCGCGGCCGTGGTCTTGCCGACGCCACCGGAACCGCAGCAGACGATGATCCTCGTCCGGCGGTCGTCGATGACCCGGTCCATGTCCAGCTTGACCGGCTTCGCGATCACGCGGTGTCCCCCGCTCGCTTCCGCGGCACGGCGCCCCTCCAGCTCGCTCATGCTGCCCCCTGCTCCCTGAGCGCGGCGGCCAGCTGGTACAGGCTGGCCAGGTCGATCCCCTCCGGGATCATCGGCAGCTCGTAATGCGGCCGCCCGGAGGTGAGCAGTTCCTCCCGCTCCCTGTCCTGCAGCGCGATCTGCTGCGCGTGCTCTTTCAGCTCGGTCATCAGGTCAGCGGCCAGCCCGTGGTTGTCGCTGATCCCGGCCGCCTTGAGACCGAGGGCGAGCTCGCCGGCGTCCAGGGATCCGCTGGCGGCCGCGGCCAGGTCGGCCCGGTCGAGCATGGCCGGGCGGGCCATGTTGATGAAGATGCCGCCGGGCCGGATGGCGTCGCCGGTCAGCTCGCGCAGCTCGGCGATGCCGTCCAGGGTTTCCTGCACCGGCATCTCCTCCAGCGTCGTGACGAAGTGCACCGCCGTCTGCGGGGACCGGATCACCCGGGCCACCGTGTCCGCGTGCGTCCTGATCGGTCCCACCTTGGCCAGGCCGGAAACTTCCGTGCTCACGTCGAGGAAACGGCTGATCCGGCCGGTCGGCGGCGCGTCCATCACCACCGCGTGATAGACGTGGCTGCCGTCGCGGCGGCCCGCCCGCCGCCTGGTCGCCTCGGTGGCCTTGCCGGTGACCAGGACGTCGGACAGGCCCGGGGCGATGGTGGTGGCGAAATCCACCACGCCGAGCCTGGTCAGGGCCTTCCCCGTGCGGCGCAGGTTGTAGAACATCTCCAGGTAGTCCAGCAGCGCGCCTTCCGGGTCGACGGCCAGCGCGTACACGTCACCGCCCTGGCCGGCGCCCTGCGCGCCCAGGCCGATCGCGACCTTCCGCTCCGCGTAAGGGAGCGGCGGGCAGTCGAAGAGCCGGGCGATGCCCTGCCTGCCCTCGACCTCGATCAGCAGGACCTTGCGGCCGGCGCTGGCCAGGGCCAGCGCCATGGCCGCGGCCACCGTGGTCTTGCCGGTGCCGCCCTTGCCGGTGACCACGTGCAGCCGCACGCCGTCCCAGTCGGTATCCCTCGTGGTCATGCCCCTGTTGCCTCCGGTTGTTCTCTCCAACGGAGGCTATCTCCGCGCGGATACCTGATGGTTCGGCAGGCGCGGCTAACGCGTGAGCCTTTTGTCACTACGCTGGGAGCTAGGAAGAGAGGTGATCCCGGTGGGTGCATTGTTTGCCGTCATCGTGATCGTGGTCATACTCGGGATAATTGCCGCCGCCCGCTCGATCAAGGTGGTCCAGCAGTACGAGAAGGGCATCATCTACCGGTTCGGGCAGGTCAGGCCCGAGATACGCGGCCCCGGACTGCATTTCATCTCGCCGATCGGCGACCGTATGCAGAAGGTCAACATGCAGATCGTCGCCATGGCCGTGCCCGCCCAGGAGGGCATCACCAGGGACAACGTGACCGTCCGGGTGGACGCCGTGGTGTACTTCCGCGTGGTGGACCCGATCAAGGCCACCATCAACGTGCAGAACTACATGTTCGCCGTCTCGCAGCAGGCGCAGACCTCGCTGCGGTCGATCATCGGCCAGTCCGAGATGGACCAGCTGCTCGCCGAGCGCGAGAGCGTGAACCGGGAGCTGCGCCGGATCATCGACGAGCCGACCGAGGGCCCGTGGGGCATCCGGGTCGAGCGGGTGGAGATCAAGGACGTATCACTGCCCGAGCAGATGAAGCGCTCCATGTCCCGGCAGGCCGAGGCGGAGCGGGAACGGCGCGCGAGGATCATCACCGCCGACGGCGAGTACCAGGCGTCCAAGCGGCTGGCCGCCGCCGCCAACGTGATGGCGCGCGACCCCGCCGCGCTGCAGCTGCGGCTGCTGCAGACCGTGGTCGAGGTGGCGGGCGAGAAGAACAGCACGCTGGTCATGCCCGTTCCGGTCGAGCTGCTCAGGTTCTTCGAGAAGATGGCACCAGGCCCGTCCCACCCCGAGCACGAGGCGCCCGCCGAGATCGAGGACTTCGGTGACGCCGAGGTGGCGGCGGCCGAGGCGGCCATCTCGCACACCCATGTGCCCGAGCTCACCGAAGCGTCCATCCCGCCCACGCCCGAGGTGGAGGGCGCCGTGGCTCCTGAGGTACAGGAGGTCACCGCCGCTGATCGGGCCGCACGGGACAGGGCGTAAGGTCGGTCCATGCCAAAGTGGGAGTACGCGACGGTGCCGTTGCTGGTGCACGCGACCAAGCAGATCCTGGACAACTGGGGCGATGACGGGTGGGAGCTGGTGGCGGTGATCCCCGGCCCCAACCCCGAGCAGCTGGTCGCCTACATGAAGAGGGAGAAACCATGAGCGGCCCGGCCGAGCGGCTGGCCGCGCTCGGGCTGACGCTGCCTCCGGTGGTCCGCCCGGTCGCCGCGTACGTGCCTGCCGTGCGGACCGGCGCGTACGTGTACGTTTCGGGGCAGTTGCCGACGGTGGACGGGAAACTGCCCGCCACCGGCAAGGTGGGCGACGCGGTCAGCGCCTCGGACGCCGCCGGGATGGCCCGCACCTGCGCGCTGAACGCGCTCGCCGCGGCCGCGGCCGCGGCCGGCGGCCTGGCCGCGATCCGCCGGATCGTGAAGGTCACCGGCTTCGTGGCCAGCGCGCCGGGCTTCACCGGCCAGCCGCAGGTGATCAACGGGGCGAGCGAGCTGTTCATCGAGGTGTTCGGTGAGGACGGCAAGCACGCCCGCAGCGCCATCGGCGTGGCCGAACTGCCGCTGAACGCCCCAGTGGAAGTCGAGCTGATCGCCGAAGTCCGCGACTGACCCCATGGGCCAGCGTCGGGTGCCGATGTCGCGCGGTGAGGGACCGCGCGGTCTGGTCGAACGCGCCCGGGAGTTCATCGGGGGCGGGATTCCGCCGGCGGTGCCGCGGGATGCCGCCACGGTGATCCTGCTCCGCCATGGGCCGGGCGTCGAAGTGTTCCTGCTGCAGCGGACCGGGGTGCTGGAGTTCGCTCCGGGTGCCTGCGTGTTTCCCGGCGGTTCGGTCGACGAGGGCGACGCCGACCCGGCGATCGGCTGGGCCGGGCCCTCCCCGGCCGATTTCGCCGAGTGGCTCGGCACGTCGCCGGAACGGGCGCGCGCCCTGGTCTGCGCGGCGGTCAGGGAGACGTTCGAGGAGTCCGGCGTGCTGCTCGCCGGGTCTTCACCCGACGCCGTGCTGCACGACAGCGCGGCCCTGGCGGCGGACCGGCGCGCGCTGCTCGACGGGCCGGTCTCGCTGGGCGAGCTGCTCGCCCGCCGCGGCCTGGTCGTGCGGGCCGACCTGCTCATCCCGTGGGCCCGGTGGATCACGCCGGAAATCTCGCCCCGCCGCTTCGACACCTGGTTCTTCGCCGCCGCCCTGCCACCGGGGCAGACGGCCGCCCTGGCGGCCGGGGCGGAACCCGGCGGGCCACCGCAGCCGGCCGGGCCGGGGCCGGCCGGACCGGATTCCGCTGAGTCGGACTCGGGCATCTGGTGGGGGCCGTCCGCGGCGCTTGACGCGGCCCGGGCGGGCCAGATCACGCTGCTGCCGCCGACGGCGGTGACCCTGGCCGAGCTGGCGGCGCATCAGGACGTGGCCGGCATCCTGGCCGCGCGCAGGACGATCACCCCGCTGATGCCGACGGTGGTCGTGGAGGACGGCGAGCCCTGGCTGGCCATGCCGCCGGCCATCGAGTACCCCCTATGAGTCAGCCGGCGGCGGGCATCGACGGGTTCCGCACGCCGCGGGCGACCTGCCTGCTGGCGCCCAACCCCTCGCCGATGACGCTGGACGGCACCAACACCTGGCTGATCGCCGAGCCCGGCTCATCCTCCGTCGTCGTGGTGGACCCCGGACCCGACGACGAAGGGCACCTGCGCCGCGTGCACGCCGGGGCGGTCGCCGGTGACCGGCGGGTGGCGAAGATCCTGCTGACGCACGGGCACCCGGATCATTCCGCCGGGGCCGTGCGGCTGGCCGGGCTGACCGGGGCGCCGGTGCGGGCGGCCGATCCGGCGCACCGCCTCGGGCCCGAAGGGCTCGCGGACGGCGATGTGGTCACCGCGGCCGGGTGCGAGCTCCGGGTGGTGGCGACCCCGGGCCATTCCGCCGACTCCGTATGCCTGCTGCTACCCGCCGACGGCGCCTTGCTCACCGGCGATACCGTGCTCGGCCGCGGTACCACGGTCATCGCGGGCGACGGGAACCTCGCAGACTACCTGCGGACCCTCGGCCAGCTGCGTGACCTGGCCGAAGCCCGGGGGATTGGCCTGCTGCTGCCCGGGCATGGCCCGATGCTCGCCGACCCCCTCGGGACCCTCGACTACTACCTGTCGCACCGGGCCGAGCGGCTGGATCAGGTCCGGTCGGCCCTCGCCGCGGGCGCCAGAACGCCCGCCGAGATCGTGGCCATGATCTATACCGACGTCGACAAGTCGGTCTGGCCGGCCGCCGAGTGGTCCGTCCGCGCCCAGCTCGACTACCTGGCCGGCGAAGGACCATGATCCTGGCCAGTTCGGGACAAATGTTGCCTATTTCTGGCCACGATCATGAAAGTCGGCTCGCGGGCGCGTGAGGGTCGGACGGGGGCGGCTGGGCGGGTGCGGGGGGAGGGGGGAGGGCGGGCTGGCGGCGCGTAGAGGGGAGGCGGGCTGGCGGTACGTGAGCGGGAGGCGGGCTGGCGGTACATGATGAAGGGCCGGCTAGCGGGCGCGCTTGCGCAGGCGTTCGGTGTCCAGGATGAGCACGGAGCGGGCCGAGATCTGCAGCCAGCCGCGGGCGGCGAAGTCGGCCAGCGCCTTGTTGACCGTCTCCCGGGACGCCCCGACCAGCTGGGCCAGCTCTTCCTGGGTCAGGTCGTGATGGACGTGCAGTCCGTCGCGTTCCTGCTCGCCGAACCGGTCAGCCAGGTCGAGCAGGTTCTTGGCCACCCGGCCGGGGACGTCGGTGAAGACGAGGTCGGCCGTCACGTCGTTGGCCCGGCGCAGCCGCCTGGCCAGCGCCTGCAGCATGTGCATGGAGACCTCGGGCCGCTCGAGCAGCCACGGGCGCAGCGCGTCGTGGGCCAGCGCCGCGACCGTCGCGTCGGTGACAGCGCTGGCCGAAGAGGTCCTCGGCCGCGGATCGAACAGCGAGAGCTCGCCGAACATCTCACCCGGCCCCAGCACGCTGAGCAGGTTCTCCCGGCCATCGGCCGCCGCGCGGGTGAGCTTGATCTTGCCGTCGAGCACGACGTACAAGCGATCGCCGTCCTGCCCTTCCAGGAAGAGGTGCTCGCCGCGCGACAGCTTGACGTCTGACATCTGCCGCCGGAGCGCCCGTGCGCTTTCTTCGTCGAGCCCTTCGAAAAGCGGTGCCCGCCTGAGCACAACTTCGGCGTCCTCCACCGATCCTCCTTGCCGGCCTTTTTGCCGCTGGCCGCCTCTGCCCGCGGGCTGGCCAGCGATCGTCTCTGGCCGTGCCCTAATAGTGTGAATCATCCCGCACGAACAGATGTGGGCGGGATCACATTCCTGCCTTGCCCGGATGGCAATGACCAACCAACCGATATCACGGTACGGCATTATCTAAATACATAGAGTAGTCACACGTACACATGGACGTGAGATGCGGGGATCGGGGGGCTGGCGGGGCCTGGGGGCGTACGGGTTCGGGATGCCAGGACCCGAGGGATGTACCGGGACCCGGGCGGCCGGGCGGTCAGGTGCCGGGCGTTTCGAGGTGGCTGAGCACCTGGCCGTACGCGAGCGAGATGAGCTTGATCACGTTGCCGTGGGCGCCGAGCGGCGCCGCGCACTTGGCGCCGATGGCGGTCGCGGCTTCCTCGATGGCCGCCGGGTCGGCCTCGGGGCCGATCACGCACGGGGCGAGGGCGATCCGGGTCACGCCCATGCCGTCGAGCTGGGCCGCGGCTTCCTCGATGGTGGGCTTGGCGTCCAGCGACGCGGCCATGACCGGGAGCGCCAGCCGGGCGGCGAGCAGGAACGCGGTGACGCTGGCGGTGCCGACCGCTTCCTCCCCGCCGACCGTGGCCAGGATGATGCCGTCGGCCGAGGTCGTGATGCTGAACATGCGCACCCGGTCGGCCCGGGCCAGGCCGGCGTCCGCGAGCCGGTGGTGCAGCGCCTCGGCCAGCAGCGCGTTGGTGTTGAAGACCTCGCCGATGCGCGCGTTGGCCCCGCTGGCCGCGATGGCCTCGCGCAGTTCCCGGACGGCGGCCGGGTGCGGCGTCACCACCTGCGGCACCACCACGGCCGAGGGCGCGCCCGCGGGGCGCCTGGCCGCCGCGTCGGCCAGCACCGCCCGGATCCCGGACGGGTCGCCGCGCCCGCCGTGGTCGATCCGCGCGGTACGCAGATCCAGCTCCGGGTTGTCCACCCGGAGCACGGTGGCGATCTCCGCGGTGGGCCCGGTCAGGCCGTCCTCGCCGACGCTCGGCACCGCCAGCACCAGGGCCGGCGTGCCTTCGGGCAGGCTGGCGGGCATCGGGCGGCGGTGCCGCCCGCCCGGCGCGATCAGCCTCGCGGTCGGCTGGCGGACCGAGGAGCCCGGCTGGCGGGCGAACGGGCCCGTGCCCGGCTGCCTGCGGGCCAGCGCGTCGGTGTCCGGCTGGCCGGATCCGGGGAACTCGGCTCCCTGCGGACCCGGTTCGATGGAGAATTGCGGCGGCATCGCTCTCCGTCCCGCCCCCTGCCGTGACGGTGTATCCGACGGAACGTCCGCGCCCGGTCGCCGGGCGGGCAGGCCCGTCGAGGAGTCGCGAACGTCTGTCACACAAGCGAAGCGTAGTCGCCGGTGATCAACAATATGTGAAAACCCATAAAAAATAGGACATGCAGCCAATAGTGACGCGCGCCGTCATTCGTGTCTGCCGAACGCAAAACGATCACGCCCGTCACGCGCCCGCCGGAGCGGCCCCCCCGCGCGCTCACCGAACTTGTTACCAGCGGGTAGCATCGCGGGTTACCAGCGGGTAGCATAGGGGCCAGGCACGGACGGACAGCGACACGGCACGGCACGATGGCGGAGCAGCGATGAGCCACTACAAGAGCAACCTACGGGACATCGAGTTCAATCTCTTCGAGGTGCTGCGGCGCCAGGACCTGCTCGGTCAGCCGCCCTACCCGGAACTCGACGAGGAGACCGTCCGCGGCATCCTGGACGAGCTCGAGCGGCTCGCGACCGGGCCGCTGGCCGAGTCCTTCGCCGACGCGGACCGGAACCCGCCCGTCTTCGACCCGGCCACGCACTCGGTGCGGATTCCCGAGTCGCTGCGCAAGTCCTACCGCGCCTACATGGACGCCCAGTGGTACCGGATAGCCCTGCCCGCGGAACTTGGCGGCACGCAGGCGCCGAGGTCGCTGCACTGGGCTCTGGCCGAGCTGATCCTCGGCTCCAACCCGGCGATCTGGATGTACGCCAGCGGGCACTCGATGGCCCTGGCGCTGTGGGAGCTCGGCACACCCGAGCAGCAGCGGTTCGCCGAGCAGGCCATCGAGCGCGAATGGGGCGGCACCATGGTGCTGACCGAGCCCGACGCGGGCTCCGATGTCGGCGCCGGCCGGGCCAGGGCCATCGAGCAGCCGGACGGGACCTGGCACATCGAGGGAGTCAAGCGGTTCATCACCAGCGCCGAGCATGACCTGGCCGACAACATCTTCCATCTCGTGCTGGCCCGGCCGGAGGGCCACGGCCCGGGCACCAAGGGCCTGTCCATGTTCCTGGTACCCAAGTACCTGGTCAACGAGGACGGGACGCTGGGCGAGCGCAACGGCGTCGTCGTCACCAACGTCGAGCACAAGATGGGCCTGAAGGCCTCGGCGACCTGCGAGCTGACGTTCGGCGCAGACCAACCCGCGGTGGGCACCCTGGTCGGCGGCGTGCACGACGGCATCAGGCAGATGTTCAGGATCATCGAGGACGCCCGGATGATGGTCGGGACCAAGGCCATCGCCACCCTGTCCACCGGCTACCTCAACGCGCTGGACTTCGCCAGGAACCGGGTGCAGGGCGCCGACCTCGCCCACATGACGGACAAGACCGCGCCGCGCGTGACGATCATCCACCACCCCGACGTCCGCCGCATGCTGATGCTGCAGAAGGCCTACGCCGAGGGCATGCGGGCGCTGGTCCTCTACGCGGCCTCGATCCAGGACGCGCTGCAGGTGACGGCGGCGCAAGGACGAACGGACGAGGTCGCGACGGGCCTGAACGACCTGCTGCTGCCGGTGGTCAAGGGCGTCGGCTCCGAGCGGTCCTACGAGCTGCTCACCCTGTCCCTGCAGACCCTGGGCGGCTCCGGGTTCCTCCAGGACTACCCGATCGAGCAGTACATCAGGGACGCCAAGATCGACAGCCTGTACGAGGGAACCACCGGGATCCAGAGCCTGGACCTGTTCTTCCGCAAGATCATCAAGGACAACGGGCAGGCGTTCGGCGCGCTGCTCGGCACGATCAGGGAATTCGCCGCCACGGACGGCGGCAACGGCAGGCTCAAGGCCGAACGGGCCGCGCTGGCCGAGGCGGCCGGGCACGTCGAGGCCATCGCCGCGGCCATGACGGGCTTCCTGATGGCGTCGGCGGAGGAGCCCGCCGAGGTGTACAAGGCGGGCCTGAACACCACCAGGCTGCTGATGGCGCTCGGCGACCTGGTCATCGGGTGGCTGCTGCTGACCCACGCGGAGATCGCCCTGCGCAGGCTCGACGAGATCGCCGCCGGCGCTCCCGACCGGGACTTCTACGCGGGCAAGGTGAGCGCGGCCCGGTTCTTCGCCGCCACCGTGCTGCCCCGGCTGGCCGCCGAGCGGAAGATCGCCGAGGAGACCACGCTGGACCTGATGGACCTGCCCGAGGGCGCCTTCTAGCCGGGCTCAGAACTCGTACTGGACCGCGGCGCGCTCGGCGGCGATCGGCCGGATGAACTCCGCGATGATCGCCCGGTGCTCCGGGTTGTCCCGGTAGGTCAGGTAGCCCTCGAGGTCGTCGAAGTCGGCCACCGCGGCCCATTCGAAGTTGCCCTCGTTGACGCCCAGGTCCGCGCCCATCCGGTAGGCGCGGAGCACCGGCAGCAGCGCGGGCAGCCGGCTGAGCTCGGCCGTCACGCGCTGCTTCTGCTCCTGGGTCGCTTCCGGAGTCCACCGGAACATCACCACGTGCCTGATCATGGGCTGACGCTATCGCGCCAGCCGGGCCGGCATCAGCACCAGGCGAGCATCCGGACCGGGTCCGCCAGCATCGAGCCGACGTCGCGCAGCACGGCGGAACCGAGCTCCCCGTCCACGATGCGGTGGTCGAAGGACAGCGACAAGGTGCAGGCCTTGCGCACCGCGAGTTGCCCGTCGACCACCCAGGGCGTGTCCTTGACCTGCCCGAACGCGAGGATGGCCGTCTCGCCGGGGGTGAGGATGGGGGTGCCGGCGTCCACCCCGAACACCCCCACGTTGGTGATCGTGATCGTGCCGCCCGCCAAGTCGGCCGGCGTGGCCCTGCCCGCCCGCCCGGTCTCGGCCAGCGCCTGCAGGCTGCGGGCCAGCTCGGGCAGGGACATCTCGTGCGCGTTCTTGATGTTCGGCACGATCAGGCCGCGGTCGGCGGCCACCGCGATGCCGAGGTTCACGTAGTGCTTGACCACGATCTCCTCCGCGGCGGCGTCCCAGGACGAGTTGATGAGCGGGTGCCTGCGCACCGCGGTGAGCAGCGCCCGGGCCACGAACAGCAGCGGCGAGACCCGCAGCTCCGCGAACTCGGGCAGCTCGCGGACCCGCCGCAGCGCCGTCATCGTCTCGGTCACGTCGACCTGCAGGAACTCGGTGACGTGCGGCGCGGTGAACGCGCTGGACACCATGGCCGCGGCCATGTGCTTGCGCACGCCCCGGACAGCGATGCGCTCCTCGCCGCCCGGGCCGAGGACCGCGGCCGGCGGGGCCGTCCGGGCCCCGTTCCCGCCGTCGGAATAGGCCGAACGGGCTGGGCTGCCCGTGGCCGCCGCCCGCTGCACGTCATCCCGGGTGATCGAGCCGTCCGGGCCGCTGCCCGCCAGCTCGGCCAGGCTGATGCCCAGATCCTTGGCCAGCTTGCGCACCGGCGGCTTGGCCAGCGCCCGGCCCGCGGGGACCGCGGTTTCCGCCCTGGGCCGCGCCGTCTTGCGCGGGCGGCGCGTGGTGGACGAGGCCTTGACACCGTAGCCGACCAGCACCGCCTGCCGCCCCGGCGTCTCGGTCCCGGGGCTGCCGGCCGGCGGCGGGGCGGGAACCGCAGTCCGTTCGGCATTATCGGCCTTGTCCTGGCCGGAAGCGGCTACGGCCGGCTCGCCGCCGCCGGCGCCCGCCACCTCCACCGCGATGATCGGCACGCCGACGTCGACGGTCTGGCCCTCCTCGGCCAGCAGCCGGGCGACGGTGCCGTCCCACGGGGACGGCAGCTCCACCACCGCCTTGGCCGTCTCGATCTCCACGATGATCTGGCCGTCCTCGACGTGGTCGCCCGGCTTGACGTGCCAGGCCACGATGTCGGCTTCGGTCAGGCCCTCGCCTACGTCGGGAAGCTTGAACTCCTTGAGCTCGGCCATGATCGCGCCCCCTCAGTAGCCGAACGTCCGGTCGACGGCGTCCAGGATCCGGTCCAGGTCCGGCAGGTAGTGATCTTCCAGCCGGGAGGGCGGGTAGGGGGTGGCGAAGCCGCCGACGCGCAGCACCGGCGCCTCGAGGTGGTAGAAGCACTGCTCGGTGACCCGGGCCGCGATCTCGGCCCCCAGCCCCGCGTACACCGGCGCCTCGTGCGCCACGACGCAGCGGCCGGTCTTGCGCACCGAGGCGCAGATCGTGTCCACGTCGAGCGGGGAGAGCGAGCGCAGGTCGACGACCTCTACGCTGCGCCCGTCCTCGCGGGCGGCGGCGGCGGATTCCAGGCAGGTACGCACCAGCGGGCCGTAGCTGAGCACGGTCACGTCGGTGCCTTCCAGGGCGACCTTGGCGCGGTCGAACGGAAGCGCATGCGCCACGCCGTTCGCCGTGTCGACCTCGCCCTTGTCCCAGTAGCGCCGCTTCGGCTCGAAGAAGATCACCGGGTCATCGGCGCTGATCGACTGCTGGATCATGGCGAACGCGTCGGCCGGGTCCGCGCAGGCCACCACCCGCAGGCCGGCCGTGTGCGCGAACAGCACCTCGGGGGACTCGCTGTGGTGCTCGACCGCGCCGATGCCGCCGCCGCACGGGATGCGGATCACCACCGGCAGGCTGAGCTGGCCGCGGGACCGGTAGCGCATCTTGGCCAGCTGGCTGACGATCTGGTCGACCGCCGGGAAGACGAAGCCGTCGAACTGGATCTCGCAGACCGGCCGGTACCCGCGCAGCGCCATGCCGATCGCGGTGCCGACGATGCCGGACTCGGCCAGCGGGGTGTCGATCACCCGGGCCTCGCCGAAGTCCTTCTGCAGGCCGTCGGTGATGCGGAAGACGCCGCCGAGCTTGCCGACGTCCTCGCCCATGATCAGGACCTTGGGGTCGTTCTCGAGGGCCTTCCTGAGCCCCTCGTTGAGCGCCCTGGCCAGGGTCAGCGTGCTCATCGCCCGGCACCCCCGTTTTCCCCGGCCTCAAAGGAGTCCAGGTAGGCCGCGTACTGCTCGCGTTCGGCCCGCAGGATGGCGGTGGGCTCGGCGTACACGTGGTCGAAGATGGCCAGCGGCGGCGGGTCGGGCATCGTCCGGCAGGCCTCGCGGACCCGGGCGGCCACCTGCTTGGCCTCCGCGTCCACCTCGGCGAAGAAATCGGCCCCGGCCAGCCCGGTGCGGACCAGGTAGGCCCGGACCCGCTCGATGGGGTCCTTGAGCTTCCACACCTCGAGCTCGCTGGCCAGCCGGTACCGGGTGGGGTCGTCGGTGGTGGTGTGCGCGCCCATCCGGTAGGTGAACGCCTCGATGAGGGTCGGCCCCTGGCCTTCCCTGGCCGCCTGCATCGCCTTCTGCGTCACCGCGTAGCAGGCCAGCACGTCGTTGCCGTCGACCCGCAGGCCGGGAAAGCCGAAGCCGCGGGCGCGCTGGTACAGCGGGATGCGGCTCTGCTTCTCCAGGGGTTCGGAGATCGCCCACTGGTTGTTCTGGCAGAAGAAGACGACGGGCGCGTTGAACACCGACGCGAATACGAAGGCCTCGTTGACGTCGCCCTGGCTGGTGGCGCCGTCGCCGAAGTACACGATGACCGCTTCGCCTGTCCCCTGGCCGGCCGGGTCCCCCCCGACGGCGCCGTCGCGCTGGATGCCCATCGCGTAGCCGGTGGCGTGCAGGGTCTGGGCGCCGATCACGATCGTGTACAGGTGGAACTTGTACTCCTCGGGCGCCCAGCCGCCGTGGCTGACGCCCCGGTACAGCTC
>Ga0335069_10010304_pt1 | contig 13249 bp, 16 predicted proteins | sample Lox_Sample_11_FD_206714 | JGI IMG/M metagenome (GOLD analysis project Ga0335069, IMG submission 206714) | Soil microbial communities from Loxahatchee National Wildlife Refuge, Florida, United States - Lox_Sample_1.1 | ecosystem: Environmental > Terrestrial > Soil > Wetlands | place: USA... | reverse complement strand
AACAATTCCCAAAAACTCGCGTACTCTGTGGTTAGAAAACCGACGCCGGAATGATGACGAGCGCGGCGATGGAACTGGCCGCGTGTTACGACATTGGCTCCCTTGAGGACCCTTCCGAGAAGGCGCCGGCGGTGATCCGCTTTGTCCTTGCGGATTGCCAGCGGAAGCATAACGGCAAGAAGAAAGAGGGTCGTGTACCAGGCATTGCGCCCGAGTTGCCAGAGCGTACGGTCGCCGTAAATCGCATGCGCGAGCCAAGCCTGCAACGATTCGTCGTCCATCCTCATTGGTTGCCATGCGAGCCGGGTGGCTCCCGCCTGCCGCGCGGCGGGAGAAAGAATCAACTGAGTCGGGAGGACGGGTTCTCCTGCAACTACAGGTGGCACGGAGACATCAGCATCGACAGCGAGCCGGGCGCCGCGCGGGAGGACTAAGAGGAGTAGAGGCACGACGCGAGGAGGGCGCAGATTCCGGTTCGAAGAACGGGCCAGGTGCGCACTTTCAAAGTAGGCGGAGAAATAAAGACGCTGCAGCGGAGTCCAGTGCTGCTCGAACTGGTAAGCGAATTGGAAGGCGGCTCCAACCACGGCCAGCAGCACGGCAAGCACCGAAAAAACGGGCTTCATGCTTGGCCACTCGCGACCGTCTCCCGAGTGTCGCGCGGGAATGCGGAGATCGTCACTCACGGTGTCCTCCCTTCTCTCCGCCGCTCGCTGTGCGCGGCTCCCCCGAAGCGGAGTTTCGATGCCTGGGAATGGGCGAGCCGTAGGAGTTCCACGGCCTCGGTGTACTTGTGCTCGTGCGCGGCATCGACGATTTCCTGGGCCTTTTGGGTCGTGACCTTCCCGTCCTTCCCAAATGCACAGAGCAGGTCGATGAGGATAGCCTGGGTGGCGGTCACTTCAGCCAAGAGGCCAACTTCGACGGGTGAAGGCCGACCTCGGTCCACCGTGGCAACGAGCGTGTCACGGCACCATTCCGCGATCGGCTTGCTGTTGCTGTCGGCCAAACGGCGGAGGGTTTCGTACTGGTCCGTCGTGACCTTGAGGCCAATGGATTCGGTATATCTCGCCGGTAGATGCGCCAAGACGTTCCTCCTAAGTTATTGAAATCTCGTAAAGGCTCATGAAAAGCCCGCAAATACTGGCCAGCACCGGATGCCCGTAAGTCCTTGTTTCCGGGGGGCTACTGGCCAGTACCGCCGGTACCCGGCAGCACCCTAAAGAGGGGTGGCGTGTCAGGGTCCGGTTCTTTCGGACCCCTCCTACCGCCGCTGCGAAGCAGCGAAATTCGTTGAACTGCAACCAAGAAACGGGTCTACGACGCAACATCGGCGTGAGCCCCTCCGGACACTGAAACAGACTCAGCGGTAAGCACAACGGATGGTGGTTCGGTAGCCACTTCGCGTTGTGTTGGTGCCTTCGACTGCTGGGGTGGCTTGGTGTGGCGCTTTTTCTTGCCGGGCTCGGCAATTGTGGACGGATGTTCGGCGATCCACGCCTGAAAACCGGCATCTTTAAGGAACACGTAGCGCATGCCGTTGTTTACTACGTGGGAGAAGTCCCCGCGGCCGGCGTAGGCGATATATCGCTTCAGGTCCTCGAAGATCTCTTCTTCAAGGCGGACATTCACCGTGCGTTTCTTCAAAGGTTCGGGCGGTGGTGCAATCAGTGGTGTGGCCATGTGTCCTCCAGAACTGAATTCACTTAAAGGCTTCGTCCTCACGGAAGTACGTGATGGTCAAACCCAGCGGGTTAATCGGAATCAGTTGGCTGGGCACGTTATTGCGAAACACAAAAACGAAGGTGGCCGTGTAGAGCGTCTTTTTGAGCACGGAGTGATCGACGGGCGAGTACTGGATCATGTAGAAATCCACACTCGCCTTGTAAGGAGGCTTCAACATGGGCTCCAGTGCTACCTGTTGCACGTCGATATCAACTTCCGGTGACGATGGATTGGCGAGGAAGTTCTCGATGACCTTGTCATTCTTATAGGCCGCCATGATGTCGTTGCCGAGCTTGCCGTCAAGGAAGTAGAAGGCTTTGGTGAAATCGTCGTTGACCGTGTAGCGGTTGCGGCGGTAATAAAGCTCGCAGAACTGGGTGAGGAAGTATTTGGCTTCCTTGTCTTCAGGCTTATATGCGAAGGCGTCGTAACCGACCGCCTGCGCCCTGCCCAATTCGTCGATGCGGATCACGAGGGGCTTGAAATTACGGAACGTATTAAGAGTTCGCACATCCAGGATCACCAGGCCCAGTATGACCAGCGACAGAACCGCCACGGCAATCTTCAGGTAGCTGTTCGTCACGATGGCTTCCCCGAACTTTTCCAAATAGAGCTGCTTCGCTTCGTTCATCTTCGTGTTGCTCATTTGAAGGCCCTTTCGACGAGACCGCTGGACGATAATCCCGAGGCGCCGCTGAAGATGTGACTGGTGAGCATGGGAACCTTAAGCAAGGTGTAGACGGATGCGACGATCACGATGGTGAGCGGTGTGATCAACGCCCACTGCTGGGAAATTGGAATGGGCTGGCCATTATAGAGGTTCATGAACGCGGTTAAGATGTTGCCGATGATGTACACCACCGCTGCGGCGACGACCTGATAAAACGAATACTGAAGAAAGCACCTGAGCCATCCCCAAAATAGCCAATCGAGTTGGGGAACGATAAAGAAGGGGATGAAGATGGGGCCGAGCAAGACACACACGGCCGTAGCGATGATGCCGAAGGCGATGACGACCATCGACACGGCTTGGGCGATGGCCAGCAGGATGATGATCGTCCAATAGTCGAAGTAGACCCAGATTTGGAGCGTGGTACCGGGAGGTTCGATGGTGCCTTCAAAGGCCGAGATGCGGTTGACGACGGTGTCGATCATGTTCTGCGAGAGGGTGGTCGAGAGGGATTGGGCTTGATCGGTGATGAGGTGATGGAAGTCCGTGCCGATGCCGGGAATGGGGGTGGCGTAGTAATTGATCATGGCGAAGCCGAAGCTGATGGTGAGAAGAAGGCTGGCGAAACTGGAAAAGTGAATGCCACCCCAATGTTCGCCGGCGGAGAGGGCAGCCTTAATGCCGAACCAAGCAATCATAATGGTGGCGAAGGCGCGGAAGAGATTTTGCCCCATGGTCACGAACACTGCCGTGTTGGTATTGAGCAGGTTGCTAATCGCCTGAAACGCCCAATCGTAGTAGTTCGGTGTCGAAAACATGGAAGCACTCTCCTCCGCGCGCACAAGTCTTTAGGGAAGCCGGTAGTTCCGTAGTGAATTGCCCAATCCGGTGGTGATTTGATTAACCTGGGTAACCATGTTCTGACGCTGGTAGACATCGGCGTTGATGGCATTGGTGATCGCATCCCGTTCTTGCTTGGAGCGGATGGTCTGCTGTTCGAGTTCCGCGAGGCGGAGATTGTTGGAATCCTGCATCGTGCGAAGCATAAGGATGTTGGTGGCGTTGATTTTATTCAGCACACCGACTTCGGTATTGAGGGAGGGATCGTTCGACAAGGAGTCTTGCTCAAGGTTGGAGATCTTGGCTTGCACCGTGGGGGCATTGGCACGGATGTTACCGATCGTCTGCATACTGTTGGTGTTGACTCCATCGCGGAGTTCCACGGTGGCGTAGTTGGCGATGGCCCTTTGCAACTGATCGGGGCTCATGTTGGCAATCGTGGCAGGGTTGTACTGGTGAAGGGGGTTCGTAACACTTTGGTAGCCGCTTTGAGCGACGGAGGACGACCCTGTGTTGACGGCGTTTACCCACCCGCTGGTGTTGTGATACAGGTCGGGAACGGTCGCCAGATTGTGCCACCGGGAAAACATGGCCTGGTAGCGAACGGGCATGTTCTGGATGTTTCTGGCCATGGTGACTGCTAAGTTGTACTGGTTGACGATCTGCGCGTACGTCCTTTGAAGCTGGATCAGGTGCTGCTGGAGCTGGTAGTAGCGCAACACGGCGTTTTGGTAGTTGGTGGGGTCATAGACGATTCCACCAAAGAATTGCGCTCGACCGGGCTTGGGCGCAGCGAGCATAAATACGAAGACGAGGGCCGCTAACTTCTTCATGGTTTGGTACCTCCTTTGGTTGGGGATTGAGTGGGAAAGTTAAAGGCAGGAATCTGATCGGGGCAGCCGGTCTTGTCCTGGCGCGTTCCCCAGAATTCCCGCCCATCGCTATTACGGATGGAAACGACCACGTACTTGCCGCAAGGCAGGGCCTGCTCGCTGACACCTTTGGACTTCTCCTCGTTCCGTACGGAAACGAGATTGGCGTTCTCGCGGTCGGCAAAGTCTTGGGCTTCCGCTCGGGTTTTGTATGTCCCTGGCGGAACGAACTCGATCGTTTCCTTTTGCTTGCGCCCACATCCCCATGTGGCGACAAGGGCGATAAAGATTGTGATCACGCATGTGTTTTTCATAAACGCTCCTACATATCTGCGGGCATGGTGTGGTTGACATAATCCGGAAGCAGAAGATCGTTGGAGAGATAAATCTTGACCCGTGCACCTTCCCGGATGGTGATTGTGGGCATGAGGTTGAGAAAGCGGTCAAGAATGCGTTCTCCGGACATCGCCAGACCCTCGCCGAAGCCTCGGCGCGCCTGGTCGATGGCGGAGGCGGTGAAAACGGTGCCAGTTCCGACCTCGGCGATCCCTCCCAAAATGCCGACAGCGAGAGAGGCACCGAAGATCTTTGCGTAGTGGTTGTTGACCTTATCGTGCAGGGCGGTGGCGCCTTGCTGATCAAGTCCTTTGAACTGGTCGAGGGTTTCCGAATAGCCATCTGGCATGATCAGCCGGTGGAAGAAAACCGCCAGCCGGTCTTGGCCAAAGGCATTCACCTTTTGTGCTTCGCCAAGCACCTTGGTTCCTGCCGGGATCAGCACATGCTGGCGATCATGGGAATACACATCGGTTGACACAAGGCACATCACCGGACCAGCGAAGCTGCCGTCCAACCGGTTCATGAGAACCGTTTCGATCACGGTTCCCTCAAAGAGCACGTACTTCTTTCCTTGCGACTGGTTCCGCGACCCGGTCTTGAGAGCATCGCGGAGTTGGGGAGCGGCAGTCCCCTTACCGGGTGAGGATTCCGTCTGTGGGTTCGGTGGAACACTGGAAGGCCCACTCGCTGGGGTGGATTGAGGAAGCAATGACCTCAAAGGTGTCTCCTCGGTAGAGACAGCTTGGGTTGTCGGGGGTAGAACCTGGGGGAGAGGCTGGGGGTCTAGGGAAGCGAGAGTCACTGATGCGGCCTCGAATTTCTGGGCGTCCTCCCCTTGCCGATATGTAAGGGCGACATTCGATGCGAACAATGACTCGTAAGCACGCTTTTTCTTTTCCTCCTTCAACGCATCTTCCACCGTTGCCGTAGGCTGCTGGTATGGTTCGGGAGTTGGTGCCGGACCCATTGGGCCGGCGAACTGACCGTTGGGAGGTGCGTAGTAGGCAGATTGGTTAAGGGGCGTGGGACTTCCAAACATACCTGGTGGATTCAACCAGTTCTGCTGCGTGGCGCCCGGTGGCGCGATGGGACGGCGGGTCGCGAGTTGCTCGCTCTGGATCGTGTTTTTGAGCTCTTGGAGCTTGGCAGTGTCCGTCGGACTGACGGACGGAAGGGTAGTGGTAGGGTTCGCGACTGCCGTGGGCCTCTTGTTATTCCCAGTCAGCCACATAATCAGCACCATCAGGACCGCGACGCCCATAATCACCAGCGATTGAGTGTGTTTCGACATCACGCCGGGTGGTTTGGGGGCCTTGTCTTCAATCAGCCCGCGTTCAACCGGCGGTACAACAGGATTCTCAGCCATACTCACGCCCTCCCTTCGCGGACCGTGCATCTACGGTCATCGCCCTTGAGTTGCCGCAGAAGCCGTGCTATGGAGCCATTCCGATGGCGGTTGGTCCGATACCCGCTTTTGAGTTCGCGCACAAGCAAGCTCTCAATCTCCTCCCAGGTGGGAGATTGTGACGGTTTGTTCCGATTCGGGCGCGTGGCGCTCATGACCCGGACTCCCGGTCAAAGCTGACCCTTTGTTTGCCGACCGCGAGATACCCGTGATTGACGATCTTCGGGATGATGTACACGCCGCCGTCGAAATCGAAATTCACAAGATTTGGCTTGCCATCCCTAAGCTCATAAATAGTGGGCTTTTCCTGAGCGGCACACCTGATGTAGGTGAACTTGTCGTCGTGATAAATCGCGGTGACCAGGAACGGCTGGCGAGCGGCCTTGGGTTTATACGTGTAATCGAACCGCAGCTTGGTTGGATATTCCTTGCGGTACTGTTCGATCTGTTGTTGGACGTGAGCTTCCGCTTGCCGGACTTGTTTGGCGGCTTGGGCACGGGCTTCGATGGCCTCTTGCCTGTAAGCTTCGACTTCAGAGGCCCGCACGAACTCCACGTGACCGCTGACGCCTGCAAGGGTCGATTCCTCCCTGGGTTCGACGAAAATCTTGAGGTCCGGGTCCACATCCGGTTGATTGCTGATTTCGGACAGGAGGAACGAATAGACTCTGCCGCTCGCCGTCACCAGATTCATATTGCTGCGTATTCCGGTTTGGGCGGGGTGGAGGTAGCAGAGGTTGTGGATACCGTTGACGATCCAGAAATCTTTGTCGCCGACGGTGAAGTCGAGAATCTCCTCACTCGCCGGCAGCACGATGAGGGTGGTAAACCGCACCTTCGCCCGGATCGGGATGATGTCCGTCTGGGAGTACTTCACGACCCGCGCGCTGTCGGCGGCGTGGGTGCAGATCGCACATCCAAGCGACAGGAGAACGGTGGTCAGAACCAGGGATGGTCTTTTCATGCCTTACCTCCTGAAGAAGATGGGTTCGGGCGGCACATCACGAACGCGGCACCGGCGAAGGTGAAGCCCAGAACCAGACCGAACAGAAACGGAGTGACCCAGTACAGGGCGAGCATCTCCACGCTGTACCAACAGGCCCTTGCCAAATCGAGGGCGCACACTATGAGCACGAGAAACGCGATGAGGCGAGTGCGGGAGTCGAACCTCATCTCTGCCCTCCCGCCAAAATCTCCAGCCCCATTTCGAACCCATGCCCCTCAAACGCTTCCAGGCGCTTGCGGTTGTCAAAGGGGTCGTTGGTGTAAATCCAATAACTCTTTGGGTCCACGTCCAGATTCGCTACCTTCGCGATATCCGGGTTCTTGATGAGCATCTGGCGCTTGGGCGCAAGAGTCGAAACGAGTTCGATTTCGTTGTCGTTCAGGTGGAACTGCTGCGCATAGAGCTCGCGGTCCATGTCGGGATTCGACAGAAAAATCTTGGTGGGGCAGCTTTCCTGGATGACATCGAGGATGCCGGACTTTCGCAACTCGTCGAGCGATTGCGTGGAAAGCACCATCGCCGCATTCTGCTTTCGCCAGGTTTTGAGCGCTTCCACGATGTAATTCTTGACGGCGGGGTTGCGGAAGAAGACCCACGCCTCGTCAATGAAGAAGGCCTTGAAGATGTGGGTGAGCTTGCGGTCGGCAATTACTTCGTTCGCCCGGTGGAGGATGTAGAACAGGAGGGGCTCGACCACCTGCGGGTATTGGCTCATGCCCTGAAAGTCAAAGCATTGGAACCGGGAGAAGGTCAGCGTGTCCTTGGCGTTGTCGAACAGAAACCCGAACTGCCCGCCTTCGGTCCATTTTGAAAGGCGTGCGGCAAGGCCGCGCTCCAGGGTGTTGGCCAGAGTGCCGAGAGTTCTGAGATCGGCATCGATCTCGAACAGGTTTTCGATCTGATGGTAAAGGTCCTGTTCCTGGGCGGCGGTGACTTGGGCTTCACCGTTTGCATCGGCCAGCACCCGGACGAATAGGGTAAGAAAATCGAGATTGGGCTTCGAAGGCTCCAGCGAAAACGGGTTGATGCTGAAATCGGGGGAGTTCATTCCCACCCGGATGTACGCTCCCCCGAAAAGTTTGGTGAGACTCTCGAAGCTGCCGCCCAGATCGAAAATGAACGTATATGGCTCGTACTTTTGCAGATTCGTAATTAGGAAGTTCAGCAGGAACGATTTCCCGGAGCCCGTGCGGCCCAGCACCATGGTGTGGGCGACGTCCCGGTGGTGGAGATTCAAGTAGTAGGGCGTCCGGTGGTTGGTTTCTAGGACTGCAAGGTATTCCCGGTTCAGGTGCGAGTTCACGGCATCGCCTGAATGGAGGGTGAAAAGGAACGAATAATCGACGTAGTTGGCGTTCGAAATGAGCAGGCGCCGAAGGTTGAACGGGTAGTTGCCGGGGATGGTGGCGAGATAGGAATTCAGCAGGTTGTACCGTTCTTCGAAAACCTGGGCATCATGGACACTGAAAACCTTGTAGAAATCCGCGCACGCCGTCTCCACCCGAGCCAGGTCCAGGTCGTAAATGACGATGGAGAGGGAGAATTCGCCAAAGTAGTTGCCCTTCAGTTCCAACTCCTTGAGCGCTTCGCCCAGATCGCGAACCTGCGCCTCCTTGGAATCGTCAATCAGCAAATCCTCGGTCTTCTCGGGCCGGTCCGAGAGGCTCATCTGGCTTACGAGGGACCGCTTGGTATTGTGAAAGTGGCGGCGCCTGGAGTTGATCGTCCCACGCGTCGTGTCCGGTTCCTGCTTGCGCCACTCGGTCACCACATAAAAGTTGGCCTCGACTTCCAGAAGGCGCTTGAAGATGAGCGGGAAACTCTGGGCGGAGGCTTCCTTGAGCGTGAGGACCTTCAGGAAATGGTCGTCCAGGCGGAGATGGCCGCGGTGGCACTCGAGGTGCGACTCGCAGAGCGCGCAATCCAGGAACGTATCGCGTGCGAGGCGGGCGTTTTCGATCTTGAGAGGGGCGAAGTTGAGCATCCGCTTCAAAACCTTGAACGCATCCGCCTTGGGCAGTATCCGGGCCGGCAAGAAGTCGTTGACCTGCAGAACGAAGCTGCGCGCCCTGGCGAGAAGGGTCAATCGTGCCTTTTCGATTTCGGTTTCAATCAAGACAAGCTGGTTCTTCGTGGAAAGCAGCGCCCCCAGCCCGGCAAGTGCATCGCGGGGCCGGCTGGCCATTCCGGCGATGGCGGTCAGTAGCGTGTTTTTATAGCGGAATCCTTCGAAGAGAATCACGTAGTAGATCTGGAGCGAATACAGCGACGCGGCCTTGCCGCGAAGATGGGCAATGCGACTTTCGATGGCGGCGCTGACGATGGGATTCGCGTACGTCTGGTACGGAATGCTGACTCGGTTCGATTTGAACAGGTACTGGTAAATGCGGCAGTTGGCGTCAAAGACCTTGAAGGCCGATTCCAGGCGTTTCGTCAGGTTGTCGATGGCGGCCGAATCCAGACACTCGTAATCGACGCCCGGCACCGCCAGCACTACTCCCACGTCACCGCTCTTGGTCAGGAACACCTGGTCGTCTATAAAACCGAACAAGTTGATCTGCTCGTTGAACGACGCCGCTTCGTCGTAAGCCTTGGTGACGTGTGCCAACTTAAACATGGCTGAGCCTCCGTACGTGGACCGGTGCAAACTTCGCGGGGTCGTATTGCGTTCTCGTCCGGGTCGAATTCAACAGGAACCGAAACATCTGCGGGTCGTTCTTGGTGGCCCAACGGGCGAGCGCGTAAAGCAACAGAAACATGAGAATCCCGCCTAACAGGGTTTTCATGAGGTTGAAGACGCCAGCGCCCATCAATAGCGCAAAGAAGAAAAGCTTTCTCTCCGCGCCAAGGATTGTTAGCGGACGGTTCAGTGAACGGAACACCGGATTGGTGCGTCGTGGCATCATGTTAGGTCGCGGGGAAGAGCCAGGACATGAAGTTTACGGCGCCGATGGCCATGCCGACGCCGAAGATGATTCCGGCCATCGTGCGTTTGGCGCCGCCCTCACCAAACGCAAACATGAGGCCGCCAACGACAATGGCCACAAGGGCAAGGCCGGTTGCGATGGTTCCGGTAAATGCGGTCTGCAATACCTGGACGGCGTTCACCCAGGGAGATGAGCCGCTCTGGGCGAAGACATCGTCCGCGAGCAACATGCAAGCCGCGAAGGTCAACACGCCGCGGCGGCACAATCTCGAACGACTGAATGGAAGTCGTTGAATATTCATCGGGTTATATCTCCTTGAGAGGTAAAAGTTGAAAAAGCCGCTACTCGTGACATAATGTCCCTCTGTTAATACAGACCGGGTTTAGAGGGAAAAGTGGCGTGCGGTACAAAAAATATGTTCTTGAAAGTGGCAATACAAAATGCGAACTTGCTTCTAAGGAAGCAGAATCGGCAGGTGCATCAGTATGGCGGATCGGGCATCCATAAACCCGTTACCCTGGGTGACGGGAGCCAACGCACAGGAACAAGAGCGGCTGCTCACAAGCCCAACACATGGCAAGGTGGCGGGAACCTGGAAACGGATGCGGAATTGGGCGATTCGGCAGCTTGGCAGCGAAAGCCAGGCCGAGGATGCATTGCAGGAAGCGGCATTCTGCGTGGCGAGGGCCGGACACGCTTCCACTATCCTCCGGCCGGACGCATATATTGCCAAAGCCGTGCTTCGCAAGGTTGATGAAGTCATCGCGCAAGATGAACCGGTAGACTATGTGGGGTCCGCGGACGATGTCGAGACGGCTATGGGTATCCCAGAAAAGGACTGGGTGAAGGAACTGGAAGACCACGTCTTCATGGAAGAGTTCTTGGCAGCCATGGATGACGAATCGCGAGCCATCTGTCATAAGTGGCTCAGAGGCGACGAATGGAAAGAGATTGCTGACGACTTAGGCTGCTCAGTGCAGCACGCAAAAGACAAGCTTCGCCGTGCGATTGAGAGTACGAAGAAGCGTCTCTTGGGACCAGGCGGACCAAATCGATGAGGGTCACGCGCGATTAATGAAGCTGCGAGCTGCAAGTCATCTGGAACTTTGCGACTCCTCTACAAGCGAAAATGAAACTACTCTCTGGGCAAGAGGACCGGCGGGTGTTCGAAGCCGGAAGGCGGTATTTTTCCACAGCATTTCCCAATCCTAACAGGGTCGGTTGTCCGGGAACGGACGTGCTGCGCGCTATAGCCTTCCGCAAGATGGAGCGCCGCACGGCAAAGCAGTGGGATTCCCACCTAATGGAGTGTTCACCTTGCTTCGTCGAATACGTTGCGTTTCGCGATCAAGCTCTGCGCCAACGCCGATTACGCAGATTGGCCGTCGCCGCCGCGATCGCCGTTATTTGTGTCGGCGTCTGGTTTGCATATAAGGAAAGATTCCTCCGCACACCGACCGGACAAATTGCCAATCACGGTACGGCCGTGACGTATGAACCGAAACTGGCAGATTTGAGAGACCTGGCGCCGCTGCGGGGCGCGGAGGGTAAGGCGCCGGCACCGCTTGAGTTCGCTCGCGGTCCGATTGCGTTGACCCTATATCTGCCAACTGGAAGCGAGCCCGGAACGTATGAAGTTGAAGTCGCCGAGCAGCTTGATCAACCATTGGCAATGGCGAGCGGCTCGGCTACCTTGCAGACCGGAATAGCAGTGCTCGATGTCAAACTGGACTTATCCGACCTGCATCCCGGTCTTTATTGGCTCGCCGTCCGTCAAGCCGGCCGAACTTGGGCGCCGTATACTATACTTCTTAAGTAATACACTCAGCAGTAAACAATGAGAGTAGGATTGGCGTGAATCAACAGATAGCACCGTTTAACGGTCATGTGGATTTCACGGACGATTCCGCCACGGGCACGTACTGCAATCGCGCATCAGCCGCTGAATATCAGCCAGAGATTTCTGATACGGCCGATCCGAATCCGCAAACCATCCACGAATCGTCATGTTCTCAACCATAAGAGCAATCCCCACTTGAGTTTTGGCACCGTCCGAGATAGGCTTTCACCCCATCTCGTGGACGGGTGTTCACATGCCGGAAGGTGAACCAAAGAAAATTGTTTATCTGTTCGGTGCGGGGGCAACCCACGCCGAACTCCAGAATCTCGACCCGGACCTAGTCGAGGAAAAGAGTGGACTCCTGATAGGAAACGTCTCTTCCAGGGTCATTGAAAAAGCGAGGCGTGACGACCGGTACATGGAAGAGGTAGCAATGGTCTCGGCGACATCCGGGTCGTTGAACATTGAGCTGCTAATAAGCCTCATCGAGAACAGCAAGATTCACGATTGGGAGTACAAGATTGGGAGGCTTAAAACGCTGGTGCAAGATGACATCGAAGACGTCTTGTCCAAGGTTCGGCCCGGCCGTTTCTTTCTGCACAAGGCACTTTTTGAACTTCACACACACGACTCATGCAAACGCGAAGAGGACCTAATTGGGTTGATCTCTTTAAACTACGACGATGTCCTAGACCGCGCATACGAACAGTACTTCGGTCGTCCAAACTATTGTCTCTCTTTAGAGGACAAATCTTCGTCGGGTCCCATCCCCCTTCTGAAACTACATGGTTCATTCAACTGGAAGAGGCAAATGGTACGGGGGAGATGGAGGAAAATTGAAATCATTCCCCTGGGGGCGGCGAAGACCTACCTCCACGCACCATACGGCTTCATTTGGAGCCGCGCCCTGGAAATCTTGATAAGATGCGATAAGCTTCGAGTGATTGGTTGTTCGTTGAGCCCAAACGATGCTCATTTGATCGATCTGCTGTTCAAAGCACACTTGGAGAAGGGGAGAGCCTTCGAATTAGAAATCATCAGTTCCACTGAGTCGGGAGAGGTTATTCGTAGAAACTATGGATTCTTCCGCGGGATTAAAACGCTTGTTGACGTCGACAACTCAATCGCCGAGGCCAATCCCGCCAATCCCTTTAAGACGTGGCTCAAACATAAGGGCGTCCGTATGCTGGGGGAACCCACAATAATCGGAACACGGTACCTGCGAAAGATCTGAGGTGAGTGGAGAATCATATGCCCATGAAAAGCAAGCCACGCGTCACAAGGGAAGTAAAATCCATTCCCACAAAGCTATTCATTGATGAATATATCTATCGAATAGACCTCGATGCGGACTATCAACGAGAGAAGATTTGGTCGCGAAAGAACCAGGAAGATCTCATAGACTCAATTTACCAAAACATCGACATCCCTAAGATCTACCTCGCGCAGGTCACAGGCAATGAACATTTCGATTTTGAGTGTATTGACGGAAAACAGAGAATGGCAACGCTTTTGAATTTCTTCAAGCCCGAACACTCAGGCGACCAACCCTTGACCCTGAGAGTGGACCAACGGTACACCTACGAGCAATTGCGGAGGGAACTACCTCAGCTCGCCAAGAAAAT